>JGI12210J13797_10629308_pt1 | contig 30668 bp, 23 predicted proteins | sample ElkSlonscriptome_3_FD_13797 | JGI IMG/M metagenome (IMG submission 13797) | reverse complement strand
CGTTCGTCTCGTTCGCCCGACTCGACCATGAGCTTGACCCACAGCCATGTGCGAAATTGACCGACCAGAGTAGCGACCATTCTCAACGCGGGTTCGTTGCGGCTGAACAGATCTCGAACAAGGGTTAGGGATTTATTGATGTCGCCATCGCGAATGCTAGTGGCAAGCTTGAGACTGCTCTGGGTAGAGGTGGTGACAAGGGTGGCGATCGCCGCTGCGTCAATGGGACGCTGACTAGCTTCGGCATAGAGCTGGAGCTTTTCCAGTTCGGTGTGGAGTTGGCGAGTGTCACTACCGACAGCTTCGGCTAAAATCTCGGCGGCTTCAGCGGTCAGTTTCAGGTTTTGTTCTTTGGCGGCCTGCTGCACTTGCTTGAGCAATAAATCAGTTTTCCAAGGAGGAATCGTGCTAAATTCTCGAATCTCGGCGTGCTTTTGCAGCAGCTTTGTGGATTTGATCCGTCCGTCCGGTTTTGAGGTGCTGGTAATGAGCAAGATTGAGGATTCGGGTAAATCAGGGAGAGTCCGCTGAAGCTCGGTCAGCTCGTTCTCTGAGCAGCTTCGGGTAAGTGACGTATCCGCCAGCCACACAAGTCGCTTGCCCATACCAAAAGGCGGTGTCATCGCCTGATTGAGGGCATGGATGATGCCATCAGGCTGGTCGGGAGGAATTTTTTCATAGTTGAAACTCTCCCACGCTGGATCGAGCGTGCGATCGCGCAACGTCGAAACAGCCTTCGTCAAGGCATAATTATCTTCGCCCCAGTAGACATATATCGGCATAATAGATCAGTTCAGCAGAGGTAAATCCACAAGGCTTTTGAGCATGATTTCGAGTTGAGATAGAGTCAGTTGTGAGTTCAGCTCGTCAGTGTAGCTCAAATATCTCTCTCTTCGTGATTAGTCTGTCTTCGTGATCAGGCCGACGTGTTCCCAAGCGCATCTCAATGCACAGATGAATCCGCTGAGCCACCTTTTAGACGAATTCGTTGAATCAACAAGTGAGGCAGTATGGACGACCTTTATCGGGATTATGTCAATCGAGTCGTGCGAATGACCTTACCTGAGCAACACCAAATCCAGGCAAAGAACATTCAGCCGTCGGCAAAGTTTCGCCTCGACGAGTCAGGGAAAACGGAGGCGCTTCCCTTTCCGGGTTATACCGTCATCACCCCTCCCTGGCAAGACGAAGCGGAAAACACCGAAATCTACAAAGGAGTGCAGCACTTTGCTGACACCATGAGCGATCGCCTGCCTGATGGATTATTGGCAACTGTGCCTCCATCGAGCTACCACGTGACCCTCGCCGATCTCATCTGGGAAGACAACTATCTTGCGGCGAGTCAGGCTGCCAACTACGACTCCAAGCTACGCAGCCGCATTGCCGAAAGCTTCAAGATGTACGAAGCCTGCCGAGGAGAGCCGACTCCTTGCAACTGGCAGATTTTGGGACTCATCATTATGCCGCGAGCGATCGCCCTCTGTCTTGCCCCAACCAATGACGCCGCCTACACCCGCGTTATTCGATTTCGTCGCGCCATTTACCAAAATTCGTCGCTGATGCCGCTGGGTATTGAGCAGCAATATCACTACACGGCTCATATCACCTTGGGCTACTTCACTAACCAAGCCAACACGGTTGATAAGGCAGAAGTGGCTCAGATTTTTGCCGAGTTGCACCACCTGTGGCTGGAGTCTGACGCGTCCAAAAATCTGCTGCTCCATCGAGCGGAACTGCGCCGCTTTGAGACCATGACGGCCTATAGTCGTCAGCCGGATTGGCCCGCAGTTGAAATTTGAGTCTCGTCTAGTGTTGAGAACAGATATTGGGTAGAGGAGGTGGAAAGGTAGTCCAGAGTGGACATCAGCAGATGTGGAGTTCCGGAGCGCTCTTGACAACAATCCTGACAATGACCCTCGTGTGTAATAGCGAATCATCGGCAAGCTGACTTATGATTCAGACACAAATTTGGCGATCGCATCAGAGCACAGGTTAATGGTTACTGTTCAAACATCAAGGCAGCAGATCAAGAGACGGATGCAGGCTATTGCTAGGGTTGGTCTGATGCTGATCTTGGTGCTCGTGGTTGGTCTGAGTGACTGGACAAAGACAGAAGCACAAGCATCCGTCAGCTCAAAGGCATCATCGCAGCGAGCGATCGCCCTTTTTGATCTCGATGCAGACTTGACCGATCCTGACCATTTTTACGATTTACCCTATCCCTCTGATTTGCGTCTCGATGCAGATGGTCACCCTGACTTGTCAGGCTTTCCTGTATTCACGAAGTTTTACGGCTTTTTCAAGCGCCTAAAGACGATTGCGAGCGATCGCCCCAAATTTCCCTTAACAGCAGCAGGCTATTTTCGGTTTAGCGAACCCATCGCTCCTCAAAGCCCAGCTCAGCTCATTCCTGCTGATCGCAAGTCCTCCATTCTACTTGTCGATATCGACCCGGCTTCTCCTGAGCGAGGGCGGTTGTTTCCTATTGTTGCCGCCACGCCGGAAATAGATAAGTACTATGTGCCGCCCCATTTACTAGGTGTCGCACCCTATCCCGGCATTTTGCTGAAGCCCAATCGCCAATATGCCTATGTTGTGAGGCGATCGCTCGGGGATGCGGGAGGCAATCCACTCAAACCAGCTGCCGTTTTCAAGCGTCTGAGAAATGACGATGTTCCTCAAGCGTTTCAGCGACGCAGATTTAAGGCATTTCTCTTATACGAGCCGCTGTGGGAGACCCTTGATCAGCTCCGAATCAGCCGCAACAGCGTTGTGACGGCGACTGTCTTCACAACAGGAGACGTGGTAGCGGAAACGGCACAGCTTTCAGAGCAGGTGCTGCATCGCTACAATCCCCATGTCACTAATCTCAAGTACGCTCCTGACTCCCGCATTTCAGACTTGGACTATTGTCGGTTTGATGCTGAGATCAAGCTGCCCCAGTTTCAGAAGGGGTCGCCGCCATTCATATTCTTCGAGAAAAAAGCAGGTCTGTTTGAATTTGACAGGAGCGGAACCCTTAAACAAAACGGCAACGACACTATCCCGCTGGTGATTACCCTACCTAAGACAGTGATGCCTAAAACTGGCTATCCGCTCATGGCGTATTATCACGGCTCTGGAGGTCTCAGTTCTCAGGTGGTGGATCGAGGACCCGTGCGTGATCCAGGGGGCGATCGCATTCCCGGTCGAGGTCCAGCCGATGTTGTAGGACGGTTTGGCTTTGCGGCGGTGGGCAGCGCGTTACCGATTAACCCAGAACGAATTTCTGATCAGGTCTCAGACTTGTTTGGCGATCGCGCTTATCTCAATCCCACTAATCCTTCTGCCTATCGCGACACGTTTCGACAAGGTGTCTTTGAGCAGCGACTGTTGATAGAAGCGCTCGAACGCCTCGAAATTCCTGCGAGTGACCTGGGTGACTGTCAAGGGCCCACGCTCCCCTCCGGGATTAATTCCTTCCGCATTAATACCGCTTCTACCATTGCTCTGGGTCAGTCTCAAGGAGCGCAATACGCTGTCATGATGGCTGCCGTAGAACCCAAAATTAAAGCTGTGATTCCGACTGGATCGGGTGGCTTTTGGGCGCTGCTTTTCTCGTCCTTGTCTAATCAAAATGGCGGTGACTTTGAGCCGATTGCCGACTTGCTCGGCGATGTGCTGAACAAAGATGAACCGCTCGACCATCTCTATCCAGCTCTGCGCTTGCTGCAAAGCTCATGGGAATCCGCAGAACCGATGGTCTATATGGCTCGAATCTCAAGAGATCCGTTACCCAATCATCCGGTTCGGGCGATTTATCAACCCGTCGGGCAGGGAGACAGCGCCTTTCCAGAAGAAATCTTCGATGCTATTGCTCTGGCTACAGGGGTGCAGCAAGCAGGCCCCGTATTTTGGGAGAGAATGCAAACGTCTCTCGCGTTGGACAAGCTTGATGGCATTCTCAACTATCCAATTGCCAACAATCTCAAAAGCGAGGATGGCAGACCCTACACAGGCGTTGTGGTTCAATACAAGGGAGACGGTCTAGACGATCCACACAGCATTTTTTCTCAGTTGGATGATGTGAAGTTCCAATACGGCTGCTTTATGGACAGCGTCAGAAATACAGGACGGGCGATCGTGTCTGAGCCTAAGCCTATTTTGCTGCCTTGTAACTTTGGTCAACGATAAATTTTCTGCCTAGTGACGCATTGATTAAGCCTTGACAGAGTTGCCGCAGCCTAGAGATAATTCAAGTTTGTGGCAACTTTAAAACTGTGGTAGAGCCTTGGCTAACGTTGTAGTGATCGGTGCCCAGTGGGGCGATGAAGGAAAAGGGAAAATTACTGATTTGCTGAGCAAGTCAGCCGATGTAGTCGTACGTTACCAGGGCGGTGTCAATGCCGGACATACAGTGGTCGTGCAAGGGCAGACGTTCAAGCTGCACCTGATTCCGTCTGGCATCCTCTATCCAGAAACTGATTGCATCATCGGAGCAGGAACGGTTATTGACCCGAAAGAACTCATCGCCGAGTTGGATCGCTTAGAGGCTCTCAACATATCAGCTAGCAGACTGATGATTTCTGAATCTGCTCACGTAACGATGCCTTACCATCGCCTGATTGACCAAGCCTCAGAAGAACGTCGCGGCAACCGCAAAATTGGCACAACGCGCAGAGGCATTGGCCCAACCTATGCCGACAAGTCAGAGCGGACGGGTATCCGCATGACAAACCTCATGAGTTCAGAGACGCTACAAGAACAATTGAACTGGGCAATTGAGCAGAAGAATGTCGTTCTCGATAAGCTGTATGACCTGCCACCCCTAGATCCCAAGCAGGTCATTGAAGAGTATCGCGCCTATGCAGAGCGCCTTGCCCCTCACGTGACGGACACCTCCCTGAGAATTTATGAAGCGTTTCGAGCCAAGCGCAACATCTTGTTTGAAGGTGCTCAGGGGACGCTACTGGACTTAGACCATGGAACCTATCCCTATGTCACATCGTCGAACCCCGTCGCGGGTGGAGCCTGTATTGGTTCAGGGGTAGGGCCGACGATGATTGACCGAGTCATTGGTGTCGCGAAGGCATACACCACTCGGGTTGGAGAGGGGCCTTTTCCCACAGAGCTGAAGGGTGGGGTTGGGGCAGAGTTGTGCGATCGCGGTGCGGAGTTTGGCACCACAACAGGACGACAGCGCCGCTGTGGCTGGTTTGATGGAGTCATTGGTCGTTACGCAGTTCGGATTAATGGGTTAGACTGTCTTGCGATCACAAAACTCGATGTTTTGGATAGCCTGGATGAAATCAAGGTCTGCGTTGCTTATGATTTAGACGGGCAAAAATGTCATGATTTGCCGGGTGACTCTAGTCAGTTTGCTCGCTGTACTCCTATCTACGAGACACTTCCGGGTTGGAAGCAATCAACAGATCATTGTCGAAGTCTGGAAGACTTACCTCAGCAAGCACTGGATTATCTGAAGTTCTTGGCAGATTTAATGGAAGTTCCGATTGCTATCGTTTCATTAGGAGCGAGCCGCGATCAGACCATCATTGTCGAAGATCCAATTCATGGGCCAAAGCGGGCATTGCTCACAGATAAGTTGTCCATTGAGCCAGCCCGAACCTAAGGAGAGGGTTCAAATTGTGGTTTGAGTATTGTCTCAACACGGCTGAGAGGAGCCTGCGCTGTGAATCCATCATAAACAGCCAAGTCTAACGGCCAAGCTCAAACTGCAAAATTCTCAAGTTGTTTACATTATCGTTGTTGCCGAGTCTGCTATGAAACTGTCAATTGAGTGTAAAAAGCGATCGCCCGAGTCGAAAGCAAAAGCGTTGCGCCGAGAAGGATTTGTTCCTGCTGTGCTATATGGTCACAAAGGAGCAGAATCTATTTCCCTATCGTTAGGCGCTAAAGATGCAGAAAACTTAGTGCGCAAAGCTTCTGTTAACAACACGCTAGTTCAGGTAAATGTGTCTGACGTTCCCTGGAAAGGCAAAGCCATCATTCGTGAAGTACACACCCATCCAGCAAAGGGGTATCTCTATCACGTCAGCTTCTTCTCAGTGGCGGCTCAAGATTCTCTAGATGTTACGGTTCCTCTGCATTTCGTCGGTGATTCCATCGGAGTAACGGAGGAGAAAGGCGTCCTCGATACTCCATTGAATGAATTGGAGGTGCGGTGCGACCCAGAAAACATTCCTGAATCGATCGAGATCGATGTCTCGGAGCTGAAAGTAGGCGACAACCTTCACTTAAGCGACATTAAAATGCCTGCGGGTGTTGAGCCCATTGATGACAGCGATCGCACGCTTGCTTCTGTCTTTGCTCCACGGGCGATTCAAACAGAAGAGCCTGTAGAAAACGAAAATCCTGTTGTCCCACTGGTGGGAGAGGAAGATAAGGAAGAACAATAGTTTCCTAAAGCTACGATTGTGCGTGACTATTTCTAAAGAGCCAGGGAGACCTGGCTTTTTTAATGATTTTTCCTTTCAGAAAATCTCTTCTGTTCCTCGATCCTGTTTTTCTACGAACGCCTAGCTTCATGAGTGATGCAACTTTTTCTCCGTTGATTCAAAGAATGCTCCAGCCGGAGTTCTATCCCCATTCGGTACAAACTCCGATTCAGCTGCTCCAGACGCACATTTCTTACATTCTGCTGACAGGAGACTACGCGTACAAAGTTAAGAAGCCTCTAGACTTTGGGTTTCTCAACTATTCAACGTTGGAAAAGCGGAAACATTTCTGTGCAGAAGAATTGCGGCTCAACCAGCGGGCAGCAGCAGACATCTATGTCGATAGCCTACCGATTACCCAACAGGGAGAGCAGTTTCATCTCGACGGTGAGGGCGAAGCGGTGGAATACACCGTCAAGATGTGTCAGTTTCCTCAAGATGAACTGCTGAGCCGCATGTTTGCGGAAGGGCGTTTAACTGAAGCGTTGCTAAGGGATTTGGCGATCGCCATCGCTGATTTTCATAAGCAAGCGACGACCAACGATTACATTCGCAGTTTTGGTCAAGCCGCTGCTGTGCGAGAGGCATTTGATGAAAATTATGCCCAAACAGAAGCTTATATCGGTGGCCCCCAAACTCAGAAACAGTTTGACGAAACCCAGGCATACACCGATCGTTTCTTTGAAGAGCAGCAAGCCCTTTTCCAGCAACGCATCGACCAAGACTGGATTCGGGAATGTCATGGCGACTTACACCTTGGCAATATTTGCGTTTGGAACAATCGGCTTTATCTCTTTGACTGCATTGAGTTCAACGAGCCATTTCGGTTTGTCGATGTCATGTTCGACATTGCGTATATCGTGATGGATCTCGAAGTAGGCGATCGCCCTGACCTCAGCGCTCTGTTTCTCAGCACCTATGTTGAGCAAACTGGAGACTGGAAGGGACTTGAGGTCTTGCCGATTTATGTGAGTCGTCAGACCTACGTGCGGGCAAAAGTCACTTCGTTTTTACTGAGCGATCCCTCTGTCTCCGAGGCTGAAAAAGCTGAGATCAGCAAAAAGGCGGCAAACTATTACACCCTTGCCTGGAAATACACCCAGCCCAAAAAAGGCCGTTTGGTCTTGATGGCGGGACTATCAGGTTCTGGAAAGAGTACAACTGCGCGATCGCTTTCAAAGCAGCTTGGAGCCGTACAGGTTCGCTCTGATGCAGTCCGTAAGCACCTAGCAGGCATTCCTCTCAGTCAAAAAGGAGACGATTCTCTTTACACTCCCGAAATGAGCCAAAAAACCTATGACGAACTTCTGGCTATCGGAATTCGGCTGGCTGAAGCAGGTTATTCCATCATTCTCGACGCGAAGTATGACCGGGTTGGAGTGAGACAAGCAGCGATCGCCCAAGCTCGCCAACATCAGATTCCTATCGACATTGTCTATTGCGACGCTCCTGAAGAGGTTCGGCGCGATCGCCTACAGCAAAGATCGGGAGATATTGCAGATGCCACTGCCGCTCTCGTCTCCCAGCAACGGTTTGACAGTTTCACCGAAGAGGAACGCCCTCACGTATTGACGCTTGACACCACAAAAGAGCTTGATCCTCAGCTCAAAGAGTGGATGTCTTGACCCTCTCCAGGGGCGATCGCCCATCGTGGCAAGCATTACTGTATTTTTATAGCTCCTAAAACGCTAATATTACGGAGCAAATCTTGCTCACGCAAGAATTGGGTCAAGCTTCTCTAAGGGGAAAGACCCTTTCTCATTTCTGATAGGAACAGGAATCTTAGAGATAGAATGCTCACTTAGAATTAGCCATAATGTCTATCGCTTCAGTCGTCCAGGAAAGACAGAGCACATGTTGGCCCCTTCATGCTCCGATGAAGCCGCCAAAGTTAGACGGAATCCAGACTCTCGTTGTAGACGATAATGTTGCAGCAGGAATGCTCCTCGACATATTTCTGAGACGACTCGGCGCAGAGGTGGTCGTTGTTGAATCTGTTGCAGACGCGATTCGTTGCTTTCGTTCTTCTCCTCCGAGCCTCTTGATTAGCGATATCTGGTTGAAAGATGGCAACGGGCATGAATTGATCCAGTGGATACGTTCTCTATCGGACGGACACCTGAACGCAATTCCAGCGGTTGCTCTATCCGCAGACGTCACCGTCCAGAATCAACAAGCTTCGCTCATCTCCGGCTTTCAGGCTTTTGTCCCTAAGCCTATTCGATTGTCAGCCTTAGTCTTAACCCTGCATCATGTTCTAGAACAAAGCACGACCAGATGGAACTAGCCTTTGTGATCAGTCGAATCCTCGAATCCTTATACCATTCTGGGCTTTAGTTTTTGTGACGAAATATGAAAACAGAGATCACAGCTTTTCATGATAGTTGTCACGTCATCAGTTGACGAGAAACACTCAGATCAGAGGACAGAAGGCACCGACAAATTCAAGCGGACAATGCATAATCCTTGTATTGCCCCAAAAATTCGATGGTGAACCTCATGCAGCTAAACTTCCTTGGTCGTTCCTTTACCACTCAAGAGTCTCAAATCGAAACGTCTCAAATGAACGTTACTGGAAAGTACCGAGGCATAGAGGTGGCCTTGAGAAAAGGTCTGCATCGATTACCTAGTAGTGGTGTTTCTCTTCAGTTCAAAGGTCAGCTCTATCTTCGTTGAGTCAGCAGTTCTCTTCAAGTTCCGCTGCTCCATAAACTATTGGTTTTATATCAGCGCGTAGCACTATAACTAATTCGAGCGATCGCCCGTCTGGCTCATTCGAACTCAATAAAGCACGGCCACAGCCTCAACCGCAGAATTTGTGTTGAGGCTTTTTCGTCTTTCTCTCACGGCGTAAATCTCTCACGGCGTGAATGGCGATCGCTTGATGGAAACGTCCAGACAGACAATCTTGACTGCAGGCATGCAGATGATAATATATTTTTTCCAAATCAATGTCGCTATTATAGCTACAGCCATTAGCCTTAGGACGTTGTTGTAGCCGCGCGCCGCGCGGCTACAACAACGTCTATGTCCTAAATAAGCTGACTACAGCTATAAATAACCCCCGGTGCAGTAAGCATCGGGGGCTCATTCGCTATAAAAAGTTTGCTATAAGTGTTTGGCTCAGCGCCAACACATTCATCATGCTTGAACTCAAAGCAGAAAGAAAGTTGAATAGAAGGAGTTCATGAAAATTTGATAATAGTCCCACTCTATATGAAGCTTTGAGATTATTTCCTGGACGATGGTAGAGATGCCGTAAGAAGGCTAATGACCTGCCATGCGTTGACCAATCAGCTTGTAGTCTGCGTTGGCGATCGCACTTTCGTAAACCAACTCTCCTTCGCTAATCACGATAATCCGATCCGATAGCTTCAGCAGTTCGTCTAGGTCTTCGCTAACTAGCAGTACCGCCACACCTCGGTTGCGAGCATCAACGATCTGGGTATGAATAAAGTCCACAGCGTTGAAATCTAGGCCAAAACAAGGATTGGCCGCGATTAAGAGCTTGATGGAATCAGACGACAGTTCCCGCGCCAGTACAGTGCGTTGCACATTTCCCCCGGAAAGATTGCTAACGGGTGTTTCGGGAGAAGGCGTTTTGACTGAGAACTGTTGAATTAAGCCTGCCGCCATTTGCCGAATTGCCTTCAATACAAGAAACACCCCCTTTGATTGAGGTGGGCGATCGAAAGTTCGCAGCGCCATATTTTCAGCCACGCTCATATGGGGAACACAGGCATTGCGCAGAGGTTCTTCTGGCAGCAAAAATACACGATGCCTCGTCATTTCTTCACGGGTGGCGTGGTAGTCTTCGCCGTTGACCTGAATGCTGCCCTGAGTCGGCTGCCGCTGACCTGCCAACACTTCGACCAGCTCTCGCTGCCCATTGCCCGACACGCCCGCAATCCCCACAATCTCGCCGCTATGAACCGTAAGGCTCACTCCCTTCACAGCTTCGACCCCGCTATCTTTGTTGGCATGAACATCAACGAGATTGAAAACTGGAGTTTGCTGCTCGATGTCTGACCTGTTGACGGGGGTCGGCTCTTTTCGCTCGCCCATCATCATCTCGGCCATGTCAGACACGGCTAGGTCCTTGACGGAGCCATGCCCTGCAAACTGACCCTTTCTCAGCACCGTGATTTCGTCAGCAAAGGCCGTGACCTCTCGAAATTTGTGAGAAATCATCAATACGCTGATTTCACCCGCTCTTACCTGTTGCTGGAGTAGTCCTAGCACTTCGTCTGCTTCTCCCGGCGTCAAAACGGAAGTGGGCTCGTCTAAAATCAAAATGCGGCTGTTGAGGTAGAGCTGCTTGAGAATTTCGAGCTTTTGCTTTTGTCCAGCGGCGAGCTGAGCGATTGGTAAATCGAGAGGAACGCGGAACGGCGAAGCGTCTACAAAAGCCTGTAACGCTTCCATCTCTTGCTTCCAGTTAATCAACAGAGCCTTGTCGGTGCGCGACAGCACCAGATTTTCGGCCACGGTCATGGCAGGCACAGAGGTGAAGTGTTGATAGACCATGCCAATGCCGTATTTATGGGCATCGCGTGGATTGTTGACCCGCACCGGATTGCCGTCGATCTTCAGCTCCCCGGAGGTGGGGTGATAAAATCCCATGATGCACTTGACCAGGGTACTCTTTCCTGCGCCGTTTTCACCCAGCAGGGCGTGGAAGGTACCGGGTTTGAGGTGTAAGGAGACCTGATCCAGTGCCACCAAATTGCCGAAGCGCTTGGTCATGGCGATCGCCTCTAGTTCTGGCGGTCGTTCCAGAGGTTTGTGGGTAGCGACAGCGGTGGCGGTATCCATAGGGCGTTTAGGGGTGGGAGAGCAGGGAAGAAATGGGAGTCAGGAGTCAGGAGTTAGGAGTCAGGAGTGAGAATCCAAAATCCAAAATCTAAAATCCAAAATGGTCTTTAGGGGGCGATCGCCTCTAGCAGTGCTGCCGAATCAGCGACGGCTCCAAACACGCCGCCTTGCATCTTGACCATTTTGAGAGCAGCGAGGTAGTTGCCGTAGTCGGTGGCTCCGGTGCAATCGGAGAGCAGCAGGCATTCGTAGCCGCGATCGTTGGCATCGCGCATAGTGGTGTGAACGCAAACGTCTGTGGTGATGCCTGTCAGAATGATGTTCTGGATGCCTTTTTTTGTCAAAACCAGGTCGAGGTCTGTGGCGTAGAAAGAGCCTTTTCCCGGTTTGTCGATGATGACTTCCCCTGCTAAGGGGGCAAGTTCTGGAATGATGTCCCAGCCCGCTTCCCCTCGCACTAGAATTTTGCCACATGGCCCCGGATCGCCAATGCCTGCTCCAATACGCTGCGATCGCCATCTCTTGTTTTCTGGCAAATCTGATAGATCGGGGCGATGGCCTTCGCGGGTGTGGATGATGCAGTAATGGTGCGATCGCATCACGTCCAGCACTTTACGAATTGGCTCGATGGGGGCACGGGTTAGTGAAAGATCGTAGCCCATAGTATCGACATAGCCACCCTTGCCACAGAAATCGGTCTGCATATCAATGACAATTAGTGCCGTATTTTCGGGGCGCAGGTCTCCGTTATACGGATAAGGGTAAGGATCGGCTTCGACAAAATGTCCCATAGACTAGACCTTCCAATTCAACCAACGGATGACTTTCTTGGTAAGGGCATGGTAATGCCATGCCCTTACGGTTAGGATTTGGGCAAGGGAGCAGGAGACAACTCTTCACCGCGATATTCTCGTGTCGGGGTCGAAAACCCACAGCTTGTGCCATCTGTATGCACTACCTCATCTTCCCAGGGCAAGCGATAGCTGCCATCAACTAGGTCTTTCATATAGGTGTAGGGGCAGTCTTGGGCACCGCCTTTCACGGCGACATAGCCCCGATGTCCAAACTGATAGATGTTGTTTTCCACGCTCCAATGTTGCCGAGCTTCGCGAACCAGATCAGGACGCAGCTCAGCAGTAATAATTTCGTCAGGACGATGGCTGCCCATGACCAGAGGCGTGCCGTCAAAGTTGACAAACATGCCTTCGCCCATCGAATCAAAGGTGCCGTCACTGCCGCACATGCACACTGATGCGGTCTGTATGAGATTGCAAAAGGCATTGGCTTGATTCGTAATCTGCCAGCTATGGCGAATGGGAGCAGTGTAGCCCGCTGTCCGAATCATAATTTCGGCTCCCTTATAAGCACACTCTCGTGCCATTTCTGGGAACATACCATCATGGCAAATGATGAGGGCAAGAGTACTGCCGTTTGGCCCTTCACAGACGGGAATGCCCAGATTTCCAGGTTCCCACGGTTCTACCGGGACCCAAGGGTGCAGCTTACGATAGTACAGTTTCAGCTCACCGGTGTTGTCGATGATGATGCCGCTGTTGTAAGGATTTCCCTGGGCGTTGAACTCCATGATGGAGAAGCAACCCCAGATGTCGTTATCGCGGCAGGCCGCACTGAACGCCTTTACTTCTGGGCCGTCTAGCCGACACATAATGTCGGGGTTAGTGTCCATTGATAGCCCGTGCAGCGAATATTCTGGGAATACCACCAAATCCATCGTTGGCATGTTGCGGCGAGCCTTCGCCACCATGTCACAGATGCGTTGGGTCTGTGCTGCTAAGTCGTCGGGCGTTACCACTGTAGGCAACTGAAGCTGCACCACTCCCATAACAACGCCATTTGGAGATTTGTTGAGTCCACCGAGTCCGCTCATTTCAAACACCTATCTGATTTGAGATTTTAGATTTTAGATTTTAGATTTGAGATTTTTAGTCGCAGGTTGGGTTTCGCAATGCCCGACCCAACGCTGAAGTCTTCTCTATGTGCCGCCGCTTCACTGGCCTGTTCCCAAAGCTCCCGGAGCACCCGACAGCGTTCGCTTGGGCGAACAAGTGAAAATCATAATAACTAGTGTCAGCACATAGGGGGCTGCATTGAATAGGTAATACCCTTCCTCAATGCCCACCGATTGTAGGGCTGGGCCTAGAGACTGAGCACCACCAAATAGCAGCGAGGCCCACAGACAGAGCATGGGATTCCAGCGGGCAAAAATCACCAGGGCGACTGCCATCAGCCCTTGACCACTCGAAATACGCTCCGTCCAGACGCCTGGATAGTAGAGAGAGAGAGAGGCACCGCCGATGCCTGCCAAAAAGCTGCCCATCATGATGCTGAGCATTCGCACCTTGAAAATGGAGATGCCCATGGCTCTTGCTGCTTCTGGGCTATCGCCTACCGCTCGGATAAACAATCCCCAACGGGTGGACTTGAAAAACCACGACATGATGGGAGCGATCGCCAACCCCAACAAAAACAGAGGACTAATTTGCAGAGCCGCTTCCAGGGCAGGCGGCATACTGGCATTACCCAAGCTAATCGTAGGCAACTGATTGGCCGAGGGCTGAATGAACGGCTTGCCTAAGAAGAACGCCACGCCGCTGCCAAAAATAATCATGGCGATGCCCACAGCCACGTCATTGACGCGAGGCTGCTGCGACAACCAGCCATGAATGGCACCTAGAAACAGCCCAGAAACTCCCGCCACAAGAACACCCAACCAAGGCGATCCGGTGAGGTAGGAAATTCCGTAGGCACTCATGGCTCCAGTGAGTAGGGTTCCTTCCAAACCCAGGTTAATCTTGCCACTTTTTTCAGTGAGACATTCGCCCAAACTAACGAAGATAAATGGTGTGCCGCCACGCATCGTTCCAGCGGCGATCGCCAAAGGAACCCCCCACCACCCCAGTGCTTCTGTTGCCATTGCTATCTCTCCATCGTTACTGCTTCAGGTTCGTTACGGCTTCAGGTTTAGGAATTGTCTTCGGAGACTCAGGCTGAGGGCGTTGGCTCTGGCCCCTGTGTAGAGGGTGGACGAGGATGGGAATCATCGGTCACGGGCTTTTCCTTGAAGAACTCGAACCGACCATAGAGAGATTCGCTGAATAGAATCACCAAAAAGACGATCCCCTGAAAGACCAAGACCGTAGCATCGGGTAGATCGTGGGCTCGCTGCAAAATGCCGCCGCTCGCCAAAATGCCCCCGAGCAACACCGAAATGAATACCGCCAGCAGCGGACTTTGCCGCGCTACAAATGCCACCAATACGCCACCATAGCCGTACCCTACATTCAACGACTCATTCGCCGCTCCCTGTACAGCCGCCACTTCCACCATCCCCGCCAATCCAGCACAGGAACCCGCTAGGAAGCAAATAATCAGCGTCAGCTTACCGACGGGCAAACCTGCGATTCTTGCCGCTCGAATATTTCCGCCAGCCGTACGCGCCGCAAAGCCAAAGGTCGTACGTCGAATCAAAACGTAAGAAATAATACAGGCGATGATGCCGTAGATCAGACCCCAGTGAACTCGACTACCAGGCATGGTGCCCAGCATGTTGATATCTGCCAAAGGATAGGTCGAAGGCTTATTGAGCGAACTCGGATCGCGCATGGGGCCACCCACCAAGTGGTTGAGAAGGGCGATCGCCACATAGTTAAGCAACAGGCTGCTAATCGTCTCGTTCACCGCGCGGTAATGGCGCAGCGCACCGGCTGCCATAATCCAAAGGCCACCCGCGACCATGCCGCCAATTGCCATACCGATTTGCACCAGGAGAGGAGGAAACGTGGCGATCGCCAGACCCACAGACACCGCCGCCAGACCACCAATAACCAACGCTCCTTCATTCCCAATAATCACTAGCCCCAACTGGGCGGGCAACACCGTACACAACGATGCCAACATCAGCGGAGACGCCCGAATTAGCGTGTTCTGAAACGTACTCCACTTGCCAAACGCCGCCTTCCAGATTGAGCCATATACCGCAAACGGATTCTCCCCCATCGCCGCGCAAAACAGCCCAAAAATTACCAGAGAAACAATCAGCGCCCCCAGCGGAATACAAACTTTTTCCAGCGTACCGCGCAAATTGTAGCGACCAAGCATGGAAGATTACCTAGCGAAACAGCAGATGCTTTTTTCTCAGAGATACAGCACAAGGATGAATAAAACGCTGAGATAGCGAGTAAAGTCAGGTCTCCAGTAGTTCTAACGTAAACTACAGTTCTGACATAGCCGTACAAACGAGAGCTATTTGCACAGGAATATAAGACTGTTTGGTTAGCGAAGCGTACTCCAACCCAAAGGCTGATATTATTGGATTTCGTGACTTCAACCCAACCCACGGGAATTGCAGAAGCCGTAGGAACTTTCGACGCATCAGGGTTGAAAAACAGCCTGCCCGCACTAAACCTCACATCTCAAAGCCAGCCCACCTTTTTGGGTGGAGCTTTGCGGAGACGCAACCGTCCTCCAGTTGGGGATTGAGGGCGGTTGCCCCCAAGACTAGATTCCCTATCTCAGCAGGCTCCGCCAACACCCCCTTAACTATCTACCGACCCAATTACCCCTTCAATCAGATAATTCATCTCTTCCAGCTTCGGGTTATCTTGCTTCAGTTCTTCCCCTTCAGCCAAAACCACATTCCCTTTGTTGTCTTTCAGCTCACCCTTATAAATTACCAAAGAGCCTTCCTCCAGCCCAGCCTTGGCAGAGTCAGCCGCTTCCTTCGCCTCATCGCTTACAGGCTCACCGTAGGGCGACATCTTACAAAAGCCCTCTTTCAATCCGCCCCGCAGAATATGAGGAATGCCCCCATCCATCAAGGTTTTACCCGCTTGGATATCCTCAGCAAGCTTCGTATAGATGTTCGACCAATCCCACTCCGCTCCAGTGAGATAGCCCGTAGGAGCTAGAGCAGACTGATTCGCATGGTAGCCCGATGAGAAAATGCCTCGCTTTTCAGCCGTTTCCATCACCACTTTAGGACTATCAACGTGGCACGTCACCACATCAATTCCCTGATCTGCCATGCTGTTAGTGGCTTCTGCCTCTTTGATCGGTTCTGCCCAGTTGCCCGTAAACACCATCTGTGTGGTGACATTAGGATTAACGCTCTTCGCACCCAGCGTAAACGCATTAACATTCCGCAAAACCTGAGGAATTGGCTTTGCACCAATAAAGCCCAGCTTGTTGGACTTCGTCGTCAGGCCAGCCACAATTCCAGCTACATATTGTGCTTCGTCAATATAGCCAAAATAGCTACCTACATTCTTAGGATGCACATCTTCCTGATATAGCCCTCCGGCATGAAAAAACTGAACATCAGGATACTCTTCAGCCAGCTCAAGGATGTGCGGATCAAAATAGCCAAAGGAGGTGGGGAAAAGCGCCACAGCTCCATCAATATCAATCATGCCCCGCATCGATTCGGCAACAGCCGTGGTCTCAGGGACACTGGCCTCTTCCACCAAATTGACCCAGTCATATTTGGACACGACTCCAGCCGCTCCTTCTGCGTGGGCTTGGTTGTAGCCGTAGTCATCTTTTGGGCCGACGTAAATAAAGCCAATGGTCATAGGCTCTTCGCCACCACCACTAGCCGATCCTGCGGTCTCTTCTCCTATACTGCTATCGGACGAACATGCCGTTCCGAACTTTGCTGTTACTCCAAATGCTGTAGTGGCGAGTATGCCGCGAATGACCTGACGGCGCGTAACTCCCGAAAACCGACGATATTGACTCACAGAACCAGCCCTCTCGTAGCGTAAATTCTCTAGATAAATTCTATTACAGCTCTATTGAAGCTCTAACTGTACCAGTGTTTAGTTCAAATGGAACGGTTTTCTAGAATCACAATTAGAACCCAAGTCAAGCCTATGAACAATCCTGCCCTGTCTCTAGGCAAAAACTGTTCGTTACGAACATCAAATATATAGTGCTACGCGCTGATATAAAACCAATGGCGTTGCACAGCATGGAATGATGCGGAAAGATTCAACTCATGGATGACCTGCTGTAGGGGCATCGCATTGCGATGCCCCTACCAAAATCATTCTTCGAATGTGCAATGCCAAACCAATAGTTGATGGAGAAGCCGCGCGGTGCGCGGCTTCTCCATCAATATCTGTCCTAACCTATCTGCGCATTGCTATATTTAGTCAACCAGGATGATGCAGAAAGATACTTGATGGAGACCCATGCCAGTGGATTCAGTGCAGTTGGCCGTCAACGGAACCCTGATGCGCGGACTAGAGCTAAGCGATAACTTACTCAACGTAGGCGCAACCTTCGTGAAAGAGGCAACCACGGAGCCAACCTATCGCCTCTGGTCAATTGGCGATCGCCATCCAGCAATGATTCGAGTACGTGAAGGGGGAGTCGCTATTGCCCTAGAAGTTTGGGCCGTGCCACCAGCGGGGTTAGCTCAAGTGCTGCTACAAGAACCACCGGGGCTTTGCGTCGGCAAAGTCAAACTATCCGACGGTGCTGAAGTCTTGGGAGTCGTTGGTGAACCGCTCCTATGTGAAGGTCAAAAAGAAATCACCCAACATGGAGGGTGGCGTCAATACACAGCTAGCCTTGCCGAATAATTCGAAAGGTCTCTCCAGTCCACTATTCTCTCCAGCCCACTATATTCTCTCCAGCCCACTATATAGTCAGCGCTCTAATTCGCATTGCGACTGAGCGCCGTCATCATGGCTTGTTGAGCCACGGTTTGATAAATGCTGTCGAGATGCTGTCTCACCGTTTGGGCATCATTGGGAGCAAGGGGCAACTTTCCTAACACATCGAGAACGGTAGATGTATTAGACGGCGTGATCACGACTAGAGAAGAATCAAGGGGACGGTCGTAGTGCCAGAAATCTCCTGCCTTCAGCAAACGTTCGGGCTGAGGCTCGATCTGCGGTTTCTTTTTGGCTACGTCTTCTTGGGTATCTGATTCACTCAGGCCACTGCGCTTATTTCGGAGAGCATCCAGAATTTGAGATTTTGTGCGTCCTCGAAGCTGAAACAACACAAACGGATCTTCCCGAAAAAAGTTTCCAAGTTGGTAATAGACCGCCGCGATGTGTTTGCAAGGATTTTTGGGATCAGGACAGTTGCAGCGAGAATGCACATCTGACAACGTAAACGGGAAAAGGCTCAGACCATTCGCCGTAAACACTTCCTCAATGTCATCGGGCATCTCTCCCGCCAGCATCTTGGCAGAATAAACGGCCTTCTGTGCCATCGTGTTGACCACAAAATCCCAATCTTCATCGCCGAAAACATCGATTGAGATCGTCAGCTTGTAGGGATTGGGAGCCGTGCCCTGAACGCGAGCGTGAACCTTCGCGCCTCGAAACTCTAGGCTGAGAATGTTGCCTTCGCGGGCATAGATGCGTCCCCGTTCGAGCCGTTTTTTGAAACGATAAGAATTGAGCAGGTCAACCCAACGCTGTACCCACCACTCTTGGGCGATCGCTTCGGGCTGGGTTGTATATGCGGTCATAGAATCATGTCCGTTGCTGTGCTGGCAGGCGCTGCCTGAAGACAGTCTCCAAATTGGTTAATAGCGCTGCTGAACATATTGTAGGATGCCTCGGGCGATCGCCTGAGCCATGCGTTCCTGATACGCGGGGTCTCTCAGCAACGGGGCATCTCTCGCCCCCGTGACAAATCCTGTTTCTACCAACGTTGCGGGCATAGAGGTTCTGCGAATCACATAAAAGCGAGCCTGTTTCACTCCTCGATCAGGCCCTCCCACCGCTTGCAACATGCTGTTGTGGATCGATTGAGCAAGCGCTAAGCCCTGACTCGAAGCGTAGTATGTCTCGATGCCATTGACATCAGGACGACTCATGCTGATTGCGTTGGCGTGAATGCTGACAAACAAGGTTGCATTAGCTCGTTCCGCAATTTGCACCCGTCCTTCCAACGAAATCGTTTGCTCTGTCGTCCGTGTCATTACCACGACTACTCCCTGTTGCTGGAGCAAGGTGGCTACCCGTAGCGAGAGCGGCAATACCACATTAGTTTCTCTGAGGCCGCCAATGCCGATCGCACCAGGATCGCGTCCCCCATGCCCCGGATCGATCACTACCACGACACGACTGTTGACATCAGGCAGATTGATTGGCTCATCAGGAATCACCCCTGGAGTGGCAAGCGCGGTTCCCTGGAATGACAAGGCTAGCAATTCTCGGTTGGGTTGATTGACATTGCCGAGACGAATTCCTGCCGCAGGCAAGAGCGATACGATTACCGAATCATTCTCTTCCCGCAAGCGAATGCGCAGCAGTGGCCCACCGTCAGGAATTTGAGGATTGGCGATCGCCTCTGCTAGACGAGCATTGGGAATCACGATTTGATAATCAGTCGTGGCCCGATCCCAGCCTGAGGTATAGGAGCTGATGGATTCATCTCCCCGAATCACCAGAGACGTGCCGTTATTCGCTAGCTCCACGCTCTCGATCGTCGTAATAACAGGGGTTGCTTCTGACCCGTTAGACGGACGCTGAGCTAAAGAAGCTCTAGGACGATCGTCTCGCGTCGTCGCATCAGTGGTTGCAGTCGGAACCAGAGCAATTCCGCCTAAATTCGTTGCTGTCGCTTGCCAATTAGAGTCTTCGTCGTCGAGTCGTAGAGTCACTTCCACTGTGGGCGGATCGTCGTCTGCTTGCTCAAACTCGATGCGGTCGATGCCAAACTGATCGATCTCTACGGACCCTGGAACTTGAGTAGACAGAGACGTGTTTGCAATTTCGAGAGTCAATCGTTCGCGATCGCGACTCCGGTCGATGTCAATTTCTGGGACTTCTCCGGCAGTTCTTAAAAACAGGCCGTCGCGGGTAATTCGGACTCCATCGAGGCGAGTTGCCGCACCTGCGACTTGGGCTTCCTCTCCAGTGATCAGCTCAGGAGTAGGAATTGAAGGGGTTTGGGCGATCGCTCCCGCATCTCCAATCCGTTGCGGTTCCGGCAAGTTGACCACCCACTGAGTTGAGGTGATGCCCTCAACCGAAACCTGCTGAGGATCGAGGGTGTAGCCCGGACTCAATTCGACCACAAGCCGAGTCGTTTGGCTGTTGAACTGCCCAACCCGAACTTCTCGAATTGCCTCTCCGACAAACTGGGTTGGCAAGGCATTATTGAGAGTGACGCCTGGTAGGTCAATGACAACCCGCGTCGGATTTTGTATCAACTGAGCCCGAGGCGTCACACTCGAATCGGTTGTGAAGGTTAGACGGTTTTCTGACGTATCAAACCGCCAGAACTGGAGACGAGCCGCTTGAGCTGGAAGCGCCAATAGCAACACCGCAAGAGAACCCAACAGGCTGGGCATCAAACTACGAAATCTCACAGGCTGAACGCCTCCTACTTGAAAAGTGGGGAACGAACGACCATCATAGAAGCCAATCCCAAAAAGTAACAAGTCCTACTTTTAGGAGGCAGGAGATAGGGGACAGGAGACGGGAGGACTAAGACGCATTCCAAAATTTGAACCTTCAACTCCAAAATCCAAAATCACAAACTATCTACAGTTAGCTTCTCGCCATGTCCGTCAGAATTCAGTCAGAATTTGGCCGGGTGTCTCCTAACGACTGCTTCAGGGGGGTGACGATTCGTTCTGTCGCCTCTCGAATAAACGCTTTGACAAACTCATCTCGCCGATTCAGTTGAAATTGTTGCTGCACGACATCCATCATGCCGCCGTCGCCCCAGGTCTGATCACGGCGGAAATATTCGATAAAGCTGCGTCCGGCAATGCGAGTTAGATAAGCCGCTGACACGCCTTGCACAGCCTGTCCCACGACCAGCGTACCCACATTGACCTTGAGCGCAAGATTCGACAACTCTACTGCTCCCTTAACCACACCCAAGCCAACGAGAGTTTTCGACAACGAAAAAGCTAGCTCGCGGGCATGTTCCAGATTCACCCGACAGCCATAGACTTGACCCAGTTCGATCACCATCTGGGCGTTGATTGCCGCTGCTGCTAACATGTCTACTCCGGGCAAAGGAGTGAGCGATACAACGCCGCCGCTGATCCATTGAAATCGATCGACAATTTTTTCCGCTTCTCTACGGCGCTGGTCGTCAATCACACTACGGGCTTCGTCTCCCAGCCGCTGAGCCTGAAGCAAAATATTGTCAGCCAGCAAGCTTTCGCCTTCCGAGCGCAATACTGCTGCCATGCGCCGCAACAACGGCGATAGGTAAGGCTGGGGTTGCACCCGTTCTCCCGTATCGAGAGTCACAGCTTGAGGCTGAGCGGCGATCGCCACCACATCGTCAGGATCGATTTGCTCTGCTACCCGTCCCTTCAGTTGAATCAATAGAGCTTCTAGATCCTCCTGGGTGTAAAGATCGACTTTGTTGAACACCAGCAGCGATCGCTTGCCCATCTCCACCAGACGCCGCAGCACATCCTGTTCAGACTGGCGTAAGTCATTGTCTACGACAAACAGCAGCAGATCAGCCTCCGTCGCCAACTGTCGAGCTTGCTGTTCTCGCTCTGTTCCAATGACATCGGCCTCCAAAATACCCGGTGTATCAGTAATCCAGATAGCGCGATCGACTTGCTTAAAGCGAAATCGATAGGTCGTCCCTACGGTTGTTGTCCCCATGGGCGCACCGACCTCTCCCGCCACCCGCCCCAAAATCGCATTGGCGATAGATGTTTTGCCCGCTGAACCCGTGCCAAAAATTACGACATGCAAGTAGTCCCGCTTGAGATCAGCTTCAATTCGGTGCGATCGCTCCAGCAGTGCTTGCCGCGCAATTTCATCTTGAATTTGGGTGACCTGTTGCCGAATGGCCGAAAGATTTTCTCCCGCTGCATCAATCTTTTCCGGTGGAGCTTCAGGCAGAGACTTCGACGTTGAGGAGCGATCAGAAGGCTGACTGAACTGAATGAAGTAGTAAATCAGCGCCCCAATGAGCGTAGCAAGCAACAATAGCACCACCAGCAGCAAGATATTGGCTAGCAGCACAGAAGCCGAAGCAACTGCGGTATAAAACTGACTCAGAGTTCCAGTGAGCCACAGCACCATCCCAAGAATCAGAACGATGCCGCTCACCAACGTCAAAATGCGAAATCGGTTCATCAGCAAGACGCCACATGGATGTCCAGATCTTCCCAGTAAATCTGTCCCGTAATTTACTCAGCACAGATCTTTTGCGATCCTAATACGCTCAAGTCCCTAAATTACTTTGAATTTTTTTGACCTATCGCAAGCAGGCTTGTTGCTGAATTTGACTATCTAAGAAAGACACCAGATCAGCAACCGTATGTAGCATCTGATCATAAAAGCAGTCGCTGATGTCAAAGCCAAATTGAGCCTCAACGTCCTCACAAAAGCTGAACTCCCAATCAAACCAGCACACTTCTGTCCAGGAGAGATCCTCTTCAAGCCGATCGCTCGGCAACACGCGCCCAAACTGTATGCCTGAATATTCAGCGAAGCGACTGTAGGCAAACTCGGCGGTGACAGGGGAAATATCCTGATCTTGCCAAAACATTTTGAACCACTGATTAGCTTCGAGGTAGGGGCGCTGGCGCAGAGCTTGATTGACCCTGCGGCGGAGACGCATGTCAGGACTTAATGTCTTGTAAGTAATTAAGTTGTTCACTAAATTGCTTACTCGTCGCCACATAAGTTTGAGAAGCTAGATGCCCCTCTTCGAGCTTCCCCTAAAGTATTCCCATTCCCCTTCCGATATCTCAAGTCACTGATGTAAGGATTTTCTTCGATCTCTGAAACACACTTCTTTGTCTTGAATTATTTTTATATCAAGAAACAATAATGCAGTAAATTAAAGAAATAAGCTGTGAATTTAGATATGTTCTAGGTCAAGAATGGCGATCGCTTTTTCAACTAGCTCATCGGGATCAAAAGGTTTGGTCATATATAGATCAGCACCCACGTCTTGGCCTTTTTGCTTGTCAAATTCCTGGCCTTTCGCGGTCAACATAATAATGTAAATGTCAGATAGACGCAGATCGTGTTTAACCACGCTGCAAACTTCAAATCCATTCATCTGAGGCATCATCACATCAAGGAAAACAAGCTGCGGCAGTTCTGCTTGAATGAGTTCCAGCGCCTCTTGACCATTTGAGGCTGTGATCAGTTCGACATCCTGATCTTCCAAGTCTTCGAGGGTTTGCTCAATTAAAAGCCGAATGTGGGGCTCGTCGTCGACAATCAGAATTTTTTTAGCCATTGGAACAAGCAGTTAAGTCTATTGGGTCTAGCGGGGCAGTGGTTTTTACCATTTAGTACTTTGCCGCTGCATGATAAAAGAATGACTCAGATGTATGGGTTATCGCGATTTCACGTTGTCAATACTGTACTTCAAAGACTTCGATAGCTCGACGTTTTCCTTTTAAATTCAGCGTACCGATGCTCTTGAAGACGAACAGATGTCGAGTGGCCTCATACACGTTGCGACTGACTAAAATTTGTCCCCCTTGGGCGATCGCCTGCAACCGTGAGGCCGTATTGACTTCGTCCCCAATGGCGGTGTAGTCAGTGTGTTGTGGAGAACCGATGTTGCCCACAATGACTCGACCTGCACTAATACCAATTCCGGTGTGAAAGTTTTCCCGAATCCACGCTAAAGGGAACGCTTGGATGCGCTGCTGCATGGCGATCGCCGTTTTAATCGCCTGCTGTTCTGATGCGGCCATTGGGGATGGCGCACCAAATAGCGCCACAATCATGTCCCCGACAAATTTGTTGACGGTACCTTCGTGAGTAAAGATGATGTCAACCATATGACTAAAGTATTCATTCAAATAGCCCACAATCAATTCCGGTTCCAGCCGTTCACAGTGAGCTGTGAAGTTTCGAATATCTGAAAACAGAATGGTGATGTTCTTACGCGTGGGAGCAAGGGAAATATCGTCTTTAGCCTCCAAAATCGCCTGGACAAGCTGAGCAGGCACATAGCGCTCCAGATTGCTCTTAACGCGGGCTTCCCGGATTTCTTTTTCGTGTAACAAAGCATTTTCGATCGCAGCGGCAGCTTGAGAGGCCAGAGCATTCAGCAGCTTCAAGTCTCCGGCACTATAGCTAGTAAGCTTTCCGCTGTTTGAGGAATTGCTGTTCGCCTGATCACCATCCAAACAACTACAGCCCAAGACGATCATGCCCAGAACTCGTTCCTGAGTCTTCAAAGGCGCACAGACCAAGGCGTGATAGCCCTGCTCAACCTGATGACAGCGGCGATCGCCCTGCACGTCGTTGACGATCTCGCCATTACCGCTGCTGAACACGGTTCCCAAAACACCTTCTCCCGGTGCGATCGCTACCGTTACAGCAGCAGAGTCAGCGTCTGAATCATTGTTTGCCGATTGGGTTTTGCCTATAGCTGGAGTCGCTAGTCCAAAATGAGCGATCGCCTCAAACAGTTCAGCTTCAGTATTGGAGACAGGAACCACGGTCGTTGAAACAGTTGTGGGAAAAGATGGCAGAATTTCTTTGTCACTCTTTGCACCAATCTGCGAGGAATCGGTAGCGATCGCTCTTGTCAGAGTCGCACCTGAGTCGCGACTTCGCTCTAGGTTCAAATCGGCAGTTTTGTTTGAGCTATTGTCAACTGAACGTGCCGTTGGACTCAGATCTTGACGGAGAATGACCGCTCCCCGATCTCCCGGAATCAGCTTTTGGGCTTCGTCTAGAACGAGCGTTGCAACAGACTTCAAATCGAGTTGAGCGGTGATTTTTTCAGAAATATCGTAGAGCAGAGAAATTTCTTTGTAACGATCCAAGGTTTCACGCGCGAGATGCTTTTGGTCAAGTTCTCGCTGAGCCAGCATTGATAACAGGTGGGCGATCGCCTCAGCCTCCGGGTGACCAATAACCCAGCCCAAGCAAACTCCTTCGAGTTCAATCGCATATTGATTCGGCAACTGATCGGTCTTTTCCCCCAGCCCGATCTTTCCGCTCGTGTCTTGAACGCAAAACGGATGGGCGATCGCCCCACCTAGCTGTGCAAGGACAGCTTGAATATCTTTTTTGCGCAGAAGTCGTTTCAGACTGAGTTGAGCCATAGGGACAGATATGAGGGACTAGCAAAGAGTCTCAACGCTCTTATATCTTTGAGAGTTCCTCTTTTTGACAACAAATTGAACAAGACTCTGAGCGGAGTTTATCCAACCGTTGTCATCACTTATTTATTCGCCTTCAAGGAGTTCTAGATTGCTTCTGAGTAGAATGAAGGGCGCTCCAAATCCAGCCGAAAATGCCAGGAATCCAGAACAGCACCTTCTGCCAGTCTCGCAATGCCCAGTGTTGATGTCCGAGACCTTGACGGTAGGGCAACACGAAATACAGGGCTGCTGACAGGCTGAGCCCACGAGTTCCCCAGTTTTGAGTCGCCACGGCAAAGGGAATCAGCCAGGTGAAATACCAGCTATGAATAATCGGAGACAGAGCTAACAGTCCAATCAGATAAGACTCCAAAAAAACTAGAGCACTGGGAGCCCGCAACATCAGCCATCCAGTCCATGCGGCCAGTGGTAAAGCAAATAGCCAGTTTTCCAACTTCGATGCAGGCCAGAGCCGACCGACCAGCTCTGGAATCAAATCTGCGCTGCGCCCCCCGTAGACGTATCCTGATCCACCCGGAATCAAAGGGCACGCCCCGTCATGACAGTAAGGAAATGCCGTAACCAGTACAGGCAAGAGTCCCATCACCAATGCCAGGATCGCGATGCCCCAACCCAGTTTTCGCAGTGCTCGCCAGACGACAAAGACGAGGAGCGGCAGCGACAGCCATTTCAGTGCCATGCTGATTCCTGTCCAAAAGGCACTGACGAGATAGGTTCGAGCCGCAAAAGGAGACGTTAGCGGTCGGTCGAACGTCAGCCAAGCTAGAACTAAAGCCAATACAAACCAGCTATCGTAATGTCCCCCTCCAGCAAAGCAATACAAAATTAGGGGATTCCAAGCGTAGGTCAGCGTCATAACGTAGCCAAAACGTCGAGCTAAAAGATGACAAATGAACAAATCCGCCACCGCAATACTGACCTTGAATAGCCATACGCTAGGAGCGATCGCCGCCAGTCCGTGAAAAATCCACTGGGTCAACGGCGGGTAAATCGCTGACACATTCGAACGGTTGATCAAAGGCCACCAATCTGTTCGCAGAGGCTCAAGCACAGGATCGATAGGGGCGTAATCGTAAGGACTAAACCCCTGCGTCTGAATCAGCCCTTCCCAGAGATAGCGCCAAATATCGTCGCCTGGAGCCATCCCAAGCAGCAGCACTCGACTACTGAGGGCGATCGCCCAAAACCAAAGTCCTCCCAAGCTCGCAATTCGCCAAGAGAGAATGAATCCCAGACCCATGACTCCATAGCCGCACCAAAACGGGAGTAGTACTCCCTTTTGCTGAAAATCTCCGTGGGGAATCAAAATGATGCAGCCCAGCACAATCAGAAGGCCGCTGATAAGTGAGAGTCGAGAGTTAGGAGCCCGGAGCAAAGAAAGAGAATGGAGAATCCTAGAACGAGTTTTTTGCCCGTAGAGCATTCCGAGGGTCGAGAGAATGATGACTCCAGCTTGGAGACTGCCCCGCAACGTTCCCGAAATCTTGGATTGCCCTCCCTGTCGTGGAAAGTAAGCCACCGGAATTTCTCGAATACACAGCCCGTGTTCAACTGCCCGCACCTGCATTTCGACCGTCCAGCCAAAACCGCGATCGCCCATCCTAAAACTTTCTAGCGACGACCGACGAATGACACGCAGAGGACCGAGATCATCGTAGCGATAGCCCCATCCCCAGTGGATCAGCTTGGTAGCGAGAGCATTTCCGAACTTCTGAATCAGCGTCAAGGCTGCTCTTCCTTCAGCCGTGGATCGGCGATCGCCTAATACCAAATCTGCCTCTTCACCCGTCTGCAGTTCCTCATCTTCTGTCCTAGTCGATTCAGAGCAGTCAGGCCCAAGCCAACTAGAGCTAGGCGGATTAGAACCCGCACAAAGTCTCAGCATCTGTGGCAATGCAGACAAATCATCGCTGCCATCGCCGTCACAAAAGATGATCCACTCGATGTCAGGCGGAAGAGACTGCATCCCAGTCCAGCAAGCCTGTCCGTAGCCTCGACGAGATTCTTGCAGAACCTCAGCACCAGCCGCGATCGCCCGCTCGACACTGTCGTCTGTGCTGCCGTTATCGATGACTCGAATGTGAGCAATACCCAACTCTTGCAGCGATTTGACAACAGCGGTAATGGTTGTCGCTTCGTTGTAGACCGGAATTAAAGCACAAGCCAAATTGAGATTTAGAGATGTCATGAATGCTGGAATACCACATTCAAAAAGACTCTGAATGAGATTTTGGCAAGAATTATCTTTATTTTTTTAGGACTTCATAACCATAGACGGAATAAACACAGATGTGCGGATGGGGAGATCGCGTTAGAGTATTGCGTAATTGTGATGTATGCCCAAGGGTGTTCTCTCATCTGCGTCATCCGAATTTGAATTCATTTGCTCTTCAGTGGTTTTCCAACGCCTATGGTTGCTCCTTTCAAACACGGCTCTCTCTTCCGTTTTTCCTCCTTACGGGCGATCGCTATAGGAACGCTTGCTTCGCTGTGCAGCACAGCCATTGGAGCTGTGACGATGACAGCAGAAGCCCTGGAGGTGGAGATTTACCCTCCTAACCCGCAACAGGGAGATACACTGTCCGTTCGCATTCAAACTGATACGCTGTCGCCAGAAGCCGTCAGCGTCAATATGAACAACCGCACCTATCCGGTTTATCCGAGTGCAAACAGCAACGGCTCAGTCGAAAATGCCACTGTCGCCCCCGGAACGCTCCAGCAGTTTCAGACACTCCTTCCCACGACGCCTCTCGACCCCCCTGGACAAGTCACCATTCAAGTGAGCGATGGCGAAGACGTTCGCAACATGGCGGTCTGGTTGCGCGATCGCTCTTTCCCAACCCAACGCATTACAATCCGAGGTGGCGGTTCTGGTCTCACCGAAATAGAAGCAGCCCGCGTTCAAGCGTTCAAGGAAATCGTGACCCCTCAACGATTTTGGAATGGCCCTATGATCCGTCCAACCTCGGGACGAGTCAGCACCATCTTTGGCGTGCAGCGCTACTACAACGGCGTTTTCGCCAATGACTATTATCATCGTGGAGTTGACTACGCCACAGGTACGGGCACGCCCGTTGTGGCTCCGGCAGCCGGACGCATTGCTTTAGTGGGGTACGAGTCTCAGGGATTTCGCGTTCATGGCAACACCGTCGGCATCGATCATGGTCAAGGCGTTCTCAGTATCTTCATTCATCTGAATGGAGTTGACGTACGAGAGGGAGACTTTGTTCAAGCTGGGCAGCGAGTGGGTTCCGTCGGGTCAACAGGCAGCTCGACCGGGCCACACCTCCACTGGGGAATCTATGTTCATGGCATGGCTGTCGATCCCGTACCTTGGAGATACGATGGGATTCAATGATTGCGAATGATTGCGGAAAGAGTCTTTGCATTTTCTATTCCAAAGTCTCACTCTTTCTTGATAATCTTCCAGTGAATTCAATCGGATCATGGGAACAATAGTGTCAGACTAATCGATCCCCGTTTATCAACTAACAACGAACGGCGCTTTGGAGTAGAGACCGCTATGAGTATCGAAAAAATTGTGGATCAAGCGCTGCAGGATGGCTACCTGACCCCGGCAATGGAAGCTGAGGTGGGACGTATCTGTGACACCGCTGCAGAACTCTCGATTGACGAATACATGGCACTTGATCGACTCATGGGTGCGCTCCTGACCGGAGAAGTCGTAGCTGTGCCTCGCAAGCAGTTTATCAATGTGATGGAAGAGCTGGCACTGACTGAAGCTATCTCCAGAGTGGCCGAAATTGAATCCACCACCGATATGACGATGGACTTAGGCGACATTGCAGCCTATGCCCTCAATCGACTACCGCCTATGTACGCGACGACGGAAGAAGGCGCGGTCTATCAGCGGAGTCGAGCAAAGGAAGGACTTCAAGAACTGATTGCAGAAAAAGTGGATGAGGCGATCGCCCGCAATTTGGACAATCCTGACTTCTTCCCAGAGCGACAAGCCATTCGATCTAGTCAGAAAGATGACGTGTTAGACCAGGTTAGCGCTCTGCTTCAAACCTGTGCGCATAAATTTGAAATCAATTCTGCGGGTGACGCTGGAGAGGCGAAGGCGACAACCGTCAACTGATACGTCAATCATCACGCTTGAGGCGTTCGATGATTGTTTCATCAATTTAGCGGTGTGGATCATGACGTATCCACACCGCTTTTTCGTATCAAAAAGCCCCAATAAAAAGCCCGACAACCGGGGTCAAGGGTTGCGGGGCAGAGAACAGTTAAACGCTTAAAAATATCATCTCTAACGACGCAGGGATACCGTACCTTTTATGTGCCGCTTTCCTGATCGTCTGTTTTCCTGATTGGCGGTAGAAAATTCGGCACTGCGTATTTGATGAACTTTTTTCCAACAGCACTATATTCTAGTGCTTATATCGGCCTCTTTTGCGTCACCCTACGAGTCAGAACTCTGCTGAGCCTCGTCAACGCTTTCTTTGTTCACATTCCGTCTATTGCATCATCGTCAATTAGCTGACGAACCTGGGCGATCGCCTCTGACACTGTTCGAACTTGATACAGGCGTGGCAATAAGGAACTGGGAGTTTCTGGCGATCGCCCTCCCTCATTTTCCCCATTGCTTTCCAAGCAGCGAAAAAAGAACTGAGCAGATAGATCGTCCTCACCCACTAAGATTACAGGTCTACCAATCTTAAGCGCCAGTGCCACTTCAGAAGCGGTTCCAAGTCCTATGCCGCAGGCAATGACAACTTCGCTAGATAACACATTCATCACATTGCGAGCATGACCCATTCCTGTGAAAACCACGAGATCGACTGAATCAGATACTTCATTCTGAGATGATCCTGGCAACAGTCCTAGTGTCAATCCTCCCGCTGCTTTTGCGCCTCGATTTGCAGCATCCATTACCCCTTCGTTGCGGCCTCCGGTCAGCAAAACCCATCCTGCCCTTGCAATATGCTGACCTAGCTCAAATGCGCGATCGCACTCTCGAGGCAGCGCTCCTTTCCCTGATCCCATCACTCCGATGATTCGCTTTTTCATCTACAATTCGGCCTTTTTGGTGTCACTTCATCAAGACATCAACCCTGGCAAATTGTTAATCACTAGCTGCAACATCCGTAACCACTGACTCACTTTAAAAATTTGGTCATTGATGTCTACATAAGCATCGACTAACTCAGTCGTACTCCATTCCATAGAGGAATCGTAAAGGCCATATCGGTAGTCTTGAACTTCTGAGTCCAGCCGCAGGACATCGGCTCGCAGTCTCTGTGCAAGCAGCACAGCATCTCGAAACCCTTCCAAGTCTT
>JGI12210J13797_10076235_pt1 | contig 30720 bp, 24 predicted proteins | sample ElkSlonscriptome_3_FD_13797 | JGI IMG/M metagenome (IMG submission 13797) | reverse complement strand
CAATTTGGAATTTTTGCGGCCATTGCACTTTCTTTGATCTCACTGTTTATGGGGAAACCCTCCGAAGAAATTCTTATGGTGCCGCCGGATGCCATCATTCCCCCCAAAGCGGCCTTCTGGGTTGTGTTTGCGGTTTTTTTCCCGGCGGTCACCGGTATTGAAGCCGGCCTTGGATTGTCGGGCGACCTGAAAGATCCCTCAAAATCGCTCCCGCGCGGAACCATGCTCGCGATTGCTACGGGCTATCTGGCCTATATGATCCTCCCGATATTTCTGAGCACGGTCGTGCACGATCCCGACTTACTGCTCATCGACTCGGCCATCATGACCAAAATTGCCCGCTGGGGCATACTGATTACCATCGGCGTTTTTGCCGCATCGCTCTCCAGCGCCCTCGGCTCCTTGCTAGGTGCCCCCCGCACCTTACAGGCGCTGGCGGTGGACCGCGTGATTCCCGGATTTATAGGCAAGGGTTTCGGCAAAGACAAAGCGGATCCTCGTATTGCCACGTTTATCTCTTTTCTGGTGGCCCTCGCCGCCGTTCTGCTCGGAGACCTGAACCTGATTGCTCCGATTCTCTCCATGTTTTTCCTGCTGTCCTATGGACTCCTGAATCTCTCGGCAGGTTTAGAAGGGTTAATTGAAAGCCCCTCGTGGCGGCCCAAATTCAGAGTCCCTTGCAGCGTCTCACTGCTCGGAGCCGTCCTCTGTTTTTCGGCCATGCTCATGATCAATGCCGGCTCAACCATCATGGCAATACTTGTCACCGGTCTCGTCTTCTACCTGGTCAAGCGCCGACAGCTGAATGCCCATTGGGCGGACATGCGCTACGGCATTCTGAACCTTATGATCCGGTTTGCCATTCATCGGCTCAATAAACTCAAACCGGACGAACGAACTTGGCGGCCAAAAATCCTGGCCTTGAGCGGCTCACCAAAATCGCGCTGGCACCTGGTGGAAATGGCCAACTCGCTCACCCAGCACAGCAGCGCACTGACGGTGGCCAGCATTCTGCCGGTCGAAGACTGGTCGGCAGACAAAGTGGAATCCATGGAAACCTCCATGCGGGAATATCTGGAAAAACGCGAAGTCGATGCCATGGTGAAAATCTTTCCTTCACCCGATATGCTTTCGGGCGCCCGCGCGTTGGTACGCGCCTATGGGTACGGTCCGCTTACGCCGAATACCATCCTGCTCGGCGATAGCGGCAACGAATCCAACCACACCGAATTCGCCGAACTCATTAAACTGGTCCAACGCACAAAGCGAAACCTGATCATGCTGCGCGAAAGCGAAAAGCCTACCGTGGATGAAGGCGAAGAAATCCATGTCTGGTGGGGTGGAAATAAGGATAATATCGGGTTGATGCTCACCCTCGCCTACCAGATTCAAAAAAGTCCGATATGGAAACAGTCGAAACTCATCATTAAAACCATTGTAAATGTTGAGGATGAACAAGGGCCGGCATTGGCACGACTGGAATCATTTATTGAAGAGCAACGCATACCGGCCGAAGCCCGCGTGCTGGTAAAATCGATGCCCAGTTATTACGAAATTATACGCAATGCCTCACCCGAGGCCGGACTGGTCTTTATGGGTATGCGCCCGCCGCTAGAAGACGAAACCAACGAAAACTATGCGCAATATTATGCCAATCTCATGACCGCCTCCAAAGACATGCCGCCAGTTGCCTTTGTGATGGCATCAGAAGAAATCGAATTTCGACAGGTCATTGGTATTTCAGAAGGCCGTATGCGACCGCGCAACCTGAAGTCGGCCCCAAAACAAAACGGCGAACCTGTTTAAACCGGGGCTAGCCAACCAACAGGCCTAGCTCAAGCCCATCGCGGACAGAATCACAGTCTTGAGCTCGTGGTAGGCTTTCTCGAGCTCATCATTCACAATCTGGAATGAATACTCTTTTGCATACGCCATCTCACCCTCGGCATTATCCAGCCGTTTGCGGATCACTTTTTCCTCATCCGTACCGCGGCCCCGCAAACGCCGCTCCAGCTCTTCGAGCGAGGGGGGTGAAATAAAAATATCCGTAAACCCGCGGCGCAACGGATGACGCGGATCCATTTGGGCTAAATGCTCCCGCAGCTGTTTGACCCCCTGAACATCAATATCCAGAAGGACATGATTTCCCTCTTCCATGGCATAGAGCACCGTGTCCTCCAAGGTGCCATAATAGTTTCCATGGACCTTGGCCCACTCCAGAAACTCACCGCTTTTTGTCCGATCCTTAAATTCTTTTTTCGAGAGAAAATAATATTCCCGACCATCCACTTCACCTTCACGCGGACTCCGGGTCGTGCAGGAAACGGAATATATAATCTTAGGAAATTCATCGACCAGACGGTCGCACAATGTGCTCTTCCCACAGCCCGACGGCGCAGACACGACAATCAACAGCGGACGCGATGCCCGAGGTTGTAATGGCGGTTCCGGGATTAATTCGTGCTTATGTTCTTCCACGTGAAACTCCTGATTTACTCAATGTTCTGAACCTGCTCGCGAATTCGCTCAAGCTCGGTTTTAAACGCAACGACGTGGCGCGTAATCTCAACCTCATTGGCCTTCGATCCCACCGTATTGATTTCACGAAACAGTTCCTGACAAAGGAAATCCAATGTGCGGCCCACGGGCTCTGTGGAACGAAGCAGTTTGCGAGTTTGCGCCATGTGACTTTTCAGACGGGTCAACTCCTCGCTGATATCGCAGCGGTCGGCAAAAAGCGCCACCTCTTTAACGATTCGCTCATCGGAGGCCAGATCATCCAGACCGGCTTCTTCCAACCGCTGGAACAGTTTTTCCCGATAGCCGGAAACCACGGTCGGAGCCAGCTTGCGGATGGCTTTAACATAATCATCGAGCAGTATGATGCGTTCGCGCAGATCTTTCTCCAGCGCCTTGCCTTCGGTCGCCCGCATTTTGGCCAGACCCTTTAGCGCCTTCGACAATGCAGATTCGAGCACTTCGGAGACCAAATCGGCCGCCATTTCATCCTGCTCAACCGTAACAACACCCGGCAGACGGGAAATGGCTTCTGATCCGAGGTCATCCGTCAGCTTAAGTTTTTCAGCCGCATGGCGAATACGATCCACATACTGGGCCGCGAGTTTTTCATTCACTTTCACCGACTCCGCGGATCCGTCAGCTGCATCCACCCGAATAATTCCGGATACGCGGCCACGGGAAAATTCCTCACGAATACTGCGCTGCACCTGGGCGTCCAGTGTGACGAGATTGCGCGGAAGGTTAATATTGATGTCGAGCTGCTTTCGGTTCACCGAGCTGAGTTCCACCGCAACCCGGATGCCGGATGCGGTTGCGGCGCCCTCGCCAAAACCTGTCATGCTTTTTAAAGCCATAAACTAAACCTATAAGTTCCTTGAATTAAGAGCCCAGAATTCCCGATTCTACCATTCATGTCACGCATTTTGATCAAGGATGGAATCACGGTGGTCGAGTCAGTCATTTTGGCAGAGACGACGGCCCAGCGTATGAAGGGTCTGCTCGGACGCTCAGCTCTGGATCCATCCACCGGAATGCTGATCCGACCATGCCGCAGTATCCACATGTGGTTCATGCAGTTTCCCATCGATGCTGCCTTCCTGGACAAAAATTTGCAGGTGCTGAAAGTTGCCCGAAATCTGAAACCCGGTCAGTTGGCTTTTGCGCCACGAAAAACACACGTTGTACTCGAAACCGCCGCAAATGTGCTCAACCTCATTAAGGTTGGCGATTTTCTGGTGATAGAATAAAAAAATCCAGCCATTGGAAAATCCCAATGGCTGGAAATCATTTTCCAAAGCCTGGAAACTACTCGTCCGGCACGGCACTCTTGTTCATCTCAATTAACCGACGGGCTTCCCGGTTGCTCTCATCTTCCAACGTAATCGGTTGAACATCGCGGATGTCGGCGGCCAAGGCCGTGTTAAACACACCGGGATAGCGCTCATAATAAATATTGCCGTTCGGCAGCGTATATTCTATGCGGCATTTGATGATTTCATTATCGGTTATGATCTTGCTGTCATAAACGAAAATACGTTTCAGCACCTCGTGACGGGTCACAATCTGATCCACCTCGACCTGTACGGATGTCGTACGGGATACAAAGCCCTCGCGCACCAGCTGAATCGTGTGATCCTTGCCGGATTTCAATGTAACGCGAACCGGCTGGGAAAGGGAGTCGGACCCGCCCTTCGGCTGTGTGGTTGCCAGAAGTTTGCCATTCACATAGAGCTGCACACTGGCCGGTTCCGTATCGATGACCAACGTGCCGCTGTTCTTTGCGAGCGTGAATTCCACACTGTCGTTGATATCGGGCTCCAGATAAATATTCTTGGTGACCGTGTCGTAGCCCTCAAGCGAGGCGGTAACCTCGAGCGGGCCTTCTTTAAGATTTTCGAGCGTAATCGGGGATTGTCCCACTACCTTATTATCAATTTGGATACGGGCCCCTTCCGGTGTAGTCATCACGGTTAATCCAGACGGCAGGGCCTCGAGTTCCGCATTAATTTTATACGGCTTGGTCGCTTCGAAGGTCATACGCGCCTGATAGGGTTTATATCCCCGTTTGGACACTTTCACATCCGCTTCACCCGCCTGAACTTCCTCGATTCGGATGGGGGTATCCCCGGCAAGAATTCCATTGATGCGTACCTCAGCGCCATCAGGGGATGACGTCACATCCAACTGGGCGGTATTGGATACCAACTCAGCAAAAATCCTCACCGGCGTCCGATCCTCCAGAGTGGTTTTCATGGTTCGCGGCAGCTGTTTGGGCGACCTGAATTCCAACGTATATTCACCAAGCGGCAGATCGGTCAGCAACAGAGGGGTATTCCCTTTTGAAATACCGTCGATCATCACATCCGCATTCTGAGGATTGGAATCAACTAGCAGCAATCCGGTGATAGGCTTCAGGTTCAGCGTCACATCCATCTCCTGTCCTTCGAGCAGGCTGACACTTTTGTAGCCGCGCTCAAATCCAGCGTTTCGGAGTTCGATGATATAATCCCCCGCCACCAGCCCTGACAGGGTTTGCGGAGCAACACCTTGAGAAGTTCCGTTCACAAAAACCTCGGCACCCTTTGGATCGGAGTTAATGGTTATGGAGCCCTTCCCGGCCATTTCAATTTCACATCCCGTCAGGATGAAAAGCGGAGTCAGCAGCATCAGAGCCATCGCGAAAGATCGTTTCATGTTCAAAAAATTTCCAATCATTGGAACTTACCTCAAATGCTGTTCAACGTTCAGGAGTTTAGCACTGACCTTTTCATAACGCGGATCGGACCGCTCCGGAATCAGCTCACTTAAAATTCTCAAATATTTAGCCGCTTCGTCCCAGTTTTTCAGGCGAATGGCTCGGTCCGATCTAAACAGAAAATCTTCGTACCGAACGTTCTGCTCCTGTTCGGCACTCTCCAGCAGCGCTTCTGCGCGATGGTAGAGCGCCGGCTTCGGCTCAATCGTTTCCAAATAGAGCATTGTCTCTTTTAAATGAGCAATCGAGGCGGCCAGATTACTATAGCGGACATCCCGTTCATTATAGCGAGCCTCTCCCACCTCAAAGGCATTCTCAGCCAATTGCATCAACTCTTTCGGCTCTTTCATCCAGGTGAATGAAATTCCCAACTCACTGACTGCAAAGTCCTCAATCAGCTGCGTAGCTCGTTTGATGGCCGGCGGCGGGGTCCAGTTGAGCACCGTAATATGATGAAAACGGCTGTTGCGAAGCACTGCGAGCTTATAGAGGTCATATTGATTTTCGCCGGTACCGGCATAGTCAGAATCGACATCAAAAAAGCCAGCAGCTTCAATGCCATGCGAGAGCTGTTCGATCACGGTATCCGTAATCTCTTTGCTCTCAACCTGATGTCGATTGGTCTTCAGATCATCAATACGAACTGAGAAAATCCCCTTATCATCCAGCTCCACATGATAGCGGAAGATATTCTTCGGCGTACCCATGACCCGTTCATAGGAGAACGTCAGGGACTCTTCCTGCTGCACCGTCGTGACATTGGTTTTAGAAATTTCCAGAAGCGATGGCCCGACCACCATGAGGACAATCAAAACCAGAAGAATGACCGAAACCTGAAGAAGCCGGGAGGTCAGCGAGGAGGTTTTAGAATCATCCTTTTTTTCCTCCCGCTTTTTCGTCTTTTTTTCCCGCTTGAAGCCCAGGTCAATATCGTCTTGCTCATCGGCGGACGTTTCATCAGGCGTTTTCACCGACGCAGCGGCGGGTATAGCAGCCGCCTGAACCGTACTGATAATTCGAAAGGCCGTTTGGCCGACTTCAACCAAATCGCCGACTTTAAGCTGATGTTCATCGACCGGCTCACCTCCGACCGTGGTTTTTTCTCCCGCGCCGAAATCAGTTACCCAAAGGGTGCCATCCGACTTAAAGAAGAAACGCCCATGAAACAGCATGGCGGCGTCATCGTCCAGCACGAGGTCGTTGGCCGGGGAGCGCCCGAACTTCATGCCCTGAGCGGGAACTTCGACTTCCGTGCCGACGTCTTTCCCGTTTTCTATGATTAAATGAGACATTTCGTTTTACCTATTTCGTTTAAAATCAGAATCCGCCACGCAGGGCCATCTGCAAGATTACCGGCCCTAGTAAAATTAAAAATACCGAGGGAAAAATGAAGGCGACCAAGGGGAATAACATTTTTACCGGTGCTTCATTGCCCAGTTTTTCCGCACGCTGGAAACGCTTGACCCGAATCTGATCCGACTGAATGCGAAGTGCAGTTCCAATACCCGTACCCAGTTCATCCGCCTGAACCAACGCATTGGTTACGGAGCGAATGTCCATATGGTCAATCCGCTCGGCCATATTTTGCAACGCCACTTTGCGCGAACGGCCAACCTGAATTTCGCGGAAGACCCGGATCAGCTCTTCACCTAGCGGATCGATGGCCCTGAACTGAATAATACGGTTAATACCACTCATAAAATCTAGGCCCGATTCCACAGACAAGGTGAGCAGGTCGAGTACAAAGGGAAGTGCACGCTCAATGCTTTTATGCCGGTTCTGTACTGATTTTTTCAGCCATACGTCCGGATACAACCCCAGAAGCAACAGGATCAGCATATAGATTAAATATTTGCGTTCAGCCAGCATGGTGCCAATTCCGGTCGGCATAGAGCCAAAGGAAAAACCTAACAGCACACAGAATACGACCCCCAGCCCCAGAGGCATCATGATGCGCAGGGCAATCACCTCCGCCGGTTCAATCAGACCCTCAAAGCCACCGGCAATTAGTTTTTTCCTTATACGGCTCCTGCTATCCTCAAGCGAGGAGTGCTCAGTAAGGGCGGTGGGAATCACGCCGACAAAGGGGAGCACCAGACGAATCAATAACGGCAGGCTGCGCTCCTGACGTCGGCCGTCCGCCAGCGTTATATACGTCACATGCTGTGCGGTACGAATGATCTGCCAAGCCACGGCTAACGCCGCAAACAGAAACATGGAACTAATGATGAGAATCTCTTTAGTCATGGTACCTACACATCAATATTAACAATTTTACGGATCACAACCATCCCGAGCGCAACCATTACCATCACGAGCCCTATAATCGCCATCCCGATATACGATTTAAGGAACATCGTCATCATACCCGGATCGAGAAAATAGATGGCCAGTCCAAGAACAAACGGCATGGCCCCAACAACATTGCCCTGGATTTTCCCCTGGGCCGTCAACGACTTAATCTTTCCTTCAATTCTCCGGCGTTCACGGATCGTTTCCGCAATCCGGTCAAAAACTTCTGTCAGGTTACCGCCCGTTTGACGCGCAATCTCAATGGACTGAATCATCAGCGTCAAATCATCGCTCCCCACACGGCGGTTCATATCGGCCATTGCATCCTCGAAGGTCATCCCCACACGGAGCTGCTGCAGGAACATGGCGAATTCCTGGGCAATTGGATTCTCCCCCTCCTTCACGACCGCCTCAAAGGCCTGCTGAATACTGAAACCCGCCTTCAAAGCATTGCTCATGCCGGTCATGGCATTTACGAGCTGAGAATTAAACCGTTCCAGCCGGCGGATGCGTAGCACCTTAAGAATTCCACGGGGGGCAAAAAGTGCCAGAATACCGCCCAGACCGCCTACCAAACCACCGCTGACCATCCCCCCTAGTGAATTGATATTGCCAGCCGAGAAAAAAAGTAGGAAGAAGATAATAAGGGCCATTATGCGGGAAACAGTCAGCATTTGTTTCGGCGATATAAAAAGAAAAAGATCTTCAAACTGCCGAGCGGTATCTGCTGAATATTCGTTGGCATAACTCTCTTCGGCTTCGCGTAGCGCACGCAGCACAACATAACCGAGCAACGCAGCGCACAATGCAAATAGAATGGGTATCAGCCAAAACATACGTTACCCCCACTGCCCGGAATTTTTAGTCTCGAAGATCGTTCGATCGAACGGAATGCCGCGGATCGCAATCTCTTCAATAAACGTTGGAACGGCACCGGTAGGATGCAGCGAACCCTGGACTCTTCCATCATCATCCAAGCCGGTCTGTCGGAATTCAAAAATATCCTGAAGCGTGAGCCGATCCCCTTCCATACCGGAGACCTCCGTAACTTTACTCACTTTACGGGAGCCGTCGGAAAAGCGGGAAATCTGGCAGATCATATGTACAGCCGATCCAACCTGCTCGCGAATAGCGCGAACCGGAAGTTCCATCCCCGCCATCAATACCATGGTTTCCAGACGGGCGAGTGCATCGCGCGGCGTATTGGCATGAATCGTCGTCAGCGAACCTTCATGCCCCGTATTCATCGCCTGCAGCATATCGAGGGCTTCTGAGCCACGACACTCACCCACCACAATTCGGTCCGGACGCATGCGCAACGCATTGCGCACTAAGTCTCGAATAGTGACCGCACCGCGACCTTCAATATTCGCCGGTCGCGCTTCCAATCGAATGATATGATCTTGTGTCAGCCGTAGCTCCGCCGCATCCTCGATCGTCAGGATGCGTTCATCGTCCGGGAGATAGCTCGACAGCACATTGAGTAGTGTGGTTTTACCAGACCCGGTGCCGCCCGAAACAATCATATTTTTCCGGAGCAAAACACACACGCGAAGAAACTCCGCAATATCCTGGGTCATCGTTCCGAAATTAATCAGATCCTGAACTTTGAACGGATCTTTTGAAAATTTACGAATGGTAATGCACGGACCCACCAACGACAGCGGATGAATGACGGCATTTACACGGGAGCCATCTGCTAAACGAGCATCCACATAGGGCTGACTTTCATCAATGCGTCGACCAATGGGTGAAACAATCCGCTCAATCACCGAGTGCACCGAAGTGTCATTAATAAACGTGCAGTCCGTAAGAATCAGCTTACCGGCCCGTTCCACATAGACCTGACTGGGACCATTGACCATGATCTCAGTAACGGAATCATCGTCCAGCAAATCCTCCAGCGGTCCAAGGCCGACCGCCTCATCAAAAATCTCTTTCGCCAGGCGTTGTGGATCGAGGCCAGCCGGAAGCCGACTGCGGATTTCATCCACGATCTCTTTGAGGGTTTTCTTAATTTTAGACTGTAGCTCGCCTTCCTGCAGTTTACTCATACTCAGGCGTTTAAGATCGAGACGCTCAACCAACTCACTATGAATCTGCTGTTTAACCGCCTGGCTCGCCGTCACGTTCCGAGAAGCCGTTTTAGGTTTAAAAGGTTCGGGAGCCGAAGGTATCGCAGGTTGAGACACTGCGGCCAACTCCGGCTTTTTATCCGGCGAAAGCTCCTCTTCTGTTCCGAACAAAATCGTATAGTTGCCCAGCTGGATCGGGGCACCATGAAAAACCTGCTTCCGGTTCATGACCCGGTCCCCGGCCACAAAAACACCCGCGCCCATCAAATCCTCCACGTAGGACTCATCCTCCATCAACGTCAGGACAGCATGCGCCTCCTCCACACTGCCATCATCAAGCACAATACGGTTCGATGCATCAGAGCCGATCATATAGACACCGTAAGGCGCTTCCAGAGTCTGGACATCCTTTTTAGGATGGGAAATTTTAATGGTTAGTGAGGTCATGAAAATCCCTTATTGGGTTGGAGGTGCCGAACGGTTATCCTGCTGATGAACCTGTTGAATGGTATCTAGCATCTCTTGGAGATAATCAAAGTTCACTGACGGCATGTTCTGTTTGGTGCTTACATCGCTGGGGTTTCTTAATGACATGTATAATTGTCCTCGGGTCTGCTGAGCAAACACAAGTAGCTCGGCCTGCTCGGGCAGCACCTCGAACGTAATCATACTGTAACCTTCTCGCTGCTGGTTACCTCTTTCCGTATTCTGGCGGGCCAACTGAGATCCGGTTGCCAGTACGGTAAGGTCCTGAATAAGAGTCAGTGTGACCGATTCAACCTGATTCGGATTTGTACGTGAGGGGAACGTAAAGGTACCGAGAACATCCACATGATCATTTGGCTTAATCAACCCGCTCACGGCTGGTGCTCCTGCAATGGCAACGGATAAAGCTCGCCGGCCCTTACGAATAATCGGGGAAAGCCCACTTTCGATTTCACGCGGCATGTCAACATGTGACCACCAAACCGGCTCTCCACGCTGCAGGGCATATTTGAGAATTTTGCCTTTGATTTTATCCAGATCCTCCAGCATGAAAACGTTGTCGCCTACCGCACTTTTATAAACTGATTTTACTGCTAGATCTGTTGTTTCCAAAGGGGTCATCGCCGGCAGGTTGCGCTTAGCAACAACTACTTTGACCTTAACCGCACCTTCATAAAGTTTGGCCCGCTCGCTTGCCAGGTACCTTGCACTCAACCAGAACGCAAGGATGCCAACGAGCAGAGCAACAATCAAAACTAGTTTATTCTTCATAATCAATATCTCCAGTAATCAAAAAATCTATCAAAGCTCGCCACCCTTAACAAGTAGGCTTATTAAATTGGATGCTCCCTTTCGCTCCGAAACCTGAACATAGCAAAGATCATTGTTTTTCTGATAAACAGAAACCCCGCTCGCCTGTCCGTTTTGGAAAACCGCTGGCACCACCAGTTCCCATCCTTTCGCCCGAAGTGCTTTCCCGTAAAATAAATGTATCTGTGATCCAGGGTCATTCGTATCAAATGAGGCAAAAACGGTCCGCGTGTCCTCATCCTCTACAATATTTCTTAACACTCCGTTTATATATTCAGGCACCTTCAGCTTAGGTTTGGTTTGCAAAAACGACGGGTCAGGATAGGTGAAGAAGATAAAATGTGTAGGCTGAGAGGGTGCCGAAACTACCAGAAATTTCGCCTCACAGTCAGGCCATCTTGCCAGGCCTACTACCCCCTCCGCAGATCCTCTCACCTGCACTTTAGCCCCTTGCATTTCCAGCTGAAGTTTAATCTGATCGACCACCGGTTCAGTATAGCGAGCCGTGTACATAACCAAATCAGAGCATTTACCATTTACATTCATCCGGGTCTGGTAAGCCTTGGTCCAGGGCAGCCCATTCACATTAATGCGTCCGTGAAGCTCGCCCACTACCCTCCAGACTTTGGCCGAAACCATTCCGGAAAGCATCATGACTAGAAAAATGGCAACCAACCCTTTCAGTCTCATTCTTCCATCAATCCCCCGAGTTCGGGCATCCAGATTCCACCCTGCAACTCTATAGCCCTCTTGCCGGTCAGTTGTTGCATATAGGGAAGGACCATTACCTCCACATAAGCATCTTGATAAATCATATCAAACGTATCTGAGATATCGGACGGCGTTTCATCCAGCGCCTTATATGGATCATCCAGCTTATAATTCTTCAGGTACTCCTTCATCCTTGTACCATCAAACGTACTGTCTTCGGAGTAGCCGACATAGGCTAGAAATGAGTCGACAAAAGTATACGGGCTAGTGGAGAGCATGATGTCGTCATCGGTATATTTCCGTTCGTCGTTACCCTCATCATGTCCTTGAGAGTAGACCATCTGACCACCAGAAGTCACTCCCGTCTGCTCAATCATTCGATCAGCCAACAACCCACGCATATCCAGATTCATCTGTGAGGAATTCCAGGAAAGTTCGCGGACCTGCAACAGACCGATTAGTAGGAAAATGATACCCACAAGCCCTAGAAGAAACTCGACCATGGCCTGCCCATTTTTTTTATCGCCCCTCTTGCAAAGCTTACGATCCACCGGAGGCACCTCCTCCACCGCCACCACCGCCACTGGGTCCACCAGGGGGCACATAACATGGGTCCTGGCTATTCGGCAGGGTTTCAGTCCACTCAATCCACTCTAGTCCTTCCTCACGATCAAGCGTTTCCCAAGCCTCCAGTAGCGAACAATAACCGCATCCACCATCAAGCCCGTCAAGACCATCAGAAATATAACTCGGCAGATGATATTTCACATGCCGATAAAAGGGTCCAGACATTACGGGATCTCCAATATCTGAATGGACTAGTCGCACATCCCGAAAGGCCGGGAGCACAAATCCGAAATAATTGGGGGTTACGCGGTTCTCTGGGAAGCGGGCCCGCAGAGCTACTTCATTTGGCTCTTCAACATCTAGATGACCAAACGCTTTCGCTTTCGTTTTATACGACAAATCAACCGAATCATCATCTTTCCTCGATATGATACCGGTTTCTATATAACTCTCCATCGTTATGGCTGACTCAGCACCCCTATAATTAAACTCGGGTTTGACATCTGCATAAAAAGGGAACTCTCCCGGACCGGCGGACCCGCTTATACTGGCCTTGGGCCAGGTACGCCGCCAGTTAGAGTCATAACAATGCCATGTGACATTGGTTACGTTGTTGTATATTCCCCAATTAACAAAGTCAGTATCTCCAAATGCCTCGACAGTTTCATTGGTTTCAAGATATCCGCTCAACTCCGGTCTAATGTCGTTGGTACTCAGCAGTGAGGAAGACGGCCTCCAGAACATCGGCTGACCATTGCTGTCCTCATGAAAGGCGGAGAAGGCATGAACTTTAAGCTTAAAGAAATCCGAATCCCCTCGGTAGTCTTCAGTATAGCTCCAGCTGGAAGGATTTACATAGGCCGAGAGCCAATGCCGATAAGATTTCATCGAACACCATGATCCACGCAGAGCTTGGGCAATGGCTGAATAAAACCCCTCCTGCTCAAGTACATGACCGCTCAGCTCCAGCGAATACGATGCGGCGGCTACACTGTCAGACAAACTACGCATAAGGTCCGCCAACTCAATATACGCATCCGGATAGGGTTCAATTAATCCAAGCTCTTCAAAATTTTCTAGATCACCAGCGATATATTTCAGTTCTTCCGAAAAATCAGGGTCATGGAATGCTCCGTTATTAAAAGCAGCCTGTTGCGCAGCAACAAAAGAAGTCAGTGGGCCGACGAGCTCAAGTCGCGTCCGCAGCTCCATGAGCTCTTTAACCTCCGCCGGAATTTCCGGCGGCTCCGAATCACCTAACGTCTCCGCCATCAGCTCCGTCATAATAGCAACCTGAATGAGGTTCATCTCCCCGATCATGTTGAGAGAATAGCCCTGCCACCGCGCAGCAGAAAGGGCCGCAGAATCCCCCATATTTCGCATCTTGAATTTCGCCCCGATTATGCGGTTGAGATCAAAGTTCCAGATCACAATAAAAACCCCAATAAAAAGAACCATGATTAGAAAAATGATAGCCTGTCCCGACTTCTTATTGCTCCGAAACCGGCGCATTACATTTCTCCATCCAGGTAATAGGCTGCATGATCCTCAATCGAGGCACCGTATTCCATATATAGTGCCGGGTATTCACGGCCTCCAACCACTGCGGTTCCACCCAGATGCTGCGAGAACAAACCTGAAAAAGGGAACATAAGCGGAAGGTACTGCGAAACAGTGGCGTCAATCAGCTCACCATCTGAATCCACAGAAAACTTTGCCATCGCACCAGTTCCCGATTTCCAGGTTTCATAGTCCAGAACGGCAAGGTATTCGCTTTCACCGGCCATATGAAAATCGCTCTTCGCAAAAACCTCATACCAGCCTTGGCTGGATTCGGGCGTAAATTTTCGATACATCGCCTTTTCCATTTTTTCACCCACGGTTGGATAACCAATCCGAATGGTCTTACCGGGGGCGGGAGTGGTAATAGCACCAGCTGTAGGAATACTGGCATAGCGACCAACCCTAAACTGCATACCTTCATGCAGACCTACCGATGCCGCACGGGCCGTCGTAAGCGCAGTATATCTTAGCACATTCCCCGCCATGATCACATGAGACAGCTGTAAAAACCCAAAAAGGATAATGCACAGCATGATGATCACCAGACAGGATTCAACCATAGCTGCCCCTTCTTTTTTAGGTTTTCTGTAGATCTGCATACAAAGAGTTATTCTACGTCCAGATCCTGCAGATATTCTTTAGAATCCTGCACTTGCACATCGGCATCAGAATCAAGTTCCTGAATCGCACCACCCAGTTTTTTCTGAATGGTATCACCAAAAAGGCCAAAGATCACCAATGCTGCAACAGCCACTACGGCTACGATGATGATGTATTCAACCATTGCCTGACCTTCTTTACGTTTCAACTTTGCCTTCATTCTCTTTCTCCGTTTCAGGGATTACCCCAAGTTAAAATCACCGCCTACGCACCGGCCATAAATATCAGGATCCGGTGTCCATAGATCTTGAACGAATAGAGCAAGGTTGCGCTTAGTCCGACAAGCAACATAAAGATGCAGATGGAAACCACATATTCCAGCATCACCTGTCCGCGTTTATTTTTCTTGCTCTTCCTCATAGGCCTAACCCTTAGATAACGTTTTCCAACGGTTGGAAATTGTACGTATTTTTCCAATGTTTGGAACCTAAAACGCATGACATTAAGTCATCTTAATTCAACCGTCCAAAACCGCAAAAGTTCCGCAAAAACAATAAAAAACCTCAATCCCCCTCAGCACCAGCAAATATTCGTTACAGTGCTGTAATAAAAAAGACGCCTCTCAGCGCCTTTTCATTCAATAATATTGCGATTTATCGACTATCCCTGCTTGGCTTTCCACTCGGCCAGTTGCATCACATCTTTGTCGCCGCGACCCGAAACATTGAGGATAATCAGCTGATCCTTGCTGAATTCAGCCGCATTTTTGATCATCCAGCCAATAGCATGCGAGCTTTCCAAAGCCGGCAGAATGCCCTCCCACTGCGATAACTTGTCAAAACCAAGCACCGCTTCTTCGTCGGTTACATAGGAATATTCCGCGCGGCCCAGGTCGCGCAGCAAACTGTGCTCCGGCCCCACGGCCGCATAATCCAGTCCTGCACTGATCGAATGTGTCAGGGCAATCTGCCCGTCATTATCCTGCAGAACGTAGGTTTTGGTGCCCTGCAATATTCCAATCTTATCCTCAGCAAAACGTGCGGCATGTTGACCACCCGAAATTCCGAATCCGCCGGCTTCTACGCCGATCATGCGTACCCCCTCATCCTTGATAAACGGATGAAAAAGACCGATGGCATTCGACCCCCCGCCGACGCAGGCAATAATCGCATCAGGCAGACGATCTTCCGCTTTCAGAATCTGCTTACGCGCTTCAACGCCGATCACACTCTGGAAATCACGCACCATCATTGGATACGGATGTGAACCGAGCGCGGAACCGAGAATATAGTGCGTGGAGCGGATATTGGTTACCCAATCCCGCATCGCCTCATTCACCGCCTCTTTCAATGTCTGCTGACCGACCGTTACCGGAACCACGGTGGCCCCGAGACTTTCCATCCGGAAAACATTCAGCGCCTGGCGCTCCATGTCGACCTTGCCCATGTAAACCACGCACTCCATATCAAACATCGCGCAGACCGTCGCCGTAGCCACGCCATGCTGCCCCGCGCCGGTTTCAGCAATAATGCGCTTCTTGCCCATGCGCTTCGCCAACAGCACCTGCCCCATGGAATTATTGATCTTATGTGCGCCGGTATGGCAGAGATCTTCACGTTTCAGGTAAATTTTCGCGGTACCCAGCTGCTCCGTCATACGCTCCGCAAAATAGAGCGGGGTCGGACGGCCGACATATTCGCGCAGATAATACTGAAGTTCTTTTTTGAACTCCGGATCCTTGCGCACCTCTTTATAAACGCGCGTTAATTCATTCAACGGCTCCATCAGCGTTTCCGGCACATACATGCCGCCATATTCGCCAAAGTGGCCGAGTCGATCAGGTTGAGTTGGTTTCATGATAAAATCCTCATTGCAAAAACGGTTTCGGATAATGTGCCCCGAACCTTACCAATTCAAGGCCGTTTTCTTTTTCTCGCACAAATCGGAGCCATCGCCCTCAATCCCGAATAACAAATAAGTTCACGATCGTGAACTTATTTGTTATTACTGCTTCATGAACTGGGAAACATTTCACCATCCCGACTGGTCCTTACCGGTGATTAAACGGCGCATGAGCGAACACTGGATTGATCTCATGAAAGATGTCGGCGAAATATTGCTTACCAACGGAAGGTCACTTCTTTGGAATCATTCCTATCCCAGCCAAACCGCATTCAATATGGCGATGTCGCGATTAAAGAAAGATGGCCTGCTGGTGAGCTATGAGGATGAAGTCCGCCTCCCTCGATTGAAGCTTACTTCTACCGGGAAAAAAAGTCTGCCCGCATATCACCATCCTGAAAAGCATTGGAATATCGATTGGAATGGCATTTGGTACGTGCTGATATTCGACGTCCCCGAGGCCCAACGGCACTACCGAGATAATCTGCGCCGTTTCCTGAAGAAAATTCATATGGGCTGCCTTCAAAAAAGCGTCTGGGTGACGCCAAAAGATATACGGCCGGCTTATGATGATTTGGAACAAGCAGCTAACGTCCACGCGGTCTCCTACCTTTTTGAAGCCAAGACGGTGCTTCATCTCGACACGGAAGAAATAGTGAACAATGCCTGGAACTTCGGGCAACTTCAGGAACTGCATGACCGCTACCTTGAAGTTTTCGGCAGAAATCTAACCCTCCTGAGCCAGGATCATTCTGAGGACGCCGTTCTGCTACTTCTCAACCAAGAGGCCGAAGCCTATGTCCAATGCATGATGAACGATCCCTTGCTGCCCTCGTCATTGCTACCCAGACACTACAAAGGCAAACAGGTCTATAAACTTCATTCAAAAATTCGCAAAGAAATCGCCAACACCCTACTCCGCAATAACAAATAAGTTCACGATCGTGAACTCAATTGTTATCCGGCAGAGAAATCATCCCCATTGCTTCTTCTGCGGAAACCGGGAAAAACTCCGAAATCAATCCACCCAAATGTGCGGCCCGCCCAATGACTTCTTCGGATGAAATACCGGATTCACGTAGTTGGCTAATACTTTCCGAGCGCTGGCGCTTGCTTAACTTCTGCCCGGTATTATCAACAATCAAAGGATGATGAAAATACCGCGGCGCCGGTTTTTCCAAGGTTTGGAAAAGCTGAATCTGCCGTGCTGTGCTGAATAGAATATCTTCACCGCGAACCACCAAATCGACGCCGTGCCGAATATCATCGCAAACGCAGGCAAACTGATAGGTCCACTGACCCTGCCGATCTCTTAGAGAAAAATCGCCGCATTGCAGCCATGGAATCTGGCACTGTTTTCCGAGTTTCAGATCCTCGAAAATTGTTTCGTTTTCCAAGGTCCGGAAACGCACAGTGTTACCCTCGAGCGGCAGTTCTTTATCCGCGCAGGTTCCCGAATAACAAAGTTCCTGCGCGCCATCTGGCTGGGTTTCTGCAATCTGCTTCCGGGTGCATGCACAGCCATAGACCAGCCCGCGTTTTTCCAGAACATCTAAAACGGATTGATAAAATTCGGAACCATCGCTCTGCCGGAACTCCGACGGTTTTTCATCCGGCCCCGAAATTCCAAGGTCTGGAAAAAAGCCGAGCCATTCCAAGGTTTGGAAAATCGCGATTTCGTATTCCGGGCGAGCACGGGAAAGGTCGTGGTCTTCGATCCGGCAGAGCACCTGAGCGCCCAATTTACGCGCCAGGCCCCAGACATAGATCATGTGGAGCACATGCCCCATATGGAGAAACCCGGTCAGGCTTGGCGCAAACCGGGTAATCATCAGACACTCCGCGCGGCCTCGATGAAGGCTTTAACCTTATCCAGATCTTTCACGCGCAGTTCTGCTTCCACGCCGGAGCTGACATCCACGCCCCACGGCTTCACTGCAGCCACCGCCTCAGCCACATTTTCCGGCGTCAAACCGCCGGCGAGCAGAATAGGTTTTTCAATTGCGCGAACCAGTGTTTTTGCCATGGACCAATCGCAAACTTTTCCGGTTCCACCGACGGTTTTTTCGTCGTAGGAATCGAGCAGAAAACGATCGAACTCGAACCACGATTCCGCGTGATAGAGTTCGGATGGTGTAGACGCGCGCCAGACTTCCAATCCCTGGAAAAATTCGCGGTCGAGTTTCCAGTTATCGTGCACCTGGTGCACCTGAATGATATCAAAGCGACCGTGCTGCGCCGCATGAGCCAGCTCAGTCTCGTTGGGGCAGACAAATACGCCGACGCGTTTAACGCCTTCGGGTGTGGCCCACTCGCCCACTTCCTTAGCCGAGACATAGCGCTTCGACTTCGGCCACTGAATGAATCCGACCGCATCGGGATTTAAAGCAGAAATCTGCTCGAGGTCACCCTCTGAGCAGATTCCGCAGATCTTTACAAATGTGGACATTCGCTATTCCGCGGCAACCTCTACGGCCGCCGGTGTCAGATCAATTTCTGCAATGTCTTCCGCAATTTCAGCTGCAGCCTCAATGGCGAGAGCTTTATTTTCTTCAACATTATCGAAGAAGAGCGGGTTCTGGCCTTCGGCCCAGACAATTTCGAGATCTTCAATGCCGATAAATTCAAAGCTGTGGCGGATCTGACGGCTTAGTGCATCGCGCTCGTCGTCTTCCTTATAAACGCCGCCGGAAGCTACCAGCAGTACGATGCTTTTAATTTTATGCAGCGGTTTAACGCCGTCTTGTTTGCTGATGTCAAACGTCAGGCCCGGGCAGAGAATCTGATCGATCCACGCTTTCATGACCGCCGGAACCCCATAGTTCCACATCGGCATGGTCAGCACCAGCACGTCAGCATTGTTGAACAGCTCAACCTGCTTTGTGGCATAATTGGTGGCCATTTCTTCCACTTTGGAGCGTTCATAGTTTTCATCGAAAACCGGATTCCAGACAGCGCGGTACAGTTCGTATGAGTAAAACGGCGGTTTTTCGTCGTAGAGGTCGACGTTGACCAGCTCCACTTCGGGCTTCAGTTCGATCAGCTTACCGAAAAACGCGGCGGCCAATTGTTTCGAAACCGATTCTTCGGTCGGTTTCGGGTTAGCGCAAACATGCAAAACATTCATTTGAGGAACTCCTTATTTCTCCCTCTCCAAGGGGCTTTTCCAAATCGAGAAGGCGTTTATAGCCTAAAGCCGAAGGGCCGTACAACCAATAACCCGGAAAAGGTCTAATTCATAAATTTCCTATAAAAAAAGCCCCTTTCGGCTCGCCGAAGGGGCTCAGGTGCTGCAGAACCCTGCGGCCTGCTAAATCGCCGTAATTTCGTCGTAGAACCCGACGTAATCATCTTTTCGATCGCCGTCGCGCAGGGCGATGGCCGCACGCGGGTGCTCGTTCTGGTGGCCGGTAATCATGTACGGAATACTGTAGCCCCAGTCCACATCCTGACTCAGCGGGAACATGGTGTTCTGTACAAAGTCCAGAATCGGGCGAAGGTTGAATTTTGGGTTTTTCAGGAATCCGACCAGCAGTTCAGTCGGGCAATTACCCGCTCCTCGACCCATGCCCATCAGGGTGGTATCGAGCATTTTTACGCCGTTGATCGCCGCATACATGGTGTTGGCATACGCCAGTTGCTGATTATTGTGCGCATGAATCCCGAGCGTTTTTCCGGTTTTTGCATAACGCTCAATCAGATCGCCGATCTGCTCGTAATAGAGCGAACCAAAGCTGTCGACCACATAGAGAAAATCAATTTCCTGCACATCAACCAGCGTTTCCAAACCATTATCCAGCTCATAGTCCGGAACCGTGGAAACCGCCATCAGGTTCAGCGCCACTTCATAGCCCTTGTCCTTGGCATCTTTCGCAATTTCCAGCGCCGCAGGAATTTGGTGGATGTAGGTCGCCACGCGGATCAGATCGAGCACCGATTCATTCTTCGGCAGAATATCATCGAGGTTGGTGCGGCCGGTATCCGCCATGGCGCAGAGTTTGAGATTCGTGTCATTATCCCCCACTTCGCGGCGGATATCCTCTTCGCTCGAAAATTTCCATGGCCCATTGCCATCACCCGGAAAAAGTTTTTTATCGGCCTTATAGCCGACTTCCATATAGTCGATACCGCCAGCCACGCAGGTATCGTAGACCCCCTTGAAAAATCCATCCTCAAATTTGTGTGCATTGCAGAGGCCGCCGTCGCGCACCGTACAGTCTACAATTTTAAGATCCGGGTCAAACGTCACCCATCCTGCGCTTTTATCATGCTGATCTGTCATTCCGCTCTCCTGTGTTTTGAAATCCCCATAGATTCCACGGAATATAGCAACGCCGCCAAAATCCGCGAATCTTTTCCCGAACTTTCGCGCTAAATTTGCGCTGCGCTTTCCGACATCACCTGGTTAGAATATGTGCGATATGCTGTGCGGCAGAACCCTCACCCAACAAAGATCGCAACTCTGCGTATCCGGAAATCATGACATCGCGCTCGGGCGAGTCCCCCAACAACTTTGCCGTCGCATCCGCCATCGCTTCAGGCACCGCCGACTGTTGAATTAATTCCGGGCAAACCGTTTTATCTGAAATAATATTCACCAAGCCAATGTGCTTAATTTTCACGACCGAACGCGCAAACCAATAGGTAAACGCACTGGTTTTATAGACGAGGATATGCGGCGTACCGATCAGCGCCGTTTCCAGCGTTGCGGTTCCCGATGTTACCATCGCAGCTTCGGCCTGACGCATCACCTCGCGCGCATTTCCGCACAGCACATTCAGCTGCCTCGGTTTCTCCGAAAGTTCGGCAATTTTTTCATTTACCAGCTTTTCGATCCGCTCATTCGGCGAAGCAATCATGAAGGAGAGATCCGGGATTTTCTGTTCCAGCAATTTTGCCGCAGAAAGGATGCTCGGCAGAATGCGTTCAATCTCCTGCTTCCGGCTGCCCGGCAACAGGGCGACCCGCCGGTCGGATGGCCACGGCAACTCCACCGGTGCCGTTTCCAGAAAATCATCGATCTGTTCCACCAACGGATTCCCAACAAAATCGACCTTCAGGCCCGTGCCCTGAAAGAGCTCTTTTTCAAAAGGAAAAATAACCATTAAATGATCAATACATTTCGCCATTTTCGGAATTCGCTTTTTATTCCACGCCCAGACTTTCGGCGAAATATAGTAATAAACTTTTACCCCGCGCTTTTTTAGTTCGGGCGCGAGGCGGAGATTAAAACCGGGATAATCAACCAACAGCGCCTTTTCCGGTTTCCGTTTATCGACTTCTGCCAGTACCTGTTTCAGGACGCCCTTGAAAAAGGAATACTGTTTCAGCACCTCAACAATGCCCATCACGCCCATGCGATCGGTATGCTGCAGGAGTTCCACACCTCTGGCTTTCAGGTGATCGCCGCCGATCCCCCAGATTTGAGTGTCCGGCGATTTTTCCTTCAACCGCTGCACCACCTTCGAGGCATGCAAATCCCCCGAAATTTCACCGGCTATGATTAGAAGATTCTTATCCATCAATTTTCCAACACTCGCTTCGCTTAAGTGCGCAAAGTTCGCTAAGTGTTCTTTGCGCTCTTCGCGATCTTCTGTTCAAATTATTTCTGCGTGGTAATGGCCACAAACGCCATATTGAACTGATCGGCCAGCTGAATGAGTTTTTCCTGTTCGAGCAAAATGGTTTTTCCAGCCTCCACCGCCAGACACGAGATTTTGGCCTTTTTCATCACGCGAAAGGTTTTAGTTCCAACCACTGGAATATCGAACCGCATATCGTGTCCAACCTTTGGAACTTTCACGATCACACAACCGGCTTTTCCGACGCGGCCCGCGCGTTTGATGCATTGGTTTGTTCCCTCAAAAGCTTCAACGGCAACAATCATACCCTCTTTCAGCGCAACCGTCTGGCCGATTTCAAAATCGCTGGTGCCTTTGACGAGCTTCAGCCCGAGCTCAATATCGGCCTGTTCTCGAGCCGTCGGAGCCCGCTTGCTGAGTTGCCCCTTTTCCGGCGTATAGCATTCCATGAAGGTATTGCCCGGAAGAATTTCAATGCCAAGGCCTTCGATCACCTCAACCACCGCACCGAAAATCGTATGGGCATTTTTAGATTCCAGCTTGCGGTACATTTCGACCGCCAGCTTATCCATCCGGACGGTGAACAGATTTTTCGGTGCGATCTGCCCGACCATCATACATTTCTTAATCTCAATGGAAGAGAGCGTATCGATGAAGCGCTGTATGCTCCCGAGATTCACCCAGTGCACCTGATCGACCAGCTGCGAAATTTCGCGGCGGGTTTCTCCTTTAAAACCGAGCACCTCAATGCGTTTCACCCCGGCCTGGCGCGCAGCGCGGGCCAGCATCAACGGATAGGCATCGCGCCCGGCAATAATGATCAGTGACTCAGGAACTTCGTTCATATCTGCGGCATAGTGCCGAAATTCCCCACCCTTGGAAAACCCTTTTTCCAAAGGTTGGAAGCGGTCAGAATTCCCAGATCATGCGTCCACTGACGGCATACCCGGAATAATTTTCGCCCAGACGTCCATCGACATCGATCACCAGTTCGAGTTCATCGTTGAAAATGCAGGAGAGACCGAGGCCAGCTTCAAACACATCTTCGTTTGGAGCCGGCATAACGAATTGATACTGCCCGCCCAACCCATTCTGCAGCGTGTAATCGACCGAATCAGTGTCCACATTAAACTCATGCAACCAGTAAAAACGCGCCTCCGGCTTGAGCACCATAGTATCGAAAGGCTGGCGATAGGCCAGAGCGGCACCAAGACTGGAGAGGACGCTGTCATGCTCGTAAGCATCGACTTCACGGGCCACCCCGCCATTAGATTTTTCGGTATAGGATTCCTGATAATAGTAACTCCAGAGCAACGATGCTTTGGGGGTAAAGGAGAGTCTGCGGTTCATCATCATCTCCTTGCCGCCCTCAATATAGGTCGCAAAATTGCTGGCATCGAAATCAGAGGAATTCTCAAACACCGTGCCGGAATGCTGGTTGACCTTGCTTCGGCCGAAGGCAATATTCAGATGACCGAACCACTCCTCCGTGCCGTGTGTGAAATAGAGCACACCATAGCCGGTTTTCGCTTCGCTGTTGTCAGAATCATTCTGGGCAATAACTGAACGGCCATAGCCGCCAGCGATACCCATCAGCGCTCCGTCCATGGGAAGATCAAAACCAACCACGGTGCCATAAATATTGTGGTCGTAGCCTTCAAAGCCGCCCGCCGAATCGTAAACCGACCATGATCCATACGGCTTCGCCCAGCCCTGCAGGCCCTGCTCTTTCTTGTACGGACCTTTAACTCCCTTAGGAGCGGTATCGTGCGCACTCTCGTAGCGAGCGCCCTGCTTTTTGATGACCCGCATACCCTCGGTCATACTCTGGATATGCTGATGGTTCGGAGTACTGACCGCATATTGCTGCATCAGCTCGCCATGCTGCTGTAGACCACTCATTCCATTGAGCAGATTGATCAGGCGATTAGCGGCATCATCTCCCAGCAGCGACATATCATCGAGCTCACGGGACAACCGGCCCATCATCGAATGGGTATCAAATCCGGCGCTGTCCGCCAGATGAACTCGGCCAACCAGACCATAAATATCCGCATCGTTTTCCCAGAAGAGCACATCGACCAATGTGCCCGAACCATCCAGCAATTCCAGATCGAGGGCATCCGGATTGGTCTTCCCAGCTATGATCAGGCTGTCCGCTTCCACAATCTTATTTGTGTAGAAACGGTCAAATTCCAGCTGCCCGACATTACTGGCATATTCAATGGTCGCACCCGCTTCAAATTCAGCCGTACCATCCACGCTGACCAGCGCATTCACCGGAGCCCCGACATGATTGGTTTCGACGCCGAATTTCAGGGATGACGTTGCATCCTGATAATAGTTGCTCGCCACCGTAATGGATGCCCCGGGATCAACTGTGATGCTTGAATAGTTTCGGTTATCCAGATTCCGCCCCACCGATACCAAGCCACCATCACCAACATAAAGCGCGTTCCCGCGCCCACCATCAACCCAGATATCTACGGACAAAATACCTCCGAGTTGCAGATCGTTATCCATTCGGAGTTCAGCATCAGCTCCCGAAACAGCAACCGTATTATACCAGGCATTGGACATTCCGCCAATGATCCCGGTTGCTGCCGAAACCAGCCCGCCATTTTCAATCACGAGGGAGTTCTCTGAGCCATGATGCCCTACCATGAGCTCCCCGGAACCTGCCCAAACAGAACCCGAGCCGGAAACCGTTGCTTTGTTCCCTGATGCCGTGGAATCATATCCGATGTATCCATCAATATTTTCCACACGCCCACCATTCGAGATCGTCAGGCTATTACTAACGGCACCAAAGCCAAGATAGAGATCTCGGCTATTACTCCAGATGGATCCGGTATCGGAGACTAAAACCTCATTATAAATGGCCGAGGAGTAGATACCTATCGTCGAGTTTTCACTGACCACCATGCCGCCATTGGTAATAACCAGCGAGTTGTCAGCGCCACGATCGCCAATGAACAGGTTTCCGCTTTGCCAGGTCGAACCGGCATCCGAAACCATTACCGAGTTTCCATTCGCCGCTGCGGTCCGGCCGATATAGCCATAGTCGCTGGAGACCGAACCGCCATCGCTGACGGTCAATGAGTTGCCGGCCCCTTCGGCACCAACATACAGCCCGCTGGCGTTGGTCCACGAAGACCCAACACCTGTAACCAAGGCTGTATTGTTCGATGAATACACCCCGACCGAGCCCATGCGGTTACCAACCGTACCACCATTGGAAATCGTCAGCGCATTTCCGCCACCTTCATATCCGACATGCAGATCACCACTATTGACCCATGAAGAATTACCATCGGATACTAGAACTTGATTTCCGTCTGCATCATCAGCCCAACCAATGACACCATTAAGACTCTCGACCCGCGCTCCCTCTGAGACACTCAATTCAGATTGTGCTCCATCATGACCAACATATATATCCCCAGAACTGACCAACTTGGATTCGAGGCCGGAAACACTCACATAGTTTCCTAGCGCATCAGCCCCATATCCAATGTAAGTCATGCCAATCTCAACCTGCCCCCCGTTCGACACGCTCAAACCATTATTGGCACCAGCATATCCAAGGTAAACATCCTGAGAATTGAATACTGAGCCCTCTCCGGAAACCATAATATGGTTACTTCCAGCAGCTGACCAATTGCCACCCACCAGTGAAACCCCGGAGCTGGTTACAGATCCCCCATTCGTGATTTCAAGACGGTTCGAATAACCGTAAGTACCCACAGAGATTCCTCCAGCCGAGTTCCATTCCGATCCTTCTCCTGACACCAACATATGGTTGTGATCGGAGTAGGAACCTACGGAACCTGATCCACTGGTAATTCGCCCCCCATCCAGTATTTCAAGCTTATTACCAGCTCCATAAGAACCAATATCGATAAACTCATCGACTTCCCACTCGGATCCTGAACCTGCAAGCCGAACATAGTTATTGCTTGATCCAACATATTTACCCAAAAAACCATACTTGCTTGTTATGTTACCGCCATCAGTAATGGTAAGCGTATTGTCAGAACCGTATAACCCAACCGCAAGTTGAGCCCCATTATGCCAGACCGATCCATCTCCAGAAACCGTGGCCATGTTGCCAGAGGCACTTTCGTGAAAACCAATCACACCAGAAGAACTGGTCGCCCGGGCACCATCACCGATATCCAAACTATTGCCCGCCCCCCGGTATCCCACAAATATTTCGCTGTCCACCAACCACTCGGAAGTAGCCCCTTCGACAATGACTGCATTGTTATGAGATGTTTCTTCGGAACTGATACGTCCGCTTCGGCTAATAACGCTGCCTCCACCGGCAATTTCCAGCACATTACTCGAGCCGGTCACGCCCATGTAAAAATAGCCTCCAATATTCCATTGAGAACCAGTCCCAGTGACAGCCACTCGCCCAACCTCATTCGAGCCCAATCCAATATAAGCCCTGCCCAGACTGTTCAAGGTTGAACCATTATCCACCACCAGTTCAACTCCTGCACCCGAGCCTCCAACGACAACTCCACCCTGAACACCTGTCCACTCGTTTGTTGGGAGATTATTTTCATTTACATTGCCAATAAATAGCCATGCCCCATCCTCGACATCAACAGAATTTCCATAACCGTCCAGCGAGAATGTTTCCATACTTTGTAATCTGGATCCATCGCCGGTGATCGACAACCCATTGTCTTGGCCTTCAACAAAGGTATTCCCTGTTAAAACGGCAGCGCCATCCGAAACAGCAAGGGTATTTCCGGAACCTTCATAGCCGACGTAGAGGTCGTCCTTGTTGCTCCAAGTGCCAGCGGAAATATTGACTTCATTATCTGTCGCAGTGTTACCAAACCCAATAAAGGCCTCCTCGGTGTACAGCGTTGAGTCTCCACTCACGACCATTTCGTTGCCGGAACCCGCGTAACCAACAACCAACGTATTGCTGACCGCCATCTGTGACCCGCTGGCCACATGCAAAATGCCGCTGTCTTCCGCTCCAAGCCCGATGTAGGTATAATCCGTAATCACTCTTGATCCATTCGCAATGACCAGTTCAGAATCGGCCACAACAAGACTTCCGGCATTTCCAATGATAGGAAGATTGTTGGTATCCGCATTGCCCACCAGCACCATGCCGCCGTCTTCGACCACCAGCACGTTGCCAGTTCCGCCGGCATTCCAGTTTGCCCCGGAGCCGGTTGCGCCCATGACCAGTGAACCGTCATTTTGCCAAACGGATCCCTCTCCGCTCACCAAAACCAGATTGTTATGAGCCGTATCTGTGCGACCGATTTCGGCACCTTTGCTTGTTAACAGACCGCCATCGACCACCAGCATCGTGTTGTCTTCTCCAGAATAACCGACAGATAGTTTCCCTGTGTTCCGCCAAGCCGAATTGGTTCCAGAAACCAACACCGTATTATTGTCGGACTGGTATTGGTATCCAACTAATGCATTACCGGTGTTCAGCACCTGTGCGCCGTCGAGCACCTGCATGGTGTTCTCGCGCCCTTCAATGCCAACTATGAATGATGAAGAGGCACTCTCCAACGTTGATCCGTTGCCCGTTACCACTACGGTGTTTCCGGTGGATGCTGCAGAATCGCTCATGGCAAAAAGTGACCGGGTGTAGACCTTGCCGCCATCCTCGATGAGCAGGCTATTGTTATCGCCCCAATAGCCGACATACATAGAATTATTGTTGCTCAGCACCGACCCGTCGCCGGAAACCAGCACGCTGTTATCGGCTGAGATAAAACTCTTTCCAAGCTGGGTGTAGTCGGAAACGACTTTGCCGCCATTGGTGATCTCCACGCGGTTACCATCTCCTTCATAACCCACGTACATCTGATCGATGTCCATGGTCGAACCGATACCGTCAACGATCGCCACATTGTTGCTGGAACGCCCTTCGCTGGACATGTACAGCCCTCCTACATCAGCTAAGGCACCATTCAAAACCTCCAACCGGTGAGCGCTACCCTCACGTCCCAGATGAAGTGACGAAAGGTCCAACTCCGAACCACTGCCCGTTACCACCACGCTATTGTTCGATGCGGAAGCATCGTAGCCAATCAGAGTGAGACCAGAGTCAACCTTACCGCCATTCTGGATCAGCAAGGTATTTCCGCTACCGCCCTTGCCCACATACATCCAATCGGAGTTCGTCCACTTCGACCCGGTCTCTATCACTACCGTACCGGTTTCACCTTCGCCGAGTCCGATGTAGCCTCGCTCGCTATTGATCAGCGAACCATTGCTCGCGATCAGTTGGGCAGTGCCGTTGGTATCCCCCACCACGATGGCCGCGGAGCTTCCGATTCCGGGTAGATTAGCGATATCCATTTCACCCACTAAAACTCTGCCACCATTAGCAACAGTCAGAATGTTGTCTTTGTTTTGGTTCAACCCCACATAGAGCTGTTGATTTACCTTAAACTCGGAACCCTCTCCCTCAACCACCACGGAATTTCCGCCCGCGGGATAACCATAAAATCCGAGAGAACCGATGTGCGCAACGTCAGCCTCTACGCCCCCGCCATCATTGACCTCCAACCTATTGCCCGACGAACCGGAACCGATTCTCAGCCAAGATATTCCGCTCCACGAAGATCCGCCACCGGTGACAATCGCAACATTGTCATCTGCATCGGTCTGCTTACCGATGAAGGCATTATTATCACTAATAACAGTCGCACCATTGGTAATGACCATCCGGTTATTCGCGCCGCCATCACCAACCGTGAGCTCGTTCCACGCTTCCCAACGAGACCCAACGCCATCGATTATCGCAACATTCCTATCGGCACCCCAGTTGTCATCGCCAATAATTCCATAGTGGGTCGTTGCCACGCCCCCGTTTTCAATGATCATGGTATTGTCGGTTCCATATTGCCCGACAATGATTTCCGAAGTTGAACTTAAAACCGACCCCGTCCCCGACACACGCAGTAAATTTTCGCTCCCATCCCCCCAAGAGCCAACGTCCGTAGAGTAGGCATCCACTCGGCCGCCATCAACAATCTCCAGCGCATTGCCAACGCCACCGCCGTTGCCAATGAGTATAAGTCCATCTACATCACAAAGAGAATTCGAGCCCGACACAAGCACGCGATTATATGAGGAACCGTCAGAATCCCCGATCATTAAGCGGCCACTTTCGACGAGGCCGCTATTAGTGATATTCAGCGTATTGCTATCCCCTCCCCATCCGACAACAACCCAGTCCCGTTGGGTATCGTGCCATGGGCGACTGCTATCCACCGCATTCCATGTTCCGCCATCCAAGGTCAGCGTCTTCCCTGAACCTTCGATGTATTGGTAACTCGGTATACCGGTGTTGAAATTAGTACTAGGCATGCCGCTAAGATTTCCTGTTAGAGAAAGGTGCCCCCCATCATTCCAGTTGAACCCATCGGTCGAAGCATTGAAGCCATTGTCGATGGCCAAAGTGCCACCATCGTTAAGATCCAGTTTGTTACCTGCGTGGATCGTAAGTTCGGAGATTTCAATTCGACCACTATCGCGAACCGACACGCGATTTCCTAATCCTCCGGCCGTAGTGGCCGTTCCTCCAATATTCAGCTCGTCAGTATCGAGTACCGAGCCTTCACCCCATAGCGATACTACGTTGTTTGAAGAGGTGATGTCAGCGCCGACGTTCATTACGGGGCTGCGAACTGCCCCCCCATCTGTGATCAACAGCATATTGTTTGCGCCATATTCTCCAACATTCAGCGTGCTGGAGTTATTCCAAACGGCATTCGTTCCCCGAACAAATGCGGCATTGTCATCAGATCCAATCCAGTGGCCCAGACTGGCCCGCTCAGTCGCGGCGATTGCGCCATCCGAGATAGAGAAACTGTTTTCCGAACCAGTATGCCCGACGTGTACATTTTCAGCAATAAATTCAGATCCGGCACCATTTGCCATGAGGTAATTGTTGCTGGACGCCTTGCCGACAAAGGCATCAACCGTTTCAACACGCCCCCCATCAAATATGGCCAGAACATTGTCACTACCCTGATTCCCTACCGTAAGTTCAAATGCATTGCTCCATACTGCATTCGCTCCACTGATAAAGGCCATATTTTCCACGGAACCGACATTATTGCCTATTATTCCGACCTGATTATTCACCTGGCCGCCACTTGAAACAAACAGCGTATTGCTGCCCGAATTCGAGCCCACCATCAACCAAGGCGCAACCACATCCCATTGGCCGGAAACCATCTCTGTGGTTCCGCCCTCGATTGGATTCATCTGCCCCTGTGCAATGGCAGATGAAACTACCGCCCAAACAAACACCCATCTTTTCTTCATAGCATTTCCCCCTAAAAAAGCAGTTATGATTTCCGCTTCCCGAACCCTTAGTCCTGTAGCTCCACTCCAACACGATAGAATACGCCCGATTCCGCTCGGTCGACCCTGTCCGTGTAGGCGTCTACCGGATAGGCAAGCTGCTTTGCCAATATCTGGAAAGGCTCATCCAGAGCCGGTGTAAACTCGATGCTGTATACTCGGTTGCTTACAGACTCCCAGGAAATGACCACATCTCCGCTTTCCAGTGCCTGAATGTCATGAACGGCAAAATAGGAGTCGCCGCGAGTTGGATCTGTGCCCGCAACAAACTCTTCAATATTAAGCTGCCCATCAAGATCACTGTCCACCATGGCATCAGGAGCCGCAGAGAGATGCGGGAAATATGAACTGGTCCAATCTGAAAACGCTCCAGATTTTGCCTTTTCTGCATGGATTCCACCTGTTGGCACAAGCGGCGGACCGGATGGAGACAAGGCCAACCATTCCACCGTTCCGGATATTGAGTTGAAGTAGGCTAGCCGTGTGTCATTTT
>JGI12210J13797_11287934_pt1 | contig 30764 bp, 18 predicted proteins | sample ElkSlonscriptome_3_FD_13797 | JGI IMG/M metagenome (IMG submission 13797) | reverse complement strand
GCTGGCGAATCCAGCCGTCGAACCGAAAATGACGTAGCCGCGACCGGGGCGGCTGCCGTTCGCCAGAGCACCGCGCGCGCCGATGAACAGGTCGTCGATGCCGTCGCCGTTGACGTCACCGGCCGCGGCCAGCGAACGCCCGAGGACAGCGTCCATCGCCTCGCCATCGACGACGAAGCCGTTGCTGCCGTTGAGTGTCGACACCTCGAAGGGCGTCGACACAATCTCGTCCGTGCCGAAAACGACATAGGCGCGCCCGGATGCATCGCCGTTGAAGTCCGCGAAGAACGCGCCGATCGCGAGATCGTCGAAGCCGTCGTCATTGATATCACCCGCCCCCGACACGGGCCAGCCGAACTGGGTCCCGGCAAGCTCGCCGTTCAGGGCGAAGCCATTGGTCCCGTTCAGTGTGGACAGGTCGAGATTCGACGGAAAGCCCTGGTCGCTGCCGAAGACCACATGACTTCGTCCTGTGTTGGTGCCGTTGATATCAGCGCCAGACGCGCCGATGATCAGGTCGTCGAATCCGTCGCCGTTGACGTCACCGGCCGCCGCTAAGGTCCGGCCAGTAAAGTCCCCGTACACCGCGCCGTCCAACGTGAATCCATTCAAACCGTCGAGCGTCGACAGGTCAAAGGGGCTTGGAAACTCCTCATCGGAACCGAAGACCACGTAGCCCCGTCCGGAGCTTGGACCATTCGGGCCAGCGTCGGGCGCGCCAATCAACAGGTCATCGATACCGTCGCCGTTGATATCTCCTGCGCCCGAGACCCCTCGCCCCGACGATTGCAGAGCGCCCTCGCCGTCCAGAACAAAGCCATTGGACCCATTCAAGGCGCTCAACTCGAGTGGGCTGGGAAAGCCGTTGATCGACCCGAATACGACGTAGCTGCGGCCGGCACCGGGACCGCCGAAATCGGCCCCATAGGCTCCGATAATCAAATCATCAGTGCCGTCGCCGTTGACATCGCCTGCGGCCGACAAAGAATAACCCGATCGGTCGGAGGCGGCTTCGCCGTTGATCGCGAAGCCGTTCGACCCGTCAAGGGTGCTCAAGTCGATGGTTGCGGGGAACAGGCTGGCTTCGCTCGTCCCCGGGTGGGCAAAGGTCAGGGCCGCACTCACCGCTAGCGCAAGAGTGCAACGCGAACCGGGCAGGCCACGATGAGGGACGGCTGCTGCCTGTAGGGTGCAGGCGAGAGCATCAGCGCAATTCGAATAATTGGAGTTCATGAGGTCCTGACGTGCCATAACAAATGCTCATTCAACCTCGAGGTTTCCGCCGTGGCCGATGGATTCTTGCTAACCAGCGGCCTCAGCGACTGAGTTGACGGGTCGACTTGCCGCTATCGCGCCAAGCAGTAACGAGCAATGCCAGGATGGCGCCATGGAAAATCGTCGAGGCCAGCGCAATCACCTGAAGTTCCCAGATCAGTCCGGCGGCCAGCGCCAGGGACCATGCGCCGGCAATATAGGCCGCGGCCATGCGCGGCTTGATGGTTTGACCCAGGCGCCAGGCGACCACGAATAGCCCGACCGCGGCCATACCGCCCTTGAGCGCGCCCATGCCACGCAGCAGGCGGAAAAGTTCTGGATCATTGGCCCAGTGCAGTGCGGGCTCGAGGAATGCAACCGGTGCGGCAAACAAGGCCAGAGCACCGAACAGCACGATCACTCGAAGACCCGGTTTTTCGAAACGCTTTTCGCCTGGAACCTCTAGCGCTCGCCAGGACTGGCGCGTCGGTTCAGCGGCGGTATTTCGCGGCAGACGATACATAGCACGAAGAATAGCAGCATCGGCCGCAGCGGAGTCAAGTCGAGGGCCGGTCTGGGTCAGCCCACCCGCGCTCGCCCGACCATCAGCCTCGCGGGTAAAAACATCAGCCCGCACAGAAATGCAAACTCGCCCCGGACGCTCACCAATCTGTTGCGACGATTGGAACGGTATACTGACCGCAAGTGCCACAAGGTCTTGCGCGTCAGTGCAGCTGTCCTCGTCTTGGGCAGGCTGCTGCTTCCGGTTGCCGATGTACTGCTGGGCAATTTCGGCGCATTTGCCTGGGGGCTCTAATCATTCTTTGCGATTCTGGGCAAGGCGCCGTCGTTTGAGAAGCTGTTCTTCCTTCTGATCATTGCCCTGGTGCTTGTGTCTTACCGGGCAACTGACCGATTATTTTGCCGCTGGCGCTATCGCTTGTTGCTTGGGCCTTGGCCGTGTTCTTTGCGCAGTTCGAAACCTAAACCCGGCCTTGACCCAAGCGAACCCTCTAAGAAAGCTGAATGCTTGAAAATCTGAATGAAGAACCCGCCCATCTCAAAGCTCTACCAATACATCGAAAAGTGCAATGGCACTCGACCATGGGGGCGAGTTCTGGATGCTGGAACGGGGCTGCGATCGATGCAGTGGATGAACACGCTAGAAACGACCGCCTTGACCGCCGTAACTGCATCTCGCGCCATGATCACTCAAGTAGAAGACAGCGCTAAAGTGAGCTTGAGATCAAACGATCGCCTGGTGCTGGGCAACTGGGGCGACCCGCAACTACTAGCAGGCGAATGTTTCGATACGATCTTGATGGATTATTTGATTGGCGCGGTCGAGGCCTATTGGCCCTACGGACAAGACGGTCTGCTCCAGCGCTTGCGGCCGATGATAAGAGGTCGAGTTTTTCTGACCGGCATGGAACCTTATGTGCCCTACCCGGCAGAGACTCGGGCCGGAGCGATCGTTCGTCGAATCGGCAGCCTGCGAGATGCCATCCTGACCTTGAGCGGCCAGCGACCCTACCGCGAATTTCCCGTGGCCTGGGTTGTTCAACAGCTCACTCGACATGGGTTCAAGGTGCTGGATGCGCGAACCTTTCCGATTGTGCGACGGGCGGGATTCATCAACAGCCAGCTTGACTGGACCCTGCAGCACATCGAGCACGCAGGCTCAGAGGCGCTGAGGGCAGCGTTGCGCTCAGAAGTCGAGTCCCTGCGCGAGGAAGCCATTGCCTTGACCAAGCGCGAAGACGGCTTGCGGCACGGTGCGGATTATGTGATCACAGCTGAAGCGCAGTCATCACCGGGCGGCTAGCACTGAGGCGATCACTCACCGGCTGCCCAGGAACCTTCAGTTCACTCGGGGTCGTTCTCCAAGTAAGCGCGCTGGAAGAAATATCACGCCTCGAAGAAACGCAAACACGCCTTCGAAAGCAATCCCGACCAGGCGAAACGGCAGGCTGATCAGCCAGACCAAGGGCCAGATAATCAGGACCAGCAGCGCCAGCGGCCAGGCCAGTACGAACAGGAGGCACCATCCGACCAGTAGAGCCAGTGTTTTCATGCGACCGCTCGCAGGGCAGTGAGCACCTCAGCTTCACGCTCGGCGCTGATACCGGCGCGAACCTCGGCCTGGCGGTCTTCGGGCTGCTCACGAAACCACTCGAGCGTGGCCGATACCGTATCTGCGAAGGGCCGAAACCTCAGGCCAGCGGCAATAGCTTTGGCGTTGGAACGGGTGCTAAAGCCCGCGTAATCGCCCTGACTCGGAATCCAGACCGGCATATCAGACCAGGGGTTGATGCCCTGCTCAGCCAGGAAATCGGCTGGTGCCCAATTCAGCTCGGCGGCCACGCCGGTGATGGCACGGATGCCGTAAAGCATCGCCTCGAAGGTAAAGGGGTAGTCGGGTCCGGCGGCGTTGAATGCCCCGCCGGTCTGAGCTTCAGCCTGCCGGATGGTGAACTCGGCGACATCGCGCGCATCAATGATCTGGACCGGATCCTTGCCGTCACCGGGCGCGAGCACCTGGCCGCCGCGCGCCATGCGCAGCGGCCAGTAGGTGAAGCGGTCGGTCTGATCGCCCGGGCCGACGATCAGGGTCGGGCGGATAATCGTGTGCCGGTCCGGAAACCAGCGCGCGACTTCGCGCTCGGACTCGGCCTTCAATGGGCCGTACAGACTGCCGACGTTGGCGCGAAGGCTGTCCAGGGTCTCGGCCATGGCATCCTCGCCACTGTATTCGAGCGTTGCTGCCGATTCGTCGGCGCCGAGCTCCGCGTTGGAAGCGTAGACCGAAAGCGTCGATGTGAATAGGTAGTGGTCGACCTTATCCTGAAGCATTTCACCCGCGTCCCGGACCCAGAACGGCAGGGTAGTGGGATTGTCGATACAAACGTCCCACTGCCGATCCTTAAGCGCGTCCAAATTGCCTTCGTTACGATCGCCGACCAGCTCTTCGACCGGGCCAGGCCAGTCCAGGGATCGGTTGCCGCGGTTGAAGATCGTCACCCGATGGCCACGAGCCAGCGCATAACGCACCTGGAAAGGCCCGGTGAAACCCGTGCCTCCAAGGATCAGGATGTTCAGTGGCTGATCAGCCTTACCGTTCATAGCCAAGCTTTGCGCCATCGCGCGCGCTCCCAGGCTCGATAGCGCCACCGCACTCATTCCCAGGCCGCTCAGCTTCAACAGATCTCGACGTGTCTGGCCCATCATAAACTCCGATTGAAGATCGATAGCGATAATCTGCCACGGACCACAAGCTTGAGTAAATGGGACTAACGGCAGGGGCAGGTCGGGTTAAGGGGTCTGGAAGACCCTTTCACCCCTTCACCCTTCGCCTGTCTTTTCCTTGAACCTTTCGCCTTAAACCTTGAGCCTTCTTTATCACCGAACCACATGCCACTCGGTCTGGCGACCGGCCAGGTAGATGACTTCTTCGCCGGTGTAGATTGCGCTTTGCTCGAGCTTGATCTGGACGTGCTGACCGTCCCATTCTTCAACTGGAATGGCGATATTGCCTTCGATGGCGTAGGCGGTGTTCGGATGGAGCGGCCAGCCGCCGGTGTTGGGGATGGCGTCCGGGACGTCCCACATGCCGATCGTCGGCCCGGGACCGTGGCCGACGAAGCCGATCGGATGGGTGTAGACGTTGAACGACCAGGGTTCTCCGCTCATCGCACCCTGAGCCGCGTCGAGGATTTCGTTGCCGGTGCGGCCGGTCACGAATTCAGCGGTCAGCAGGTCCTGCCAGCGATTGCCTTCGGCCAGGGCGTCCTTAAGAAACTCAGGCACCTCGTCCTCGCCGGGCTTCATGACGTAGGCCATTTCCTGGGTGTCCGTGCACAGCTTCAGATAGCAAATGCCGACGTCCGTGTGCAGAACGTCACCGGGCTGGATCACGCCGGAAATGCCGCAGAACGGGGTATCCGCCTCGCATTCGACGCCCGGGCGCTGAATATTGACGTAGGGCATGAACCAGATCCGCAGGCCGCGCGACTCGAAGTAGTCGCGCAGGGCCCAGGCCACGTCATCGGTGGTGGTCACGCCCGGTGTGATCGTGCGATTGGAGAAGCCCTCGGCGATGGCACGGCGGGCGATCGACACCACGTGGGGATAGACGGCCTGTTCCTGCTCGGAGCGGGTTTCCATCCAGCGAACGGTCAGATCCTCTGCTGAAACGACGCGATCCTCGAAGCCCTCCGGCAAGACGGCGATCAATTTCTGATGCAGGCCGTGGGTCAGGCCATCGGCTTCGGGCCAGGTCGAGGAGGTGTTGACCCCGATGGTTTCGGGATCGCGTTCAGCCAGGATCTCGCCAAGGGCTTGCCACTGCTCGTCCAGATTGCCGCCGGACCAGCCAACCTGATAGGGCTCGCCAAGGGGGTAGCGATTGACGCTGAGGCGATCGACCGTGCCGTCAGCCTGGCGGTGAAAGAGCAGCATCGTGGTTCGACGCGCTGCAAACGAAGGCTGCGGCACCAGGGTGAAATAAACCGGATCTTCCGCGTATTCTCGGTTGATGATCAGCCACAAGTCGATGCCCGTCTCATCCATCAGGTCGGGCAGGAGGTTGTCCAGGCGGTCGGCGACCATGCGGTTTTCAGGCTCGATTCGATCGTACTCGGACAGGATGGAGGGCTCATGGACCAACACCCGGCCCTGAGTTTGAGCCAGCGCCGAACCACTGAGCGCCAGCGTGAGCGCGGCAAGACAGATTTTAAAGCGTTGCATGGTCGATCTCCCTGATTCTGTAGGTGTCTGCACAACAGCCGGCGATGATTATGCCCGATCCGCATCGAATGCACCGTCATTCTCCTGCCGACCGGGCCAGGCGTTTCGCTACACTGTTCACGATGCATGATTTCAAATCACTCGAGACGGCGACTGGCACCACGATCGTGAGTCGCGGCGACATGGCGAACGCCGTCTCATCGCCGTGGCGGCGGAGTGCACTCAGCCACGGGCGAGTATGGTGCCATCGCACCGTGCTCGGGATCGCCTTGATTTTCCCCGCCATTCTGATCCCCCTCGATACGGCGTGGGGCGAGGGTGAACTTGCTCGCGGGGCGGGCCGCCAGCTGCAGCTCGAGACCTTCGATGCGGTCTGGACGCACGTCCGCGACGACTACTACGACTTTTCCCGGATCGAGTCCGACTGGATCGAGGCCAGGGAACGATTTCGGCCGCAGGCTGCCGGTGCCAGCCGATCTGAACTGCGAGAGCGATTGAATCAGATGCTCGACGGCATCGGGGAGTCGCATTTCCTCGTGCTGCCGCCGACAGGAGTTCCGACCTCACCCCGAGCCGGCGGAAGCGACGATTCACCCATTGCTCCAACACCCTCCCTCAATCATTCCACCGGACTCGGAGTACGGCTGATCAACGGCAGCCTGCTTATCGATCGCGTGGGTAAGCTCAATGGTGACCTGGTCAAACCAGGCTGGGAACTCACCGCCATAGGTAATAAAACACTGGAAGAGGGCATCCGTGAGGCCCTGGGCCATAAAGATGACGCCGTCCGCGAGCGCTCAGAACTCATTCTGGAGGCATCGGCGAACAGTCGCATCGCCTACCCCGGCGCCGGCGAAGAATTGTCGCTGACGCTTCGGGATGAAGAAGGCGTTTCCCACGTCGTCACGGTGCAGACTGAAGCCGCCGATGTCGATCTGATCAAACTCGGGAATCTTCCGAGCCTGCCATTTTCCTACAGCACGGACTTCTTCTGGCAGCGAGGCCGCTGCGATGCGGCCATCAGCTTCACGACCTGGGTTCCACAACTGTTGGAGCGCTTTTTGCTCGACCGCGACAACCTGTTCGCATGCCAAGGCCTGATCATCGATCTGCGCGGAAATCTGGGCGGTGTCCTGACCACCATGGTGCCGCTGGCGTCCCACCTTGTCAGTGAACCCGTCTTGCTGGGCCAGCTGATGCGCGAAGACGGACGGATCGACTTTCGCGCCTTCCCGCGGCGTGTTGCCAGCGACGGGTCACGACTGACCCCCTTCAGCGGGCCGATCGCCATTCTGATCGACTCGATGTCGGCCAGCACCAGTGAAATGTTCACCGCCGGTCTGCAGGCTCTCGGGCGCGCCCGAGTATTTGGCACGCCCTCACCCGGCATGGCATTGCCGGCCCAGATGCAACCCCTGCCGAACGGTGATCGGCTGATGTACGCCTTTGCCGACTACATCGACGGACGGGGCCGCCGCATCGAAGGCATCGGGGTGACGCCCGATGAAATCATCGAGTCCCGCCGCAGCGATCTGATTGAGGGCATCGACCCGGTGATGGATGCCGCCCTGGCCTGGCTTAGGGCCTACAATCAAGATGGCGTTCCCAAAGAGAGCGCTGCCAATTCCGAATCGACTGACTGACAATGGTTCGACAGTCGATGGCCAATCGACTTGATATCCTGGAGACAAGTGATGCGTCCTCGATCCCTCCGTTCTTGCCTGACCCTGATCGCACTGGCGTTATCCAGCGCACCGATCCACGCCGACAGCTCGCTCCCCGACGCGCGCAGCCTGGTCGAGGGCCACATCGCGGCGAGCGGCGGACAATCCGCCCTCGAGCGTCAGATGAACTCGACCATGACAGGACGATTCGCCATGCCGGCAGCGGGAATGGAGGGTCAGATAACGCTTTATTCACGCACGCCGACCGAGCGGGCCATCGAGATTGACCTGCCCGGCATCGGCCTCATCCAGTCTGGCTACAGTGACGGGCAGGCCTGGTCGGTGGATCCGTTCATGGGGCCGCGGCTGATGAGCGGTGCCGAGCTGAAAATGCAGATCGAATCGAACGAGCCCGGCGCCCTGATGCGCAGCGATGAATTTGTCGATTCCATGCAGACCGTGGGCATGGCCGAATACGATGGAAAGGCTTGCTATGAGGTCGACGTGGTCTGGAAGTCCGGACGTGAATCCAGCGACTGCTACTCCGTCGACAGCGGCCTGCTCCTCGCCTCGGAGGGCCGGGTCGAGTCACCGATGGGCGTGATGGAGACCATGACTGTGTTCAGTGACTACAAGACCTATGAAAGCGACGGCGTGGAACTGATCCTTCCGGCGATGACGGAAGTCACCACCATGGGTCAGCAGCAACAGCTCATCATTGACGCCATCGTGCTGGGGTCGCCGGCCGATGAGTATTTCGATCTGCCCCCCGCGATTGTCACCCTGAAGGCGGACCAAGCCGCCAACTGAACAAATCAGTCCAACGAACCCAACCAACTCAAGCAACCAAACAATTCATGGGAAATCGACTTTCGAAAATCTACACGCGCACCGGGGACGACGGCACGACCGGACTCGGCGATGGCACTCGCACTCAGAAAGACTCGCTTCGGGTTGAGGCCTACGGCACGGCCGATGAGCTCAACAGCACCGTCGGCCTGCTGATTGCTCATCTCGATGACTCGGATCTGAAGGCCGTGCTGCTCGATGTTCAGCACGACCTTTTCGATCTTGGAGGCGAGCTGTGCATGCCCAATATGGAGCTGATAGCTGACAAGCACATCGACCGTCTGGAAAACGAACTGGATCGACTTAACGACCAGCTTCCACCGCTCAAGGACTTCATCCTTCCCGGTGGCAGCGCGGCCGCCGCCACCGCCCATCTGGCCAGGACGGCATGCCGTCGCGCCGAACGCCGCGTCATTTCGCTGGCACGGCACGAACCGGTCAACGAGCCGGTGATTCGCTATCTGAATCGGCTCTCGGATCTGCTGTTCGTGATCGCCCGCACTGTCGCTCGAGCATCCGGTGCAGGAGAAGTGCTTTGGGATCACAAGCGCGAACGCTAGCAGGGCGGGCACATGAGTCTGACCGTATTCACCCACAGGGACTGCTTTGAACATGCACCGCCCGAGGGACACCCCGAACGCCCGGCCCGCCTCGAAGCCGCCCTGCGTGGCATCGAACAATTGAGCGAACTTCGCATGCTCGATGCCCGACCGGTCGAGCGGGGGCAACTGGAACGCGCCCACGAGGCCAGGTATCTGGATCAGCTCGACCACCTGAATTCAGGCGGCAGGCTTCACGCCGTCGATGCGGACACTTTTCTGGGCCCGGGCACACTGCGTGCGGCATCCCTTGCCGCAGGGGCAGCCTGCCAGGCCATTGACACTGTAATCGAGGGGTCCTTTGGAAGCCGCGCCTTTGCAGTGGTTCGCCCGCCAGGCCATCACGCCGAGGCCGCGCGCGCGATGGGATTCTGTTTCTACTCCAGCCTGGCTGTCGCTGCCCTCTATGCTCGCGACGAATTGGGCTTGAAACGAATCGCCGTGTGTGACTTCGATGTCCATCACGGCAACGGCACGGAAGCCATCCTGGCTGATCAGACAGGCATCCTTTTCATCTCGAGTCACCAGTCCCCGCTCTATCCTGGAACCGGATCGAAGAAGAGTTCCGACGACAGAAATGTCATCAACTGCCCCCTGCCGCCCAGCTCCGGCAGCAATGAATTTCGCGAACACTGGTCAGAACAGCTGTTGCCCGCCCTCGACAAATTCAAGCCGCAGCTGATTCTGGTCTCAGCCGGCTTCGACGGCCACTGGCGTGATCCGCTCGCCCAGCTACAGCTGAAAGACGAAGATTTCTACTGGATCGGGCACGAGTTGAAAAAACTGGCCTTGCAGTTTTCTAATGGCCGACTGGTCGCCAGCCTGGAAGGTGGTTATGACCTGAAAGCACTGGAAGACAGCACCTTGGCCTTCGCAGAAGGCATCGCCTAAAGCGCCCCCTACCACTGGCACTGGCTGGAATTACGGCGTACTTAGAAAACGATCAACGAACAGCTCATCGGAGAGCGGTGCCAGATCAAATACATAAGCCGCACCGGCCTTGTCTGCGTCATTGTTGGCCTGATCTCCATTGACGCCCGTGGCATTACTGTCCTCAAAGCGCGCACCGATCACGACCGTATCCTGAGCAAGTGCCATCGAAGCACCGAATTGATCCTGCACTCCGGTATTCGAGGCCTTCAGATAGGCTTGCTGGGTCCAGCTGTTAGCGCTGCGAGTGAACATATAGGCGGCGCCAGATCTGCTGGCGAAGTTGATGGCCTGATTGCCGTTGACGCCCGTCGCGTTGCTACCCTCAAATGAGCTGATGACTAGCGTATCGCCATGGACCGCGACTGCCGTCCCGAAGCGATCGTCTACTTCGTTGTTCGACGCTTTCAGATAGGCCTGCTGACTCCAGTCGCCACCGCTGCGCGTAAACACATAGGCCGCGCCAGCAAACTCGGCATCATTGTTCGATTCGTCGCCACTGACGCCCATAGCATTGCTGTCTTCAAGGTGAGCCCCAACAACGATCGTGTCCTCATCGATAGCGATAGAATGCCCAAAAATGTCGCCAGCTTCCGCATTCGATGCTTTGAGATAGGCTTGTTGACTCCAGTTTTCTTCGCTGCGGAAAAAGACATAGACCGCACCGGCGTCTTCGGCATCATTGTTGTTGTCGTTCCCATTGACGCTGGTGGTATTACTGTCCTCGAATCCTGCGCTAACCGAAAGCGTGTCACCGGATAAGGCCACCACACTGCCGAATTTGTCGGCCGCATCGGTATTGGATGCCTTGATATATGCTTGTTGACTCCAGCTACCGCCGTTGCGCACGAAGACGTACACCGCGCCGGAGTCACTGGCCAGGTTATTCGTTTGATCCCCATTGATCCCCGTCGCGTTGCTGTCTTCAGAGGGCGCGCCAATCGCTACCGTGTCCCCATCAATGGCGACCGAAATTCCAAACTGGTCGACGAAGCCCGTATTCGACGCTTTGAGATAGGCCTGCTGACTCCAGCTGCCGTTGCTTCTTACAAAAACATAGGCAGCGCCCGAAGCGCTCGCAATATTGTTGTCTTGATCACCATTCACCCCGGTAGCATTGCTGGACTCAGATTTAGCTCCCACTACTATCGTATCGCCATCGATAGCGACCGATCTGCCGAATTGATCCAGAGCGTTCGTATTCGAGGCTTTCAGATAGGCCTGCTGACTCCAGCTACCGCCGCTGCGTACAAAAACATAGACCGCACCAGAGCGATCCGCATCATTGTTAGCTTCGTCGCCGTTAATGCCGGTCGAATCGCTGCCTTCATAGTGTGCGCCGATGACCACCGTATCGCCATCGACCGCGACAGCACCATCCCAGGCGAAGCGGTCGCCTTCGTCCGTATTCGAGGCCTTGAGATAGGCCTGCTGAACCGGCGGCAGATTTTCTGAGCCTCCTTCGGTCTGAATCTGGGCACGGATATCATCCCAACCCGAAGCGTCAAGGCGATTCGACAGGCTCGGATCAGCACCAGCATCTGCAAGCGCCGTTGAACACGGGGTCAGAATCAGGGCAAGGCCCAGAGCAAAGCATCGACAATCGATCATTTTTTTCTCTTATTTGGGGGGTCGTTTTACTCAAAAGGTCACGCGAAAATTCAAAAACGGCTTGCAGTACCTCGTACTAGTTCCGTCCAGCGCGCACCAATCGAACGGCATAAAGTCCCGTGATGGCCGCAGGCTGCACCTCGCCACCGGCGAACAACACCACCCAGGCTTGATCGCTCAGCTCGCTGGTTGGAGTATTGCTCCAGTACCAATCGCTGGTGGCCATGGGAAAGGCATCGCCGTTGATCGCGGGAGAGTGGCAGCGCGTCTCGACGATCGATGCCAATTCGTTACGGTTGGGCAAGCGCCAGTCGCTGGCGCCGGCCTGGACATGATTGTTGGCGGTCTGCAGGGCGCTGTTCCAGTCCTGCAGCTGGGCACTGCCGCTGCACAGGGTGCCGGTCCAACTTTGTCCGATCGCACAGCGCTGCCAGATCAGGCGGGTGGGGCGATGCATGACCGTTCCTTCGGTGCGTACCAGGAACTGATCGCTTGGCGTGGACGCCTCGATTGCTGGATTCTCAACGCCATCGGTGCACTGGGCAAGCGTCAGCTGAGGCGCCATGAGCAGGAGCGCAAGGGCGATCACCATCTCGCCACCCGATCCTGTCCTGAGCTTGCTGCAGCATTTCCCTATCATCGTCATCACTTCGCCTCCCTGACCAGTCTCACTTTGAGCGCTGCGGTCTTGTCCTGAGTTCCCATTTCACCCTTGTCAAAGTCCAGCCGCCAGGCCCCCGCGGGATCGGCAGCCACAGGTGTCAAACTCCAGAATGCACCTGATGTTCTAGGGAAATACGCCGTACTGATGGCCGGACCGCTCCGGCTGGCATTGACCAGACTCAACAATTCCGGCCGAGTCGGCACGCGCCAGTCCGTGGCGCCACACAAGCGGTTTGCGTTGACTGCCTCGATCAAACCCTCGAGATCGCAGGAGCCGCCACTGCAGCTTCCGCCGTCGATTTCTCCGGCCTGGCCGCCATTTTGCGCGCCGTCAGGCTGATACCAGCTGTAGGTGTGCTCGAAATGGCGCGGGCTGGCCGGGTCATCCACTTTGACTTCCCAGATCAGGCCGGCATAGTTGTCGCGGACGCAGGCCCATTCGGTAGCCGAGTCCGGCAGCGCGTTGCCCTCGGCATCCAGCTTGGTGTAGTCGAAGCCGGCGGGACCGTTGCCCAGCTTGTTGAGCAATCCCTGCGCTGCCAACCGATCCCGACCGAACTCGGCGTCTTCGCCGGTCGGACTGGACCCGGAACACGTACCGCCGTTACTCAGGCATTGTTCGATCCCTGTGTCGTTGATCTGACCGAGGGCACAGCGCGCGATACCGGCCACGCCGTGGCTGATCTGGAAGCGGTCGCGGAAGATGCCGCAACCATCGATTCGATCGGGAATCACCTTGTCCTCGACTTCGAGGACGACATTGTCAATTGCGACGTGCGCCACCGTGTCGGCCGACGCACCGGCCAGGGTGACGGCAAACTCAAGGACTTCGCCGGCCGCGACGTCGTCCAGCGCGATCCGCAGACTGGCACCGCTCAGGGTCACGCCGTCTGCCAGGTTGAATCCGCTCGGCACGGCAGTCGAGTTGGCTGCCGCGCTGGCACCTGGCTGAAAGCTCGCCGTCCGGCTGAAGCCGTTGCTGCCGATCAGATGAACGTCAAAGGCTTCGGGAATAAAACTTCCGCTCGAGCCAAATACGGGCAGCTCGGCAAGCGTCAGACGCAGCGCCTGGAGTCCTTCCGGCGCTGCGAATCCCTGACTGAGCTCGGTTACGAACGCCCCGCCCTTGGCCAGGCGTGCGGCATCGTTGACCACGCTCACCGAGCCGGCCGGTACCGCCGTGGCGGGAGACACGACCACCGTCCATCCGCTCAGACCGTTGCTGAAATCACCGTTGGGCAAGGGCTGGTCAACAATATCGAAATCACCCTCAGCTTGTGCTGGAAAAACGAAACAAAGCTGCAGCAGCATGGCAAACTGCAGGATCTTCACTAGCCCCGTCACCGAAACGCGTGCTGCGGGTGCTCGCAGGGTCTGGCGATGGCGATTGAAGAGTCGTTGAATCATGCGTATGCCCTTTAGGTTATAGAGTGATCTTTGCGCCACAAGGAAGCAGAAGCCTGGGCGCAAACAGCTTCTCGATGGCTTTAAGCACCTCTTCAGGATCAACCTCCTCACCCTTCAGGCCGTCGGCAGCTGCAAGCATCACCGTTTCGAAGAACTCACCCGCTCCTCTTCCGCCAGCGCCTCCCAGTATCTTGAGAACCTTGGCCACTGAATTACAGGCTTGCAGTGCGTATGAGATTGCGGCCGTCTTCCCGCTTGGATCGGTGTAGCGAAGTGGGTTGTTCTCCGCGTAGCGGTAATGCCATGGCTCGATCGGATCCTCGGACAGAAAACGGGCGATATCCGGGGCGTAGACACGCGCCCTGTAATAGCCCAGCCCGCCCGGAATATCAAATTCGCGGCCGGTAAAACGAATTGAGTCGTCCAGGCTTGGCGCCGGCCCGAGAATCTGTTCACCGAAGGGCGTGTAGGCAAACTCGGCAAGACTCTGACCATTCGTGCTGACCACATTGCGGACCGAGCCCAGATGATCGGTGAGCAGCCACTGAATCTCGTTGCCGTCATCGACGGCAAGCGGGCGGTCCACAGCGCGATCCTGAAGTCGACGGGAGACCACCTGACCGCTGTCATCCAGAACCAAGATCACGTTGTCGCCGTCGTAGACGAAATGTCGACGCACCCCGTCCACTTCAGCAAACGTCCGCGCCCCCGAAGTCGTGTACGCGAAGCTGGCCTGAGATATGACCGAGCTCATATCGTCAAGCAAGGTCGCCCCAATCAATCGACCGATTGGATCGCGATCAAGATTGAGCGTTTGACCATTGCCCGGATCAACTCTGGCAATAACGGCGCCGCGCGCGTCGTACTGGTAATTCATCTCACCGTCCGAGAGAAGGCGGTGACCGCCTTCACCATCACCGTAGGACAGAGACACTGGCCCGGGCTTGCCTGGCAGCGTCAACCAGTTGCCCTGGTCGTCCCAGCTGAAGGTTCCGCTATTGAAGCCGGCAATCGGCGGATGGCTGGCGCTGACCAACCAGCCGCGACCATCGTAGAAAAAGTCATGGGAGCCTTGCGCGTCGACCATTCGCGTGACAAGTCCGTTTCCGTTTCTGGTGAAGGCGATCTCATGGATCGAAGCACCATCGGGACGGAGGTGTTCGATTCGACTGATTTCCGAAGGGCAACTATCGCAGGCATACTCAACCACAGTTGTTGGTCCCTGAACGGTGCCGGCAAGATCACCATAGCGCCGAATCATGGTGACCAGGCCGGCCGGGTTGAGTACGAACTCGACGCGTTTCTCGTTGATGCCCGGGCCGCTTTGCGAGACGGCAGTCAGCTGATCGAATGCGTCGTATTCATACTGTGTCACACCATCGGCAAAATCGGTCACCTGTGTGACGTTGCCGTTGCCATCGTAGACATACTCCACCCACCAATCGGGGTGCGATGCACTGGTGCGCTCAAGGCGCTGGATGCGACCCGTAGGAAAATAGTCAATGGACAGTGTCTGGTCCGGATCGCTTTGTTCAGTGACCAGACCGACTTCGTTGTAGTTGAAGGTCAGTTGCTCGCCTGTTCCGACCCAGGTGTCGGAGAGCAGCAAGCCACCATCATCGGTGACAAAATCACGTTGCTGACCGTTTCGATCAGTAACAGCAGCTTGATTACCCCGGTTGTCATAGGTTGTGCTGTTGGACGCCCCGGTCGGGTCCGTGCGCTCATTCTGCAAATCCTGGTCGTTGTAGCTGAACCTCCAGTCTTGTTGGAGCGGATCGATGATCGCGCTACGAAGGCCCGCCCCCACGTACTGATATTCCGTCTCAGTTCCCAGCGGGTCGGTGAAAGCAACCAGCGAGCAATCCTCGTTGTATTCGTTATGCCAGGTGTTTCCCAACGGATCGGTCGCAGTCTCCCATTGGCGATCACACGCGCCATAGGTCCAGGTAAACAGCTTGCCGCCCGGCTCCAAACGAGAAAGTTCGTTGCCTTGATCATCAAAGGTACTGATCGTTGAACCACCCGCTTGGTCGATGTGTTCGATGACATCGCCATCGTCGTTATAGATCCAGCGCTGTTCGAGGAACTGCACCGCATCGGCCCAGTCGCGCTGCAGCAGCAACAGCCCGTCCTCGTCGTAGACGAAGTCGGTCTGGAAGCCGCGCGTATCGAAAGTGGTCTGGAGTCCGCCCGCAATGTCATAGGAATAGGTGCTGCAGCCCTCAAGCGTCGATGAATTGCCATCGGCGGGACATTGCGCCAACAACCGTCCGTCTTCATCGTAAATCTGTTGAACAAGCGTCTCACCACGGGGGTCCACCACCGCAGTGACGTGATGGGGATATTCGACGTTGTCGTACTGGAAGGTGGTCACTCCTCCGCCCAGATCGGTCACGCTCTGCAAGTTGCCCAAGGCGTCATAGGCGTAGTTAATTCTGCCCGGCTCACCCCCCGACTCCCTCGGCGGCACTTGCACCTCTGCAACGCGCCCCTGGGGATCGCGAATGTAATCGATCGATACTCCGGTCGAGCTTTGAATGCCGGCATCGTTGATCGTCAAGGTGTTGCCCAGCGCATCGCGAATCTCGATAAGCCCTTCGTCTTCGCTGAGCACGTAAACGACGTTCTCGGGCGTTTCCAGCTCGTAGATCGTGGGATTGTAGGGAACGATGTAGTCGGCAAAACCAGCCCCGAGCGCAAACACGAATTCCGGGCCATCGACAGCTCGCAGGGTATCGACAACGCCCGGATCCGGTTCAAAACCGACCGTGAACTGGAACAGGGAGGGGAAGCTTCTAGGCTCCGGGGCGAAGGTGAAGGCTGCGCGCTCACCGTTCGGTTTGACCACGAGCACGCGAGTCTTAGCACTGAAAGGCTCGGCTAAGAGAATCGCCAGGGGGTTGTCTGGATCAAACGGTTCGCTCGCGGAATCGTTGACGCTGCCGGACAGAGCAAGGCGCCAGCCCGGGCCCAGGTCGTTCGGCGCACTACCGTGCTGGCCTGCATCCAGACTATCGTAAGAGCGACCGATGGTCAGTGGCGTGCCAGCCAAGGGCAGAACCACGTCGGCCGTGGAGCTGCGAACGCGACCCGGCTTGAAACCTCCGCCGACATTCACCCGAAGGTCGATGCCGCCGGTCTGAAGACCATCGCTTCCAACAATGCTGATCCAGTATTCACCCTCCGGAAGCACCGTCGGATCAATGACGGCAACCTCGTTTTGATCGATCGGCCCATTGCCCTCGGCCAGCAGTTCCGGATCACCTTCAAGGCCTGCCCGAATTGACACGCTCCAGGTCAAGGCAGCCGGCGTATCGTCGTTGATACTCACCACTAAAGGCGTAGGTTTGAGAAGCACCTGGTCAATTTCAGGCGAGAATAGGGTCACGATCGGCCTTTGTTCGTCGTTGCAGTCGGCGACCTGTAAAGCGCGTGAGTCCGAGGCGCTCAGCCCGCTGACATCTACGGCCGTTGCCAAGGCGGGAACGTTGCCCGGGGCGGCCGGCGTCCAGTCAACGCAGCCTGCAGACAGGGACTGAAGCTGGCCACCGATCAGCAGCTCACGGCTGGCCAGGCCCACGTTATCGCTGGCCTGGGCGCAGACGGCGACCGGCTCGGTGGCGCAGGCCGGCTGGCGCGCGATGGCAATGGCAACTGTCGGTGACTGGCTGTCTTCAACCACGTTGACCGTGAATCGCTGCGACGTCTCGCCGCCCCACTCGTCGGCCAGCGCGATCTCAAACTCGTAGGCACCCGGTATTACGCCAATCGTTGACCAGGACAGCCAGCCGGCCTCGGCATCGAGATTCATGCCCGATGGACCATCGAGCAGGGTAAAGGTCAGCGTATCGCCATCGGCATCGTTCCCGATGAACAAATGGTTATAGGTGCCGCCGACGAAGATCGTGCTGGGCGGCGGGTTGCTCAGTAGCGGGGCGGCGTTGCTGGCGCGCACGGCAATCGCGAAACTCTGTTCGGCCGACAGACCCTGCGGATCGGTCACGAGCAACCGCACGGCAGCGCTGGCTGGCGTGCCCGGTGGAGGCGTCCAGCTCAGCTCACCGGTGATCGGATCGATCTGCATGTCGACCGGGGCCTCGGCCAGAGAGAACTCCAGATCCTCGAATTCCGGGTCGACCGCAGCGGCTGAATAGCTCCAGGCCTGACCGATCACCGCGGCAAAGGGCGGCGTGCTGGTGACGTATGGTGCCTGATTGGGCAGGTCGTCAAGCACGATCAACTCAAAGCGCTGGATGGCCTGCTGACCGGCCCCATCGGTTGCGATCAGCTCGATGATGTGTGGTCCGAGATCGCCGGGTTCGGGCAGCCACTCGATCGTGCGCTGGGCAGCGTCGAGGCTCATCGCCGCCGGACCCTGCGTCAGAATGACGTTCGGCGCCGGGGTCTGGGGCGGGCTGAGGCGGTAGCGATAGCGATACTGCGTACCCGCTGCGGCCGCGGTCACCGGTGTACTGACGAAGCTCGGACCGGCCGGCGTCTCGGCCGGCTCACCGATGAACAGGGTAAAGCTCTGAGTGGCCCGACCACCCTGCCCGTCGTCCGCCTCGATGATGACGCTGTGCTGGCCCGGCTGGGCATTGCTCCAGCTCGACAGGCCCGAACCAGAATCGATGCTCAGTCCGGTCGGTGCGCTCAGCAATGCGAAGGTCACGCCGTCGCCGTCGGGGTCGATTACCGCGGCCTTATAGCTGTAGTTCGCCCCGATCGGTGCCTGGATGACTGGCGCACTGGTGAAGATCGGCGGTGCGTTGAATCCGGCCTCGACCACGTTGATGGAGAACGACTGGCGGCTGACGCCGCCGCGGCCATCGGAGACACGCAGCACCACATCGAAGGTGCCAGCGGCCGTTGGCGTCCAGTCAAGCTGCCCGCCGGCCTGGCTCATACCGGCCGGTGCGACCAGCAAGGACCAGGTCACGCTGTCGCCATCACCATCCTCGGCCGTAGCCGGATAGGTCCAGGGTCGACCCACCGTCGCCCGGGTGGTGGGCACGGAGGTGAAATGCGGTGTCTGGTTGGCCGGCAGCAGCCAGCGCGGCTCGAAGTCGATCGACTCGAGGCCAGGGTTAGAGAAGGCTAGTTCGCGCAGCGCCGAGCGGTTACCGGAGGACAGGGTCTCTCCGTCAGGAACGAGCATTACATAGGGCTCGCCGTTTGGCGTCACACCGTCGGCGTTCAACAATTCCACACCCGGGTGCAGGTCAAGGCCGACCGCCATCAGGATCGGACCCTTCAGGGCCGCGCCGGAATTCCTGGCCGCCACGTCCACCAGCAGGCGCTGCCCGGGCTGATCGAAGCTGGTGTTGGAGAACTCGGCCTGGAGCAGATCCGACACTTCAGCGAAATCGGCCCAGGGGTTGGTTTCGTCACCGGCCCCAACCAGCTCGATTTCAAGCACCGTCGGACCGCAGGCCTCGACGGCGGAAATCGTCACCTGGTTCGGGCCAGGCTGCAGCTGAATCGTTGCAAAGAAGCTGCCGCTGCCGTCGAGCACCGAGGCCGATTCGCCGTTGACCTCGACCTCAAGCACGGGCCGCAGCTGATTGACCGGCAAGACCCGTCCGCTGAGCGTGATCGGTACGCCGGAGGGAAGGAGCGTGCCCGCTCGAGGCGACAGATCCGTGAACTCGGGAACCGCAATCGTGGTGGATGTGCCACAGGCAGCGATTGCGATCGAACGCGCGACCGGCAGAATATCCTCGATGGCGAAATCGGCCACGGTGGAGATGCCCCCGGTGCCGACCGTGATCAGGCCGGCCATGGCCCGAACCGGATCCGGTGCGATCGTTGGCAGCAGTGGCGAGACCACGACATTGTTCTGAGCCGCGATCTGTCGGGCGTAGTAGACCGACTCGATGTCGAAATCATTGACCGGATCGCCGCAATAAGATCCTTCGTCGACCACCGGAATCAGCAGCCGGACGGCATCTTCGTCCCAGGGGGCCAGCCCCGCCACCACGGCCGTGGCCGGACCCCAGTTCTCGCGTGGGCCCGCAAGACCGTTTTCGCATTGATCCAGTGCGGCCATCCAGGGAGGCGGTGAACCCGGCACGGTCGTGCCGAGCTCGGTCGTGACATTGCTGGTCAGGCAGGTCGCCACGCCTTCATCGGAGATCCCCCAGAAGCGCGAACTGATCGGAATCCCGTCGTCAGCCAGCACCTGGATCAGCTCGGAGGTGATGTCACACATCGCTTGGTTGACCGGATCCATGGAGGGCGAGGTATCGAAAGTGAACACGACATCGAGCGCGCTGCAGGCGGCGCAACCTTCCGGCACCTCGATCGTCGCCCCAGCCGAACTCACCTGAAAGAACCAGTCGCGGGGGTCGTTGTTGGTGTTCCAGAACGTCAAAGTATAGAGACCGTCGGCCAGGGGAATTGGCCCCTGATCACGGGTGCCCGGATTGTCAGCAATGGCCGGCCCGAAGACCGCCTCGCCGACCGGGTCGATCAGCTCCCATTGGTTCTGATTGGCCGAGGACATCAGGTCGAAGATCAGTCCTTGTCCATCATCATCGGGCTGAATCGTATAGCTCAGACGCGAGCCTGGCGTCTGGAACTCGGTCACGATGACCTCGTCGATCCCGATCAGCCCGGCATTCTCGTCAATCACGCTGCTGATCTGCCAGCCCGGTTCACCGGCGTTCGGCCCGGCTTGTAGCCTCAGCTCGTACTGCCCTGGCGGCAAGGACCAGGGACCCCGGTCGGCATTCTGGGGGGAATTGAGCGCAACATTGGAGAACAGCTGCCAGCCGGACGGCAGATGCGTCAGGGTCGCGGAGACATTCGATGCCCCGGTCCGGGGATCGAAAAATGCACGAGTCGATGAGGCGGTCAGATCGATCAGATAGCGCTGATCTGTGCCAGGACCGGGCGGCGTCCAGCTTTCCAGCTGGTCAAGTGCACTGGAGATCGGGCTGAGGGCCTGAGGCGCATGCAGGCTCAGCGAATAGGACGCAGCAGTGGGTGCGGTCATGGTGATGACCAGTCGGTACGGACCGGCCTGAACCGGAACGGGCCCCGTATCGTCGCTTCCAGCAAAACTCAAGCGCTTGCGATCGACCAGTGCCCGTCCTGCGTCATCGAAGAGCGAGTAGCGCAGGTCATTGCTGCCGGACTGCACTTCCATGTAGAGTCGGGCCTGGCCAGGCTCGATCGTGAGCGCGTACTCGTGAGTCTGGCCCGGCATGGCCATGACACCGCTGACGGGCACAGGAACTGCACCGAGGCTCAGCGTATCGTTCAGGTCAGTCACGCCATTGATCTTGAACTGATAGCTCGGTGCAGCGTTGGACGTTGCCCAGAAGATCAGCCGGTAGTCACCAGCGGCCAGATTGAACGCGCCCTGACTATCTCCACTGAATCGCGCTAGAGCCGTGCCGAATACTGGCTCGCCATCGACGTGCTCAAGGCGCCAGCGAAGCCAATTATCTCCCTGCAGCAGTTCGAAATAGTAGCGGCCATCGGATGGCACGCTGAACAGATAGCCGTTGCGGAATCCCGAGGCGGTGGGCCCGCTGTCGATCACCTCATCAAGGTTGATCGCCGTTTCAGTGAACCCGGATTCGACGGCCCGAAAGGCATAGTCCGATGGCCCGCCGCTGAGCAGTTCGAATTCCACCGTATAATCGCCGGCCGCCAGTGCGAACGGCCCCTGATCATCGGAGCCAGGAAAGCGCGCACGCGCACTGTTGAACAGGGCTTGACCGGAAGCATCGAACAGGGTCCACCGCAGGTTGGTTGCGCCTTCGACCAGACTGAAATACACACTCGTGGTATTGCTGAGACTGAGCAGCCACCGCTGCGGGGACCCCGTGTTGATCGTCGACTCGACCAGTGCGTCCAACGCAATGGACGTGCCCGACGGGGTGAAGTTGGCCGGCCCCTGATCGGTGAGCGCCAGCGTGTAATCGCCCGTGGCACCACCCTCGCCCCGAACAACCAGCACATAGTCGCCACCGACCAGATTGCGCTCGGTGAGCGCTGGCAAGGCTGTGCCACGACTGACGATCTCGCGACCTGCTGCGTCGAGGAGCTCAACGTTCAGACCGAAGGTATTGCTGCTGGCCTGCCGTTCGATCGACAACATGCGATTGGCCGGCGAGGTGAAGGTGTAGCGACGGATCTCACCAGGCTGAGTGATGGCATCCACGATGACGCTGCCCAGGCTGGTCGGAATGTCGGCCAGTGCCATCGTGGTCAGTGCAAAATCAGCAAATCCGGTGGCTGCGCCTTCTCCCGTGACCGTCAGCGAGTAATCCCCGCCTCGGAGACTGATGTCCTCGATATCACCCAGGGCGCTCGTCCTGGCCACGACGACCCGACCCAGGCTGTCTTCCAGCGTCCAGTTGAGGGAAAAGGTCTGGTCACTGGCCATCAGGTCCAGCAGATACAGACCGGGCGGGAGGGCGCTGATGTCGAAGCGATGGGACTGCCCGGGCGTGAGTATCTCGGCGGTCGCGGTCACGTCGGGCAGAAGTACTGCGGCGGCGTCGATGACTTCGTGAAGGATGGCTGTCCCGTTGACCGGCGCGTCCGCTCGACTGCGGACCATGAGGCGGTAGTTTCCGGCCGCCAGATGCCAGGGGGCGTCTGGTGGATTCATCGAATTGGTCCAGTCGTTGATGACCTGGCCATCGGCGCGATCCAGGCGCCACTGCGCCGCCGCTAGACTGTGGCTGAAATCGAAGTCCACGAAGACATCCGTCGTGCCGGCCAGACTGAACTGGAACTGCGTCGTCTCGGTGACGTCGGCACTGGTGTATGCGGCCAACCCGTTCAGCGCCAGTGCAACCGGCATGGGATCAGCAACAGGTCGAACCTTCAGGCTGAACTCACCGGCGAAGCCATTGCGTCCCCTGACCTCGACCCGATGGGTGCCGGCGGTCAGGTGAACTGGGTCGGTCACGCCCGGCGCTGAATTGGTCCAGTCCTGGCGGTTGTTGCCGAGCGCATCCACGATGCGGTAACTGAGCTGACTGGAGCTGGTGCCGCCGAAAAACAGCCGCACGGGGCCAGATTCGTTGAGCGTCAGGTCGAAGGCATGCGTTGCCCCCACGCCGGACAATGATCGAGTGTCAAGCGTATCGACCGCAAGCGCGCTCGAGGTGTCCTCGACCCCGTGGACGATTAAGCTGAAGGTGCCGGTCGCAGTGGGGGTCTCGCCGCGCACGGTCAGGCGGAAAAGACCGCCCATCGACGAGACGGGCCCAAGGTCGTCAAGCCGCCCCAGGTCCTGACGAATTGTCCGCCCGAACTCGTCTTCAAGCAGCCAGTTCAGCTGGTTGACGTTGGAGGTGGCAGTGCGCTGAACGTAGAGCCGTTGCCCTGGCGCCAACTCTGGAAGCTCGAACACCTGTTCTTCGCTCGGCATCACCTCGCCACTGACTTCAGAATCGAGCGATATCGGCAGCGGACTGGCGAAGGCCACCCACGGCACAATGAGCGCAGTCACCCCGAACATCGTGAGCCAAAAGCGCTGCAGAACCGCAGTTATGCTCGACCGTGATTGCCCCATCCCCAGCACCCTCAAATTTCATTCAACTTGAGAAGCAGACTAGAAGACGCGGGGACAGTGAACTTGAAATTAGATTGAAATTACGTTGAAAATTGCGTTTATTCCAGATCTCCCCACAGCAATCGCCGCATCAGGCGAGCAATCCTAGCCTTCTGTTTTAATTGATTTTTAAAAACTTCAAGGGGAAGAATCTTATTCCGACGCCGCGCTGGGTGGATCGATTAGTCGTGCAGCCAGCCAGCGGCGGGCAAACCGCCAGTCACGTTCAGCGGTCGACAGGGAAATGTCCAACACCTCGGCAATTTCTTCCATGCTGGCGCCCCAGAAAACGCGCAAAGCAACCAGATCGGCCTTGCGCTCGTCGAGCTCCTTGAGCGCTTCCAATGCCTCCGGAACGTCGGTCAGATCAAAGCTCGAATCACCGCCAAGATCGTTGAGGGTGACGCGCAGCTGATCCCCGCCCCGCTTTTGTGCGGCGCGGCGACGTTGATAGTCGATCAGACAGCGCGACATGACCCTGCTCGCATAAGCAAAGAAATGCCTCCTGTTTTCAAAATCCAGCGGCCGATCGAGAATCTTCAGCAGGGCATCGTGGGCCAGCATGCGCGGCTCCATGGTCAGGCCGTCCAGACCACCCCGATTGCCGGCCGCCATCTCGCGCCCGGCCATGGCCTCCAGACGCTGCACGACCGCGGTGATGAGTCGATCCTGCGCTCCGGCCTGGCCTTCGGCTGCCTCGCTCAATAGCTGGGTAATCGGCGATTCATTCATGAGTCTGCTCCAGGAATTCGTCGCGCAATTCATTCACCTGCATCACCAGTGGGTCCTCCGAGCCGAACTGCCGGGCTGCCAGTTCGACCAATTCACCGGCCTCGGCAAGCCAGTCCATTTCATCGGCATTGTAAACGGCCAATCGCAGCCGATCGATACGCGACGACAGTGTATCGGGGTGAGCCGAGCCCAGGGTGGTGGTTCTGCCTTCCAGCGCCTCGTTGATCAGGGGTTCGGCCAGCGCAGAGCGCCCCTGTTCCAGGTATAGCGATCCCAGGTTGGCGACGCTGTTGAGTGTTTTCAAATGGGTCGACCCGAGGACTTCGCGCCGCTCGGCCAGCACATCGACATACAGCGCTTCGGCGCGCGCCATATCGCCCTGAGCGCGTGCCAGATAGGCCAGGTTGTGCATGACGCTCAGCGTATTGGGGTGTCGATCACCCAGGTGCCGTTGATATCCGGCCAGAATGTGCTCAAACAACTTGGTGGCTTCGGCATAGCGCTCGAGAATCGTCAGGCCATGGGCAATACTACTCGAGGTGACGAGCGCCTCCTGACTATTCGGACCGGCTAACTGCTCAACAATGGCGAGTTGGCGCCGATCCAGTTCAAGGGCGCGCTCGATCTCTCCCAGCTCGGCCCAGGCGTAGGCCAGGTTGTGCATCGTGCTCGCCGTATCCATGTGGGCCCCAAGAGCGCGCTCGCGACCGGCCAGGGTCTTCTCGAGCAGCTCGATCGCCTCTTCGTTTTGCCCCAGATAGACATAAAAACGCGCTTCTGCATGCTGGGCGGCGAGCGTGAGTGGGTGGTCCTTGCCCAGGGCTCGGCGCAAACGCCGACTCGCCTCCCGCGCCAGCGGAAGCCCGTCCTGGGGGCGGCCCAGGCTGCTGTAGGTCGTCGCCAGCGTTTCCTCGACGGCTGCACGCGCCTGGAGATCGAGCTCGGACGATGGCAGGGCATCACGCGCCTGATCGAGCAATTCGCCGACCGTCAGCTCGCGACCTTGGGCCTGCGCTGGATCGGCCGAGGCCAGCATGGCCTGCAAGAAGTCGACGACCGCGGTCGAGCGCTGGGCTTCGACCTGGGCCCGATCGCGCTCGGCTGCGGCAATATCTGCCTGCCGCCAGGCCACGGCCGTCAGCGCCACCAGCCCGATGCTCGCTATCGCGGCCAGCGCAACCGGCAGCCGATGACGGCGAACGAACTTACCCATCCGATAGGCCAGCCGAGGCGGGGCCGCTGCAACCGGTTCGAAGGCCAGGACACGCCGTAGATCTTCGGCCAGCGCCAGCGCCGACGGGTAGCGCTGCTCGCGATCCTTGGCCAGGGCCTTGAGCATGACCAGGTCGAGGTCTCCCCGCAGTGCGCGCCGGTCCATCGGCTGGCTTGCCGCTGGCTCCAGTCGACTCGGCGCGGAGATCGGGTCCTCGCGCACACGGCGGCAGAGCTCCCCGAATGATGCGCCTTTTAGCGTATCCGGTTCGATCGGCAGACGCCCTGTCAGCAAGGCATGCAAGACCAGCCCAAGGGCATAGACATCGCTGCGGGTATCGATATCCACTTCACCCAGGGTGGCCTGCTCGGGGCTCATGTATTCCGGCGTGCCGATGGCTTCGCCGACCCGAGTCGCAGCGGGTTCGTCGAGCTGGTCGGACTGCAGGGCTTTGGCAATCCCGAAGTCGATCACTCGGACCAGCGGATGACCGTCCTGATCCTGTACGAGCAGATTAGAGGGCTTCAGGTCACGGTGAATCAGGCCCTTCTGATGCGCGTGCTGCACCGCGTCGCAAATCGGCAGAAACAACTCGATCCGTTCGCGCATCTCGAGCGCGTGGTCCGCTGCCCATCGCGTGATCGTCACGCCCTGCACCAGCTCCATGGCAAACCAGAGCTGTCCAGTCTCGGTGCTGCCGGCATCGAAGACCTTGGCGATATTTGGATGGTCCAGTACTGCGAGCGCCTGTCGTTCAGCCTGAAAACGCAGGCGAGCAGCATCGCTGAGAATGGACTCCCTGGCCACCTTCAGCGCGACTTGCCGACGCACCGGCTCGGTCTGTTCGGCGGCATAGACCCGGCCCATGCCGCCCCGGCCCAGTTCACCGGTAATTCGATACGGGCCGATGCGCTCTGGCACGGGCTCGACGCGCTGGAACCATTGGTCGCCGGATTGTGCCATGGCCTCAAGCACATCAATCCGGCCTGGGCTGGCGTCGAGCATGGCGCACAACTCGCGATGCAGCTCAGGTTCGCTGGCGGCCAGTTCCTTTAATCGTTTTTCCCGCTCGGACGCAGACTGGTTTTCGAGCGCATGGAAAAGCGTTTCAAGGCGTCGAAACCGGTCATCGGATGTCATCGGATACCCCTTGCGACATGCGTCTGTCAGTATTGCCAATCCCGCTGAAGTGGTCAACCGGGAAAGGAAGCGCCGAGAGCGCTGCTTCTTCGCTGATCCAGCACCCGCGCGGACGACGCTGACCGCAACAAAACCCACCGTCCGGCACCTGACCATCGGACCGGTCAATCAGTCAACGGTCATCGTGATCTGCAGGATGTCCTGATAGTCACCGGCCACGAGCGTTTTCAGTTCGCCCACTGTGACATCGAGGACGACGCTATCGCCGGGTTCGAGGCGGGTCTGATAAGCGACGGTTCCGGGGCCTTCGACCCCGCCCAGCGCAAGGGAATACGGCGCGGTGTACTGCGGAAATTCGGTGTGCACCAGAAAACCGTTGGTCGCCGTGACATTCAGCGTGACCGGCACGTTCCCTTCAAGCGTCAGAAAGGCGCGCTTCTCGCCGCCGGTGATGAGATCACCCAGCACCAGAAAGGCCGGCATGCTTCCCAGGCTGCCATCACCGAAATCCGACCGTATATTGAGCGTCGCTTTGGCAAGCACGTCGAGTGGAATACGCTGTCGGACACGTTCAGTCTCAATGGCATTGGATGGGTCAGTCCCCGTATAGAGGCGGCTGACCATTTGAACGTTGATGCGCCTTGCCCGGAGCCTGGGGCCAGGGGTCACCACAAGATCCAGATCAAACGATACGGGCACTTGTCTTGAGGCGTTGCCGCTCAATATCCGGCGTGGGTCGGAAGCCGTGAGGTCGAGCAGGGGCTGCCCGAAGGGACGTTCCTCGACATGCACCTGGACCTGCCTCGAATGGGCGAAACTGAAGGTTGCCAGAAACGGGCAGTCGTCGCGATTCGCTGAAATCGAGATTCGGAACGGAATGCGAATGGCCTGGCCTTCGGCGAGCTGCTCCAGCGCCCAGTGATCTGCCACGGGTGGCTCCATCTGGAGCTGAGGACGGCACGGCTGTGCCTGGCAGATGCCACTCAACGACAGGAAAAAAATTGCGAGGCGGTCTGTTCGACTCATGGCATCAAGGTTCCCAGATTCTGAATGGCAGGTGCCGGAGCCACCTGCAGAGGCAGATCGATGCTGGCCGATTGCACCCGCAGGCGATAGGTGCCGGGCGAAACGCTGCCCAGCTCGATTTCACCGCTTCGATTGGTGAAAAAAACGTGTGGCTCCCCGCTGTCGGCTGGCACCAGTTCGCCCACGCTGAGCGCCAGTGCCTCGCCATCAGAATCGGCAAGCCTCAACTGGAGTGTCACTCCGGACTCGGGGCCCACGGGCACCACAACGCCCTGGAGAAATCCGCCGCGCACGACCGGCTGAAGATCGCCCGGGTCACTGCGAATCGGCACTTCGGGCAGGCCGATGGTAAACCCGCGCTCCAGAAACGGCGTCAGATCACCGACAACGGCCGGTCCCAGTATGCCCGATCGACTTCGATAGTCCTCGTCATTTGGATTGACCTCGACACGACCAGTATCGGGCCGAGCGGCAAAGACGACGAAACCGTCGCCGACGCGTTCGCTGACCCCGAATTGACCATCGGCGAAAACCAGGGCGGTCTGTGCGGCCAGCCGGGTTTGCGAACCCGTGGTGCTGGAGCGGCGATGGTCGAGGCCGGCTCGTATTCGGTGGTTGCGCATGGACAGCGAAGTGCTGATCACCCGGCCTCCGACACCTTCCTGTGCGATCAAGCGTGCGCTTTTTCCGCCGCGTGCAGACTGCTGGTTGTAGCGCCAGGCGGCCAGCCAGTCAGCGTTGTCACTAAGCTCCGCGGTCACCGCATGGTTGCGTCCCCGCGGCCGCCAGTCCAGGGTCAGAGTCACGCCGACATCCTTCTGACCATCACCTTCCTGCAGCGCCGCCTGGAGCTGAACGGACCATTCCGGCTTGGGTCGCCAGGCCAGTACCGTGGACAGGCGCAGCTGGCGTTGATCTTCCTGTCGGATCACTCGTGCACTTCCACTGAAACGCACTCGTTCACCGAATCCGCGGGATGCGCTGAGTGAACTGCGCAGTTCCCGGCCCGGGCTATCGTTAATTCCAAATGGAAGGAAGCGTTCATCGCGCCAGCCCAGCGCCATGCGCAGACTCCAGATTCGACCGCGCATCGGTTCCTGCTGAAGCGAGACCGTTCCCGCCGTTCCGAGACGCTCACCACGACTGATCGCCAGGTTGCTGCTCATCGACCAGAATAAGAACCCGACATCATTGCTCCAATCCAGCACGACGTCCCCTGCCGACGTGTCCGCTAGAAGACCCAGCCCACTGGTCCAGCGATTCGTCAATCCGCGCCGGATGGCGGTACTGAGCCAGAGGTCGTCTTGCTCGACCTGCGGTCGACGTTGCCCCAGGAACCAGCGATGACCCAGGCTGAAGTGAAACTCCTGCCGTCCGGTGCCAAGACGGGTTCGATCAAACCAGCCTTGATAATTGAGGCGTTGCTGAAACACACCGTCCCGGTACAGATCGACTTCGACATCATTGAGGCCAGCACGCAGAGGAAAATCCAGCAGCATGGTGGGCCCTGCCGGAAGTCGCACGCGCTCCACAATGCGGCCATCGACCGTCACCTCGAGCTCGGTCGGCGCCTCCAGCAACAGCGGTGCCACCAGCCCCGGGAAAGGGGGGTCATAGGGGTCGATCGAAAACACCCGGCCGATTGAAACACCTCGAATCGGGAGCGCCGGCTGCAGCCCGAACGACGGGCTGCGCAGCTCACCGACGGTCAAGCGCAGTCTGCGCTCCTCGAAATCCCGGTGAATTCGCAGTGCACCCCGGCGGACCACGGCGGTACGCTCCGACCAATCGATCTCGCCTTCGAGGGCCCAGCCACCGATATTGAGAAAGCCGTTTGCATTCAGCGCCGCGTCCGTCCGATCGCTGCTCGTATCGTGGGAGAGCGTTGGCTGGAGATTGAGGCCGCCACTGATCCGGGCACCTGTGTAGCGCGTTCGTCCAGCCGCTGGCGGTCGCAGCGGTGAAATCGGAACCTGCCACTCGATTCGGTATTCTGGTGGAACGTCAACTTGCAGTTCCAGCGTGCCTGGGTCATAGTCCAGAGCGATTCCAGCCGCGGCCAGGTCCGCCGGACGAATCCGCGGCCCGTCTGTTCTGAACGCGACCAGTCGGTTCTCAGCGACGAAGGTTTCCAGAAGAGCCAGCAGGGAGGCCCGGTCCATGTCAACGATCGTATCGCCCTGAATCGTTGACCTGACCGATCCGACCGGCACCCCCTGGGCGGTCAGATCAAGAGTGAGTTCGATGCGCTGGGGAGCCTGGGCCTGCCGGTTGAAGACCTGCGCGAACAGGTCATCATCGGATTGCGCATGGGCCAGCGAAGCGAGAACGCCAAGCGCGGCGGCTGCCCACAAAACACTCAGTCGGATTCGCGCAACCACCGAACTTCAAGAGCCTGATTCGCCATCTGTCGGCTGTCGGGAATCATCAGTCGACGTGAATTGCCGGCCAGAACGTTGGCAGCGACAAGCGACTCGAGCTGCTCCTGGTCGAATTCAACCTGCTCACCATCAGCGTAGAGAGCGTAGTCTTCGGCCCGAAGTATGGCGCGCATCGTGCCCTGATTGCGGACCATCAGTGCGACGCCCTCATCCGTGGATTCCGGTTCGATTGACAGCCGTGCTTCGGCCCCCTGGGGCTGGACATAGATCGAGGCGACATAGCGAACCAGAAGATCAAGCCCGGCGCCCGCTTCATCGTCTTCGCCAAGGCTGATTGGCAACTCCTCTGCGATCAGGCGGAAGGCTTGTTCCTGATTCAGCTCATCGACGCCAATCCACTGAACGCGTACGGACTGCCTGCCGCCCGGCTGCAAAATCAGCTGGCTTGGGTAGACCACAAACAAATCGTCGGCCGGCGCCAGAATGTCCTCGCCGTCGATGGTGATATCACGCGTATGCATCGTGATTTCAACCGCCACCGGCGAGGGGCTGGGATTTTCCACCGAAAAGGTCTGCGTCGCCCCGCTGCCGGCCGGTCTGAGGGTGGCGTCAATCGGCGTGAAATTGAATGCAAAGCCAGGCACGTGGATCAGAAAAAGAAACAAGGCAGTGAATCCACCAGAAAATTTAGCGCTTGCATTTGATTTTGATTGAGTTACCATCGGGATACCTCTTTTGAAGTTAATTGTCAGACTTCAAGTGATTCTGCCCGGATTGTTTTCAATCCGGGCTTTTTTTTACCGTTTTTCCAGTATAGCTCGCGCCTTAAAGCGCCGCGATTTCGACCGTCACCAGATCCTTGTAGCCACCGGCCGGCAGCTCGTCGTCGCCGGTCACATTGACGGTCAGATCGAAGGCCGCGTTCCAGCGCGGCAACTCGCGGGCCAGACGGCCGTCCGACGCCAGGCT
>JGI12210J13797_10239240_pt1 | contig 30850 bp, 27 predicted proteins | sample ElkSlonscriptome_3_FD_13797 | JGI IMG/M metagenome (IMG submission 13797) | reverse complement strand
TATTAGCACAGTGTCTTGATTATTCCCAAATGGTTGTTTACACCTCGGCTTCTTCTCATAGCATGTATTCCACATTGAGAGAAGAACAAGGTTTTTCTGTGTCGGGCAATGTAGAAGAAGGAGACGAGACAGATTACGTCGTTTATCAATTTTCCGATGAATTGAGCATTGTCAATTCAATCAAAATAAGCAGCGATTTAAGTGATGAAGGTGATCCTGTCATACATGAAAGGCTTTCTAACGGCAATTACGTATTAGCTGGTTACAGTCGGATAAACAATGCCCGCTTCCTCAAGATAGTGTGTTTTAATGAGTCAGAAGTATTATGGCAAAAAGAGCTGGAAGGAAATCTGGAAATTGCTCGAGCTTTGCAAGCTTTAGATACGGGGGGCGTCCTTTTAGTTGGCTCTTCTAATACTGATACGAATGGTGCCTCTGATGCTTTCGCGATAGAATTCGATCAAGATGGGAATGTGCTGTGGAAAAGAGGTTTCGGGAGTTCAGATAATGAACATTTTTATGCCGCCGAAATTTCGTTTGACGGACTATGCCTGGCGGGAGGAAATAACAAAACGTATACAGGAACCCATCGCCCTGTTCTGGCTACTCTGGACGGTATGGGAAATCTTGTTGATTACAACTTATACACTGGATCAGGCCTGTCTATATTTTCGACAATAACAAAACACGATGACACCTATTTTGTAGGAGGCTATGTTAGCCAAGGAGGATCTATTCGAGGTATTATTGTTTCTCTTGACCTGAACTTTGATGTACTCTGGTCTAAGAGGGTAAATATTGACGGATCAGCAGATAATGTTGTTTCAGGGATCGGAGTCGATGACAATGGATTCTTATTTGTCTCGGCTCACAGAGAGGGAGCGAGCCCGAAACTATTTTACTTAAGGGTTGATCCTGCTAATGGGGACCTGATTTCTTCCGTAACAACTAATCCCGAAATACCATTGAATGAAGTAGTTCGAGTCGGAGGCTATCAGGCAGTAAGCGCGGAATCGGGAATGGTATCCGTCTCAAATACCATGGAAGCCGGAGATTTTATCATAATTAAAGCTAACGAATGTCTGTCAAACAGCAGTTGTTTGGAAGATGCTGATGTCTCATTTGAAAATTATTCATTGACTAGAATCAGTATTTCGCCAGGAGAAAGAATTCTGCAAGAAGTATTTGATGTCAATCAGTTTGAAGTATCTGTCACTGCAGCACCTCAAGCCGAACCTTGTGAACCGATATGCCAAGGAGCCTTATCCGTAGAAGATTTTACAGTTTGTGTTGGCGAAGAGATTAACTTAACGTACCAGTCTGATATTGATCCAATGAATGTTTCTTCATTGCTATGGTTTTTTGGGGATGATGAGTCAACTGAGGTTGAATTTCCATCTGTCTTTTACGAAGAAGCAGGTTCTTTTGAGTACTCATTAGAACTCTTGACTACTGACGGCTGTGAGTATTTCGCAGCAGGAAACATTGAGGTTATTAATATTCTCGAACTCCCTGATTTCGAAAGTCCCGTAATCCTTTGCGAAGGTGAATCATTTGAAATGGACGCCTCTGACTATCCCGATTGGCTAGTCGTTGATACCGATGATAATCCGATATCATTATTCACCACCCAAACTTCTGGAGTTTATACTTTTAATTTTGTATCTGATTGCGTTCAAGAAATAGTGGAGGTTGAAGTGCTCAATGTTGATTTAGAAGTGTTTGATTTTAATGATGTCATGGTTTGCACGGATGAAGTGGTTACGTTGAGCGTTGATGATTTTGAAAGCCAGTTTCCGAATGCGAACTTGCTTATTGATGACGGAATGGGGTCTATCGGGACTTTCACAGGAGTTTTCAGTAACTCCTATCAACAGCCTGGTGTCTATGATATTTTTCTTTCAGGTACTATCCAAGGATGCTCTGTAAATGAGGGTGTTGAAGTCGCGGTGGATGAACCGGTGACTTCTTTCTTGGATGATTCTTACGAATTCTGTTTGAATGAAAGTTTGGAACTGGATTTTTCAGACTTCGATTTTACAGTATTGAATGAGGAAGGGAATTCGATTGACAATATTAATATCTATGAACCAGGCTTATACGTTTTTACTGGTCAGAATTCCTGTTCTGAGCTGATTCAAGAAATTGAAGTGACGACATTTGACTTTTCACCTAAACCCCTCCCTCTTTTTCAGAATTTATGTCCTCTACGTGATACGGTTGCCATTGGTTTTACCTCGGACGATTATATCTATGAGTGGACTAACGGTTCATCTGATAGTTTTCTGGCGGTGTCTCAAGGTGGCACTTACGAAATCTCTGTTACTGACAGCACGGGGCAATGTATGGAATCATATGTTTTTCAAGTTTCTGAGACTCCTTATAATCCTGCCGATATATTTGTTTATCCTCAGATTGAAATTTGCCTGGAGGGACAGAATAGTTTTAGTTTTCCCGTTGAATATGCACCTTACACCTTCACTGATGGTACGGAAATGCCTTTGAACTACGAGGCTACCCAAAGTGAAGTGCTCAATTTTTCCTATTCAGACGGGTGTTACACTTACACTGATTCACTCTTTATATTAGTGGAGTCTTGTCTCTGCCCAGTCTGGGTGCCCAACGCATTTACACCCGATGAAGACGGGCTGAACGACTTTTTTAAGCCCGAGTTGGAATGCGAGGTATATGATTATCAAATGATCATTTTTAACAGGTGGGGAAAGGAGATTTTTAAATCATCGGACATCAATATGCCTTGGCGCGGCCAGTCACCAAATACTGATTACTATACCATGGACGGAGTCTATGTTTACCACATCGTTTTTAACCAACAGTTGGATGGACTCAAAGTCCCTGTAGAATTACAAGGGATGGTTACCCTCGTTCGTTGAACTTATCGGTTCACTTGAAACTTTTCAAACGAACTTCGTTTAAGCTTGATTTTAATAAATAGAGACCTTCCTTGTATCCGGCCTCATCCACCCATTGCTTATTCTTTAAAGTGCCCGATGCAAAAATTCCTTTTCCGCGTAGTTCCAGTAATCGTTCCTCACGAAGAATCGATGAGGAAACTGCTTCGTCCATGAGTAAGATTTGAACGCAGCAGGATAGTGTTCGTGTAAATCAATGATGAGCGGTATTTTCAATTCTTGCTTCGCTTTTACACAAGAAGGGAGCATGTAGAGGTCATGCGCATGAATCAGTTCAGCTTTGTGTTTTTTGGCGAAGGCCGCGGTTTGTTTCGACCAATACTGATTAAAAAGTTCGTTTGATGTGATGCTGATAAATCGAAACTTCTGCAGAAGACCATCTGAGGGAACGTATTCTACATGAACATCATTGAAGCCCTCCTTTCTGCCTGAGTCAGACGAGGTGCACAAGACATAAAGCTCGAATTTCTCTTTCAGAACTTTTATCTGATTTAAGACCCTGACGTCAACCCAAAGATCATTGTAAACTATAATCGCAACTCGCTTTTTTTTCAAATCGATAGGCGTTGATTTTTAAAACCTGCGGTTCTTTTATTTGCTGCCATGCTGCGCGTATGGCTAGCGATGAAGCTGAGAATTGCGGTAAATATAGTAGTTCGCCTGTTTATCGAATTTCTAATCTCCTTTCATGTTCAGATGTTTGAAGAACGTTCAGCTTAAATAGTAGAATCAAAATTGCTATCTGAATGTGTTCTTCAAGAATTTACAGGATCAATCATCCCCGTGCGGTAAGATTACCTGATCACTTGAAACTTCTTCACCACTTTCTTCCCGTTCAAATTAATTTCAAGAAGGTATAAGCCTTCGTTAAAAGCGGAGACATCGAGCCAATTTTGGCGCTCATAAATACCTGATCCCACTACCTTTCCGGTAATGTCGGTCAATTGATAAGCTGTTCCTGTAGGTAAACCTGCTAGATTCATTTGACTCGAAGCGGGATTCGGGTACAACTTTATTTTCTCTCTTTCAGACTCAAAAGAGTTCAGTAGGCTGGTGACTTGTACGTTTTCACAGAAATTATCACCTCCACATTCATTGTTGATAGCCAGGCACACCATGTAAGTACCTGTATTTTGGTACGTATGGACGGGGTTTTGGGATTCGCTGAACCCACCATCGTCAAAGTTCCAAATGTAGCTGTAGCCTTCGCCACCCTCAGCAAAGAAGGATACTTCAGCTCCATCAACCTCAAAGTCAAAATCACCACTTGGAGCGGGACATCTTTCGATGAAAATCGTATAAAAAGCGCCGCGGTTAACTCCGCCATCATCGTCGCCTTCGGCACTCACCACAATATCAACGGTACCATCGTCATTCAGATCTCCTATGGTAGCAATTCGAGCTGCCAAACGATCATCGTTAGCGAGATCGAAAGTGAAATTTCCCTCAAATCGGTTGATCTTTTTCTCGTTGATTACCCAGCCTTCTACATGCATAAATAGGATCCAGATCGAACCAATGTTTGACCCTCCGTCATCGTCGCCCGGGGCTCCCACGGCTAAGTCGATGGTCCCGTTTTCGTCCAGATCGCCGATGGCTCTGACGCTTGAACCAAACTCATCGTCTACATTCAGGAACCCGCCAAAGTCGCCTTCAAGTCGGGAAATTTTTTGAAGGCCCGCCACCGTTTCATTTTCACTTCCGTAGAGCAAGTAAACCGCCCCAAAATTTGTGTCTTGATCGTCGTCGCCGGGAGCACCACAGATGATGTCTTGGTTTCCATCTTGATTCACATCCGTTAAGCTTAATCCGGCACCAAATTGATCACCTATCTCGAGCTTTTCGCTCAATAGCGGGTGGTTCACATCAATCGTTTCCAATAACGCCAACCCTTCGAAAATATCTACGCCAAAGCGGTAGATGACTCCCTCATCGTGCTTAGAAGTTACAAAGAGAATGCCTTGATCAAAAGCCAAGTACTCTCCTAAACGTTCTGTAGACTCTGCGAGTGCCGTCGACAGAGTCAATTCTTCGAGTTGGTAGTTTCCCGCCTCGCTGATCAGAGCGAATAGTCTTCCTCCCTCAATTCCGGGAGCACCCACGACGAGTTCATTCAAACCATCAGAGTTCGCGTCTCCGAGATCGACAACGGCTGCACCAAATTCTGAATTGGTCAGCCCGTCGAAGTAGGAATAGTCCGCAGCTGCCACAAGAAATTCTGAGTCTACGGAGCCATCGTCATTTAATTCGATGATGAGAAACTCACCGTTTTCGTTAAACGGCGAAGCGGCAAAGATTCTCTCGGGCTCTTGAGATTCCATTACAAATCCGAAACCGCCATCGTTAACGAGGGAAGATTCTAAATTTCCCGCTTCCGAAGAAACTTTTTGGAATTCAGCAACAGTACCTGTTTGACCGAATAATAATTGTGCGGGGATCATTGCCCCGAGAAGGAGTAGAGCGTGTTTCATATACTTGCAGGTTTATTAAAACGCGTTCAAGGGGACTTCTTGTTTTACGTTCATGTGTGAAGAAAGTTTCTATGTATTGTGGTAGGGTTCATTCTGTAAAATCGTAAAAGCGCGGTAAATCTGCTCAACGGCAAAGAGTCTGATCATTTGGTGCGAGAAGGTCATCTTTGATAAAGCGAGCCGCTGAGGAAACTGATCGTAAATTGATTTATCAAAACCGAATGCACCTCCCACCACAAAAACTAATCTCTTTGGTCCTGCATTCATCTTTTTCTGAAGATAATTTGCAAACCCTTCGCTGGTGTAATCTTTGCCCTTTTCATCCAGAAGAATCACCAAATCCGTTTGGTCCAATTTTGCTAATAAGGCTTTTCCCTCTTGTCGCTTTCTTTCTTCCGGAGCCAGTTTTTTCCATTTTTTGTCTTCGGGAATCAGGACTTCCTCAAACGGCACATAGCGATTAATGCGCGTCGCAAAGGTCTGTAGGCCTGTTTCCAAATAGCCTTTATCTGTGTGACCAATTATTGCCAGGGCAATTTTCATAGTGCAAAAGTAAGGGGAATCAATGATAGAGTGTTTTATTATATTTGGCTTAATGCGGCTCGCTTTTTGTTAGAAAGTGCTCGATTTTTAGAATATGAAAAAGCTGTTTTTATTCTTTTTGATTTCCATTTCCATTTCGACTGTAATGGGTCAGAGCGCTGAGAAAGATGCTATTTCTGAGGCGATCAAGGCCGGGGACCCACAAAAGATCGCCTTCTACTTTTTGCCTTCAGTCGATCTGACGGTAGAGACGGCAGAGGATGTTTACAGTAAAGATCAAGCCGAAATGATCATTCGGAGGTTTTTTGAAGATCATGTTACAAAAGGGTTTTCTTTGAAACACGAAGGCAAGTCAAAACTCGAAGACCATTACTACATCGGAACGCTCACTACCGACAAGGGCGATTATCGTCTGACGTTTTTCTTGAAAAAAAGTGAAGACGGATTTCGCATCAAACAGATGCGTATTGAAAATACTCCCTAACTTTTCCCGGCCAAGAGGCGTTCGTAGGTCGTGAGCTGGTCTATAATAAAATGCTTTCGGCTAAACCGGTCTCTTCCTTTTAAAGCGTTTTCAGCGAGTTTATTCAACTCTTTTCGATCGACCAAAAGTCTTTCCATGGCAGCGCTAAGGTGGTCGACGTTGTAATCGGTCAGCACCAATCCATCCACATTGTTTCTCACCACTTCCTTGCAGCCGCGGCTGTTGATGGTAATTACCGGAACCCCCATTGACAGGGACTCCATAAGGTTCACAGGCAAGCCTTCTCGCTCACTGGGAAAAACGTTTAAATCCGCAATAGCCAAATAGTCCTGGACATTCTCTTTCCAGCCAACCCGTACTATATCACGATCTTCTTTTAGTGCTTTTTCGAAACGTTGCTGTCTTGAGGTAGGGTGTATTCGGTCTTTCTCGCCAATAAGTAGAAGCTTGATATGGCTATGCTTTTCTTTGAGCTTGAGAAATGACAATACCACTTTGTCAAAGCCTTTGAAGTGGGTTTGCCTGCCAATGAAAATGAAAACGAAATCGTCTTGCCTTACTCCGTTTTCCTCGCGGATTGACTGTTTCGTTTCTTCGCTTACCCGATCCGGGTCAAAACGCTCCAAGTCGCAGCCCATCCCGAATGAATTCAACACATTTACCGTGGCTTTGGGTGCTTTTTCTTCGAGGTAATCTTTATCGTCTTGGGTAAGGACAAACACTTCGTCTACTCGCTCAGAACTCCATCGTTCAGCTTGTGAAATGGCATATTTTCGCCAGCCTTTGATCAATGGAGAGCCAAGACCATGTATTGTACCCGTAGATGCGGGCCAATCGTCTTTTTTGCCAAGCATGGTAGTAAAGAGCGCCGCAGAAAAATGAATATTGATGAGATCGGGTTTTATCTCTTGCACCAATGCATTGACTTGTCTCCCTGCCGAGATATGTTTGAAGGGGGCCAAGGCTCTTGGGAAATCAATGTGGTGAACTTCGCATTCAATCCCTCTTCGGTAGGCATCGATCCGGGCGATGTGCTTTCGGGAAGTAGCCAGATGAACCTCGTGATTGCGCAGAATCAATTCATGGGTCAAATCCTCCAAAAAAGTGAAGTAATTCGTGATGGAAGGAATGACGAAGAGGAGTTTCATTTGCGCAAGGTCATGGCCGATGCAAATATATAAATCCGTTGATTTCTGAAATCATTCCGGTTTTATCTGAAGGTTAATTCAGCTTTAATTGATCGCCCGTCTTGATTCGATAATCTCGGGGCAAGTCGGAATGTTTCAAAATCTTTTTCATTTTGACTCCATATTTTTGAGAAATCTGCCGCAGTGTTTCACCTTCTCTTACTACGTGGGTATCGTAGTCACGGTTTTTACCTCTTTTTGGTTGGAGATATATCAGCTGACCTTCCGTGATATTCTCGTCATCGCTCAAGTCATTGTATTTTCTTATTTGCCAGCGTCCCATATCCATGCGTTCCGCGAGAGCCTCAGGGCTGTAATTTCCATCCGCGATTATATACTTTATGCGGTTCGAGCTTTGCTGAACTTCCAAACCGCGCTGAATTTCTATGACGATTTCTTCACTCCCACTTTTATTTGGCTTCGGTGCTGCAGGTCTTGATGAGCGCTTTGCGCCGGGTCGATCGTATTGTGACAGGTTGTTTTCTTCAATCAATCTGATCAATAATGCGGGATACTTCGGGTTGGTAGCATAGCCCGCTTTCTTGAGGCCTTTGGCCCAAGACTTATAATCGGTTACTTTATATTCGAACAAGAAGCGGTAACGGCTCCTTTGCAGAAATAAACTGTGATCGTCGAAACTCGCCTGAGCGTTGCGGTACTTTCGGAAACACTCATTTCGCCTATCGTCGTCGTGGTAAACCTTCTTTCCTTGCCAGTCGTGGCACTTTATTCCGAAGTGATTATTGGCGCCTCGAGCCAATTCGCTATTTCCGTCTCCACTTTCTAAAATGGCCTGCGCCAATGTGATGCTCGCAGGGATCCCATGTTTCTCCATTTGGTCGATGGCAACATCTTTCCATGCGGCAATATATTCGGCACGTGTATAGCGCTTATTCGGATCACTTTCAGCAAATGCTGTACTGTAAACCAAGAAGGTAAGCAGAAGTATAACGTGCTTTCTCAACATGTTATCAACAAGGTTTTTGAGATGTAAATAATCAAGTTTTCCAAAGTTATCGGTACTTACAGCGCTCATGGGCCAGCTCCTTTTGCACTTATCCACATAAAGCTGTTAAATTAACAATTCTAGTAAATATTTATTGCTTCGCGCTCTTCCATTGCGGGAATTCCTTGCATACCTCCGCTGTGAATAAGTAACCAGTTTTCGGTTTTTGAAAGATCAATTTTTTTTGCCAAATCGTACATCGCAAAGGCCGTTTTACCCGTGTAAACCGGATCGAGTTTAACGCCCGTCTCGGCTGCGAAATTGCGCATGAATCGGATCAATTCGGGTTTAATTTTGGCATACCCGCCAAAGTGTGTGTCGGTAATCAAGTGAATTTTAGAGAGTATGTCTTCCTCGGTTTCTGCGTCATTGAAGGTTTTTCTAACGTAAGATTTGACGGTTTCAAATAAGAAGTCACCTCCTTTCAACGCAGAGACGCCGTAAATGTCAGCTCCGATTTTATTGGCTATAGCCATGCCGCTTAAAGTAGTGGCTGTGCCGCAAGCCACAAAAATCCTGTCATACTCCCTTGTCAATTCCGACATTATTTCGCTGCAGCCTTGCACGCCATAATGGTTCTGCCCCCCTTGAGGTATGAGGTAAAAAGGCCCGAAACGATGTCGAAGTGATTCGATGTAGTCGCGGTCTTCAATCTCTCGAAATTCAGAACGACTCACACGATAAATCTCCATGCCGTTTTCCGCAGCTTTTTTTAACGTGGGATTTTCCAAGTCGACTTCCTCTCCTCTGATGATCCCAATCGATTTTAGCCCATGCAATTTGGCGGCAGCCGCCGAAGCAGCGATATGATTGGAGTGTGCTCCTCCAAAGGTCAGAATGGTCGCTCTCTCGCTTTGTATGGCATTGTCAATATTCCATTTCAATTTTCGCCATTTATTTCCCGAGACTTCATCGTGGATGAGGTCATCTCGCTTGATGGTGATCTGTATTCCCTTCTCGTTCAAAAAGGCAGAGGGTACGTCCTGTTCGACTGATGGAAGCTGAAAATTTTTCATTGCGCCAAAGGTAGTTTCAATGCCTTATCTTCGCTTTGTGGCAAGGTTAAAATCTTTTTTCCGAAAAGGTCAAGTCGAGGCAGGTTGTGACGAAGCAGGCCGTGGTTGCTTAGCCGGTCCTGTGGTAGCAGCGGCTGTGATTCTACCCAAAAGATGGAATCACGCACTTTTGAATGACTCGAAGAAATTGACGGAAAACCAGAGAATGAAAGTGAGAGAAGCTATTTTGAAGGATGTGGAATATCATTCCATCGGGGTATGTAGCCATGAGGAAATTGATGAGATCAACATCCTGAATGCCTCTTTTTTGGCCATGCACCGCGCCCTTGATGGATTGCCAAATCTGCCCGACTGCATTTTGGTGGATGGAAATAGGTTTACTCCGTATCGGTCGATCAATCACTTTTGCATTATTCAGGGCGATGGTATTTACAAGAGTATTGCCGCTGCTTCGGTTTTGGCCAAGACCCATAGAGATGGACTAATGATGGACCTTCATCACAAGCACCCGGATTACGGTTGGGATCGAAACAAAGGTTATCCTACAAGAAGTCACCGCTTGGCTATCGCTGAGATTGGAGCTTCTCCCTACCATCGTATGTCTTTTTCGCTTCTGCCAAAGCAAAAGGAAAAAACACCATAATTGCTGTTCACATTTACCTGTTTAAAGGGGGTGGCGAGAATCTCGCTTCATTGCTTATAGCCTACTTAACTTTACACCAAATGCTGTATTTGTGCTGAGAAAAATTTTAAACGTTGTCATATTGGGCGGACTAGTGGCACTTGCCTTTTATTGGTTTTACCGCGATTTTGAAATACCTGCTGCGGATGATGTCGATACGCTGTCTGCTATTCCGCGAACTGCAGCAGTGATCTTTGAGTCCGGTGATATCACAAATGTTTGGCGCGACCTTACTGCCAAGAGCCAAATATGGACTGAGTTACAGGCTACAGATTATTTTTTTCGCTTGAATAGCTTAGGCCGAAGCTTGGATAGTCTTATCCGAAGTGATTCGAAGTTGCGCGGTCTGCTCGCGGCAAAACCAATTGCTGTATCTGCTCATATGACGGGTGGCCATGAGTATGGCTACCTGTTTGCCATGCAGGTTGATACTGATGCCGGTAGGCCGGAGGTACATGAGGTTTTGCAGGCCACTTTCCGATCGAAAGAAATCGAATCAAGAGTTTACGACGGCGAGAATGTCAGTTCTTTTTTGTCACCGTTTTTTGATGGGCGGATGTTTTATTTTATAAAGGATGAGTTATTGGTTTTTAGCTTTTCTGAAGTTCTCATCGAAGAGTCCATTAGATCGCAAGTGCAGAGCGCATCGGTGCTGGAGCAAAAGCAGTTTAATGCGGTTAGAGAAACGGTTGACAAATCTGCCAGAGCTCATCTGTATGTGAACTACGAACAAGTGAAGCCCATACTTCGGCAGTATGCTTCAACTGAAAGTCAGGAAGCCAATTTTTTCAATCAACCTTTTGCAGATTGGTCTGCGCTTGACTTTTCAATCGACAATGATGCCATTTTCTTAAATGGGTTTGTCTTGGCTAGCGATAGCTCGCGCGCATGGCTTGATGCTTTTTCGACGCAAGACTCACCTCAGGTGAAGCTACTAGAGTATCTACCCTCAAATACAGCTTATTTTGCCTTTTTGGGCTATGGCGACTATCCGAGTTACCGCTTGGAAAAACGCAAGAAAACAGAGAAAAACGGCAACCTGTTCAAAATTGATAATTTGATTCAAAAAATAGATGATTCATGCAGTTGCAACGCTGATAAGCTGGGCTCTTCTTGGATAGGAAGTCAGGCCATTTCTTTTATTACCGAACCGACCTCGCAAGAATACGAGCAGAATGTCTTCGCCGTTTTTGAAGCTGAAGATGCTGCTACAGCCGAAGAGCTTTTAAAAGAATTTGCTTCATCTACAGGCGATTTGGAGGAGGTCGAAGTTGAAGGGTTTTCATATTTCCGCCTGAAAGTCGGCAATTATTATGGCATCTCTGTGGGAGATGCTTTCGATGGTCTTGTCGATCCTTTCGTAGTGCGGGTAGAAGATGCCATTGTAATGGCCAATTCGGAAAATGCCATTCGAAATTATTTGTCGGCGATTAATTCGGGACGGTCATTTATAGAAACAGAAGAGTATCGGGGTTTGAGCGATCATCTTTTTTCAGATGCACACTTCATCCTTTACAGCTCACTGGCCAAGAGCCCTGTGATTTTCAGAAATATTCTGGATGACCGGTTTGATGAGACCATTGAACATCAGACTGAGGTCTTGAGAAACTTCAGATCATTCGCCTATCAGGTCAGTCATTCAACAGGGGATCTTTTTTACAATAACCTTTACATCAAACAAGGTTCTGACTATAAGAAGGAAACGGGTGCGGCATGGGAAGCCAAACTTAAGGCGGCAGTAAAAGGGGAAACGCACCTCGTAAAAAACCACTACACGGGTGTGCTGGAAACAGTAGTTCAAGATGTCAATAATCGCATTTATCTCATTTCAAGCAATGGTAAAGTAGTTTGGGAAACTACTTTGGATGGTCCTATTATGGGAGACATTAAGCAAGTGGATGTATACAAGAATAAGAAGTTGCAGATGTTATTCAATACACCGAATATGTTGTATTTGCTCGATCGAAATGGGAATGGAGTAGAGTCATTTCCCGTGGAGTTGAAATCGGAAGCGACCGCCGAGGTTAGCGTTGCAGACTATGACAATAGTCGCGACTATCGGATTTTTATTCCCACCAAAGGAGAAGAAATTCTTTGCTACGACGCGTACGGAAAGTCGGTGGAAGGATGGAAATACTCGGGTGGCTCCGGAGATGTCATTCTTCCGATTGAGCATATCAGGATTAAGAGAAGAGATTATCTGTTTTCCCTTACTAACGCAGGTGACGTGTTGCTTCTCAATAGAAAGGGAGAGCCGAGGCATGTTGTTTCCGAAAAGGCAAAAGGCTTCAGTCACGGCGGCTACACCTTGGCTATGGGCTCGAAAATAAGTAATTCATCTCTTTACTTTGCCGACTCTTTGGGAACGGCATTTCGATTAGGTTTTGACGATAGCTTAGAAAAGTTGAGGCCACGGCCACAAAATTCAACCGATTACTTTTATGCTAAACTCCAAAATGGCGATTCCATGGATTTTGGTTTCTTGTACGGAGAGTCCTTGGCGGTATTTAGCTTTCAAGGAGATATCCTCTTTGATACACAGCTGCCTGAAAGCGATTGTGATAAGCTGTCGATTCACCAATCGGGAAATTCAACCTTTTTCAGTGTACTGAATTCAAAAGAAAAGCAAGTTTACCTTTTTAACAAAGAAGGTCAGCTTATTTCGGGCTTCCCCATCTTCGGAACCTCCATCCCGTCCATTGGAGATATTAACCTTGACGGGTATAATAATCTAATCACAACGGGAAAGGAGGGGCATGTTTACGCTTACTCTATTGAGCAGGATTAATCTTTAACTCGCTCGTTGTACTCTCCTTTTCGGGTGTCTACTTTGATTTTGTCGCCGATATCAATAAACAGAGGTACGCGAATTTCGGCACCTGTGTCGATTGTTGCGGGCTTCATGGTATTTGTAGCTGTATCGCCTTTTACACCCGGTTCTGTGTAGGTCACTTCGGCCTCGATGAATGACGGGAGTTCTACCGATAAAGGCGTTTCATCGTCGGCGTTGAAGATGATGGTCACCACCATTTCTTCCTGCAAGTATTCGGGTTGTTCTACCATGTGCGTTTCGACAAAAATCTGCTCGAAGGTATCGGTGTGCATGAAATGGTATCCGTTTTCCTCTTGATAGAGATACTGGTAAGGTCGATTTTCAATTCGAACCGGATCAATGCTGTGTCCGGCTGAGAATGTGTGATCTACAACCTTTCCGTTTTCAAGGCTTTTAAGCTTCGTTCTCACAAAGGCAGGGCCTTTTCCCGGCTTCACGTGTTGGAATTCAACGATTGAGTAGAGCTTGCCATTGTGTCGGATGCAAAGTCCGTTTTTTATATCAGAGGTATTCGCCATTTTTTAATGTATTTGAGCCAAAAATAGAAAATTAGACAGGCTTGAATTTTTCAATCTCAATTTTTTCTTTGCAAAAGAAGTATTCGTCTTCTTGCTGATTCGAGGCAACAAGCATAATTCGGTCTTTTCGAAACTGCTCAACCGTGTCTTTGTACCAATCTATCGCCTTTCGATCCAAGTTGCTCGTTGGCTCGTCCAAAAAGATGGCTTCCACGTCACTCATCAATGCCAACCCTATTCTCACTCGTTGTTTCATGCCTGACGAAAAGTACTTAACCGGCTTATCGGCTGCTCTTTGAAGGTCGATGAAGGCGGAGAAGCTGGAAACAGAAAATCCATCGAGGGCGGGTTTAAGTGAAAAATGGAATTTTGCGAGCTCATCGAGTGTCAGTTCTTCGTAAAGCTCGAGGTAAGGGGCGCAAATGCTAAAATGCTTATAAACGTCGGATTGCTTTACTATTTTTCTGTCTCTATGGTATACGATCTCACCTTTGCTTAAAGGGGCATAGCCAAAAACGGATCTGAGAGCCGTACTTTTTCCCGATCCGTTTCCACCTAATATAACTGTGGCACTTCCCGAGCTGAATGTCGACGTTAGATTTTTGAAAATCCATTCGCTGTTGTAGCGTTTACCGGCATCTTTGAGATCAATCTCAAACATCCTGAAGCCCCTTCATGATTCCCTTATCAGAAGAGCGTATGAAGGATATGATTTGTTTTACTTCGTCAATTTCAGGGACTTGTTCTTCTACCATTTCGATGCCGCGACTCAGGTTACGGTTTTGGATGTAAATCAAGCGGTAGGTATCTTGAATCGCACTGATGACTTTTTCGCTGAACCCTCGGCGCTGTAGGCCGATGGAATTTACACCTGCGTATGACAGGGGCTCACGGGCTGCTTTGACAAACGGCGGCACATTTTTTCGAACGAGCGATCCACCCGCCACAAAGCTATGCGCCCCGATGGTGATAAACTGCTGAACGGCCACAACACCTTCTAAAATGGCATAATCTTCTATCGTTACATGACCCGCGATGTTCGCTGAATTTGCCAAAACACAATTGTTACCCACGATCACGTCATGCCCTAAATGAGTGTATGCCATGAGGAGGGAGTTGTTGCCAACTACGGTCTTACCGCGGTCTACCGTACCTCGATTTACCGTGACACATTCTCGAATGGTCGTGTTATTACCTATTTCAGTGGTCGTTTTCTCCCCCTTGTACTTCAAATCTTGGGGTCTCGCAGAAATAACGGCTCCCGGAAAGATTTCGCAATTCTTCCCTATTCTGGCGCCATCCATTATGGTTACGTTGGAATGAATTACTGTTCCATCTCCAATTTCTACATCTCCTTGGATCGCAGTGAAGGCGCTTACCTGCACGTTCTTTCCAATTTTAGCGTCGGGATGAATACTCGTTAGGTCGTGAATCATTTGTCTTTGATAATCTGAGCCATTAATTCTCCTTCGCTCACCATTTGGCCGTTGACGTAGGCCGTTCCCTTCATTTGAACAATTCCTCTTCGAATGGGGGAGGTGAGCTGGAGATGAAATACTACGGTGTCGCCCGGGCCAACTTTTCGCTTGAATTTTACTGCATCGATCTTCATGAAGTAGGTACTCCATCTCTCGGGCTCATCGACATTGTGCAGTGCTAAAACTCCTCCCGCCTGCGCCATGGCTTCGATTTGAAGAACTCCCGGCATTACGGGGTTCCCGGGGAAATGCCCTTGAAAGAAGGGCTCATTGATCGTTACGTTTTTAACTCCTACTACGGCGTTCTCGTCGAGCTCTGTAATCTTATCGATTAATAAAAAAGGGTAGCGGTGAGGTAGAATCCCCATAATCTGATTTACATCGTAAACAGGAGTTTTCGTGATGTCAAATTCAGGGCCTTTTTTCTTCTCCTCTTTGATGAGGTTTTTAATGATTTTCCCAAAAGAAACGTTTCCTGCATGACCCGGCCTGGCAGCCAGAATATGTCCTTGAATGGGTTTTCCGACTAAGGCTAAATCACCCACTATATCGAGGAGTTTGTGTCTGGCGGGTTCATTCTCAAATTGAAGCTTCACCGTGTTTAAGACGCCTATTCCCTCTACTTTGACATGAAGATCTTCTTTGCCAAGCATTTTGGCTATTTCCTGATATTCCTCTTGGCTGCGTTCCTTTTCTACCAAAACAATGGCGTTGTCTAAGTCACCACCTTTGATGAGGTTGTTCTTTGCCAAAAACTCTAATTCTCTCAAGAATACGAATGTGCGGCAAGAAGCAATTTCTTTTTGAAATTCACCGATCTCGTACATCGAAGCATGCTGGGTGCCAAGGACGGGCGAGTTGTAGTCTACCATCACCGTGATTCTAAACTCACTTCCGGGAGTAGGCACTGCGAGCATTTCTACATAGCCCTTGTCATCTTCGTAGTAAAGATTTTCCTTTAGTGTGAAATAGTCTTTTTCAGCTTCTTGATCTACAATGCCCACACGCTTGATGCCCTCGACAAAATCTTTGGCGCTTCCATCCATGATGGGCACTTCGGTTCCATCGAGCTCTATCAAAGCATTGTCAACTTCACTGCCGTAAAGTGCCGCTAAAACGTGTTCCGTGGTGTTTACCAGTACGCCATCTTTTCCAATGGTTGTTCCGCGGTTGGTTGAGACTACGTGGTCAAGGTCTGCTTTAATGATCGGCTGACCTTCAACGTCTATGCGTTTGAAGGCATACCCATGATTATCGTCAGCAGGGTGAATCGTCATTTTGACTTTTTCTCCCGTGTGGAGTCCAATTCCTTCAAATTCGAGTTTACCAGCAAGGGTCTTTTGCTTTGTGCTCATTCGTGGGTTGTAGCTTTGAGGTTTTTTATTTCTTCTTTGAGCGCTTTGATCTCCCTCATCATATCGGGAAGACCTTTAAATCCAACGTAGGATCTTTTGAAGTCACCTATTGGAATGGCCGGAGATCCTTGAACGATCTTGCCTTCTTCTTTAATACTGTGACCGATTCCGCTTTGGGCAGCGATTTTTACTCCGTCGGCGATGGTCAGGTGACCGACAATTCCAACCTGTCCGCCAATCATGCAATTCTTTCCGATTTTGGTTGAGCCGGCAATTCCCGTTTGAGCGGCAATCACCGTGTTTTCGCCAATTTCGACGTTGTGAGCTATCTGAATGAGGTTGTCAATTTTTACACCTTTTCGGATAATCGTATGCCCCAAAGTTGCTCGATCAATGGTCGTATTGGCTCCGACTTCTACGTGATCTTCTACGATCACATTTCCGATCTGAGCCACCTTTTGATAATTATTTTCGCTGTTTGGCGCAAAGCCAAAACCATCCCCACCAATAATGACTCCTGAGTGAATCACACAGTCTGACCCAACTTCACAGTCAGCTAGAATTCTTGCGGCAGGATGTATCAATGTGTTTTTACCCAAACGGGAATTTTGACCGATGTATGATTGAGGAAATACTTTGGTACCATCGCCAATTATAGCTCCGGCTTCTACTACTACACCATGGCCAATGTAAACGTCTTTGCCAATCGTCGCATCCGGGTCAATGAAAGCATTTTCCGATATTCCTTTTCTATCGTACTTCAATTGATTGTAAAGTTCGAGCAGCTTGGCGAAGCTCGCGTAGGCATTTTCGACCTTGATTAAGGTAAGGCCTTCCGGCAAGCTTTGTTCGGGTTCAAAATCGTTTGAAACGATAACCAAACTGGCTTTCGTGGTGTAAATAAATTCCTTATAAGCGGGGTTTGCCAGAAAAGATAAGGTGCCTTTTTTACCATCATCGATTTTACTCAATCCTGATACTTCCGCATTATTATCTCCAATAACTTCTCCTTCAAGAAGTTGGGCAATCTGTGAGGCCGAAAATTTCATCGGATCAAATATATAAATTAACCTCTTAGCTTTTCCTCTACCGACTTAAGACAAAACAGGACGTTCTTTTTGACCGTTTTTGTCTGTGCAATGAGCGCTTGATTGTCGGAGGCTTCTGCCAAATCGATCGTACTTCCGTCTTTTTTGAGAATTAAAATTCTGTTGGATTCATTATCGTAGGCACTATTTACCAACTCACCTACTTGCAGGTAATAGTCGAGTTCAGCAGGCTCGATTTGGAGATGATCCATGGTCTCGGTTTTTAATCTCTGTACATAGTCAACCTCAAATGGCTCGTTGCTGAGTTTTACCCGAAATAACTTTCGGTTGATTAATCTCGTGCATAAATCTGACAGGATAGCGTCCTCGTGATCGCTCCATACCTTGATGGCTCCCATAATGTCGTAGTCGTCGAGCTTAACGAAGTTTTGGATCACGTCCGGGTTATTTTTAAAATCTTCTACTCCGTAGTCCTTGTCAAGAAAAAATTTAAGGGAGGGTGATCCGAAAATGTCATTTCCGTCTTTTGATAACTCCTTAGCTCTGGTCAGGATATTGATGAGCAGTTTCTCTGCTGATACCACTGTTTTATGCAGATAGACTTGCCAATACATCAGCCGCCTCGCCACAATGAACTTTTCGATGGAATAAATCCCTTTCTCTTCCACCACCAAACGGTCTTCTACCACGCTTAGCATTTTAATGATGCGCTGATTACTCACTACTCCTTCAGAAACTCCCGTAAAGAAGCTGTCCCTGGACAAGTAGTCTAGTCGATCCATATCGAGCTGACTACTCACCAATTGATGGAGAAATTTTTTGGGGTATCTATTTCGAAAAATTTCGATCCCCGTCGTTAGCGATCCCTGAAAGTGTTCATTCAGCTTTTCCATCAATAAGCTGGAGATATGCTCGTGCGTCACATTTTTTACCAAGCTAAACTCAAGACTATGTGAGTAGGGCCCGTGACCAATGTCGTGAAGTAAAATAGCCACCATTGCTCCTTGCGCCTCTTTTTCGGTAATCTCAATGCCTTTGTCGCGCAACGAAAGAATTGCCTCACGCATCAAATGCATGGCTCCAAGCGCATGATGAAATCGCGTATGGTTGGCGCCCGGATAGACCAAGTGCGACATTCCCACTTGCTTTATCCTCCGCAGTCGCTGAAAAAACGGATGCTCGATAATATCGTGTAAAAGCGGATCGGAAATTGTGATGAATCCGTAAACAGGGTCATTCAGAATTTTACGCTTACTTGGAATCGAGTCGCGATCTTTGTCGCTCATAGATTAATACTGCTTTTGCACACTAAAAGCGGTGCGTTTTTGTTTATTTAGCGTCTGACCATACAGTCCGTTATCTTCGTTGAACTTGTTTTAAAAAACAGCCATTGCCTTTAGGCAACTCCTTGATTTTTTAAAACTGCCTTCATCTTGCTATCGAACTATATGGTTCAGCCACTAGATCAGATTATCAAACGTTAGTAATTCCAAATGTAAAGCAAATTGGCTGAAGCCAATAAAATCCAAACTCGCAACACTATATGTCTTCAAAAATACTCTGGGCCGATGACGAAATCGAATTGCTCAAACCTCACGTTTTATTTCTTAGAGAAAAGGGATACGAAGTGACCACGGTAAACAGCGGTTCAGATGCCGTAGATCTGGTTCAAGAACAAAACTTTGATATCATTTTCCTCGATGAAAATATGCCCGGAATGTCGGGCCTCGAAGCTTTGAGCGAGATCAAAGCTTCCAAGCCTTCCATCCCCGTGGTGATGATTACCAAAAGCGAGGAAGAATCGATCATGGAAGACGCGATCGGGTCAAAGATTTCCGATTACCTCATTAAGCCGGTTAATCCGAATCAAATTTTGCTTTCGCTAAAAAAGAATTTGGACAACAAGAAGCTCATCAACGAGAAAACGACGAGCAACTACCAAATGGCTTTCCGAAATATTGGGATGACATTAGGAGATCGCCTCAGCATCGAAGAGTGGAAAGAGGTTTATAAGAAACTGGTTTTTTGGGAGCTCGAGCTTGAAAGTGGCAGCGACGGGGTAATGGAAGAGATTTTAACCATGCAGAAAACCGAGGCCAATCGATCTTTCGGGAAGTTCATCATGGACAACTATTTGGATTGGCTCGACGAAGATGAGGAGGAAGCTCCCATTATGTCGCATACGGCTTTTAAGGAGTATGTCGCCCCCGAAATTGATGATTCACCACTCTTTTTAATTTTAATTGACAATCTTCGATTTGATCAATGGAAAACGATTGAGCCCGCCATTACTGAGTTTTTTCGCGTTGATCGAGAAGATATTTACTTCAGCATTTTGCCTACGGCTACACAGTATTCAAGAAATGCGTTTTTCGCAGGACTTATGCCGGGCGACATCCAAAAGATATATCCGAATCTTTGGAAAAATGACGAGGACGACGGAGGAAAGAATTTGCACGAGGAAGAGCTTTTGGGTAGTCAGCTCAAGCGACTGGGAAAGGATGTTAAGTTCAGTTACAATAAAGTGACCAAGCACGAGTATGGTCGAAAACTGGCGGACAATATGTCGAACTTGATGAATAATGAGTTGAATGTTATCGTTTATAATTTTGTGGACATGCTCTCCCATGCCAGAACCGATATGGAGGTAATCCGTGAGCTGGTTGAAGACGATTCAGCTTATCGCTCGCTCACCATGAGCTGGTTTGAGCATTCGCCATTGCGCGATATTATGCGAGCTATTGCCGAAAAAGGCGGTAGGATGATCATCACCACCGACCACGGAACCATTCAGGTAAACGAAGATGTCAAAGTAGTTGGAGACAGAAATACCAGCACTAACTTACGTTATAAGCACGGTCGTAACTTGAACTACAACGACAAAAGCGTTTTTGCGGTGCCCCATCCCGAAGATGCTCGGTTGCCAAAAAGCAATATGAGTTCGAGTTATATCTTTGCACGCGAAAGGCAATATTTCGTGTATCCGAATAACTATAATCACTTTCAGCGATTTTATCGGGATACACTCCAGCACGGAGGGATCTCCTTGGAGGAAATGTTGATCCCCATCGTATCGCTAAGTGCAAAATGACAAAATTCATTGCCCATTCGTTAGAGGATTTACCCACCATCGCTGATCATCTGATTACAGAAGCAGGAGAGTTCCGGCTCTTCGCCTTTTACGGAAAGATGGGGGCCGGGAAAACCACTTTGATCAATGCTATCTTGGAAGTTTTGGGAGTGGATGACGGAGGAAGCAGTCCGACTTTTTCTCTCGTCAATGAATACGAAGGAAGATTAGGCGAACCTATTTACCATTTTGATTTCTACCGGATAGAAAATTTAGAAGAAGTCTACGACATCGGATACGAAGAGTATTTTTTTAGCACGAACTATTGTTTCATTGAATGGCCCGAAAAAGTAGAGGAATTGCTACCTGATGATGTCGTCAAAGTACAGATAAGAGTAGAAGGTGATCACCGCGAGATACTACTTGATGTCGACAATTGAACCAATTTTCGTACTTTCAGGATTGCAAGGAAATGAATAGCTGAATGATTAGCTCTAAAGAAGCTCTCAGAGCATTGGCCCAAGAGGTATCTCTGCAGCCACAGGAAGAAATGTTGGAAGTAGGCAAACGCCAAAAACGTTTGCAAATCGGGTTGCCCCGGGAAACTTCCTATCAAGAAAATCGAGTAGGTCTTGTGCCCGATTCCGTAGCGGTACTTGTGGCCAATGGACACGAGGTGGTCGTGGAAACCAATGCAGGAAAGAATGCCGATTATCACGATAGATCGTACAGCGAAGCGGGAGCCAAAATTGCCTACGACCGAAAAGAGGTTTTTGAGTGCAATCTCGTGTTAAAAGTGGCTCCTCCAAGTGCGGAAGAGATTGCTATGATGAACCATAAAAGCACCTTATTCTCTGCTTTGCAATTGAGCGTTCAGCCAAGAGATACCCTCAAAAAGTTGATGGCTAAAAGAATCTCTGCGGTAGCCTGGGATTACATTCAAGATAAGGATGGTATTTATCCAATTGTGCGAGCTATGGGCGAAATAGCGGGAAATATGGCTGTCATTGTTGCCGCTGAATACCTCAGCAGTGGGAGTAAAGGGCAAGGCCTCCTTTTGGGAAATGTATCAGGGGTGGCACCTGCCGAAGTAGTAATAATTGGCGCCGGAACGGTTGGGGAGCACGCGTGTCGTGCCGCTCTGGGGTTCGGCGCACTTGTTAAAGTTTTTGACTTTTCTACTTATCGCCTTCGACGCTTGCAAAACGATGTTAATGCCAGAATATTTACATCGGTCATTCAAACCGAAGAACTTCGAAGAGCACTGAGCACTGCCGACGTCGCTATCGGAGCGATCCGCGGAAAGGAAGGACGCACGCCAACCGTTGTCACGGATGAGATGGTTTCTCAAATGAAATCGGGATCAGTCATCGTCGATATTTCAATCGATAGAGGTGGGTGTTTTGAGACTTCTAAAGTTACCAATCACACCAACCCCATTTACCGAAAATACGACGTGATTCACTATTGTGTGCCCAATATTGCTTCCGACGTTTGCAAAACGGCCTCCATGGCCCTGAGCAATATCTTTACTCCGCTTTTGCTAAACATGGGTGAACAAGGTGGTTGCGCCAGCCTTATCAAAAAGGATCGAGGTTTCAGGCATGGTGTGTACCTCTATAACGGGACGCTTACGAACGAATCGCTCGGTGAAGCGTTTAATCTTCCGTATAAAGACATCGACTTACTCTTTGCGGCCTTTTAGAATATGAAATTCACCAAACGCCTTCGCCTGTATTTGACAGGATTTTTGATGGGCAGCCTTCTGGTTGTTTTTTTCTTTAATGATCGACTTTCGGTCCTCACCTCTTGGCTTCCCAATAACCGCGTATTGTTTCGAATTGAAAATACCCTGACGGGCACCTCTGACCACGCCAAGTGCCAAATGGATTGCTTCCAAGTGGATACGGTTATGATCAATCACGCTTTTGAAGAAGGAGACGTGCAATTTGGTATGAGTAAGACTCGGGCAACTCCGCAGGTATACATTGTTGATACCCGCTATGAAGATCGACTGGTCAGGTTATCTTTTGAAACAGCCGATAGTTCTGCAACCCTGACGGAGGTGGTTCTTCCATTTGAGTCGTTGGAGTGCAATTGTCCCTAAGCTTCCTTGCGCCTTTTAATCTCTCGGGTAATCAAATTCAGTTCACGTCCGGTTTGACCTTGAACGGACGTGTTTTCTTCAGCACGGCGGATGAGGTAGGGCATTACATCTTTTACCGGCCCGTAAGGAACATACTTCGCCACATTGAAACTGGCCTTGCTTAAATTGAAACTGATATGGTCACTCATACCGAATAGCTGCGCAAAAAAGATTCGCTCATCATTGCGATCGATTTCCAGTCTATCCATTTCAGCGGCAAGCAGTAGGGAACTGTCCTCGTTGTGTGTTCCCGCGCAGAAATAAACATTGTTTAAGTGGTTCAGACAAAATTGGATGGCCGCATCATAATCTCGATCAGTGGCTGCCTTGTCAGGCTGAATCGGCGATATGTAACCCTTTTCTTCTGCGCGGAAACGCTCCTTTTCCATGTATGCACCCCGTACCAATTTTACTCCGTAGAAGAAACCATTTTCCTCGGCTTGAGCTTGAGCTAAAACCAAATGCGCCATTCTGTCGTGGCGATACATCTGTAAGGTGTTGTAGACAATTGCCTTCTTCTGATTGTACTTGCTCATCATCTCCATGGCCAAATTGTCGATGGCATCTTGTATCCACGACTCCTCGGCATCAATGAACACGGGGGTACCGGCTTCTGCTGCGCGTTTGCAAATTGCTTCAACCCGATCTTTCAGCCTCAGATAAGCGGCTGATTCCGTTTCGCTGAGGTCTTTACCCGCAGATAATTTTTCCAGTAGGGAATTTCTGCAAAGTCCGCTTATCTTAAAAACACAAAACGGAATATGTGGATTCTTGTCAGCGGTTTCAACCGTTCTGAAAATTTCTCGGAACCCTGCTTCAAACTCTGCTTCCGTTTCCTTGCCCTCTACCGAGTAATCTAAAATCGTCCCGATATTGTAAGCATCGAGAATTTTAGTCGTACTCGCGCATTCATTGATCGTTTCACCACCACAAAATTGATTAAAAATCGTCTTCTTAACGATTCCCTTTATGGGTAGATTTATTTTCAGAGCGAGCGCTGTGGCGTGTTTTCCTAATACCATCATCGCTTGGCTTGAGACCAACCTGAAGAGGTAATATGCTTTTCTTAAATCTTTATCCGATTTGCTGGCAAAAGCCACGCGAGTATCCTCAAATGATAACTTCTCAGCCTGAGGCGGAAAGTCAGATTTAAGGACAGTAGATTTGTTTGTCGGTTCCATTTTCAAAAAGCAATCCTATATTCGCCTGAAGCTTTAAAATTCATGTCAAAAGTAGAAATCAAACGAATTAAAACGGACGGCCACGAAGTCGTTTTTGGCAGACATTGCCTGGCCGAAATGGCAGAGCTATTGTCGGGCGAATCGTACCGTGGAGTGAAGATATTCATTTTAGCAGACGAAAATACGCTAAGCAATTGCTTGCCCGAAATGATTTCTAAGATTCCTCTTCTTGAAGGAGCTGAAGTGATTGAGATTGAATCGGGTGAGGAAAGCAAATCGTTTGAAGTCGTCTCAGGTATTTGGGAAGTCCTCACTGAATTGGGGGCTGATCGAAGCAGTGTGATGATCAACCTGGGCGGAGGAGTGATCACAGACTTGGGTGGGTTTATCGCAGGTACTTTCAAGCGCGGCATTCGTTTTATTAATATTCCCACGTCACTCTTGGCCATGGTCGACGCCTCAATAGGGGGTAAAACGGGTATTAACCATTCCGGACTCAAAAATGAAGTAGGACTATTTAACAACCCACAAGGAGTTTATGTTGACCCCACTTTTCTGGAAACTTTGCCCAAAGCACATGTGCTAAGCGGCTTTGCTGAGATGGTCAAACACGCACTCATATTTTCACCCGGTTACTGGAAAGAGCTACAGGAAGTAAGCCTACTTGACTTACCCTCATTGGATGACAGTATCTACCGATCCATCGAAATAAAAAATCAAATTGCGAGCAGCGATCCTTATGAATCGGGCAGGCGCAAAATCTTAAACTTTGGTCATACGATTGGTCATGCATTAGAGGCTTATTCGCACGAAAGTGATACAAAAGTGCTTTTACACGGGGAGGCAATCGCCATCGGAATAGTTTGTGAAGCCTACATTTCTCATAAGATTGAGCATCTTTCTGAAAAGCAGTTGAATGAAATCTCCTCTTTTATTTTCAGCTTCTTTTCAAAAGTGAATACAGAGGCATTTACCTTCCATCGATTGATCGAAATCATGCGCCACGATAAGAAGAACCGAGACGAGCGGATCAATTTTACCCTTTTGCCCGAAATCGGTGATGCTGTTTTTGATCGGCACGCGCAGGCCAACTTAGTAGTAGATTCATTAAATTACTATCAAAGGTGGGTGGGGTGATGATCAGATTAGAAAAAAATACTGCTCCCGATTCCATTGTCGAAATAGATTTGCCCGCTTCGAAAAGCATCAGCAATAGAGCCCTCATTATTCAGCATTTGGCCGATTCTGAAATTAACATTGAGAACCTCTCAACGGCGGAAGATACCGTTCACCTCAATGGAGCTTTGAGGCAGGGCGGCGATGAGTTGTGGATGGGAGATGCGGGTACGGCCTCTCGATTTTCCATTGCATATGCAGCAGTGAAAGAAGGCAGCAGAATCATAAAAGGTAGTGAGCGCTTGAGCCAACGGCCAATGAAGTCGCTCATCGATGCTCTGAGAAGTTTGGGAGCAGAGGTTAACTGCCTCGAAAAGGAAGGATTCTTGCCTGTTCAAATCACAGGCCGTGAGTTGACCGGTGGAGAAGTAGAAATAGAAGCAAGCGTTAGTAGTCAGTTTATTTCGGCGCTGATGTTGATCGGGCCACAACTGAAAGAAGGTCTCGTCATAAAATTCAGAGGAAAACCAACTTCTTTGCCTTACCTCACCATCACCAAAGAGGTCATGGCAATGTGCGGTGCTGAGGTTAGAATCGATGAAGACGCGATTGTGGTTGAACCAAAAAAATATGTCAATGCCACTGTCCGGGTGGAGCCGGACTGGTCGGCGGCATCGTATTTCTTTTCGGCGGTTGCCCTAAATCCTCAATTGAAAGTATTGCTGAAAGGCCTTACTTCTACATCCGTTCAAGGCGATGCAAATTTGGTAGACCTCTATAAGCCGTTGGGCGTAAAGCCTACTTTCAATCGAGCGGGACTGCTGCTAGAGCATTCAGGTAGCGCTTATACTCCGTCCAAGATCGATTTACAGGACAATCCTGATTTGGCGCAAACCATTGCCGTGACCTATGCAGGACTCGATCGCGAAGTCTTGCTGACAGGGCTACATACCTTGAAGGTAAAAGAGACTGATCGCCTGAGCGCCATGGTAAACGAATTGAGTAGAATGGGAGTGGAGGCAGAAGCTACCGATGACACCCTTTTTGTAAAAGCGGGAAACCGACTGACTCCTGATCAAACCATACGGACATATAAAGATCACAGAATGGCTATGGCTTTCTCCCCACTGGTTTTCAAAGTTCATTTGAATTTGGAGAATCCCGCCGTTGTCGGCAAGTCTTTTCCTGATTTCTTCGCGGAGTTTTCGAAGTTGGGTGTTAGAACGTATACCTGACCTGAAATTTTACCTCTGAGCGGGTATTGCCTTGAATTTCTTCCAATCCCGACCCTACCAATTGACGATCGGTGTAGTAGCTCTGCGCCCAGCGCAACCATATGTCTAAATTGCGGCCTACCTCGTATTTCACAAGAATGTAGGCTCTGGTTCCTCTGCCGGCGTAGGCTGGAATGGAAAAGAAGTACAAAACATCGTTCTCGTAAGCATAAATGCGTGAATCAAAATTATCGGTGTCGAACAGCGCGTATCGGGCAGCGATGCGAAGCGGAAGTTTCTTCACATCCCAAATCACATCCTGGTAAGCCATAAAACCTCTAGAGGTGGGTTCATTTCCTCTGCCGTACTCCGTAAGCTCAATTCTCGATCGCAGTCTGATCTGCCGAGTGGCACTATGGCTGAAGTTGAGTCTTAGGTTTTTTCGAGGGTTATCCACTAAAAAGTCGGCTCCTTCTACGTCTTCTCTTGTATTGATCTGCCGCAATCTATCCCGATAGCGAAGGTAGATGTTTGTTCTGCCTGAAGCTTGGTACTCCAGTTGCCCGAAGAAATCGTATCCGCTTGATGGGGCGTCAGTTTGAAATCGTAGCCACGGGAATTTGAATTGGTCGATGTAGGCGTTTACTTTCCAGCGCTTGAATGGACGAAATTCTACCCCGAAGTAAATCCCACTCTCATTTTCGACCAGCGTGCCTTCACCAAACCCCACGGAAGCCACACCCTGAAAATCTTGTTCGTAGTAGCGCTGTGTAATGTTAACCAGGAGTCGCGGATTCATTTCGATGTTCACTCCGTTCATGGTGGCAATTCCACCATTGGCGCTGTGGGCTGTTTCTCCAAAGAAAAGGAAGTTCTGTACCCGCAAGAGGTAGTCTGCACCTACGGTGGTGTTTTCCTTTCCATTGAATCGAAATTGGCTGTAAAAATCCGTGTTGCGATTGATTTGCCCGTCGAGCTGCATGTGAGCTGCTGTCACCCCCATTTGGAAATTGGTGGTTTTGTATCGTAAATGGCCGCCGTAGTGTTCTTGAAAAATTGCGTCCTTATCTGCAATCTCGTTTGCCGTGCGGTGAAAGCCTGTTTCTTGAAAACTCGTAATGAGGATTTCAGGTTCAGAAAAATCGAGGGAGTCATTTGGTTCTAAGTCCGTGAGGTTTCCGTCAATATTCTTTCCCGAATAGAATGCGGTAAAATCAAACTTTCCATGATTCAAGGTCACGGCACCACCCCTCAAAAACAGATTTTCATTAATCGAGGTATAGGGTGTAATACCTCTTCCTGCTTGGGCGGTGCTAACGGTAAAAGAACTCTTCCGGTTGAAGCCGAGCCCCGACCAAAAGGTGAGTCCTTGGCCAAACTGTGCTTGGTAATCTCCGATGGCAAGCTGTTGTACTACCCCAAAATCTTTGAGGTATATATGTCCGGAATAAAAGTCGAAGCCATTAGGTTGACTGCCCTGAAAAAACTCTTCACCATTGTCTTTTTCCGCCGTCATTCCAAAGCTGATTCGATCGCCATAGCGATAGCGATACCTGGCAAATACTTTGTCGGGAGAACCCAAATACCGAGAATTAGGTCTATCCGCCAATTCTTCTTCGCTAATAGGGGCATACCCTGCTTGATCTTCCAATATTCGTTGCCATCGAACGACCAATTCATTTTTCCCGTAGTCTCGGAGTCTCTGAAGAGTTATTTTTTCTCGAGTCTCATCTAAGCTAACTTTTACAAATGGCAAGATCAGTTCTGCTGTAGCCTGATCCCAGCCATCAATCACGGCAAGCTCGTAGATGGAGAAGAGTTGACCGTATTCCTTTCGGTAATCCAGAAATCGTAAAATCTGATCGTTGGTCAGTAGCCCGAGCCCATAAAGATCATCGACAGATGCTGTATTCATGTTCAAGGGAAAATCTAAGTAGACCGATAATTGTTCAAAAAGCGTCGTGTAATCGAGGTTTTCATCTTCGGCGGCTTCGGCAATTTGCTCAATCCGCTGCTCGATGATATTGCCTCGGTCGACTTTCTGATTGGGCTGTGCCCAAGTTTGAGTCAGGCAAAAAGTGAAGAGAACTATGAGGACTGAATGCCTCATTTTTCGCCCGGGTTGTAAGTCAGTGAAATCTGAGGAGAGTACCCGAGTACACTACTGTAGCTCGACGCCAAGTCGAATTGAAAGCTGTCAAATTTTACACCCAATCCAAAACTGAATAGGCTCGGTTCGGAAGAAGCTCCCAAACGGAGATAGAGAATTTCTACAGGCTGGTATTCGATTCCGCCACGAAATAGAGCGTTTTGATCGATGTCTTTTTCGACTTCGCCCGCAAAGAGAAGGTCGTCACTAATTTGGTAACCTGCACCGAGTCGAATCATCGTTGGAATTTTTTCATCGGGTATGGCATTTCCGTTATTATCGATGAGGGTCGTGCGAGTAGGGTTAAAAAGATGTGCCGCAACGGTTACTCTTTCTGAAACTTCCATTCGCACCCCTACTTCCGCGGTCAAGGCTCCTGCGTTTCCGTAGTCTTCTGCGGCAATGCGAGTAGTTTGGTAATTAATCTGAACACCGACGGAAAACCTTTCGGATAGCTTCATCCCATAGGCCAGGCCAAGCTTTCCCTCGTTGTAAACATTGTAGCCAAAGTTGCTGTAGTTGATTCCAATGGCTCCATTGCCCAGGGGTGCCGCTCCCGCAAATCCCGCGAACGCCATCCCGTCTACCAAAAAACGATTCTCGTAAAACGCTCCTGCTGTTATATTTTCAACGTACCCCAATCCGGCTTGATTGTGAAAACTGCTCCAAATATCGGTGAAGGTCAATGCCGTATTAGCCATACCTGCCGGACGAGCGCCTACGGGATCATTCCCATTCTGCCCCCACAAGAGCAAAGGTAGGAAGGTGGCTATGAGTAATGCTTTTTTCAAATGATAGTAATCGTCGACCAAAATACGAATCTCAATTGATGGGTGATGTTATGCTCAGATTAAATTCTGTCGGTGTAAAAAGTCCGAGCGAATAGGTGATTTCTAAAAAAATCTGTTGTCTAGTGGGAAATCCTGAATGGCAACAACCTTAACCTTGTTAAAATCCTCATGAAGAGGATTAATCAAGATATTGAAATCACCGTGAACCACCGCTGAAGGTACTTTGAGAATCAAGTCTTTTCTGCTCCGAATGAATTCATCGCCTATCTTTTGAGTCGAGACCTTGTGCGGAAAAGCATTCCAATCGGGCTCAAGTTGATCTACTGAGATTTCGTCACATTTTACTGAGTCGGGGATTTCGATTTCCAGCATCACATAATCGAGAGGGAGAGCAGCCGCAGAGAGGTGAACGACTATTTCCGCTAAAGCCAAAGCTCTGTTTTCTGCCGTGTAGATCATCGGCGTACCCGCGGAGTTCCATCGGTTGTTGTAAAGAGATGCACCCACTCCGTCCAGCTTTTCGGCATACTTTCGTGTCGTAAGTCGGTAGACAAGCACTAGGCAAATATTCCGTGCTCGATTCTGTTGAGCTCTTCTAGAATGAGTGAACGACCATATGAATCTTTGATCAGTTCAAATGGTTTTTTGCCACTCAACGCCAAAGTAGGAGAGTGGAGCCAAATGGAAAACTTTTCGGAGGAGCCAAAGACGGACTCGCCTCGAGTGACTAATTCTACCATTTCGAGAATTTTTTCGGAGTGAATGGATTTGAAGACAAAGCCCTTAGCCTTTTTGTGCCGTTGAAGCGTTTTTTGGGAGATATTCAAGTAATCGGCCCAATCACTTTCGGTGAAGAAGAGTAGGTTTTGAACCTTTTCGAAGAAGCGAAAGCTCAACCCTTTTTTAATGACGCGACTAACCAGTAACTTATCGTGAAAAAATTGCTCTATGGAAGAGCCGATTTGAGTGATGTCAAAAGAATTTTTGAGATAGACCTGCATAGCCTCCTCGAAAATTTCGCTCTTTGGTGTAGAAATGGAATAACTCATTCTGTAGACATTTGACTCCTAAATTACGACATTAGTCTAGGTTTTCCAAGTTTACGATAATTTTCTACGAAGAGTTACCAATTGAAAGATGCTGAAAATCAGATAAACCCAAGGGCTTGTGTGCAATGCCAGATCAAACCAATCCATAGCTTGCATTCCCTCTGCACCTCCCATTAGCCATCTCCATTTGCCAAATAGGTGTGGCTCGGGAAGGAATGGAGCCAGACCCAGTGTGACTGAAGCTAAAAAAGCCAATAGCACTCTTCCTTTTGCTTTTTTTATCATTTTGTTCTTCCTTTCAGTCGCTTTCATCCCACAAAAGTAAATTCTTTACGTCTGTAGAATTGTGCTCAAAGTCACTGAATTACCTGCTCTTGGGTACATCAATTTGATTGGCGTTTGCCCGCTTCTTATTATTCGAGTTCAGTTGCCCTATATTTGAAGCACAGAAAGTCAAAGATGTCACATTACAATGTTGCAGTTCTTGGTCCTATTCCAAGAGATCATATTACCACTCACCACGGAGAAGTAATTGAGAAATATGGGTGCGCCATGCATACCGCCATTGGTTTATCCAAA
>JGI12210J13797_10479252_pt1 | contig 30863 bp, 22 predicted proteins | sample ElkSlonscriptome_3_FD_13797 | JGI IMG/M metagenome (IMG submission 13797) | reverse complement strand
GGTTATGAAGAATAAGATTTTTACAATAGAAGGTGTGCATAATACAAATTCTACAGTTTACTACAGTGTGTACAAATGGGCGGAGCAAAACTTAGAAGCACCTGAGATTGCGTTAGACGATGAACCTATTTAGAAGCAGAGTCATAAACCCTTAATATAACTTTAGTTGAGGCGATATTTTACTAAACTACTTATACTACCATGCTAACCGTTGATGGTGATCGGCTTTGGGAAAGATTAATGGAGATGGCTCAAATTGGAGGCACTTCTCAAGGAGGGGTGTGTCGAGTTGCATTAACCAATGAAGACCGCGACGGAAGAAACCTGTTTGTTCGCTGGTGCGCAGATATTGGGTGCACGGTAGAAGTAGATCAAATGGGAAATATCTTTGCTCGACGCCCCGGCGAAAATAACGACGCCCCAGCTATTATGATTGGCAGTCATCTTGACTCGCAGCCCACCGGCGGTAAGTTTGATGGGGTACTCGGAGTACTGGCCGGATTTGAGGTACTGGAGACATTAAACGATCACGCCATATCTACCTCCGTGCCTATCGAGCTTGTCTCGTGGACGAATGAAGAGGGAGCTCGGTTCTCACCCGCAATGATTGCTTCCGGAGTTTTCTCAGGTAATTTCACCCTAGACTACGCTTACTCTAGAACAGATAAGCAGGGGCGAACCTTAGGCGGAGAACTGGATCGGATTGGATATAAAGGAGCTTTAAAAGTTGGCGACCGCCCTTACCGAGCTACCTTCGAACTGCACATTGAGCAGGGACCCATTTTAGAGGCTGAGCAGAAATCGGTAGGCATCGTAACGGGGGTGCAGGGTATCCGATGGTACGACCTAACCCTCACGGGGCAGGAAACCCACGCGGGCCCATCTCCCATGCGCTACCGCCGCGATCCGATGATGTTAGCGTCTAAAATACTACCCCTAGTCTACGGTATCGCCGAGACTTACCAACCAGAAGCCAGAGTAACCATCGGCTACATCGATGCAATGCCGGGAGTGCGAAACACCGTACCCGGATCGCTAACAATAGCCATTGACCTAAGACATCCGGATGCTGAAACACTGGCAAATATGGATAGTGATCTCAAAGGTATTGTACGAGAACTAAATGGAGAACACGAAGTAGCCACTGAACTTGAAGAAGTGTGGCATTCACCACCCGTGAAGTTTGCTTCGGAATGTGTTGACGCGGTAAGAAACGCTACGGAAATCTGTCAGGTATCGGCCAAGGAGATCGTCAGCGGAGCAGGTCACGATGCGGTGAATATTGCCAAAGTTGCTCCCACTAGCATGATTTTTATCCCTTGCAAAGACGGTCTTAGTCACAACGAACAAGAGAGCATCAAACAAGAAGATGCCATTCATGGCGCAAACGTTTTGTTGAATGCGGTGCTACAAATAGCCTCTAGCAATAAAGTAAGTGAAGGCATAATATCGAGTAACGCATGACGGAAAACAAAGCAAAATACCAACATTTAGCCCCAGAAACTCTTGAGTTTATAGGTTCCCCCCGCAAGATGCTCATCGATAACGAATGGGTAGCCAGTAGCTCGAAGGAAACGATCAATACTATAAATCCAGCCAACAGCACCGTGCTGACAAGCGTGCCCTCCGCCAATGAAACTGATGTTGATACTGCAGTTCGGGCAGCAAGAAATGCCTTTAATAACTACTGGAAGAACGATGTAAGCCCCGCTCAGAGAGCCAACCTGCTTTTCAAGCTGGCGGACCTTATGGAACGGGATACCAAGGTGTTAGTGCAATTGGAGACGCTGGATAATGGCAAACCTCTGGAGAAAGCTGCCTTCGACATAGAAGGAGCTAGCAATCACTTAAAATATTACGCCGGATGGGCTACCAAAATTGAGGGAAGCACCGTGCCAGTTGACTCCGGTAAATTGGTCTACACTCAAAAAGAGCCTTTGGGAGTGGTTGGGCTTATTGTACCTTGGAATTTTCCACTGATGATTGCCATGTGGAAATTAGCCCCCGCTCTAGCTTGTGGTAATTGCTGTATTCTTAAACCGGCTGAGCAAACCCCGCTCACTGCGCTTTATCTTGGAAAACTTATTATTGAGGCGGGCTTTCCGGCTGGAGTGGTCAACATTGTCACCGGAGGGGGAATTCCTACTGGGCAAGCGATGACCCAGCACATGGGTATTGATAAGATTAGTTTTACTGGATCAACTGAAGTGGGACGAAGCATATTAGAAGGAGCCGCGCGTAGCAATCTTAAAAAAGTTAGTCTGGAGTTGGGGGGGAAGTCGCCGAACGTCATTTTTGATGATGCTAATCTGGAAGAGGCATTGAATAGCTTGCCTTGGAGCAGTTTTTACAATTCAGGGCAAGAGTGTACGCTGGGTTCCCGGGTATATGTTCAAGAATCCATTTTCGATAAAACGTTAGAATTCCTAAAGAAAAAAGCGGCAGCGATGACCATCGGCAACGGATTAGACAATCCTGATCTGGGTCCGATGATTAGTGAAGAGCAATTAGAAACAGTCATTAACTATATTCAGGTAGGCAAGCAAGAAGGAGCCACGCTAGTTTATGGTGGAGCACGTTGTAACGGATCTTTATCCTCCGGTTATTTCCTAGAGCCGACCATCTTTACCACGCAAAACGAAAACATCACCATAGTGCGGGAGGAGATTTTCGGACCGGTGGTAGTCATATCCAAATTCGATGATTTTGACGAAGCCGTTCGGAAAGCAAACGCTACCGAATACGGACTCGCTGCGGCAGTCTGGACTAGCGATTTGTCTAAAGCTCATCGTTTCGCTCAGGCAGTAGATGCAGGTACGGTTTGGGTCAACGGCTACGATCTATTCGATGCCTCAGTACCGTTTGGTGGCTTCAAACAGAGTGGCAACGGTAAAGAAATGGGAAAGAGTGGCATAGACCTCTACACCCGAGAAAAGTCGGTGTGGATCGTGTTTTAAAGGGAGACCGAAGGTGATAAATAATGATTGATGACTGATGAATAATGATCGGTGAACAGTTGGCGAGGAGCTGGGAGCTTGGGGTAATGTGCAGAGAATAGTTAGCAATTAGCAATGAATAATTTCCAAAACCAGACCCCAGCCAAGTTCCAGAGCCAAAACTTGTAGCCTTCTAACCTGTAACCATTTAAACATCAAGCAATTTAGCAATGACTACACAACTACTTTCAACGGAATTATTGTCTCCAGTTTGGACGCACCTCTCAGAATTCCAAGCGGTTCAGGGAGAAGGAGTGTATTTGTACGATGCAGAGGGTAATCGTTGTATAGATTTTACTTCGGGCATAGGGGTAGTCAATACCGGTCATTGCCATCCTAGGATAGTCGCTGCGCTTCAGGAGCAAGCCGCCACTTTGCTGTTCGGGCAAATGAACTGCGTGATGCCAAAGGCTACAATTGAGCTAGCTGAAAAGCTTAATGAAATTACCCCTAATCATATCAATCGGTTCTTCTTCTCTAACAGTGGAGCAGAAGCAACCGAGAGCGCTATCAAATTGGCCAAGGCCGCTACGGGACGGAGTAATGTCGTCGTGTTTCAGGGAAGCTTTCACGGGAGAACTCACCTAACAATGGCAATGACCACTTCCAAAACGGCTTATCGCTACAAATATCAGCCTTTACCCGCGGGAATTTTTGTCGCGCCTTTTCCTTACTCATTCTATTACGGCTGGGACGAAGAAACCACAGTCAATTTTTGCAAAAAGCAATTAGACCTACTTTTTCAGGGGCAAACTGCGCCCGAAGAAACCGCAGCTATTATTATTGAACCTGTGCTAGGCGAAGGTGGTTACGTTCCGGCCCCACCTGCTTTTCTACAACACTTACGAGAAGTCTGCAATGCCCACGGCATTCTGCTAATCATCGATGAGGTACAAAGTGGGTTTGGCCGCACCGGTAAGTTTTTCTGCTTCGAGCACTCCCAGGTTTCACCCGATATCATCGTCATGGCCAAGGGTTTAGGCAGTGGATTACCAATCTCAGCCATTGCCTCTACCGAGCAACTGATGGCGAAGTGGCCCGCAGGTACCCACGGCGGCACTTACGGTGGCGGCAGTGCCATCACCGCTACGGCCGCTTTAACTACCATAAAGATTCTTCAGGAAGAAAATCTATTAGAAAATACAGTACAAAGGGGTCAACAACTTATCACCCACCTAAAGCAACTGCAAACTCGCTTTCAGATGATGGGAGATGTCCGAGGTGTAGGATTAATGGTAGCAGTTGAGTTTACCGATGATGATGGCGAGCCAGATGCAGCAATAACCGCTAAAGTTATTAGCTCTTGTGTCAATGAAGGATTGCTATTGTTAGGCTGCGGTAGCTACAAAAATGTTGTCCGGTGGATTCCGCCGTTGGTAGTCACCGAAGCGCAAATTGAAGCAGGCTTACAAATCTTCGAAAATGCCTTAGAAGAAGTGCTATAAGCGCTTATTAAATAATATCTACGTTTTATTCATTAAATTTTAAAATCTACAAACTATGAAAAGAAAGCTACGTATTTTTATTCTATTCTTTTTTATGGCGGGTATAGCCACTGCGCTGCACGCGCAGGAGATTTCCGGTACCGTAACGGATGAGTCGGGTTCGGCTTTGCCCGGAGTAAATATTCTTCTGAAAGGAACGGGTACGGGTACCCAGACCGGTCCCGATGGTAAGTACAGTATCGCCGCATCACCTTCCGATGTGCTGGTATTTTCGTATTTGGGTCAGAAAACTACTGAACAAAAAGTAGGAACCAGGACCACCCTGGATGTTCAAATGCTAGAAGATGCCGCCCAATTACAAGAAATTGTGGTAGTTGGCTACGGTAGTCAAAAGAAGAGTGATCTCACCGGGTCGGTATCCAGTATCAAAGGAGATGAAATTGCCCGACAGCCGGTAGCTAGTTTGGATAACGCCTTACAAGGAAGGGCTGCTGGTGCTCTCATAAGTTCACCATCAGGTACTCCGGGAGCAGGCATCAGTATCCAAATTAGAGGAAGCACGTCATTAACTGCTAGTAGCGAACCACTCTACGTTATTGATGGTATACCCATGATTTCTGAAGATCTATCGGATCTTTTTACGGGGGGGCAAAGAACCAATTCTATTGCAGATATCAACCCTGCCGATATTGAATCAATCGAAATTCTAAAAGATGCTTCCGCTACAGCCATCTACGGTTCCCGGGGAGCAAACGGGGTAGTTATTATCACTACAAAGCGAGGAAAAGTTGGCGCACCTAAAATTGATATCAACTCCTACTACGGCGTGCAAACGGTAACTAATACTGTAGACATGTTAAGTTCGCGAGAATATTTACTGCTAATGGATGATGCTGCCCGACAGGACAACCGCGCTTTAGGCACTGACTACGAAGAAAACTATGTTTCTGACATTTGGGGCTATGACCCCAATGATCCTGAACTAAGAAATACTGATTGGTACGGTGAAATTTTCCGAACTGCTCCTATCCAAAGCCACGATATCTCAGTATCTGGAGGTAACGAACGTACTCAATACTTCACCTCTTTAGCTTACTTTGATCAGGAGGGTACCCAAATCGGTACGGGCTTCGAGCGACTGAGTGCTAGAGTTAATTTGGATAGTAAAATTAACGACTGGCTAGATGTAGGTACTACCATTTCTATAAACCGAACGAACCAAGACCGAACGATCAACGATAACTCGCTCTACGGAGTGGTTATTAATACCCTAGCTGGTGATCCACTTATGCCTGTGCGGGAAGAAGATGGTAGCTATGCGGATCCTTTTAGCTACAATGGATGGTGGATGCTGGATAATCCGGTATTGGTAGCTAATGAATACGAAAGATCGACCAAAACTACCCGAGGGCTAGGGTCGATATTTGCTGAAGTTACATTAACTGAAGGACTAACTTTTCGGCATTCTACTTCCATTGACTATACTAGTTTAACCGATGAATCCTACACTCCTATCATCTCTCGGGAATCTTCTAACGCTAGTGCCAACGGCTTAGGCGTTTACGGGGCTACCGAAGATTTTACTTGGATTACGGAGAACTACTTCTCCTACACCCGTACTTTCGGAGATGTACACAACTTAAACGCAGTGCTGGGAACATCATACCAGGCGTCTAATCGTAATTTCGTAAGTATTGACGGTCAGCAGTTTCCAAGCGATCAGTTTACTAAATTAGATGCCGCTGCTGAAATTACCGACGCAACTACATTGGGTACCCAGTGGGGTTTAGCTTCCTACTACTTTAGAGCGAACTACGGCTTTGATGATCGCTACTTAATTACGTTAACCGGGCGAGCCGATGGGTCTTCCCGTTTTGGGGATAATAATCGCTTCGGATTCTTTCCTTCAGGTTCAGTGGCCTGGCGCATAAGCGAGGAGAATTTCTTTGAGTCAGTTTCTACCGTGTCAGACCTAAAATTAAGAGCGAGCTACGGAGTTACTGGTAATCAAGATGGGATCATTGATAGGGCTACTGGGCGATCTAGAAACTTTCCGGCCAGAGGTTTATTTGGGGTGCGCAATTATCGCGCGGGAGCCACATTAGTACCAACCCAATTGAGCAATGCTAACCTGAGTTGGGAAAGTACGGCACAGTTCAATGTTGGTCTTGATCTAGGTCTTTTTGATAATCGCCTGACCTTAACGACCGACTACTTTATTAAAAATACGGAAGATCTACTATTGGATCGGATTATACCCGGTATCTCGGGGTTTTCTAATGTGATTGATAACATTGGGGCGATACAAAACCGAGGATTAGAATTAGCCGTGAGCGGAGTAATTTTAACCGGACCATTGAGTTGGACTTCTTCATTTAATATCTCGTTTATTGAAAACGAAATAAAAAAGCTGGCAGTCAATGATCAAGTGGTAGGCGATGCTCATATTCTTTCGGAAGGGCAACCTATCGGCACTTTTTATCTAATAGATCAAGACGGGGTTGATCCACAAACCGGTGATATGATATGGGATGACTTTAACGGTGATGGAGCCATTAACTCGGGCGACCGACAGATAGTGGGCAATGTTCAGCCTGACTTTTTTGGTGGGTTCAACAATACTTTCAGCTATAAAGGGATTGACCTAAGCTTTCTGTTTCAATTTTCGGTCGGAAACGAAATATTCAACCACAGTCGGGCTCACTACGAGAACCTGGGATGGAGCCGCATTGGTACCGGATTCCCTTTGCCTGATGGAAACAATCACGTGCTGGCGCGAGACCGATGGCAAGAGCCAGGCGATGTAACGAATATTCCACGGGCATCGCTTGAGAATGGAAACTGGCGAGAGTATTCCTCGCGGTGGTTGGAAGATGGTTCGTTCTTACGGTTAAAGACCTTCAACTTGGGCTATAACTTTCCCCAAGAGTTAGTCTCGAGAGTTCGAATAAGTAATTTGAGAGTATACGTTCAGGGCCAGAATCTGTTAACGTTCACTAACTATACAGGAGCAGACCCGGAGGTGAGTCAAAATGCCCGTGACCCTAGAGTTGCTGGAGAAGACTTTGGAACCCTTCCCCAAACTAGAAGCCTTAGTGTGGGAGTAAATATTGGACTTTAAAAAATCATATAATGAAAAGCATATATATATTATTATTCGTTGGGTTGCTAGTTTTCTCCTGCGATGTTCTTGAGCCACAACCCCAGCAAGAGTTAGATGCTAGCACCGCTCTGGTTGATGCTGGATCAGCCGCTGGTATTTTGTCTGGGACATACTCCCTAATGCAAGATATCGACTACTATGGTTTAGAATACATTATGAACAATGACCTTCTAGCTGATAATGCGGTGTTTGAAGGATTTTTTGATTCACAACTAGAGATGGATCAGCAGGCCGTTCCCAATACTAATATTTGGATCACCGACGTTTGGCCCGATATTTACGTAGTCATTAGCTCCGCCAATCTTCTGATTACTGGGGTCAATAATATTGAAGACCCCGCACTAGACAAAGATGCTGTACTAGGAGAAGCACACGCCGTGCGGGCGTTAGGCTACTTTGACCTGCTTCGCTATTTTGGGGAGCACTACGATAATTCGTCTGCATTCGGGGTTCCGGTAATCCTGGAGCCAATACCTAATAATGACTTTAACCAAATACCGGATCTACCTCGTAGTTCGGTTGCCGAAGTGTACGACCAAATTATCAACGATCTTGATATGGCTATCCCATTACTAGCAGGTAGTGATGATACTGGTACAATGAACTATTGGGCAGCTCTTAGCTTAAGAGCTAGAGTGAATTTGTATCAACAAAACTATGACCAGGCTTTAGCCGATGCCGACTCGGTAATCACTAGAGGGCCGTTTGTTTTAGAGCCTAATTTAGACGATGTGTTTTCTACTACAGAATCTTCGGGAGAATCTATCTTTGAGATTGAATTCAACGAACAGGATCAGAGTGAGTATAATACATACCTATTCAGAAGGGATGAGTATAATGTAGATACTACCTTGTTAAATTCATTTGAAGAAGGCGATGCCCGAGCTAACTTCTTTACCAATTTGCGGGGTCGTGATCGGACTACGAAGTATTCGGATAATACTAACTCTAATAATGCGAAGATATTCCGGTTGGCCGAGCTATACCTCATTCGTTCGGAAGCAGCTGTGTTCTCAAGTGATGATTCCAACGCTGGTACGGCTGATTTAAACGCAATACGTAATAGAGCTGGGCTGGAAGATTTGGCAGCGATAGCTTCTACCGAGGATTACGTAGATGCTTTGCTATCTGAAAGAAGGGCTGAACTTAACTTTGAAGGTCACCGCTTCTTTGATTTAGTTCGTTTGGGACGAGCACAAGCAGTACTGGGTCTAGAATCGTTCAGAAGAATTTTGCCGATACCGCGTACCGAACTACAAGTTTCCGATGCGTTGGTGCAAAATCCGGGTTACTCAGCTGAGTAACTTATTGAGCTACTCTTAATAAACCGGAAACGGGAGTCTGGAGATCAGGCTCCCGTTTTATACCGTCATAATCTCTTTTTCTTTCGTCTGAAATACGCTTTCTACTTTAGCGGTATATTGATCTGTTAGCTCTTGTACCTTGTCTTCACCGCGTTTTACTTCATCTTCCGAAACGTTCTCTTTGAGTAAGTCTTTAATACTATCATTCGTATCTTTTCGGACGTTTCGTATACTGATTTTTCCGTTTTCAGCCTCACTTTTTGCCTGTTTCACCAACTGTACTCGTCGCTCTTCAGTAAGTGGAGGAATATTCAAACGAATTAGTTCGCCATCGTTCTGAGGGTTTAAACCCAAATCCGAATTCATAATTCCTCGCTCAATTTCGCTTAGCAGGTTCTTCTCCCAAGGTTTAATCATAATAGTACGGGCATCTGGAGTAGTGATAGAAGCTACCTGATTAATGGGAGTGGAGTTTCCGTAGTATTCCACCATTAGGCCATCCAGCATATTGGGAGTTGCTTTACCTGCCCTAATTTTTGCAAACGCCTGATGAACGTGAGAGAGCGACTGATCCATCAATTGTTTGGCTTCATCTAGATAAAGTTCGATTTCTTCAACCATGCGTATAAAAAGTTAGGTTTCAGTATTGAAAACATGCGTAAGGCAGCGAACTTACTAAAAAATGGAAAAAATTCTTAATTAATCAGCGTTCCTACCTCTTGTCCGTTAATCAGATTAAATAGATTGCCAGGTTTATTCATATCAAAAACAATGATGGGCAGGTTATTTTCTTGGCAGAGGGTAAAAGCCGTCATGTCCATTACATTAAGTTTTTTCTGAAAGACTTCGCCAAAAGTAATCGTAGAAAACCGGGTAGCTGTTGGGTCTTTTTCCGGGTCAGCTGTGTATACTCCATCAACGCGGGTTCCTTTCAGCACCACATCAGCTTCAATCTCAATAGCTCGTAAGCTGGCAGTTGAGTCAGTAGTAAAGTACGGATTACCGATACCCGCCCCGAAAATAACAATGCGACCCTTTTCGAGGTGGCGAATGGCCCGACGGCGAATGAACGGCTCACAAACTTGTTCCATTTTAATGCCGGACATCAGCCGGGTGTAGACCCCAGTCTGCTCTAGAGCACTTTGTAGAGCCATACCGTTGATAACGGTCGCCAGCATTCCCATGTAATCACCTTGAACGCGATCCATACCCGAATTCTGAGCTTGTACGCCCCGAAATATATTCCCGCCGCCAATGACGATAGCCACTTCTACCCCGGTATCTTTTACCCGCCTAATTTCTTGGGCGTACTGGTGAATTCGTTCCGGGTCAATTCCGTAGGGTTGGTTTCCCATCAGGGCTTCACCACTTAGTTTTAAAAGAATGCGTTGGTACTTCATGCGGGTCGTTTGATTAGTCGTAAATTAGATGCAAGTAACGCAAATTTATCTAAGTGAAAAGAAGAGTGTAAGGAAAAGTTATGAATAGTGTTTAGGTGTTTTAGTGTTATAGTTCTGAGTCTACAATTGAAGAATTTAAGTGTTAAACTACAGTACTATAACACCTCGCACAGTAACACCATAACACTCGATTATTCAAAACTAACCAGTATCTGGTTTTTCTCGACACTCTGTCCGGTTTCTACTGAAATTGCTGCAATTGTGCCCGAAGCCGGAGACTTAATGGCATTTTCCATTTTCATTGCTTCCAGCGTAAGCAATTTATCACCGGCTTCTACTGAGTCGCCTTCACTGATGCTGATCGCCCGAATCAGGCCGGGCATTGGGCTGCGCACTTCTTTTACCACTGCTTCTGCAGTGGCATCCATGCCTAAGGTTTCTAATAACTTATCAAGATCGGATTGCAGTTGTATCGATATCTTTTTTCCATTTACTGAGATAATAAAGTGCTTGGTGTCGTAATTAGCTTCTATCACCTCAGCGCGATAAGATTTATGCTGATGAATTATGTGAAAGTGGGACTCGGAAAGCTGATGAATATCTAGCGGAACTGCTTGCTGATTGACTTCAATAGATTCAGCATCAACCTCAACGGTTAAGGTATTAGTACTATTAACAGTGGCTTGGTACATAGCGTAAAAGAAGTGTTCGTAAGCAAGGTACAAACAATTAGCTAAAGCTATTGATGATCGCTTGGAAATGCTCTCGGTACTTGGGACCAATAGATATTCTGACTTCGCCAATATGAATATGATTATCCCGAATAGTATCAATATGATTTAGCGATACAATATATGACCGCTGAATTTGAACGAAACCGGAAGCTGGTAACCCAGATAAAGCTTGTTTGATCGTTGACCGTACCAGTACCTTTTCGTTTTGCAGATGATACGTCACATAATTACCGTTGCCTTCAATGTATCTAACATCCTGGTACCTGATTTTAGAACGTTCGCCGCCGGTTTTTACAAAGAAAAATTCCAGAAGCGCATTGCTCGATGTACGAAGCCGATTTTGTGCCTTGAGAACTGCGGCGTGAAACCGGGCAAATTCAAACGGTTTTAGCAAATAGTCTACCGCCTCAACATTATAACTTTCCAGCGCGTATTCACTGTAGGCCGTAGTAAAAATGATAAGTGATTGGCTTTTCTGAATGATTCGGGAAAGTTCCAACCCCGAGATGTCGGGCATATTGATGTCTAAAAAGATAAGCTGAATGCGGTTTTCTTCTAGAAAGTCTAGGGCTTTAAACGGATTAGTAAATATCTTAACTAATTGCAAAGAGGCAATGTGGGAAGCATGGTTTCCAATAACCTGTAAAGCGTTTGGCTCATCGTCTATGGCAATCGCGCGAATCATGAAGTTAGATTAAGTTCTAAGTTAACTTGGTATTGGTTGTCTTTCCTACCATAGTCTAATGTATGATTGTTCGGGTAAATAAGTGTCAATCGGTTTTTTACGTTTTCTAATCCTAACCCGCCTGCCTGAAATTGGTCAGATCGATGTACAGTATTTTTCACTTCCATGAACAACAGTCTGCTCTTCAAGCGAATATGTATGTCAATATGAGATGCACTAGTGGTGCTGATTCCGTACTTGAATGCGTTTTCAATAAACGGCATCAGAATCATAGGAGCGATTCTTAAGCTTTCCGCTTCGCTACCCTTCAAATCAAAGTTCACGTTTAGTTGCTGATCTTCATTCAGTCGCATTCGTTGCAACTCAATATAACGTTCCAGATAATTCAGCTCCTTGTTTAACGAAAGGAAATCAGCCTGAGAATCGTGCAGACTATACCGCATCAAAGTACCTAGCTGAGAAATATTGTGGGCGGTAGTGATTGCCTGTTCCTCTAGGGCTACCGCATAAATATTATTCAGAGTATTAAACAGAAAATGAGGGCTTACTTGGGCTTTCAATAACGCCAATTCCATTGATGATTTTTCCGCAACCAGTTGGCTTTTTACCTGTTCATTGACGAACCAATCTTTGATAAACCGGTAGGCAAATGAGATGTAAACAATCCAGGGTATTTGGCTAAAGATGAACTTATCAAAGCTGAGAAATTCTCGGAACATCCAACGACCAAATTCTTTAGAGAAGTCAAGACTCGCCCAATCGCTAATCATCAAGGGAGCTAATAAAAATACGGTATGCAATACTTTAGCCGCAATGAGTAATACTACTAAAAGCAAAATGTATTTGAGCCACGTATTCTGCTTAAAGAATTGAGGAATAAGAATAAAGGTGTTGATGTAAATGGGCAAAATAAAGGTTAGAACCAGCGAAATTAACCGGAAGGTAATATGCGTTGAATCCAGGTTATTCGACCAGGCAGCAAGGACGGAAGCTATTAGTAGCAGCCAAAAAATTAGGTGAAACCATGCTTCTCGCTTATCCAGATTAATGAATGATAGGATCATTATGAAACGATTTAGTTAACAACGACCCAATCTTATCATTTGCGCAGCTCAACTAAAAACTAATGTGATGAACCAGACTTTTTTTGACGTGAATGCACTAGTAGAAGCAACGAGCGAAATGCTAAACTCTTAATAAGATGAAGAGTCAATCACCTTAATCATTGGCAATAAACTGCTCCTTATTTTCGGCTTCGCCGTTTACATTGTAGTGAGTAAATGTAATCTGAGGCTGACCTTCTTCTCGCTTCACCTCAACCCCCAAAAAGCCACCAATCAAATTTAAGTAGCGATGCTGAGGTTGTTTGCCGGCAGTCCAGCCCTGCACGTGCGAGTCGCTCACCGGACCCGAGCCAAATTCCATAAGTTGGGTAACGCTATCCTGCGAAACGTACTGCCAATGCCGATCACCATTGATTATGTAAGTGTTGTTGTGCTGAGTTAATAAGTTTCTTAACCACTCACCTTCGGTTTGAAAGGCAGCGTTAGAGTGATTATCAGTTTTCGTTTCTCGATCGGGGCCAACCACGGGCGTAGCCGAAATTACCACCTTGAAGGTTGCATCTGATTCGGCTAAGGTTTGCGTAAGCCAATACTTTTGCTGCTGGCCTAGTATCGTTTTTCCTTCGCCATCGGGAGCTTGGTTGGCGCTACGGTACTCCCGACCCTCTAGCAGCCAGACCTGCAAATCTTGTCCCCAGCGAACCGTTCGGTAGGGAAGTTCTTTCATCGGAACATTTTCATTCCAAATTACTAAACCTTCGGCATATGATAACTCCCAATAGTCCGGCGTTTGGGCGTGGGAGTCATCGGAAAGTAGGTCGTGATCGTCTTTAATGAAATACGTTGGGGTTTGCTGGAAGAAGTTCACTAAAGAAGGCCATCCGTTAATGGCGTGCCACTTATGCCGCGCCTTTTCCGGATTGGTTGATTTAGGGCCAGGTTTGTCATAATATACATAATCACCGGTTTGCACGAAGAAATCAGGAGCTAACTCGGCCATGTTCAGATACGTTTTAAATCCAGCTACCGAATCGTCGTAGCTCCAAAAATACTGACAAGTAGAAGTAGTAAATGATACTGGTGCTGTTACGGTATCGGCGGGAGGGGTGCGAAAACTTCCCGTCAATACTGCTAAGTCTTCATCGGATTGCTGCACTTTTCCTTCCAGCCTGATAGTATACTTGGTATTTGGGATTAATCCTTCTAAGGGAATATGAACCGTATAATCTTCTTTCGCCTCGGCAGGAAACCAGTCTGAAGTTTCGGTAGATTGCGCCCCTTCTACTATTGCCCGAACGTAGCCTTCGGCGCCTCGGACAGCTCCATCCATCTCATCTACGGGCATATCTTCGTTAAAATTAAGCGGATGACGAAACACCTTGGGCTTGCGTTCGTGAACCACTGGATTAGGCTTTTCTTGTCCGCAGAGACGAGTCCAAATAATGGCTTCATTCGCGGTAAGCTCCGAAATCCGAAAACCGTTAGTGAAGTAAGCTTCCTGGGCGGAAGCAGGTAGAGAAGCTAGGAACAGTAAGTTGAGTAGGCTTATGTATAGTATTCGTTTCGTCATAGTACAAGTATATTGAAAATGATAATCATTTGACGAGAGAATCCCTGAAATCAGGTTTATCTGATAAAATTTTAATTGGGTGGAATAGTTTTGCCTACTAAGTCGTTACTTAATCCGATATTTGTGCCGTATCGAAAAACCACAATGAATAAGAAAGTATTGAAACCAATCTCATCCGTATCAGTCAGACAAGCCTTGGTTCTTGGACTCTGTACCTTAATGATTAGTTTTTCGGCTTGTAAAGTAGAGCAGATTTCTGCCACTCAGCCAGTTGAGGTCTCCAACCCCAATGCCAAACCTGACTCAGCAGTTAGCGAGATGGTAGAAGAAGAGCCAAAAGTAGAAGCGGTTGTTATTCCACCGTATCAGGCTACTGAAGCTCGCGAGCACGATCTGCTCCATACCAAACTGGAGGTGCGCTTTGATTGGGAAAAGCATTATCTCTACGGTAAAGCCACGCTTCAGCTAAAACCTTATTTTTACCCTCAATCCACAGTTAGCTTAGATGCTAAAGGTTTTGATATTCACTCGGTGCATCTAATGAATGATGCATCGGCTGAATCTAATTTACGTCCGCTCAAGTACGAATATGATAGCCTGATCCTTCAAGTTACCCTGGATAAGATGTACACTCGTGATGAAGACTTCTGGTTGGTGATAGATTATACCGCCAAGCCTGACGAGTTTGCCAGTGGTGGCAGTGCCGCGATTACTTCCGATAAGGGACTGTACTTTATTGATGAACCCACTCCTCAAATCTGGACGCAGGGTGAGACCGAAGCTAGCTCTCGTTGGTTTCCAACTATTGACATTCCTAATGAACGTTGCACTCAGGAGATGTTTATTACCGTAGATGATCGCTACGAAACGCTCTCGAATGGTACGCTGGTGTATTCTCAACGAAACCCTTCAGATGATTCGGTGCAAACTCGAACGGATTATTGGAAGATGGATTTACCCCACGCTCCGTATTTGTTTATGATGGCGGTAGGCGAATTTGCAGTAATAGAAGACCAGTGGAATGAGATGTCCGTCAACTATTATATTGATACGGCCTACGCAGATTATGCCGATAATATTTTCGGGCGAACTCCCGAAATGCTTTCGTTCTTTTCTGAGAAAGTCGGAGTGAAATACCCTTGGGCTAAATACTCTCAAGTAATCGTGCAGGATTTTGTCTCAGGGGCTATGGAAAATACTACCGCTTCCGTTTTCTACGATGCCTTATTAGTGGACGATCGCGAACTGTTGGATAACCATTGGGACGGAATTATTGCCCACGAGCTATTTCACCACTGGTTTGGTGATTTAGTCACCTGCGAGTCTTGGGCCAACCTACCACTGAACGAGTCGTTCGCTACTTACGGAGAGTACCTGTGGAGCGAACATTACTACGGAAAAGATGAAGCTGAGTATGACCGATGGGAAAAATTGCAAAACTATCTGTCAGAAGCAGAAGATAAGCAGGTTGACTTGATTCGCTATCGCCACGCGGATAAAGAAGAGATGTTTGACCGCCACTCCTATGATAAAGGAAGTTTGGTTTTGCATATGCTTCGCAAGCATGTGGGTGACGAAGCGTTCTTTGCCTCGCTAGAGCTTTATTTAACTCGCCATGCCTACACCTCGGTAGAAATTCATGACCTACGCATCGCCTTTGAGGAGGTGACGGGGCAAGACCTCAACTGGTTCTTTAATCAGTGGTTTCTCAGCGCTGGCCATCCGGTATTCGATGTGCAGCAACGCTACGAAAATGGGCAGTTAATGCTAATTGTATCACAGCTTCAAGATACTAAGACTACTCCAATCTACCAGATTCCGGTTACGATAGATGTGTGGATAAATGATAAGCGAAGTAGCTACGAACTGTGGATCAACGAGCCGTATCAAGAGTTTATTATTACTGCCGATACCGAACCACAATTAGTATTGTTTGATGCTGAAGGGGCATTACTAGCGCAGGTTTCTCATAATAAGTCGGAAAAGGAGTGGGCGTATCAGTTTCGTAACACCGATCACTTCACCCATCAGTTAGCCAGTTTACAGACGTTGGTCAACGATTCTACTGCCACCATTACTTCTGCAATCTTAACCGAAGCATTAGATGATGATTTCTGGATGATCCGACGGTTGGCAATTAATGCTTTAGAAGAAAAATTAAGCGTAAGCGACAGTACGCTGCTGCACAAAATCGAGATGTTGGCTCGTGATGATGAAAAGTCGCTAGTGCGGGCTGATGCGATCAATGCACTGGCCACTGTCAATGCTGAACGTTATCAGGATTTATTCCAGCAAGCCCTACAAGATTCTAGCTACGCGGTAGTAGGTACCGCCATTGCTGGTTACGCCAAAACAACGGCTACTGATAAGGCTTCTCGTTTTGCTCCCTACCACAAATTCACCAACTTCAATACGGTAATGGCTTTGGCTGACTACTTTGTTTCTGAAGGAGTGGCTGATCAGTACCAATGGTTTGAAGAAAAAGCGACTAAAATTTCGGATGAGACTTTGTACTATTTTCTGAATTATCTAGCGCAGTACTTAGTAGCGACCAATGATGAGCCATCTACTCAGCAAGGTATTCAGTTGTTGGCCGATCAGGCTCGGAATCACCCCCAATATTACATTCGGCTAACGGCCTACCGCGGCCTACTATTCTTTAGCGAGCAGCCGGAAGTAAGTCTGATGCTCCAGTCTATTAGAGACAACGAGAAGGACGAACGGCTCAAAGCTTTGTATCAGTCAAATACTTACTAAAAATTTAAGTGGATTTTTTCCAATTTCTTTTCGGGTATCATTTGAATATATAGAAAAAGACCTTACTTTTGCCCTTCCATTAAAAATAGTGGGCAAATTTTAGGTTTTCCTACTATTTATATACATGGAGTTTTTGGGGAGATTCCAGAGCGGTCAAATGGGACGGACTGTAAATCCGTTGCTTCGGCTTCGAAGGTTCGAATCCTTCTCTCCCCACTGACAAAATCTGAATAAGAGGCGAATTATTCTAGCGGGGTTGGTGTTAATGCAGATGCAAGTGGAATCAGTACTTGCCTTTTTATTATCAGATTACTAGCGGGAGTAGCTCAATTGGTAGAGCGACAGCCTTCCAAGCTGTAGGTCGAGGGTTCGAGACCCTTCTCCCGCTCACTTTAATGGTTAATGCAATAATGAGTAATGAATAGTTATTCAATGTTCATTAATTATTACTCATTAGAGCTGCCGACGTAGCTCAGGGGTAGAGCGCTTCCTTGGTAAGGAAGAGGTCACGAGTTCAAATCTCGTCGTTGGCTCAAACGTTTACAGAGGCATTTGCCTCTTTAGATTTCGTTACATTTTGATCACTGAAACTGTTTTTTAACATGGCTAAAGAAACCTTTGACCGTTCCAAACCGCACTTGAATATCGGTACTATCGGTCACGTTGACCACGGTAAAACAACGTTAACTGCTGCTATCACCACCGTACTGGCTGGAAAAGGTCTAGCAGAACTGAAAGATTTTGCATCTATTGATAATGCTCCCGAAGAAAAAGAACGGGGTATTACCATTAACACATCTCACGTTGAGTACCAAACTGAGAACCGTCATTACGCTCACGTTGACTGCCCTGGTCACGCTGACTACGTAAAGAATATGGTTACTGGAGCGGCTCAGATGGATGGAGCTATTTTGGTAGTGGCTGCAACTGATGGTCCAATGCCTCAAACGCGCGAGCATATCCTATTAGCTCGTCAGGTTGGTGTGCCGGCTATTGTAGTATTTATGAATAAGGTAGACTTAGTAGATGATGCTGAGCTATTGGAGTTAGTAGAAATGGAAATCCGTGAGTTGCTTTCTTTCTACGAATTCCCTGGAGATGATATTCCTGTGATTCAAGGCTCTGCTTTGGGTGCACTTAATGGTGAAGACCAGTGGGTTGAGAAAGTTGATGAGTTAATGAACGCGGTAGATGAGTATATCCCGATGCCCGAGCGATTGGTTGATCTTGATTTCTTGATGCCAGTTGAGGATGTGTTCTCAATTACTGGACGAGGAACTGTGGCTACTGGCCGTATTGAGCGAGGAGTAATCAACTCTGGCGATGCGGTTGATATCTTGGGTATGGGAGCTGAAAACTTAAAGTCTACGGTGACTGGGGTTGAGATGTTTCGTAAGATTCTTGATCGAGGTGAAGCGGGTGACAATGTTGGGTTGCTACTTCGTGGAATTGAAAAAGCGCAAATTCGTCGCGGAATGGTAATTGCCAAGCCTGGTTCAGTTACTCCTCATGCAAAATTCAAAGCTGAAGTATATGTGTTATCAAAAGAAGAAGGTGGTCGTCACACTCCTTTCTTTAAAAGATATCGTCCTCAGTTTTACTTCCGTACCACTGACGTAACAGGTGAGATTACATTGCCAGACAATGTTGAAATGGTAATGCCAGGTGATAACGTTTCTATTACTGTAGAACTTATCTCGCCAGTAGCGATGGAAAAAGGTCTTCGCTTTGCGATTCGTGAAGGTGGACGTACGGTAGGTGCGGGTCAAGTAACTGAAATTACAGACTAAGAAATGTGATATAGACCCCGGATTTATTCCGCAGCGGCGGCTGCCGGGGCATATTTCTTACTTTTCAAACGGGCGTAGCTCAGCTGGTAGAGCGGCGGTCTCCAAAACCGTAGGTCGTGAGTTCGAATCTTACCGCCCGTGCTAAAATGAAGCATTCATTATGAATAACGTTGTTGAATTTATCCGAGCATCTTATCAAGAGATGAGTGAAAAGGTTACCTGGCCTGCTTATTCGTCATTGCAAAGAAGTTCGTTCTTAGTACTGGTCGCTTCATTAATCTTTGCATTACTGATTGGAGTCATTGATCTCGGCTTTGAAAATGCGATGAAATGGTTTTATAACGCATTTTAAAAAACACTGAAAGTCATGATCGATCCAAAATGGTATGTGATCCGCGCTGTAAGTGGAAAAGAGCGTAAAGTTCGGGAATATCTTGAGCATGAGATTAGAGTCAATAAGCTAGAAGAGTTTGTCCCCCAAGTAATCATTCCTTCAGAGAAGGTAATGGAGATGCGGAACGGAAAAAAGCGAGTGCGGGAACGCCAATTTTTTCCAGGATATATCTTAGTATCAGCTGACCTGAAAAATGGGGAAGTGCTTCACATGATCAATAATGTTCCCAATGTAATTGGGTTTCTGAGCGCTAAAGGAACGAGCACAGCTCGTTCGCAAGAACCACCTGTACCTCTACGTGAAGCGGAAATCAACCGAATTCTAGGTCGGGTTGATGAAGCAGAGGAAGAAGATATTAAAATGGATACTCCGTATATAGTGGGTGAAGAAGTGAAAGTAATGGATGGACCGTTCAGCGGTTTCGTTGGCAATATTGAAGAAATATTTGAAGAGCGCCGGAAATTGAAAGTAATGGTAAAAATATTTGGCCGTAACACTCCGGTAGAGCTGAATTATATGCAAGTTGAAAAAGTAGATAATAGCGGTAACAATGGCTAAAGAAATAAGCGGATACTTAAAATTACAGATTCGCGGTGGGCAAGCAAATCCATCTCCCCCTGTAGGCCCAGCTTTGGGTAGTAAGGGGTTGAACATTATGGAGTTCTGTAAGCAGTTTAATGCCCGGACGCAAGATAAACCCGGTCAATTACTTCCAGTATTAATATCAATATATACTGATAAGTCATTCGACTTTGTTATTAAAACCCCTCCTGCTGCCGCCTTACTGATGGAGGCTGCCAAGTTAAAGAAAGGATCATCGGAGCCCAATCGGGCTAAGGTAGGTAGCGTGACTTGGGATCAGGTGAAGGATATTGCTGAAACTAAAATGCCTGATTTAAATGCATTTAAAGTAGAGTCGGCCATGAAAATGGTAGCAGGTACTGCTCGAAGTATGGGGTTAAGAGTTACTGGGAAAGCCCCTTGGGCCGAATAAATTTGTGAATACATGGCGAAGCTAGGAAAAAAACAACAAGATGCTCTGAAGAAGTACGACCTCACCCAGGCTTATTCTCTTCAAGAAGCTACTGAAATTGTTAAAGATATTACCACTACCAAGTTTGATGCTTCGGTAGACATTGATGTGAATTTGGGTGTAGATCCTCGTAAGGCTGACCAAATGGTGCGAGGCGTAGTTGCTCTACCACACGGTACCGGTAAAGATGTGAAAGTGTTGGTGCTTTGTACTCCTGAAAAAGAAGCCGAAGCGAAAGAAGCTGGTGCTGATTACGTAGGGTTAGACGAATACATTAAAAAAATTGAAGGCGGCTGGACTGATGTAGACGTGATTGTAACAATGCCTACCGTAATGGCAAAAGTAGGTAGACTCGGTAGAGTTTTAGGTCCTCGTGGTTTAATGCCCAACCCGAAAGCAGGTACCGTAACCATGGATATTGGAAAAGCAGTGCAGGATGTGAAAGCTGGTAAAATTGACTTTAAAGTCGATAAGTTCGGTATTATCCATGCTAGTATTGGAAAAGCATCTTTTGATCAGGAGAAATTATTGGCCAACGCTACTGAGATGATTCAGATGATTAATCGTTTGAAGCCTTCTTCCGCTAAAGGAACTTATTTTAAAAGCATCTCAATATCGAGCACTATGAGCAAAGGAGTGCCTATAGACAAAAACACCGTTCCAGGTATATAACTGTTATGACTAGAGAAGAAAAAGGAACCCTGATTGATGATCTCGCCGAAAAGCTTCGTAACACTAGCTACTTTTATGTAGCAGATACCGGAGGGTTATCGGTAAAAGAGATTAATGAATTCCGGGCAATGTGCTTTCAGCGCGGGATTGAATATAAAATATTCAAAAATACTTTAATCCGTAAAGCTTTAGAGCAGCTAGATGCTGATTACGGATCTTTCAATGATGTATTGAAAGGAACATCTGGTATTATGTTCTCGACTGAGACGAGTAATGCCCCTGCTAAGGTAATTAAGGAGTACCTTAAGAAAGTTAAAGGTGCAGAAAAGCCAGCCCTTAAAGCGGCTTCAATCGATTCGGATTTATTCATTGGCGGTGAGCATCTTGATATGCTAAGTTCGTTGAAGTCTAGAGAGGAACTTTTGGGCGAGGTAATCACGTTACTGCAATCTCCTGCCAAAAACGTTATCTCTGCTCTTCAGAGTGGCAAAACTAAATTGGCTGGTATCGTTAAAACTCTATCGGAGCGAGAAGAGTCATAGAAAAATAAAATCAATTAAACAATACGTACTAATTAATCTCGAATTAAAATGGCAGATCTGAAAGACTTCGCAGAACAACTGGTTAACCTATCAGTGAAAGAAGTAAACGAGTTGGCGAACATTCTGAAAGAAGAATATGGTATTGAGCCGGCTGCTGCCGCAGCTGTTGCCGCAGCACCCGCTGGCGGTGACGGAGAAGGCGGTGGAGCTGAAGAGCAAACTGAGTTTGACGTAGTTCTTAAAGCTCCGGGTGGATCTAAACTAGCAGTTGTGAAACTTGTTAAAGAACTTACTGGTTTAGGATTGAAGGAGGCTAAAGCATTAGTAGATGGCGCTCCTACAGAAGTAAAACAAGGGCTTCCTAAGGACGAAGCAGAAGGCTTGAAAAAGCAATTAGAAGAAGCCGGTGCTGAAGTAGAAATTAAGTAATTAGTAATATACCACGACCATATTTCATTTTTAGCATCACAGGCCTGGCTCGCTAGTCAGGTCTTTTCCCGTTTGTGGGCTTTTTACCAGCTTTACTTCTCGACTACCACCAGAATAATATTCTGAATATTCTTATCACCCCAAAAAATTGAAGTGTTTTGGCTAACGTAAAAAATTCTAAAAATAAAGCCAGTCTTACTGCTGGGCTTCCTGACCGTATTAGCTTTGCTTCTATTGGAAAGGTATTAGATTACCCTGATTTTCTTAATGTTCAGCTACAATCTTTTCAGGATTTCCTACAGATTGATACTCCGGCTGAACAACGGAGAAATGAAGGGTTATATAAAGTGTTTTCGGAAAACTTTCCGATCACTGATTCTCGAGAGAATTTCGTTCTCGAGTTTATTGACTACGTAATTGATCCGCCGAAATATTCGGTTGATGAATCTATAGATCGTGGGTTAACCTACTCAGTTCCGCTCAAGGCGAAGTTGCGCTTATCGTGTAATGATGAAGATAATGAGGACTTTGAGACAATTGAGCAAGAGGTTTTTCTGGGAAATATCCCGTATATGACTACTAAAGGTTCCTTTATTATTAATGGAGCTGAGCGTGTTATTGTATCGCAATTACACCGGTCGCCGGGTGTGTTTTTCGCACAGAGTAAGCATACCAACGGCACTAAGCTCTATTCGGCGCGAATTATTCCGTTTAAAGGCTCATGGATTGAGTTTGCCACGGATGTAAACAATGTTATGTATGCATACATTGACCGAAAGAAGAAGTTTCCGGTAACAACTTTGTTGCGATCAATTGGATACGGTTTAGATAAAGACATTCTCAACTTATTTGAACTTTCAGAGGAAGTTGAGGCCAATGAGAAGAATCTCAAGAAAAACGAAGGAAGAAAACTTGCGGCAAGAGTGCTTCGTACTTGGACGGAAGATTTCGTTGATGAAGACACTGGAGAGGTAGTTTCCATTGACCGGAATGAAGTGTTATTAGAGCGAGATTCAATACTTCAAGAAGAAGATATAAACACCGTTCTTGAATCAGGCACTGACTCGATTATTTTACATCGGGAAGATGTAAATGTAACGGATTACTCAATAATTTATAATACGCTACAGAAAGATCCGTCTAACTCAGAGAAAGAAGCCGTTGAGCAAATTTACCGTCAGCTACGAAATACCGAAGCACCCGATGAACAAACTGCTCGTGATATTATTCAGAGCTTATTCTTCAGCGATAAGCGCTATGATTTAGGGGAAGTAGGTCGCTACCGAATTAATAAGAAACTCGATTTACAGATAGAGTCCGATATTCGCGTACTGACGAAGGAAGATATTATCAAGATTGTAAAGTACCTGATCGGACTAATCAACTCCAAGGCAGTTGTCGATGATATTGACCACTTGAGTAATCGGCGAGTACGAACCGTTGGAGAGCAACTCTACAGCCAGTTTGGCGTAGGTTTGGCGCGAATGGCTCGAACGATTAAGGAGCGAATGAATGTGCGAGACAATGAGGATTTCAAACCCGTTGATCTAATCAATGCTCGAACGCTTTCTTCAGTAATCAACTCCTTCTTCGGAACGAATCAGCTTTCTCAGTTTATGGATCAAACCAATCCACTGGCGGAAGTGACCCATAAACGAAGAATGTCAGCATTAGGACCAGGTGGTCTATCTCGTGAGCGAGCTGGTTTTGAGGTACGAGACGTTCACTACACACATTACGGTCGCTTGTGTACAATTGAAACCCCAGAAGGGCCAAATATCGGATTGATTTCTTCACTGTGCGTTCACGCCAAAGTGAATACTATGGGCTTCATTGAAACACCGTATCGCAAGGTGAATGAAGGGGTTGTTACCAAAGATGTAGTATATCTAACTGCTGAAGAAGAAGATACGCACAACATTGCCCAGGCAAATGCTCCTATTGCAGACAATGGAAAATTTGTAAATGAAACAGTAAAAGCTCGTTACGAAGGTGACTTCCCCGTTGTAGGCCCTGATGACCTTACTTATATGGATATTGCGCCTAACCAAATTGTATCGGTGGCTGCTTCGCTTATTCCTTTCTTGGAGCACGATGATGCCAACCGAGCATTAATGGGATCGAATATGCAGCGGCAAGCAGTGCCGCTTCTAAAGCCTCAGGCACCTATTGTAGGAACTGGGCTAGAAGGTCGGGTAGCGCAAGATTCTCGCTCGTTGATAGTAGCGGAGGGAGAGGGGGTAATACACTACGTTGATTCTAATAAGATCACGGTTAAGTATGACCTTACCGATGACGAGCGTTTGGTTAATTTTGGTGATGACCTAAAAACTTACGAGTTAATTAAGTTCCGTCGTACTAACCAAGATACTTGCGTAAACCTTAAGCCTATTGTGTTGAAAGGTGAGCGAGTGAGTCAAGGACAAGTTCTCTGCGAAGGTTTTGCTACTGAGAATGGAGAATTAGCGTTAGGGAGAAACTTAATGGTAGCCTTTATGCCTTGGCAGGGGTACAACTTTGAGGATGCCATCGTAATTTCTGAACGAGTAGTGCGAGATGATGTATTCACATCAGTGCATATTGAAGAGTTTGAACTGGAAGTGCGAGATACCAAGCGAGGTGAAGAAGAGCTAACTTCGGAGATTCCCAATGTGAGCGAAGATGCCGTCAAAAACCTAGATGAGAATGGTATTATCCGAATGGGTGCAGCAGTAAAAGAGGGTGATATTCTAATTGGTAAGATTACTCCGAAAGGAGAAACTGATCCAACCCCAGAAGAAAAGCTGCTGCGAGCAATATTCGGAGACAAAGCTGGAGATGTAAAAGATGCCTCTTTGCGAGCGTCTCCTTCGTTGCGAGGAACTGTTATCGATACTAAGCTTTTCTCTCGTCCTAAGAAAGATAAGGATTTAAGAGCGAAAGCGCGCAAAGAAGTGGAAACCTTGAAGTCTCGCTTTAAGAATGATATTCTGGCAGTACGAGGCGAAATGATCGATAAGATAGTTTCTCTGCTAAATGGTAAAAACTCTCAGGGCATCAAGCATAAATTTGGTGACGAAATCATGACGAAGGGCGTGAAGTTCAATCGTCAGAATATTGAGAATAACTTGTTTCCGGATAAAAATATCTATCGGGACGAAAGCTCCTATAGCATACCCGAAGAAGCTAATCTTATCGCCGATATCATCGTCGATGACTGGACTGGTGATGAGCGAATTGACCGTATGGTGGGTGATTTAGTGAAAAACTACAATAATCGTCGAAATGAAGTGACAGCTCGTTTTAAACGAGAGCGATTTACTTTAGAAGTAGGGGATGAACTTCCTGCCGGTATTGTTCAGTTAGCCAAGGTCTATGTAGCTAAAAAGCGCAAGCTTAAGGTGGGAGATAAGATGGCCGGTCGTCACGGGAATAAGGGAGTAGTCGCTAAGATTGTACGAGAAGAAGATATGCCATTTCAAGCAGATGGCACTCCGGTAGACATCGTATTGAATCCGCTAGGGGTACCATCGCGAATGAATATTGGTCAGATATACGAGACTGTATTAGGTTGGGCCGGATTGAAACTTCATAAGCGTTACGCTACGCCAATTTTTGACGGAGCTACCATGGAGGATGTTACCAAAGAGTTGAAAGCTGCGAAGCTGCCGGACTACGGACGAACCTATTTGTACGACGGATTGTCGGGCGTACGGTTCGATCAGAAGGTAACAGTAGGAGTTATCTATATGTTGAAACTAGGTCACTTGGTAGATGACAAGATGCACGCTCGCTCTATTGGACCCTACTCGCTCATTACGCAGCAACCACTGGGCGGTAAAGCTCAATTCGGTGGACAGCGTTTTGGTGAGATGGAAGTGTGGGCGCTAGAAGCATTCGGTGCAGCTAACGTACTACAAGAAATTCTGACTGTAAAGTCAGATGACGTAGTGGGGCGCGCCAAAGCATATGAGGCAATTGTGAAAGGTGAAAACCTTCCTCGGCCTAATATCCCTGAGTCATTTAACGTACTCGTTCATGAGTTACGAGGCTTGGCTTTGGAAATCACACTAGACTAAAAATAATGAGTGCTTACCAGAGTGGGCACTCACCTTTATCCATATTTATACTAATTATTACATATGGCATTCAAAAAAAATAAAAAGTTTTCCAACGATTTCTCGAAAGTAACGATCAGTCTTGCTTCTCCCGAGTCAATTTTAGAAAGCTCACATGGCGAGGTTACGCAACCTGAGACTATTAATTACCGGACGTATAAACCCGAAATGGGTGGCTTGTTTTGCGAGCGCATCTTCGGTCCGGTAAAAGATTGGGAATGTCATTGCGGAAAATATAAGCGTATTCGCTACAAAGGAATCATTTGCGACCGTTGTGGGGTGGAAGTAACTGAGAAAAAGGTGCGTCGGGAGCGAATGGGTCATATTGAGTTAGTCGTTCCGGTAGCCCATATTTGGTACTTCCGTTCGTTACCGAATAAAATAGGGTATCTACTGGGTCTTTCTACTAAAAAGCTTGATCAGATTATCTACTACGAGCGCTACGTAGTAATTCAAGCAGGAATGAAAGCAGAAGATGGAATCAGCTATCTGGATTATCTTACTGAAGATGAATACTTAGATATTATTGATAAGCTTCCAGCAGATAATCAGCGATTGGATGATAATGATCCTAATAAGTTTATCGCTAAGATGGGAGCCGAGGCACTAGAGATGCTACTAGCTCAGCTGAAGTTACAAGAGCTGGAATACAGCCTTCGTCATCAAGCGAATACTGATACATCGCAGCAGAGAAAAGCAGAGGCACTGAAGCGTCTTAAAGTAGTAACTGCCTTCCTCGACGCTCGTAATCGTATTGAGAATCGTCCTGAATGGATGGTTATTAAGATGGTGCCAGTAATTCCGCCGGAGTTACGTCCATTAGTCCCACTTGATGGTGGACGATTCGCCACCTCAGATTTGAACGATCTATACCGTCGGGTAATCATCCGAAACAATCGTTTAAAGCGTCTGATTGATATCAAAGCACCGGAAGTAATTCTTCGGAACGAGAAACGAATGCTGCAAGAGGCAGTTGACTCTCTCTTTGATAACTCTCGGAAGGTAAACGCAGTACGCTCCGACGGAAATCGGGCGTTGAAGTCACTCAGCGATATGCTGAAAGGAAAGCAAGGACGTTTCCGCCAGAACCTACTGGGTAAGCGAGTTGACTACTCTGGTCGTTCGGTAATTGTGGTAGGGCCTGAGCTGAAAATGCATGAATGTGGTCTTCCGAAAGACATGGCAGCCGAGCTATTTAAGCCATTTATTATTCGTAAGCTGATTGAGCGAGGCATTGTAAAAACAGTAAAATCGGCTAAGAAAATTGTGGATCGTAAAGATCCAGTGGTTTGGGATATTCTGGAAAATGTACTGAAAGGACATCCAGTACTATTGAACCGAGCTCCTACTTTGCACCGTTTGGGTATTCAGGCATTCCAACCTAAATTGATTGAGGGTAAAGCGATACAGCTTCACCCGCTGGTATGTACTGCCTTTAACGCAGATTTTGATGGTGACCAGATGGCGGTGCATGTTCCGCTGGGGCATGAAGCTGTACTAGAAGCTTCAATGCTAATGCTATCTAGCCATAATATTCTAAACCCTGCTAATGGTGCTCCAATTACGGTTCCTTCGCAGGACATGGTGTTAGGATTATATTACGTGACCAAAGGGCGTAAAAATTCTAAAGCTGTGCCAATTGCGGGAGAGGGCCTTTCTTTCTATAGTGCTGAAGAAGTAATTGTCGCGCTAAATGAAGGTCGTATTTCTAAGCACGCCCATATTAAAGTACGAACGAAAGTACGAAATGAGGAACATAAGCTAGAAGATAAGATAGTTGAAACTGTTGCCGGAAGAGTCGTATTTAATGAGTTAGTTCCCGAAGAAGTAGGGTACGTAGATGAGCTACTTACTAAGAAAAAGCTACAGCAAATTATTGCTATGGTCTACAAGATTGCGGGAGTAGCTCGTACTGCCAAATTCTTAGATGATATCAAAGAACTAGGCTTTCAGATGGCTTACAAAGGTGGATTATCTATCGGATTAGATGATATCATTGTTCCTAACGACAAATTAGGATTGATTCAGGAAGCTAAAGAAGAAGTTGATTCGGTTCGGAATAACTACTTCATGGGGCTTATTACTGATAACGAGCGTTACAATCAAGTAATTGATGTTTGGACTCGAGTTAATTCTCGTTTGACCAACGCTTTAATGAAGAAAATGGAGGACGACCAACAAGGTTTCAACTCTATTTATATGATGATGCACTCTGGTGCCCGAGGTTCTCGTGAGCAAATCCGTCAATTAGGTGGTATGCGAGGGCTGATGGCCAAGCCGCAGAAAAACTTGCAAGGTTCAGTAGGAGAAATTATTGAGAACCCAATTCTTTCCAACTTTAAAGAAGGGCTCGATGTAATTGAGTATTTCATCTCTACCCACGGAGCGCGAAAAGGTCTGGCTGATACGGCGTTAAAAACAGCGGATGCTGGTTATCTAACCCGTCGTTTGGTAGACGTAGCCCAAGACGTTGTAATTCGTGAAGAGGATTGCGGTACAGTACGTGGACTGCTAGTAGCTTCTCTTAAAGATAATGAGGAAGTAGTAGAGCCATTATCGGAACGTATTTTAGGTCGGGTATCCGTACATGATCTGTTTGATCCAATTACTGACGAACTCATCATTGAGTCAGGAACAGAAATTACGGAAGAACTAGCCGCTCTCATAGATGAAAGCGGTATTGAAGAGATGGAAATTCGCTCACCGCTAACATGTGAGACTAAAACTGGAATTTGCTCCAAGTGCTACGGTAGAAATCTATCAACCGGGTACATGGTGCAAGATGGAGAATCAGTAGGGGTTATTGCTGCTCAGTCTATTGGAGAACCTGGAACTCAGCTAACGCTTCGTACTTTTCACGTAGGAGGTACTGCATCAAACATTGCAGTGGAAGCCACCATCAGAGCAAAATTCTCGGGTAAGGTAGAGTTTGAAGAGCTACGCTCGTTAGAAACTACCGATGATGAAGGCGAACCGAAAACGGTAGTAATGGGTCGCTCTGGAGAGATAAAAATTGTAGACGAGAAAACCGGTAAGGTATTCTCAACTTATAATGCACCGTATGGCTCATTCCTTCGTATAAAAGAAGGAGATGTAGTTGAAAAAGGAGCGGAACTTTGCTATTGGGATCCTTATAATGCGGTAATCCTATCGGAGTTTAAAGGAAAAGTGGATTTCGAATATATTGAACAGGGAATTACTTACAAAGAGGAGTACGATGAGCAAACCGGTCACCGTGAGAAAGTAATTACTGAAACTCGGGATAAGACTAAAAACCCAGCTATCGTCATTGAACCTTCAAGCAGCAATTACGAGCGAAAAGCCTACAATATTCCGGTAGGGGCGCACTTAGCCGTTGATATTGATGATAAAGTTCGGGCCGGACAGGTAATCGCTAAGATTCCTCGGATGATGAGCAAGTCACGAGATATCACGGGTGGTTTGCCTCGGGTAACTGAGCTATTTGAGGCACGTAACCCTTCTAACCCAGCGGTGGTAAGTGAGATTAATGGCGCGGTAACTTACGGTGGCATTAAACGAGGTAACCGAGAAATCTTTATTGAGTCGAGAGATGGAATTAAGAAGCGGTATTTAGTGCCTCTTTCTAAGCACATTCTTGTACAGGATAATGACTTCGTTCGCGCTGGTATGCCATTGTCTGATGGAGCAATTACTCCCGCTGATATTTTGGCGATTAAGGGGCCAACGGCAGTACAGGAATACTTAGTGAATGAAATTCAGGAAGTATATCGTCTGCAAGGTGTGAAAATTAACGACAAGCATATCGAAGTAATTGTAAGCCAGATGATGCAAAAAGTGGAGATTGAAAACGAAGGTGATACCAGCTTCTTGAAGCGACAGGTGGTTGATAAGTTCTCATTCCGAGAAGAAAATGATGCCATATTAGATAAAAAGCTAGTAGTTGAAGTAGGGGATTCTACCAATTTTAAACAAGGAATGATTATCTCTTCACGCCAGCTTCGCGATGAAAACTCCTCTTTGAAGCGTCAAGACAAAACGGTTGTTCAGGTGCGAGATGCTCAGCCAGCAGTAGCAAAACCTACGCTGCAAGGAATCACTCAAGCATCATTAGGTACCGAAAGCTTTATTTCAGCAGCCTCCTTCCAGGAAACAACGAAGGTGCTAAGTGAAGCTTCTATTCGCGGAAAAGCGGATCATCTGAATGGGCTGAAAGAGAATGTGATTGTTGGTCACTTGATTCCGGCTGGAACCGGTATGCGGGAGTATAAGAACATTATCGTTGGTTCTAAGGAAGAGTACGAAGCACTACGAGCTTCTCGAGAAAACCGAGTAGTGGAAGAAAGTAGTACGGTAGAAACCAACTGATAATGGCTGAAGAAGAAAAAGAAGAACAGCAACGTCGAAACCAGATTAGCATTGAGCTTTCGGAAGAAATTGCCGAAGGGCAATACGCTAATCTGGCAACGATTGCTCACTCGAATAGCGAGTTTGTGATTGACTTCATTCGCTTGATGCCAGGAGCACCCAAAGCAAAAGTAAAATCTCGGATTATTATCACACCTGATCATGCTAAGCGACTGCTGTTTGCCTTGCAAGATAATATCGAGAAATTTGAGGGAGCATTTGGTCCAATCAAGCAATCCGATGAGACGCCGAAGTTCCCAATAAACTTTGGTGGGGCAATTGGTGAGGCTTAGCATATGTATGGGTTTTGCCTTTGAAACCGAAAATTCGGGATTTGGTGACTTAGTAAGTCAATTTTAGATGATTCAATATCAGCTATAACTGAGAAAATTGGCGAATAAT
>JGI12210J13797_10395109_pt1 | contig 30994 bp, 23 predicted proteins | sample ElkSlonscriptome_3_FD_13797 | JGI IMG/M metagenome (IMG submission 13797) | reverse complement strand
CGTCTTTTTAAGTGTATGATATTTAAGAATATATTAGTTATTTCTGTGGAGGGATAACAAAACGGATGGCCTATTTTGTAACAAGATTAATCCTGGACACGCAGGGAGAATGGAAAATACAGGCTGAATAGGTAAGAACGCGAACGTTTCGCAGATAATCCCAAAACTGGAGGGAGCGTGAAATATGTCCGTTGAAAAACGAGAACTGTTGCGACGCAAAAAAGAGAAAATATCTCTGGGCGGAGGCATTGAACGCACTGAAAAGCAGCATGCCAAGGGTAAGCTGACGGCGCGGGAGAGGCTTGAATACTTCTTCGATGACGGTTCGTTTGTCGAGCTTGATGCCTTCATTAAAAACAGATGTACGCGCTTTGGCATGGATAAAATGGACTTTGAGGGAGAGTCGGTGGTCACCGGCTACGGATCCGTCGATGGTCGCCTGGTCTATGCCTTCTCTCAGGATTTTACCGTCACAGGTGGTGCTTTAGGAGAAATGCACGCCAGGAAAATCGTCAAAGCCATGGACAGCGCCGTCAAGGTCGGCGCTCCCATCGTTGGATTCAACGACTCCGGCGGCGCCCGCATCCAGGAGGCGGTCGACGCTCTCTCCGGCTACGGTGATCTGTTTTTTCGAAATGCCATATACTCAGGTGTCGTCCCACAGATTTCCGCCATTATGGGCCCCTGTGCCGGCGGCGCCGTCTATTCTCCCGCGCTTACCGATTTTATCTTTATGGTGGACAAAACCTCGCAGATGTTCATCACAGGACCGCAGGTTATCAAGACGGTTACCGGCGAAGTTGTCACCGCCGAAGATCTCGGCGGGGCCATGACCCACAACAGCACCAGCGGCAACGTCCATTTTCTGGCCGAGTCAGACCAGGATTGTCTGGATATGATCAGGAAACTGCTCGGTTTTCTGCCCTCCAATAATATGGAGAACCCCAGGCGACACGGCGAGGCGGATGACATCAATCGCCAGGTAGAAGAGCTCAACGATCTCATCCCCGAGAGTCTCGGCAAGGCCTATGACATTCACGATGTCTTCCGGCCGGTCATAGATGGCGGCGAATTTTTCGAATACCAACCCTATTTTGCCAAGAATCTGGTTGCCGGATTCGCCCGTATCAACGGCAAATCCGTGGGCATTGTCGCCAACCAGCCGCAGGTCATGTCCGGGTGTCTGGACATGAACGCCGGTGACAAAGCCGCCCGTTTCATCAGGACCTGCAATGCCTTCAATGTCCCCTTGCTGACCATTGTCGACGTACCAGGTTTCCTGCCGGGAGCTACCCAGGAATACGGCGGTATTATACGCCACGGCGCCAAGATACTCTATGCCTACAGCGAGGCCACGGTACCCAAGGTGACGCTTATTACCAGAAAAGCCTACGGCGGCGCCTATGTCGCCATGTGTTCGAAGTCGCTGGGTGCGGATATGGTCTTTGCCTGGCCCACTGCGGAGATTGCGGTGATGGGCTCTGAAGGTGCGGTTAATATCATCTTCAAAAAAGAGATAGATAAGGCTGAGGACAAGGGGGCTACCAGGCAGAAGATACTCGAAGACTACGTAGCCGAGTTTGCCACGCCTTACAAGGCGGCTGAACGCGGCTTCGTCGACGATATCATAGAGCCGCAGGCGACGCGTCAGCGGATTATCGATGCCTTCAATGTGCTTGAGGGTAAACGGGAAAAGCGACCTGCGAAAAAGAACGGGAACATGCCGCTGTGATCGAGGAGGAGTACGCATGGAAACCATAGAACTGCTGCGACGTTTTGCCGACCCGGAGGTTATGAAGACCCTTACGCTGATGCAGCGGATGACGGCCGGACTTATCACCACCGTTCTTGGCATGGGCATAACCTTAGTTTCACTGGTTGTACTGCAGCTGGTTATCGGCGTGATGGCCAGACTGTCTTCGACCAAACCGGTAAAGACCGCAGAGCTGCAACCGCAGGCAGATGCCGGTTCTGCAGGGAATAACGGCAAAGACTTTTTGAACGACGAGGAGATCGTTGCCGCCATAACCACGGCCCTGGCCCTGCAGCTGAAAACATCGGTGAGCAATATCGTCATCAGAAATATAGAAAGGGTAGAGGACCCGGCGCCGGTCTGGCAGCGGGCAGGCATTACCGAACATATGAATAACTCACTGTAGCTCTTTGGAGGTTTGTGCTATGAGGCAATTTCGAGTTCTTGTAAACGGAAATGAATACAAAGTAGCCATTGAGGAGCTGCAGGAAGAAGGCAGTCGTCCGGCCGCCCCCGCCACCAGTCCGCCGCCACGGCAGGCGGCGCCTGAAGCCCCAACCCAGCCGCAGCCTGTCGTCAGCAAACCGGCGGCGGGAGGAGGCGCACCGGGCAATATCGTCGCCGCCATGCCCGGCACCATACTTGAGGTCCATGTCGGTGAGGGCGATACGGTGAGTCGGGGGCAGTCTTTACTGGTGCTTGAAGCCATGAAAATGGAAAACGATATCATGGCCCCCAGTGATGGCGTGGTCAAGGCCATCCATACCGCCAAAGGCGCCTCCGTCAACTCCGGCGATCTGCTTATGGTTATATCCTAAACGTACTGGAGAAAGACTATGCTGGAAGCCTTAATCCAATTTATGAAGAATTCCGGGTTTTATGGCATGACCCCCGGGGCGGTGCTGATGATGGCGATTTCCTTCCTCCTGCTTTATTTGGCCATTGTCAAAAAGTTCGAGCCGCTGCTGCTGGTGCCCATCGCCTTCGGCGTACTTCTCACCAACCTGCCCTTTGCAGGTCTCATGGCGCCGCCGGTACTTGAGATCACTGAAAAGGTGGTGCACACCGTTGAGCCGGGCGGGCTGCTCTACTATCTCTTCCAGGGCGATCATTTGGGGATTTTCCCGCCGCTAATTTTCATGGGAGTGGGGGCGATGACCGATTTCGGTCCGCTCATAGCCAATCCCAAATCGCTGCTGCTCGGGGCTGCGGCCCAGTTTGGTATCTTTCTGACCTTCATGGGAGCCATTGCCTCGGGGCTGTTCACTGCCCAGGAGGCCGCTTCAATCGGCATAATCGGCGGTGCAGACGGGCCGACGGCAATTTTTCTCTCTTCCAAGCTTGCCCCTCATCTGCTTGGCGCCATCGCCATCGCCGCCTACTCCTATATGGCACTGGTGCCCATCATCCAGCCTCCTATCATGCGCCTTCTCACCTCAAAAAAAGAGCGTATTATCAAGATGGAACAGCTGCGGGATGTTTCGAAGAAAGAGAAAATACTGTTTCCGATCATCGTCACCGTCATTGTCTCCCTTATCGTTCCCCCAGCCGCTACGCTGGTGGGCATGCTCATGCTCGGCAATCTCTTTCGCGAATGCGGCGTTGTCGGACGCCTCGAAGATACGGCCAAAAACGCCCTGATCAATATCATTACCATCTTTCTCGGTATCACCGTCGGAGCTACGGCCACGGCCGAACAGTTTCTCAAGGTCGAGACGCTGGCCATCCTGGGACTGGGCATATTCGCTTTTGCCATCGGTACGGCATCGGGGGTACTGTTGGCCAAGCTCATGAATAAGATACTGAAGATAGAGATCAATCCGCTCATCGGTTCCGCCGGCGTCTCGGCCGTTCCCATGGCGGCCAGGGTTTCGCAGGTGGTGGGCCAAAAAGAGGAGCCCAGCAACTTTTTGCTGATGCATGCTATGGGACCGAATGTCGCCGGTGTCATTGGGTCGGCCGTATCGGCAGGAGTGCTGTTGTCGATGTTCGGCTCCTAGCGGCCATGATATTTCAGCCTCGCCTGCAACCGGCACAGGGGATTTGCGGCTCGTACAGGTTCAAGAAAGCGGCATCCTTTTTCGCCGACGGCAGTCAAAGAAGGGACGTGTAAAACAAATGCATGAAGAGTTGAATCCGGCAATACAGCAGCGGCTGGAAAAAGCGGTACTGGAGGTCTTTTCCCATTCCGACTTTCACCGGGCCTCGATTCGCGATGTCGCCCTCAAGGCTGGAGTAAGCTTTACCACAATTTATAAGCATTACGGCAGCAAGGAGCGGCTGGTTTTCGCCTTCGCCGACATATGGATGGGCAAGCTCACCGATAGAATTATCGATCATCTCCATGGCATCGAGGATCTCAAGGAAAAACTGCGCAAGGTTTTCTGGCTCCAACTCGACTACTACGAGCGCCACGAAGGGCTCGGGCGCATTGTTTTTATGACGCTGCCCATGAAGACCTGGATGGCCGACAGGAACTTTGAGCAGCGAAGGATGATGGATCTTTTGATAAGCGTGCTGCGCGACGGCCAGGAGAAGGGCGTACTCAATAGCAGGGTAAGGGCAGGGGTCCTGCTCGATCTGATGATGGGTTTTGTGCAGCGCAGTTTCTTCATGTGGATACAAAGAGGCAAGAAGGGCAGTCTCGCCGAGCAGGCCAATGATCTTTTCGAAATGGTCTGGCAGGGAATGGCGCAGTCGGCCGAGAAAAAAATTGACAACGGTTGAATACTCTTAAACTTGAAGCATTATGGAGGGAGACCATGAAAATTCTGAAAATTGACCATCTGGGCATCGCCGTAAACAGCATCGAAGACGGCAAAAATTTCTGGTCCGAGGTTCTTGGCCTCGAATTTGAGGGCGACGAAACCGTCGAAGAACAGAAGGTGACCACCGCCTTTTTTCCCGTAGGCGAAAGCGAGGTCGAGCTTCTCGAGTCCACCTCCCCGGAAGGCCCTGTAGCCAAATTCATCGAAAAACGTGGACAGGGGTTCCAGCATGTGGCCTTCCGCGTCGAAAACATCGAAGAGGCGCTGGCCGAACTCAAGGCCAAGGACATTCAGCTGATAGACCAGAAACCGCGCATCGGTGCCGGCGGAGCCAAGATCGCCTTTTTGCACCCGAAAGCCACCGGCGGCATACTGGTTGAATTATGTGAGCGGTCATAGGTGACTGTACAGATAACAGGACGAGTCGAATACTCTAGAGAGCACGAGCACCCACGGCATATGACGAGGAGCAGCGTATGACTGAGCATCCGGATTTTGGAAAATGGAAGGAACTGGCAAGCACGCAGATGAAGGGCAAGCAAGTGGAGACACTGGAATGGCAGACACCGGAGGGAATCCGGGTCAAACCTTTGTATACGGCTGAAGATCTCGAGGGTATGGAGACGGTCAATACCCTGCCGGGTATGGCCCCGTATGTTCGCGGTCCCATGGCGACGATGTATGCCGGCAGGCCCTGGACCATTCGCCAGTACGCTGGTTTTTCCACGGCCAAAGAGTCGAACGCCTTCTACAGGAGGGCATTGGAGGCAGGGCAGAAAGGGCTTTCCGTGGCCTTCGATCTTGCCACCCACCGCGGCTATGATTCCGACCATCCCCGGGTTGCTGGCGATATCGGCAAGGCGGGGGTGGCCATAGATTCGGTCGAGGATATGAAGATTCTCTTCGACGGCATTCCCCTTGACAAGATGTCGGTGTCCATGACCATGAACGGCGCCGTCGTCCCCATACTTGCGGGCTATATCGTCGCCGCCGAAGAGCAGGGGGTGAGCCATGAACAGCTCACGGGCACCATTCAAAACGATATTCTCAAGGAGTATCTGACCCGCAACACCTACATCTATCCGCCGGTACCGTCGATGCGGATTATTTCCGACATCATGGCCTTCAGTTCGCAGAACATGCCTAAGTACAACACCATCTCCATCAGCGGGTATCACATGATGGAGGCGGGCGCCAATTCCGTGCTGCAGACGGCCTTTACCCTGGCCGACGGCGTTGAATACGTCAAAGCGGCCTTGAGTGCCGGCATGGACGTCGATACCTTCGCACCGAGGCTTTCCTTCTTTTTCGGTATCGGCATGAACTTTTTCATGGACATTGCCATGCTGCGGGCTGCCAGGTTCCTCTGGCACCGGCTCATGAGCCAGTTCAATCCCGCCAATCCCAAATCGTCCATGCTGCGGACTCACTGTCAGACTTCCGGCTGGTCGCTCACCGAGCAGGATCCTTACAACAACGTCATTCGGACCACTCTCGAGGCCATGTCGGCGGTGCTGGGCGGCACCCAGTCCCTGCATACCAATTCCTTCGACGAGGCCATCGGCCTGCCCACGGATTTTTCCGCACGCATCGCCCGCAACACCCAGATAATTATCCAGGAAGAGTCCGAGGTGACCAATGTTATCGATCCGTTGGGTGGATCGTACTACATTGAATCGCTGACCAAGTCCATCGTCGACGAGTCCCAGAAGATCATCGACGAGATAGAACAGATGGGCGGCATGGCCAAGGCCATCGAGTCCGGCATGCCGAAGATGCGCATCGAAGAATCGGCGGCGCGCAAACAGGCGAGGATCGACCGGGGCAGCGACGTCATTGTCGGTGTCAACAAATACACGCTGCCCGATGAGAAGATCGATTTCGAGGTGCGCGAGGTGCCGTCCTCCGTTCGCGATGAACAGGTGGCACGGCTCAAGGAGATAAAACAGTCCCGCGACAACGACGCCGTGGAAAAAGCCCTGGCGGAGTTGACCAGGGCAGCGGAAAGCGACGGCAATATCCTTGAGATGGCCTTGCCGGCCGTACGGGCCAGGGCAACCGTCGGTGAAATTTCTGATGCTCTGGAGAAGGTTTTCGGCCGTTATGTTGCCACCACCAGATGCATATCCGGCGCCTATTCCTCCGAATTCGGCGGTAGTGCCGATATCATCGAAAAACTGCGACAGCGCACCGAGGACTTTCTCACCCGGCAGGGCCGCAGACCGCGTATACTGGTGACCAAAATGGGTCAGGACGGCCATGATCGCGGCATTAAGGTCATCGCCAGCTCCTATGCCGATCTTGGATTCGACGTCGATATCAGCCCCATGTTTCAGACGCCGGAGGAGGCGGCCAAGATGGCCATAGAAAACGATGTCCATGTGGTTGGAGCCTCCAGTCTGGCAGCAGGCCATAAATCGCTGATACCTTCCCTTATCGAAGAGCTAGGCAAACTGGGCGGTGAGGAGATCATCGTCGTTGCCGGCGGGGTCATTCCCCCAGGAGATTATGAGTTTCTCTACAACGCGGGTGTCGAGGCGGTCTTTGGTCCGGGTACACCGATACCGGTGTCTGCGGATGCGACCCTGTCGCTTCTTGAGAAAAAACATCTCAGTTGAGAAAAGAGAGTATACCGGGAGGCGGGAGCGGTTTGTCAGCCGCTACCGCCTCTGGTGGTGTACTGTTTTCCCCACGGAGCCATCGTTTTGAAGAACATGGATGCCCAGTATTACATAGATGGTGTGGAAGCCGGCAATCGCCTGGTGCTTGCCCGAACCATCACCTTGATAGAAAGCTCGCTGCCCGCCCACAAGCAGCTTGCCCGAGAGATTGTCGACAGCCTGCTTGACCGTACTGGCAAGGCTGTTAGGCTGGGGATTACCGGTGTGCCCGGTGCCGGCAAAAGCACTTTCATTGAGGTTTTCGGCACCATGCTCACGGAGGCGGGGTTGAAGGTCGCCGTTTTGGCCATCGATCCCTCCAGCAGCAGGAGCGGCGGCTCGATACTCGGCGACAAGACCCGCATGGAGAGGTTGGCGGTCAATGAGAGAGCCTTTATCAGACCTTCGCCTTCAGGGGGGACCCTGGGCGGCGTCGCCGGCAAGACCCGTGAAACCATGCTGGTCTGCGAGGCCGCAGGCTTCGATGTCATCATAATTGAAACCGTTGGCGTCGGCCAGTCGGAGACGACGGTGGCCTCCATGGTCGATTTTTTTCTGGTACTGATGATCGCCGGTGGCGGTGATGAGCTACAGGGTATAAAAAAAGGAGTGCTCGAGGTGGCGGATGCCATTGTCATCAACAAGGCCGACGGTGATAATGTCGATCGGGCCGAACTGGCCAGACGTGAATATGAGGCTGCCCTGAATCTGCTCATGCCCTACAGCCCAAACTGGACCGTGCCGGTGATGACCTGCAGCGCCCTTGCCAATCACGGCATTGAGGCCATCTGGCAGAAAATAGAGGAGCATCGCCGGCAGATGCAAGATAGCGGTGAATTTGAGGGAAAAAGAAAAAAACAGGCCCTGCAGTGGTTTCGCTTCATACTTGATGAAGGACTGCGCAGCTGGTTCTACACCAGCGAGCGGATGCAGCAGGAGATGCCTCAGCTCCTCGGGGAAATAGAAGCGGGAACGGCTTCTCCGACGGCGGCGGCCTCCAGGCTGCTCGATCTCCTCGACCACCGGCCCTCATGAACAGAGTCTCGGATCAGCCGGAATTTATTGATACCAGGCGGCGTATTTGATGTAATTTTCGGCGATGCGACCAATCTCTCCTGAAATCAGTTCTTCACTGATATCCTTGATCTTCTTGGCCGGGACACCGGCATAAATACTGCCCGATTCCAGCGTTGTCCCCGAGGTCACCACGGCGCCGGCGGCAATGATGGTGTTGGAGTGCACCACGCAGTCGTCCATAACGATGGCTCCCATGCCGATGAGCACATTGTCGTGGATGGTGCAGCCATGCACGACGGCGTTGTGGGCGATGGAGACGTTGCTGCCGATATTGGTTGGCGACTTCTGGTAGGTGCCGTGGATGACGGCGCCGTCCTGGACGTTGACCTTGTCTGCCATTTTGATGTAGTGGACGTCGCCACGAAGCACGGCGCCGAACCAGACGCTGCAGTTGTCGCCCATTTCGACATCGCCTATGACGACGGCGTTGTCGGCGAAAAAACAGTCGGTGCCGAATCGTGGTTTCTTGCCGTTAATCTCTTTGAGTATCATGATGATGTAGTCCGGTGGATGATCCCTGTGTGGAGAAGGCATTGACGGCTTGCAGCTGGTTCGTGCAGTGGCAGCTGGCCGCTGTGTATAACGACTTTTCCCCAATAACATTAAGCACGGGAGCGAGGCAATCAAGGAGTTCTGGTCAACGCACCGCTCCGTCGTCTCGCCGGCCGGATGATCCTGCCAGGAGTGTGTCGGTTAATTGCAGCGTGCCCAATTCTGCAGAAAGAGGATATTCTATTGACGGGTGTCTGCAGCCTGAATGGCTGCAGACAAGTCCCCAGGGATACATTTATAACATCCCGAGAAAAAAAACCCTCTCTCAGAATGAGTTACGGAGCCGGAGGAGGAATCAGATTCCTCCCTCAGGCTCCTAGCCGATAACGCTTAGTGCCGCACCCTTGGCCACCGTATCACCGCTGCTGAAGCTGTTTTCCTTGACGACACCGTCGCAGGGAGCGACCAGGGCGTTTTCCATTTTCATGGCCTCGAGGATGACCACCGTATCGCCTTTGCTGACCGTGTCCCCGACGTTTTTCAGATATTTGACGACCATGCCGGGCATCGGTGCCAGCAGCAGAGTGCCGCTTTTGCTCGAAGCAGGCTGCGCCTCGGCGGTTTGCGCGGGCTGCTTTGCTGCTGCCGGAGCAGGCTGGGGGGCTGAAGGAGTTGCAGACGCCGGCTGCGGTGCGGCGGCGTTCTGCTGCATGCCGACAACCGCCGGTCCGCCTACGGGGTCGACCTCAACGTTGAAGTATTCGTTATCGACAAAAACGTTGAAGGTGCGAACCGCCTCGGATTTTTCGGGGGTGTCCGGCTTTCTCTCGATGAGTTTTCCTTCCTTGGCCTTTTTGATCAAGGCGTCGCGTTTGGCCACGTCCTCGAGAGAGATCGGCTTGACGCTGTCCGGTACCGGTGCCTTGCCGTATTTCCATTCGAGGAATTTGCGTCCGGTTACAGGAAACTGGGCATAGAGAATAAGATCGTCCTGATCTGCAGCCAGATCGCCTATTTCCTCTTTGGCCTTGTCGAGTTCCGGTTCGAGCACCTCGGCCGGACGGCAGGTGATGGGCTCTTCGCCGCGGGGATAGTTCTTGAGCGCTTTTTTCTGTACTTCCTCGTTGATGGGGACGGCGGTTTTGCCATAGAGGCCATAGCAGAGATCTTTGACCTGACCGGTAATCATCTTATAGCGTTCGTCGGGAGTGTCGTGGAGGACATTGTTGACCGTCTGTACCCCTACTATCTGGCTGGTTGGCGTAACCAGAGGTATCTGCCCAAGGTCCTTGCGCACCCTCGGCAGTTCCTTGTAGACCTCGTCGATTTTATCAAGGGCGTCCATCTCACGCAGCTGATTGACCAGGTTGGAGAGCATGCCGCCAGGCGTCTGATGGAGCAAAACGTTGATATCGATGATGGAAACCTTGGAGTCATCGAGGAGGTGCTTGTATTTGGGCAGTATTTTCTTTTCGAGGATCTCGTTTATCTCCGCGAGCCTGCGGATGTCGAAGCCGGTGTCACGGTTCGTGCCCAGCAGGGCCATGACCAGTGGTTCGACGGCGGCGTGTGAAGTACGGTAGGCATAAGGGGTAAGGACGGTGTCGATAATGTCCACGCCCGCCTCGATGGCCTTGAGATGGGTCATCGGCGACATGCCGGAGGTGAAGTGGCTGTGCAGGTGGATGGGAATGCCTACCGCCTCTTTGAGGGCCTTGATAAGCGGATAGGCATCGTAGGGAGCCATCAAACCGGCCATATCCTTGACGCAGATGGTGTCCGCGCCCATATTTTCCAGCTCCTTGGCCTTACTCACATAGTAGTCGAGGTTGTAGACCTCGCCTCCAAGACGCGGTTCGGTCAGGGTATAGCAGATGCATCCCTGGAAATGCTTACCGCTCTTCTTAATCTGCTCGACCACCGTTTCGAAGTTGCGATAATCGTTGAGGGCATCGAAGGTGCGAAAAATATCCATGCCGTTTTCCGCGGCCCTGTCGACGAAGGCATAGGCGAGATCATCGGCGTAATTTCGGTAGCCTACCAGATTCTGGGCCCTGAGCAGCATGGAGAACGGTGTCTTCTTGATATACCGTTTGAGGGTTCGCAGTCTCTGCCAGGGGTCCTCGTTGAGGAAGCGATGCATGGTGTCGAAGGTGGCGCCGCCCCAGGTTTCTATGGCCCAGAAACCTACCTCGTCCATGAGTTCGGCAACGGGGATCATATCCTCGGTCCGGCCGCGGGTGGCGAACAGGGACTGATGGCCGTCGCGCAGACTCAGGTCCATTATTTTCAGAGGGTTGTCGGCCTGCGGACGGTCGTTATCGTAGTGCATTGCAGTCATCTTTACGTTGTCACTCATCACTAACTGTCTCCTTGCCTGATCGTTGGATATGATGGCCTTGAAAAACCTTCAGTGCCCGGCAGTCCGAGGTGAAGATCTCAGCTTTTAACGGGTACACGTCCCGGCATTTTGCCGGCACCGGAATGATTTTCGGTGGTCATCTCAATTTATCAATACTGGGTTTTCGGAACAGCAGTCCCTAGAACCTTGAAAATGCTTTCATTTGTATCAACTGACGCATGGACATCATGTCTTGCCGTCCGCTGAGTCCCCATATGCTTATATCCTGGGGAGGCTTATTCTGGGAAATGGGCCCCGGGCTCCGGGCGGCGTCTTCTTCCTGGAGGTAGGCGTTTACTGCCGCCAGAGCTGCGGCTATTTTTGTCTGTGTCTCTGCCATTGGATATGTCACCTCATAGTCGGTATTGAGAATGCGGTTTACGATCCGTAGATCTCATAATCCGTTTCTTCGCCCAGCAACTGGTCGATTTCTTCCTGGATAGCTCTACGTTTTTCGTTGTTGACCCAGGTGTTCCAGTCCTCCACCGAACGCCAGCTGCTGACGACCATTGACTCGCCGGGTTTGTCTATACGATGAAGCGTCTCGCCGGAGATGTAGCCCGGCTGATTCAGGGTAAGGCTGCGCAGTTTGGTGAGCAGACTGTTGAGTTCTTTGACATGAGACTGGTTCATTTTCCTTTTGATGAATATTTTCACTGCCATGATTTGTCTCCTTTGCACGCTGGTAGAAAAGTGCTTAAGTGGTGCAGCTTTGTGCCTGCCGGCGATGTCGTCGGCTACAGGGGAATATTGCCGTGTTTTTTCATGGGGTTGGTGTCGCGTTTATCCTTAATGAGAGTGAGAGCGTTGCAGATACGCGTCCTGGTTCGCGCCGGCTCGATAATATCGTCGATGTACCCGCGCTGTGCCGCCACATAGGGGTTGGCAACGGTTTCCTGATATTCCTTTTCCTTCTCGGCCAAAAAAGCAGCAGGATCGTCCTGTTTCTGAGCCTGGCGACCATAGAGCACGCCCACCGCCCCCTTGGCGCCCATGACGGCGATCTCCGAGGTCGGCCAGGCGTAATTGATATCGCCGCGCAGATGCTTGGAAGACATGACGCAGTAGGCGCCGCCGTAGGCCTTGCGAGTTATGACGGTCACCTTGGGAATGGTTGCTTCGGCATAGGCGTAGAGTATTTTAGCGCCGTTGCGGATCACCCCGCCGTATTCCTGGGCGGTACCCGGCAGAAATCCGGGAACGTCGACAAAGGTAACCACCGGGATGTTGAAACAGTCGCAGAAGCGCACAAAACGCGCTCCCTTCACCGAGGAGTCGATATCAAGCACCCCGGAGAGATGCTTGGGCTGGTTGGCGACGATGCCGACGCTCATGCCGTTATACCGGGCGAAACCGGTGATAATGTTCGGGGCGAAATTTTCCTTTATTTCAAGAAAATCTCGGTTATCCACGGTCTCCAGGATAACATCCTTCATATCATAGGCCTCGTTGTGATTATCGGGGATGATGGTGTTGAGGCCGGTGGAGTTCCTGGTGACGGGGTCATCGCAGACCGCCAGAGGGGTATTCTCCAGATTATTCTGAGGGATGAAAGAAATAAGTTTCTTAATGTAGCGAATGGCGTCTTCACCTGATTCCGCAGGATAATCGCTGACACCGCTTCTGCTGGCATGCATGTCGGCACCGCCGAGTTCCTCGACGCTGACGTCTTCGTGGGTCACCGATTTGACCACTTTGGGCCCGGTCAAAAACATATAGGACTGTTTTTTGACCATGGTGACGAAGTCGGTCAGGGCCGGTGAGTAGACGGCGCCACCGGCGCAGGGTCCGAAGATGGCCGAGATCTGGGGAATGACGCCCGAGGCCATGACGTTGCGCTGGAATATTTCCGAATAGCCGGCCAGACTCTCAATGCCCTCCTGGATGCGGGCGCCGCCCGAATCGTTGAGGCCGATGACCGGAGCGCCGTTTTTCATTGCCAGGTCCATGATCTTGCAGATTTTTTCGGCAAATGTCTCGGAGAGAGAACCGCCGAGCACCGTGAAGTCCTGGGCGAAGACGTAGATGATGCGTCCGTCTATGGTGCCAAAGCCTGTAATCACGCCGTCTCCCGGGAACTGTTTGCTGTCCATGCCGAAATCGCGGCAGCGGTGCAGCTTGAACATGTCGAATTCTTCAAATGATCCCGGATCGAGCAGCATGTCGATGCGCTCCCGCGCCGTATATCGTCCTTCCGAATGGATTTTGTCAATCTTCTTCTGACCGCCACCAAGACGCGCTTCTTCCCGAAGCTTCTTGAGGTGATCGAGCTGAGCGTTCGCTTTCATACAGTCTCCTTCGTGCAGAGAAATCCACCTGTGTGTATAGGTACCAGACCGGCGGAAGGCCTGCTGCTTGTCGTCGTTGCAGTATGTGTGGCTCTTTCGTAGATGAAGTTGCGTACAGCCCGAGAGGGCGGCGAACCTGCGGCCGGAACCTTCGAGGTTACCGGCCGCAGGTTCGCCTTCGTCTCCCAGGTTTTAGGAAAAGACCTCTTTGCAGAGTTTGCCGAGGCTGCCCAGGTCTTTGCAGACGTGAATGCCGCCGCTCTCCATGGCCTTGATTTTGGCTTCGGCTGTCCCCTGGCCGCCGCTGACGATGGCACCGGCATGTCCCATGCGTCTGCCGGGAGGGGCGGTGAGGCCGGCTATGAAGCCGACGACCGGTTTGCGCATATTTTCGGCGATCCAGGCGGCTGCCTGTTCTTCGGCATTGCCGCCGATTTCGCCGACCATGACCACGGCTTCGGTGGCCTGGTCTTCGTTGAAAGCCTTGAGGCAGTCGAGAAAACCGGTGCCGTTGACCGGATCACCGCCTATACCGATACAGGTGGTCTGTCCGAGACCGACCTGGGAGAGCTGGTGAACGACCTCATAGGTGAGAGTGCCGGAACGTGATACCACCCCTACCGGGCCGCCTGGCTTGTGTATGGGGCCGGGCATGATGCCTATCTTGCATTCGCCGGGGGTGATAATGCCGGGGCAGTTAGGGCCGATCAGGCGGGTGCTTCTGGCGGCCAGATAGTTTTTTATGCGCAGCATGTCCATTACCGGTATGCCTTCGGTGATGCAGACGATCATTTCCATGCCGGCATCGGTGGCTTCGAGTATGGCGTCAGCGGCGAAAGGCGGTGGTACCAGGATCATCGAAGCATTGGCGCCGGTGGCCTTCCTGGCCTCGGCGACGGTGTTGAAAACCGGGATGGAATCCATTTTCTGGCCGCCCTTGCCCGGTGTAACGCCGGCGACGATAGAGGTGCCGTATTCGGCGCACTGGCGTGTATGAAACTGACCTTCCCTGCCGGTGATACCCTGGACAAGGACGCGTGTCTTGGAGTTGACGAAGATGCTCATTTTCTACCTTTGATGAGTTGTTGAGTAATGTAGCAGAACGTGGATCGTTGTTTATCTTGTATTGATGTCCAAAGGCGCTATCAAGTGACGACTTCCGCTATTTTGGCGGCGGCGTCGGAGAGATCGGCAGCGTTGATAAGCGACATGCCTGATTCGGCGAGAATCCGCCGTCCCTCTTCCACGTTGGTGCCCTCCATGCGTACCACCACCGGAATCTGCAGATCGACTTTTGCCGCGGCCTGAACGACCCCCTGGGCGAGTACGTCGCAGCGCAGAATGCCGCCGAATATATTGACCAGAATAGCCTTGACCTTGGAGTCGGCGAGAATGATCCTGAAGCCGTTTTCCACCATCTCGGCATCGGCACCGCCGCCGACATCGAGGAAATTGGCGGGTTCAGCCCCGGCCTGCTTGATTATATCCATGGTGGCCATGGCCAGTCCGGCACCGTTGACCATGTTGCCGACATTGCCGTCGAGATTGATGTAGTTGAGGTTGAATTTGGCCGCCTCGGCCTCCGCCGGATCGTCTTCGTTGGGATCGTGCATCTCCTTGATATCCGCATGCCTGTAGAGGGCGTTGGAGTCGATTTCTACCTTGGCGTCGAGGGCGATGACCTCATCTTCTTCGGTGATAATGAGCGGATTGATCTCCAGCATGGAGCAATCGTAATCGACGAAGAGAGTGTAGAGATTCCGGAGTATCCGGGAAAAGGGTTTCATCAGGGCCGAATCGAGCTCGAGACCGAACATCACCTGGCGCAGGTGGTAGCCCTGGATACCGATGAGCGGGTTGATGGGTACTTTGATGATCCTTTCCGGATGCTTCTCGGCCACTTCCTCAATATCCATGCCGCCGTCCTGACTGGCGACGATGGTTACCGATGCTGTTTCCCGGTCGGGTATGATGGAGAGATAGAGTTCTTTTTTGATGGCAACGCCTTTTTCCACAAGCACTGTTTTTACCAGTCGTCCTTCCGGGCCGGTCTGTTTGGTGACAAGCGTCATGCCGAGAATGGACGTGGCGGCGCTGAGTGCTTCTTCCTCGGTCCTGGCGAGTTTGACACCGCCGCCTTTACCTCTGCCGCCGGCGTGTATCTGTGCCTTGACGGCTACTGGCAACCCGAGCCCGACGGCGATCTCCGCGACCTTGTGCGGGTCGGTGCCGACCTCTCCCTGGGGAGTCGGTATGTTGTATTTGCTGAAAAGTTGTTTGGCCTGGTATTCGTGGATCTTCATAGACACTCTTCCTGTTTCGAAAAAAACGGCTTTTCACGAAGCCGCCTAGGGTGGTGGTAAAGGTGCCCGACGGGGGGTACCGTCGGGCACCGGTTGGTTACTTTTTGGGATATCCCATCTGGTTGAGGGTATCGGTAATTTCATCGAGGATGGTCGGATCGTCAATAGTCGAAGGCATGTTGTACTCCTTGCCCGAGGCAATCGAGCGCATGGTGCCGCGCAGAATCTTGCCGGAACGCGTCTTGGGCAGTCTGGCAACAGCCGTTGCTTCGCGGAAGCAGGCAATGGGGCCGATCTCCTCGCGTACCATCTTCACCAGTTCCTTTTCGATCTCCTTCGGGTCCTTGTCGACTCCGGCCTTGAGGACGAAGAAACCGACGGGCAGCTGGCCCTTGAGTTTGTCCTCGGTACCGATGACGGCGCATTCGGCTACGTCCGGATGGTTGGCGATGATCTCTTCCATGGCGCCGGTGGAGAGCCTGTGGCCGGCGATGTTGATGACATCGTCCATACGGCCCATGACGTAGACGTAGCCGTCCTTGTCGACAAAGCCGCCGTCGCTGGTTTCATAGTATCCCGGGAATGTAGCCATATAGGATTTGATGAAGCGCTCGTCATTCTTCCATAGGGTCACCAGGGTTCCTGGAGGCAGAGGCAGCTTGACGACGATGTTGCCTTCCTTGCCGGGCTCGACCTCGAAGCACTCATTATCGAGGATGCGTATGTCATAGCCGGGAACGGCCTTGGTCGGCGAACCCGGTTTAATAGGAAATTCTTCGATGCCACGGCAGTTGGCGGCAATCGCCCAGGCGGTCTCGGTCTGCCACCAGTGATCGATTACCGGTACCTTGAGCATGTCGGTGGCCCAGTGATAGGTGTCGGGGTCGAGCCGCTCGCCGGCGAGATAGAGGCACTCAAAGTTGCCGATGTCGTATTTTTTGAGGAACTCACCGTTGGGATCCTCCTTCTTGATGGCACGGAAGGCGGTGGGGGCGGTGAAGAGCGATTTTACCTGATGCTCTGAAATGACCCGCCAGAAAGCACCGGCGTCCGGGGTGCCGATAGGCTTGCCCTCGTAGAAAACGGAGGTGGCGCCGATCAGCAGCGGTGCGTAGACGATGTAGGAGTGGCCGACGACCCAGCCGACATCGGAGGCAGACCACCAGACATCGCCGGGGTCGATATCATAGACGGCCTTCATGGTCCAGGCCAGGGCGACGGCATGGCCGCCGTTGTCTCTGAGCACGCCCTTGGGCATGCCGGTGGTGCCGGAAGTGTAGAGGATGTAGAGCGGATCGGTGGCTTCGAGTTCAACGCAGTCCGCCGGCTCGGCGGTGGCGACCAGTTCGTTCCAGTCGATGTCGCGGCCTTCGGTCATATCAGCCTGGACAAAGTCGCGCTGGAAGAGGACGACCTTTTCGACTTCATGGACAGACTGTTCCAGAGCCTTGTCGACCATAGGTTTGTAGGCCAGGGTTTTAGCGCCTTCGATGGCGCCTGAGGCTGTCACCAAAGCCTTTGGCTGGGCATGATCGATGCGCACCGCCAGTTCGTGAGGGGCAAAGCCGCCGAAGACCACCGAGTGGATGGCGCCGATACGGGCGCAGCCGAGCATGGCCACCGCCGCCTCGGGTATCATCGGCATATATATGACCACGGTGTCGCCTTTATTTACACCCAGACTCTTGAGACCGCCGGCGAAGGCGGCGACCTTTTCCTTGAGCTCTTTGTAGCTTATCTTGGTGATTGTGTCGGTTACAGGACTGTCGTAGATGATAGCTGTCTGATCGGCGCGGTCGCCATCGGCATGGCGGTCGACGGCGTTGTAGCAGGTGTTCATCTTGCCGCCTTTGAACCAGCGGTAATAGGGAGGGTTGGATGAATCAAGGACCTTGTCGCACTCTTTATACCAGTCTATTTTCTTTGCAGCCTCACCCCAAAATTTTTCAGGTTCGTTAATACTTTGAGAAAATACAGCATCGTAATTCGACATAATAGCCCTCATTTGTTTAATTTTCGCGTTCCTGTGAGTTCCCTGTTCTCATAACTGCGGAACTGCTTTCGCTTTGCCTCTCCTCCTCCGTTGTGTTGCTCTGGTGAAAATCTATGATACTGATCTTAAAATTGTTTAAAAAGCAGCCTGGAAAGCCCTCCCTGGTCGAGGAGACTCGGGTTGACCATACCGCGCCATACCATGCCGAACATGGGGTTGGCGCGCTCGGCCAGGCTGTCTTTTTTGCCCCTCTGGATCCACATGAAAAAGCTGCGCTGAACGAAGCCCATGAGAAAGTCGAGCAGTACCGAGGCATCGACCTGGTCGTTGAGGATGCCCTCCTGCTGACCCTGGCTGAGCACCTTGATAAGCAGGGTCATCATCCTGCGCTGCTCGAAGGTCTCATCGGCCATCCAGGTTTTCATAGGCAGGGTCATGAAGACGATGCGGCCTAATCCTTCATGCCGTTCGTAATAGTCGAGCTGCAGCCAGAATACTTTGCGCAGTTTTTCCTGAAGGTTCTCTATGCCCTGAATATGGTCGACGATGCGATCGGTCAGCTTGCCCATCCAGACGTCGACGAAAGCAAAGACCAGACGCTCTTTACTGCCATAATGTTTATAAATGGTGGTGAAACTGACTTCGGCCTTTTCGGCGACGTCGCGGATACTGGCCTGGTGGAAATCGGACTGGGAAAACACCTCGAGCACGGCTGCTTCGAGGCGCGTGTAGATATCTGGATTGAGGCCGTTTAACATCGTTATTGACACCGGCTTATAAGGGAATGGGTGAGTGTCATAGAGTGCTGTATGTCGCTGTATCTGTGCTTTGCGTGCTGGTAACCGATACGGATGCAAACGAAAATTCTTTTGAAATCTGGACGTCTTGTTTTAGGCTGTTATGATATATATCTATCTGAAAAAATGTAATAAGTGATGAATCAGTTGAGGAAAAGCGTATACCTGCAGAACAATGTTACACTGTTCTTATACTGTTGTAATATACGCAGGGTATATTTTCAAGAAAAAAAGGTTCATACGAGTTTGAGGACCGCTTCTTGACCGCAGGCACTTGGCGGAACAGATGGCAAATTTCCAGAAAGAATGCCTTTGAGTATGCTCCTCAGCTGTCGAAGCCGGCGGCGGCTCTGGCTAATTTCGACACCTCAGAGGTCAGCCGCAGCACCTTGACTGCCAGTTCGGCAGGTAGCGATCCTGTTCCGCAGGAAGGGGCGATGAAGGTTTGCTCGTGCAGTTTCTCCACCGGCAGGCTGAAGGTGGAGAGCCGCTTGAGCTGGTTCTGCCACTTGTCAAAGAGGGCCTGGGCGTTTTCTGCTCCGAGTACCTCGGCATCGCCCGTGGGAACAATACCCCAGGCCAGCATACCGCCTCTTTGGAGGTAGCTGCAAAGAAGCTCTCTGTAGAGGGTGAAATTGTCAAAATAGAAGTAGGCATCGAAGCTTATGATATCGGTGTCCGAGGATAGCACCGGTCCCCAGTCGCCGTTGGCGCATATATGAACGCCGGCCAGGCCGCCGGCTTCATGGATGCCGGCAATAACTTCGGCGACGGCATCGGCAACCATTTCCTGGGTAATGCCCACAAAGGCGCTGGAGCCGTAGCTGACGATGCCGGGCTCGTCGATGAAAATAATGGGAGGCGCTCCTGTGGTCAGCGGCTTCAGCTGTTCAATCTGCCAGCGAGCCTTGAAGGTGAGGTGCTTGACCAGCATGTCGCGGAGGTTGTCGTCATAAAAAATGGACCGGTTCTGGTCATCCCTGACGCTGATACCGATGGTCACCGGTCCGGTTATCTGGCCTTTAAGTGTTGTATGGCCATCAAAACCGTTCATGCTGTCGAGAAAGACAGCAAATCCGGAGGCAGTGTCATCACCGAGACAAAAGCGGCTGTTTTCCGGAAAGCTTCCCCGCTCCTCAATGCCCATATAGTCTTCATAAAAGGCGGTCATCTGCTCTTCGAAATCTTTGCAGGAGGTGTCGATCCAAAAGCGGTCGCCCTTCTCCTGCAGGCCTGGAAAGCCGCTGAGAAACTGGCGGACCATACCTTCGCCTGGCAGCTTCGGCAGTTGCGGCCAGAGGGGAATGGCGGGGGAGTGCTCTTCAATAAGGCGCATAGCCGCATGATGGTCTGTGAGGGGCAGGCTGCCGATGAGGATCGGCAGGCAGTGTGCTGTGAACATAGGGCCACCTGTGACTGGAGTTGATAAGGGTTTGCGGGAGGCTGACGCTCCTGTACCATAACGCTACTCTGTTTATGGCAAAAAGAAAAGTCGGGAAAAGGGCAACCCGCTGAGCGCTGATCGCTTGCTGTTATGACGGTTCCTGCTGCATCTGGACCACGGATGCCCCGCGGGCCGGTATGAACGGTGATCGTCCAGCTCCTGGCAAAAGCTGTGGAGATGCGTATTCATGGCACAACAGATCGCCTCTCCGGGGGGATTGTGCTGACGCCGGGAAATGCGTCGAGAATCACTTTCGAAAATCTATGGTAAATAAGAGAAGGTTCTGGTAAAAGAATCTATCTTCCGGTTCCTGAGGGGAAGCAGCGCTTCGTGTTGCTTTTCTTTTACACTATTCCGGGCGGGTAGCTCAGCTGGATAGAGTGTCGGCCTCCGAAGCCGAAGGTCGCGGGTTCGAATCCCGCCTCGCCCACCAGTAAAGACAGCCACTTATCATGTTTTGGTAAGTGGCTGTTGTGGTTCTTGTGGACCTATTGCGAACCCATTTCGTAAAAGGTGATTAGACGGTTGTGGATTGAAAGGGGAGGGAACTGGAATACAAAAAACATTATTTTTTATTGAAAAAAATGCGACAAGAGTCAAAAGCCGACTTGACCCCTTGTGATCGTACTTTTCAACACCCTATTTTTGTTTTGAATTGCGAAAGTCGGGCTAGTTATGCAAAAGACTCAATCTGTAAAAATAAATCAAAAATCACCAATTAGCCGTTCGCTATGCAGGCGATATTGTCCTGCTCGGCACTCTGCTTAGTGGTTTCAGCCCGGACAACCGTCAACCGGGCTGAACCCCCCTGTCGTCCTGCCGGTTGATGTAGATGTTCAGTCAGTGGATGCAATTGACCGTCGTTCCTTCTAACTTCCGGCAATTGCGACAGACAAACGATGTCGTCGGGACCAGTAATCAGCGTCCCAGCTGGAGGGTTTTGTCGTTCCGGGTTCTCTTCTTCATTTGCCTCATATTCTCTTGATTGGCCCGCTTTTGCACAAAATTCTCTATATCTATTTGGAAAACTGCCAGATCCTCAGGACCGATGCGGAAGGTCACCCAGTCGCTCCAGTCGCTGTAGGTTGATGCACTCGTTTGCTCCAGAGTCATATAGCTCGCCACCTTTACCCGCCAGAACCCGTTTTTTCCCAAGGGCAGAGTCTCGAATCCCTGCGAGCTCGATTCTGTATACGACTTCATCGGGATCTTGAAGGTTCGGTATTCGTTCCAGCCCGTTGCTGACTCGTAGTGATCGAATCGTACGCCGTACCGGCTCTTCTGGTAATCGATGTGCTTGGCTCCGCACTTGCTGCGCACCTCTACGCTTACTCCCGAAACGTTTTCCTTGTAGACCAGGTTGTTCTTCGGCATGATCAGCTCCGGGGCTGCCTTCAGCATTTCCTGGGTGCACGTCATTGGCGGCGGCGGAGGAGGCGGCGGCGGTGTAGAGGCGACTGGGTTGGCTGCCTCATTTTTCATGTCTTCCAACTGGGCCGAAGACAGGCCGTGGATTGTCACGTTACGGGAGAACGGTATCTTCTGGAACTGCGGCGGGATGTATTCGACACAGAGGCCTTTCGCAAAAGCAGACGGATCGCCGCTGAAGGCCTTGAGGGCTGTCGGTATGAACGGATAGAGCCAGGGATCGAGCGGGCTGGTGCCAATTAAGTTCCACTCGGTCGACCCATCGCCCTCGATTGGATGGTTGCTGTGCTCGATACTGACGATCTCTCTAAATTCCTTGCTCTCGGAATCCCACTCCCCTGACACGGAAAAGAATATCTGAGGATTGCCTGTGGGGGAAAACTGCTCATTGTTTTCGATCAGCATGCAGTGACCCTCGAAACGGTAACTATTTTCCGTTCCGACAAACGAATAGGAGACGCTGTCGACGTCGCAGAAGATTGCCCCGTCTTCCGGACAACCGATCCCGCCCGTACGGTCAAGGGTACACCCCTGGACCAGGCCCAAGAGCACCAACACGGAAATCAAGAGCCCGCAACGCTTCAGGCTTCCCAAAAGGCTGAATTTGTCACAATATCTGTTGTTTAAGGATTGCTTGTCAGAGTATCCTTTCTTCTTCATGGCCAGTTCCCCCCGTTCGAAAAGGCACATAAACCGCAATAGTTTCAATTAATAGAGCCGGCAGTTGGGTGTTGCTATAGGTAAGCTAATCACCCGATAGGATTTTTGTACTACCTAGTAGTCCATTTTGTCGCTGTAGGCTGCAGAATGAGGAAGTGAGCTTGCGGCTACTGAAAACGTAGAATGATCGTCTTTCCAGCGAAATTTATGGAAATGGGGGGGATTGGGCAAATTCATGTCTCGAATCACTATTCGGCGACGGGTAGGCTGACGATTTGATATGCCACTGTCGAAACAATGGATATAATAGATTAGGATTGGTTTGAGTTTTGCTGCCCCGCCTGCCGCATATGGAACGTTCTCGCACCGGCTATGTCGGCCATTGCGAAGACAGCTTTTCGCTTTTTTCAGGATCGTTTGTCGGTGCAAACCGCGATACCCAAATTCGCATCTATACTATGGCAGAGCCATGCCTGTGATAAGAATTGAGGTAAATCTATGAAGCTGGTTCTCAAGATAATCGGATACACCACAGGAGTCCTTTTCGCTCTTTTTGCGCTGGCCGTGATTGCATTGCAGCTTATCAGTGAAAAGCAGTATAGAAAGTGGGCCGAGGCCGCCGCCGAATCCGCGACCGGCCGCCAACTGGAGATAAACGGCGACTTCGATGTCCGGATCGGGACTACGCTTGCTCTTCTCGCCGGTGATATCCACTTAGCCAACGCCGATTGGGGGACCAGGGATACCATGGTTTCCGTCGACCGTCTCTTTATCGAGCTTGATTTGCTTCCGCTGTTCAAAGGAGTGCTCGACTTCACCATTGAACTGGGTGGGCCTGACATCCTGATGGAAACCAGTGATGCCGGCCAGGGAAATTGGGTGTTCAAGGAAGCGGCTCCCGCCTTGGGGCCTGATCAGCTCAAAGATCCGGATAACCAGGCAGCTAAAAACACCTTCGCGCTGCCGGTCAAACCCTATATCCGCAACCTCCAGGTGACCGACCTGCACTTCGTGTACAAGGATACGTCAGGTGATGCTGCATTGCAGGCAGAGGTGGAGTTATTGCGACTATTCGTCGATGGTTCGAACATCCCGCTGGAGCTCAAAGGAGCGTATCAGGGAGTTCCTGTTTCCCTCAACGGATCGCTCGGGCGCATCGAGGACTGGCACGAAAACCGGCGGACGCCAGTATCCCTTGGCGGTAAATTGAATGAGTCGGTTCTTAAAATCAGTGGCACAGCGGGGCCGGTATTGCCGGAGCCGAATGCCCGCCTGGATGTCTCCCTGGCCGCAGACTCCATCGCAACGTTTGGCGAACTGGCGGGTATGACGCTGCCGGATCTGCAACATGGAGCCATGTCCTTGACCTTCGTCGCTGAAAACGGACGGCTGGCTACCGAGAATATCAGCGTGGTTCTCGATGATCCTCGCTTGTCGCTCGATGTAACCGGTGAAGTGACGGATTTGACCAGGATGGATGGTATCGATCTCACCGTCTCAGCTTTCACGGATGATGGATCTGGGTTGCTTGACGGCCTTGGCCGGCAGCTGTCTTTTTCTCTGCCCCCCAAACTGCGAATCAACGGCCAGGTTAAAGGTAGTGCGCAATCACTGGCGATTCGTGATCTTGAGCTGGTCGTCCGGGACCAGGGTCTGGAGGCCCGGTTAGCCGCTACTCTGAGCAATGTCACGGCCACGCCGGATGGTGCGGCGGAGTTATTGGTCGAGCTTGACTCGACAGCACTGCTTGGTACTTATCTCGGCATGGACCTTCCCCAATTCGGCCCTTTCAAGGGCTCTGCCAGGCTCTCTTCTATGGCCTCGGCGCTGCGACTCGACGTCGTTGACCTCGAACTCGACGATCCTGCTGCATCGGTGGTAATCTCCGGGAGCGCCAATCGAATCGGAAGAAATGAGGAAAATTCTGTTGAAATTGAAGGATTATATCTTGATACAACTGCAAAATCGGAACAGCTGCAGATCATTTTCGACCGGTTTGGAGTAACGGTTCCAGGGACGCTTCCCGCTTCCTTTTCCGTGGCCGCGACGGCGAAAGGGAGTCTTGAGAAGCTCGAGATCAAAGCTCTTCGGGCTGCGGTCGTTGACGAGGGGCTTGACATTCGTTTGACAGGCTCTGCGGATAACGCAATTGATGGATCCGGCATTGTCGCCGATCTCGCCGCTGCGGTTGATGATACCGTGGTCCTTGGTAAATATGCCGGTATCGAACTCCCCGTCCTGGGTCCCCTGAAACTCGATGGGCAGGTCGTATCCAGCGGAGATTCCTACCGTCTCGAGTCGCTTGGTGTTCAACTCGATGGTGAATTAGCTGAGGCCAGGCTGGCGGCTCAGGTCGAGGATCTCCTCGCCCTGACCACGGTTGCAACCGATCCCAGCGGTTACGGTGCTGCCGGCATAAACGCTTCGATTACAGCTGCTACGCCTTCTGCCGCTGCACTCGCCCGGTTGGCGGGAGTGGAAATGCCGGACATCGGTGCCCTCCAGCTCGAAGGAAACGTCGGCTCGTCGGCCCGGTCGCTGCAGCTTGATGATTTGCAGGCAACCTTGCGCGGTGACGGTTTCACAGCTGAGCTGACGGCGGAGATCGTCGACCTCATTGCCTTGACTGGTATTCGGATGGCAATCGACGGTGATTTGACTTCGCTCGCGGCGCTTTCCGAGCTTGCCGATACCAAATTACCCGAAACCGATCCATGGAATATTCAGGTCAGGGCCGATTCCGATAACCTCAGGAGCGCCCCTGTAAACATCTCGGCCGACCTGAGTAGTACAGGAATAAGCGCGGCCGTCGACGCCGTAGTTGAAGATATCAAGACCCCTGACACCTTTCAGGCCGAGCTTGCCTTTAAGGCCGAAACAATTGCCACGGTAGGAAAACTGCTGGGCAGGGATCTCCCCGAAGGCAAACCGCTTACCCTTACCGCACATGCATCAGGACAACCGGGGGGGTATCGGGTCGATACATTTTTGATTGAATCGGGGGATAGCAGTATGACCGCCAACCTGGAATACCTGACCCCGGCAGCAGCGGATGTCGAGCGCAATACCTTGAAGGGGCTGGTGGCGATTCGCGGGTTTGATACCACCCCCTGGCTGATAGTTCCGCAAGAGGGTAAACCGGCGGTGGAAGAGGCGGTACCGCCGCCGCCAGTGAAGGCGGAATCGCAGGCACAAGAAGCGACAGAAAAGTCGACCGGCAAAAGAATTTTTTCAGATGAGCCTTTTGCATTCGACCTGCTTCGAGAATACGATGTCGACCTTAAGCTTGAAACGGAGGATGTCATGGTTCCAAGCGGTGTTGACCTGGACAGTGAAATCGGTATAAGTCTCGATCACGGGCTTCTTGAGGTATCGCCATTCGTCATTGCCGAAAGCAGCGGCGGCAGCGGCTACGGTTATGTCACCCTCGATGCCCGATCCAGCGAAGCGAAGCTTGATGCCGAGATAGATTTCGACAACTTTACCTCGCCCCGCTTCGGCGGCTACTTCAATCTCAATTTCGATCTGGAAGGGGCAGGAAAATCGCCGGCATCACTGATGGGCAGTCTCAATGGATATTTGACGACTTCCATAGATGATATGGAATTGAAGAAGTCCTTTTTGACAACCTTCGGAGCCGGGCTGGTTTCCAGGCTGAACCCGCTTGGAAAGGACAAGACGATGCTCGAGTGCGCTGTTGTGCGGTTCGATATTGAGGATGGAGTTGCTGATTTCGATAAAAAGCTCGCCGCCCAGACCACTGAGGTGACCTGGATCGGCGGAGGCAAGATCGACTTCAAGACCGAGGAGATCAAGGGCGGAATCTCATCTAAGCCGCGGCAGGTATTGAGCTCACTCACCAACGTCGTTGACGTCGCTGGTTTCGTGCTCGTCGACGGCACCCTTGCAGAGCCGACTTTCGGAATAGATGTTGCCAATGTGGTTACCGATGCTGCCAAGAAATATGCGCAATACACCGCTTTCTTCATGACCGGCGGTCTGTCGTGGCTTGCCGAAAAAGCCTTTGAAACAGCCCAGGCCAATGTCGATCAGTGCGAGCGGATCCTGGCCGATCTTGAGGATTTATAATAGGGGCCGCGCCTCGGCCAGGGCGTTCTCGCATCCCAATTAACATGAAGGCGGCGCACCGCTTCTCTTTCTTCCGTCGACAGGCCTAAACTGCGGGTATTCAAGCGATCCTTCTTTCACAATGAACTTACGAAAAAACGAGTTGAATGCTAGAAAGCAACACGCATCGTGTTGTGCAGTGAGAAGAAATACCGAGAAGCTTTACACCGGACAAACAGGAAAGATTTTTCTTTGAAACGGACGCAGACCTATGGCTCATCAGCGGTAAAACACTGACGGATATCGGCGGCAGTAGTGATCTTGCCGTTCTGGTTTATGTTCTCTAAGGCTGGCTACTCGAAGTGGTTACGTCTACTCATGGATGGTGCAGCTGCCTCAGCAGGCTGCTGATCCCTCACGAGAAGGGGGACCAGCAGGAATTCGCCTTGCTATGCTGCATGGTTATTGGGTGTTGATAGAGTCTATTGGAGTGAGTGCGTCGCCGTATGGGCAATTTCCATAATCTCGTCGACATCCAACGGTTTGTTAAGGTATCGATACACTCCAAGTTGTTCAGCCCTTTTCTGGTATTCCTCCTGCACCATGGCGGTTACCACTACCACACGTGTCATTAATCCTTTCTGCCGAATATGGGTCAATACTTCCAGACCATCAGGGCCAGGGATCTGCAGATCCAGAAATAAGAGGTCAGGCGTGTGGCGGTTCAAGAGTTGCAAGGCAAGATTGCCATCATTCGCCATCACCAGTTTATAGTCATCTCCCAGCATGACATCAAAAGATTCAAGGATTCCCTGGTCATCATCAACAACAAAAATCGGTTCTTGTGTCCTTTTCACGATTTCATCCTCACTTTGGATTAGTATGAGAGCACGATCCTGCTTCTCATGCGTATGAGCAAGTATCTCCATCACTGTTTCTGTTGGCAGGAGGGCTTGCAACTGAGGATCCACACGAATTGAATTCATGGATGTATAAAAACAACCCTCTCGATTGGCCCTGTGTGCATGTCACGTGCCACAAAAGAACAGACAATTGCACATTCATCTCTTCTCAAATAGCAATAAAAATGCCAATATTAGGAGGTCTGTTGCATTGTATTGTTTTCAATAGAAAAAAAAGAGGTACTGATGCCGTATGCACCCCACTGCATAGACCCGAGTCCGGTACAGTGCATGTAAAAATGTGCGTAGGTGGTTAAATGGTGAACCGTTATATGGGCAGTCGTATCTTGATAATTGTTCCACCCTCTTTTGGGCAGGAAACAGAGATCAAACCACCATGTTCGCTGACAACTTTATGTGTTATTGACAGGCCCAGGCCGGTTCCCTTGATTTTTGTGGTATAGAATGGATTAAAAATATTTTTTACGTCTTCAGCTGGTATACCCTCACCGCTGTCCTGAAAAGTCACAACAAGATGTCCTGATTTCTCATCCTCTATACTCATCAGTAACTTTCCCCCAGCGGGCATAGCCTGAATGGCATTTCGAATAAGGTTGTGGAATGCTTTTGTAAGCTGATGAGGGTCTGCCCGGACAGGAGGTAGGTTTGAGGGCAAATCACACTGGCTTTCGATATTTCCCGCAAGTAATTCCTCTTCCAGGGTTTCAAGGGTCTGCAAAAGGAGGTTTTGCAGAGGAATAACCCTGAATGTATATTTGGGAACTCGCGCAAGATCGAGTAAATCTTCGACCAGCTGGTTTATGCGCTTCAGCTCTCTGGGCACCGTCCTGTTGAACTTTTCAAGAAAACCTTCTTTCTCTATTTTCCTGGGCAGCAGCTGAACGAATGTTTTAATTGATGAGAGAGGATTGCGAATCTCATGGGCCATGCCCGCTGCCAGTGTGCCAAGTCCAGCAAGGCGCTCAGCCTGCCTGACGGACGCCTCCATTTTCTTTAAAGCTGTAATATCATGGAGATTCAATATTGTTTCGATCGGCTTGTCCGACCGGTCCTTCAGCACACTTGAACTGACCAGTAGTGTGTAAGTGACCCCTTGTTTTTCAAGCGACAACTCTTTTGGTTGCCGGTTGACCGGACGGGCAAGGGATTCTTTGATATAGGAATACAGTTCAGGGTAGCATTTCAGGTGATGAACAAAAGGTCTGGCTCCTGTTTCTTCAGGGATTACTTCAAGAAGCTGAAGAGCAGCGGGATTGACCATTGAGAACTCCCCCGTCAATGTTATGCTCAGCAGGCCGTCACTCATGGTGTTCAACAGTTGTGTTGTATATTTCTGCAGTTGTTTTATTTCAGCCAACTGCCGTTCAAGCTGTGAGCGATGGGCGACTATCTCGGCGATCATGGTATTGAAGTTGGCAGCCAGAATCTCGACTTCGTCACCGGTATTGATGCGAAAGTCCTGATCAAGGTTGCCTGCAGCGGCCGACTGTGTTCCACGCATGAGATTGTCCAGTGGCTTGGTAATTCTGCGTGCCGCAAAAATCGAGGCAACTGTACCGAAAAACAGGGCGATGAGTCCCACTACGAAAATGACCATCTGAATTTGTTTAATCTGCACATACATTGATGCAAGAGAGAGTTGCACCCGAATGGTTCCCCAGCGAATATCTGCCCCTTCCGGAAATATTGGCAGGGCAATATCAATACCGGTGTTTTTTCCATCGCCAGCAATGATCGGTTGTATCATTGGTTTCGATACTGCAAGGGCATTGCGGCTGATCTGATCATTCAAAAAGGTGTTTTGCAGATCGGGCCTGCCGCTGAACCCCGCTACCCGGCCTTCTTTGTCATGAAAAATCACAGCAATGATATCCGGTCCTTTGGTTGCCTGGTTGGCGGAACGTTCCAGGGCAAGGTAATTATATGTCAACAAATTGGCTATGGAGGCTGCAGAGAGGCTCCTCGCAATCGATAGGCCACGGCTCTCGAGCTGGTGGCGAATGGTACGGCTCTGGAGAAAACTTATGAGGATGGCAAGGGCACTCAAGAGTATGATGAGCATCAGACCCGTCATGGCAATGAAGCGATAACGAAGTGGGATGAATTGCGGTTTTCTCACGTACGGTTTCATTGTGCCGGTGCTCTTAATGAGGAACGGCTGAGTCTAACCACGTCCTATGCAGCCGTACTGCCTGCCAGCCCAGAGGGCTGCTGCTGATCCCGTTGACCCAGGGTTGATATACCCGGTCAATGCTCAGATAGAAAAGTGGGATGATGGGGTACTCCTCCATTACCTTTTTCTCAATACGTTGATACAGCCCTGCCCGTCTGATTTCATCCACCGTGGCTGCTGCTTCCGCAAGGAGAGCATCCACTGCCTTGTTACTGTAACCACCGAAATTCACGGAAGAGGAACTGCCAAAAAGTGGCCGCAGAAAATTATCAGGATCAGGCATGTCTGCTGTCCAGCTATACCGAAAAATCTGCATTGAGTCAGATTGCAGATAGTGTTCAAATTTGTTCCAGTCGGTAATGTACCTGATGGAGGTGTCTACACCAATAGATGCCCACCGTTCTTGAATGAGCTTGAATTCAGCCTGGGCAAAAGCCGATTGTGAGGCCGAGACAATCTCGACGTTGATGGGCGCCGATGGGCCAGCACCGGCAACCTGCGAAACTAGTTCCTTTGCCAGGGCCAGATCCTCTTTCACCTCCTGAACATCCCTGCTGTGAGCAGGCATACCCGGTGGCAGGACCGTATAGGCTGCTTCAAATTGATTGTCATACACCTCCGTCAACAGTTCATCTCTGTTGATTGCAAGAGATAACGCCCTGCGCAGACGACTGTCATGCAGAAGTGGATGCTCTGTGTTTATTCCGTAAAACAAAAGACTCAGGCTGGGTCGATGCACCCAGTGAAGATCCTCTTTTTCTGCAAGGCTGGTGCGCGCTTGCCCGAAAACCGGCATCTCCTCCAGAAGCCCGCTTTCGAAATCTTCCAAGACCCTGCTTCGCTGAGCCCCTGGGTAGATGTGGTATTCAACACTATCGAGATAGGAGGGTCCTGCATAGTACAAAGGGTATCTCTCCAGCCTGATCAACCTATCTTGCTCCCAGGCGGCGAATTTGAAGGGGCCGCTTCCCACGGGGGACGCGCTGAATGAGTCTTCCTGCGTTCGCGCGATGTGTTCTGGAACAATGGCAGCCTGGTACATGGCCAGTGCTCCCAAAAATGGTGCATAGGGCTCCACAAGCTCTATCTCAAGCTCATGGTCGTTAACGGCCTTCAGGCCGCTGATCGTGTCGGTCTCTTCGGCACGATATTCTTTGGAACCGGCAATGTACAGCAGATGAGAAAGGATCGAAGGTGCCGGATCTATTCTGAAAAGCCTCTGCAGGGAGAAAACCGCGTCCCCTGCGGTTACTGGCTCGCCATCATGAAAAGTTGCCTCCTGGCGCAAATAAAAACGTAGAATTCTCCCCTGCTTTTCAATCTGCCAGTCTCTGGCTACGGCAGGCAGAACGTTGAGGTACGGACCGTATTGGACCAATCCGTCATATATTTGATGGGCAATGGATATTCCGAAGTCATCTTCAATATATGGCGGGTCCAGGGTGGTTGGCATTATATCCAGAGGCAGCCTGTAGACCCCACCTCGCTGTATCTCTGCACTGGTTACAGTTTCCCGGGAGGATGATTTTTCCTGATCCTCACTTTCAGGGCTGCAGCCAAGAAAAGCCAGCACAATAAAAATAACATAGAAACTACAAACACGTATGCTCATCGCCCAACCTAGAGTAACATATTATAGCAGTCAGCCTTGCCCGTTCTCCGTACATTACACGTAAATTTACTATAAAAGCTGGACCTTTACTCCTCTTTTATTATGTATGGAGTGAATAAATAATATAACAATATCGTACCAATACAACAAAAAG
>JGI12210J13797_10142881_pt1 | contig 31036 bp, 22 predicted proteins | sample ElkSlonscriptome_3_FD_13797 | JGI IMG/M metagenome (IMG submission 13797) | reverse complement strand
ATAAAAGGTTCTTTTTTACTAGAGTAATCCCCGCTCTTTTTTCAACTGTATTTAGTGTGTATGTTGTTCGGAAAAAAATCTGGATGAATCACGCTAAGCAATTACTACAAAAGTATTTAAACGGATACTGCTCCCCAGAAGAAAAGCAGCAGCTTTATCGCTATTTGCTTCAAAGCGAAGCTAAAGAGTATGATGAAGTGCTCCACGCTCTGTGGACTGACCTTTCAGGTGTGTCTAATCCAGGTTTGGTTACTTCAAACCGAATGTATCAATCTATAGTAGCTAATAAAGCGGATTCAAAACAGCGTTTCTTCTCAATAAAAAATTGGCAAATCGCTGCCTCTCTAACCGGAGTGCTAATAGCAGTAGCCGTTTGGTACTATCTTTTGCCTCAAGCCCAAACGCATGAGACTCAATACAGCGAGGTAAAAACGATAATACTACCCGATAGCTCAGTAGTCTATCTTAACGCTAATTCTAAAATTACGTATTCCGATGATTTGGCCGAAAACGCCACCCGTGAGGTATGGCTGAGTGGCGAAGCTTACTTTGAAGTTACTCGTCGTCAGGCTACATCTAATCAGCCAGTAAAGATGGTGGTGCACACAGCGCAGGTAGATATTGAAGTGCTGGGCACAGCTTTTAATGTAAAGGATCGTCGGGGCATTACTCAAGTAGTATTAGATGAAGGAAAAGTTCGTTTGAAAAATCCTCAGAGTGATAATGAATTGATTGCTATGGAACCTGGCGAGTCAGTACGGGTAGATGAGCAACACTCATTTTCGGTAGAAAAAATAGGGGAAGAAACCCACGTATCTTCCTGGAAAGAGAACGAATTGTACTTCGATGACCAATCGCTACGAGAGATCCAGCAGGTACTAGCTGATAATTACGGTATCCAATTACAATTTGCTAATCCTACTGTAAGCGAGCTAACGTTTACGGGGTCTACCCCCGCTGACGATATATCAGTATTATTTACGACACTAGAAAAATCGTTTGCCTTAAAAATAGAAGAGATAGACGGTAAATATTTAATCAGACCAACCCCCTAAAAATTATATGCAATCAATTACCTATCAAATAAACCCCTATAATTATGAGTAGCATTCTACCCCATTTTACCCGTGGCGGAATGTTGCTGTTGGCAATGCTGATCAGCAGTTCAGCGTTCGCCCAAACAGTAGCATTATCTACCCCGTTTTCCTTAGCTTCGGAAGTGGCAAAACAGGAAATCGGCAGTCTCAAGTTCGTGCTGGATCAGTTGGAAACTAAACACGACATACGGTTCAACTACGCTAGCCAGTTGGTTGAAGGAAAGCGGGCACCTTTGGGCACCCCTCAGAAAGCGAAAACGCTAGATGAAGCACTAACATCAATACTTCAGCCCCTGGACTTACAGTACGAGAAGATTAGTGAACAGATCTACGGTATCTATCCGGTAGAGTCTAATAAAGCAAAATCGTCGGACGAAAGATCAACTACTACCGAAGAGGAAAGCTTGTATGCATCCCATGTGAACACACTAAACCGGATGAAGAATCTTCCGCTACGAGCTCCAGTGGTAGTGGAGAGAGACATTTCCGGGCAAGTAACTGATGAAGAGAATGAACCTTTGCCTGGGGTAAATGTGCTTGTAAAAGCTACTACCATCGGCACCGTGACTGATATTGATGGTAACTACCGTCTCACAGTACCTGAAAATGCAGAGATATTGGTTTTCTCGTCAGTAGGTTACGTAACGGAAGAAGCAGCAATTGGTGGTCAAAGTGTGATTAATTTATCGTTGGTTCCGAATGTTCAGGCCCTCTCCGAAGTGGTAGTAGTTGGGTACGGTACTCAAGAAAAATCGGATTTGACCGGAGCTATTTCCTCGGTAGAATCGCAGGATATTACTCGCCTTTCCGAGCGTCGATTAGAAAATGCTTTGCAGGGTCGAGCAGCCGGAGTGCAGGTGATGCGAACGGAAGGAAATCCAGGTGCGCCGGCTCGGGTAAATATTCGGGGCTCGGGTTCTATTGGAAATACCGATCCGCTGTGGATTGTAGACGGAGTACCCATGGACCCGGGCAACTTCTTCAACCCGAACGATGTGGAATCAATGGAGATACTGAAAGATGCTTCTGCTGCGGCCATCTACGGAGCCCGAGCTGCGCACGGAGTAATTCTAGTAACAACCAAACGAGGGTCGGAAGGACGAATAAAAGTAAATTTCAATACCCAAGTAGGATTGCGCCAGCCTCGCCCGCTACCGAACATGCTGGGCACCGAAGATTTTGTGCGCGCCAGTTCTATTGCCCGGATCAACGGTGGTGGTAGTCCGGAACCAGCTTGGAATAACCCCGAAAGCTTACCCAGTACTAATTGGGTAGACGAGGTATTTGATGGCAGCGGTATTGAGCAGATGCATAATATCTCTATCTCAGGTGGTAATGAAAATGCTTCTTTCTTCGTATCGGGAGCCTACGACCGAGAAGAAGGAGTGATGATTAATAACTGGTTTGAGCGCTTTGCCGTACGGGCCAATTCCGATTTTAAGATTGGTAAGCGAGTACGTATTGGTGAGTCACTACTAGTTTCTCGCACCCGAGAGAACCCAACCGCTAACGACGGGGGCGATCTGCAAACCGTATTCCGCGCCATTCCAATTATGCCAGTGCGCGACGAAAGTAATCCATTTGGCGGCTGGGGAACGGCTGATTCTTACTTCCAGGGCCCCAACCCAGTAGCGCAGCAAATGCAGGATCATATTCTAGATAATGTGAACCGTATAAATGGTAACATATACGCCGAAGTAGATATCCTAGACGGTCTGATGCTACGGGGTAGTATAGGAGCTAATATTACCGCGCTACACGGAGAGAGGTTTGAAGAATCCTTTAATTACGGAGCATTAGCTGATCCTAACAATTATCTTCAGATGCGTAGTCGCGATAGCGAAAGTTTTAATACTAACTTAGTACTAACTTATAATAAATCGTTGGGCAAGCACGACTTCACCGTAATGGGTGGATACGAGAGCTTTCGGAGCGATGGAATAGACTTCACTGCTCGGGCGCAGGGCTTTCCAGTGAATCTGGCTCGTAGCTTCTCTTTAGCTACTGGGGCAGTGGATATTTCTGATCGTACTACCATTGATGATCAGTACCGATTAGAGTCAATTTTTGGCCGTATTAACTATAGTTTTGATAGTAAGTATCTGTTAAGTGCCAGTGTGCGTCGCGATGGTTCCTCCCGCTTTGGCGCGGCTAATCAATTCGGAGTATTTCCTTCCTTCTCCGCCGGCTGGCGTATCATTGAGGAAGGATTTATGCAAAACGTTGGTTGGCTATCCGATCTGAAGATCAGAGCTAGTTGGGGTATACTGGGGTCAGATCGTATTGGTAATTATATCTTTTCCCGAACCTACGCTAGCAATCGGTCTACCTACGCTTTTGATCCTACCGGATTATCGGGAGGTAGTAAAGAGCGGGGGTTCTACCTAAGCCGCTTTCCTAATACCGAAGTAAAATGGGAAGAGGTGGTACAGACTGATATTGGAGTGGATGTAGGTTTACTAGAGGGTCGCTTTAATATTACCGCCGATTACTACATTAAAAATACTACTGACATGCTGATTGGAGTAGCAATTCCTCCTTCGTCAGGTATCTCTGAGGAAAATAGAAACCCACAAGGTGTACCTATTAACGTAGGAGAAGTAGAAAACCGAGGATTTGAACTAGCGTTGAACTATCGTCAAAATGTGGGAGATTGGACCTTTGACATCACCGGTAATGCTGCGTGGAACCAGAACGAAGTGCGAGCACTGGAAAACAATCAGCAAATCTTGACTGGGGGTGGCGGACACGGCTACACCGGTAATACTTCAATTACTGTAGCGGGGCAACCAATGGGAACCTTCTTCGGTTTGATGGCTGACGGTATATTCCAGAGCTACGACGAGATTCGGGATCATGCCAACCAAGGTTCCTCCCCGTTTGATGCCGAAGGCGTTCTACTTCCCGCTGATCAACTTACCGGACGAACGGCTCCGGGTGATTTGCGCTACCGCGATGTAAATGGCGACGGAAGAATTAATAATGATGACCGTACCTATATCGGTAACCCTTGGCCCGAAATGATCTACGGATTAAACGCTAATATTACCTTCCGTAATTTCGATTTCACTATGTTCTTTCAAGGAGTACAGGGAGTTGATTTATTCAATGCGCCTAAAGCGTATACCCGTACGGTATTCAGCGATTACAATACTAGCGATTTGGTATTTGAGGCTTGGACCCCGGAGAATCCTACTGAACATCCTCGGTTGATCGCTACCGACCCTAACGGAAATTTCCGGCAGCCGTCTACCTATCATATTGAGGACGGGTCATTCCTACGGTTGCGAAATATTCAATTAGGATACACATTACCTAATGCAGTACTGGATCGTCTGGGAATGACGCAGGCTCGTATTTTCGTGAATGCTCAAAACATTCTGACGCTTACCAACTACGAAGGAATTGACCCAGAAGTGGTAGGGAATGGAAATAATACCCAGCGAGGGGTAGATCACTACCGACAGTACCCTCAGACAACACTAGTTTCAGCAGGACTACAACTTGGCTTTTAAAATAAATAACTATGAAACGATTCTTTAATAACACACTATGCTTGGCATTAGCCTTACTACTGTTTGGCCAGTGTTCGGAAGATACGCTGGATGTAGCCAATCCAAATCAGATTGATGCAGCTAACTTCTTTCAAAATATAGGCGATTTAGAACTTTCGCTTACCTCGGTATACTCGGCGATGAAACCTCACGATTTGTTCGGAGCAGATCTTTGGCCTAAAGTGCATTTTGGCTTGCCTAAAACCGCCAATCAAGACTGGTTAGGAACCGACGGCTGGAATCAGCTCTATCGAAATGAAGTAACGGCTGATAACCCATTAGTGCGTAACTTTTGGCGAGCATTCTACCGAGGCATTGCCCGTTCAAATGATTTTATTAGTAATGCCAATCGATACAAGGAAGAGCAGGAGCCTTCCGCCGATGAAGTAACACGTATTGATGAGATGATTGGCGAAGCTTCGTATTTACGGGGTTTTTACTACTTTCATATGATTCGGTTGTGGGGTGAAGATATTCCCGCCCGTGATCCTAGCGCGCTAGGAGTACCGCTAATTTTGGATATAGCCCCTACTCGAGACGATATGTTCGTTGAGCGGGTTACGGTAGATCAAATCTACCAGCAGGTTATTAGTGATCTGGAAGCAGCAGAAGCAGCTTTACCCGAAAGCTGGGATGGTGACAATACCGCTCGAGCCGATGCGATGGCGGCTAAAGCTTTGCTAGGTAAGGCCTATATGAACTACGAAGACTACGCTACTGCTCAAGGGTATTTTGAGGAGATTATTAATAGTGGTCAGTTTGCTTTAGTGCCTTTTGAAGAGTATCAAGGATTGTTCAATGGCGAAAACGAGTTTAGCTCTGAATCACTGTTCGAGATTAATTTCTCTATTGACTTGCAGGAAAATACTTGGCAAGGTGGCTTAGGAAGCAATATTGCCCTGCAAATTTCTCCCAAAGGAACCGGTTGGAGCAATGTGTATCCGCACGATGTGAATGTCTTACGATTTGGCGATGACCCTCGTTTGCGCGTTAATACTTTAGAGCCAGGCGTAGATTCCGTAGTTTTTGGTGATGGTACTACCCGAAGGCTAGAGCCAATGGTTGGTGATGAAGGGGCAATTGCTTGGAGTTTCCGCAAGTGGGTGCCTACCGACTTCTCGGTATATTCTACCAACCGAAATTATGGCGCGAATTTGCCACTTACTCGTTTAGCAGATATTTATTTGATGTACGCTGAAGCCATGAACGCGCAGGGTAATGATATGGTAGCGGCTGAGTACATGAATAAAGTACGCCGACGCGCTTACGGCTTGGATCCCGATACCCCCGATGCTTCGGTGGATTATATGTTGAGTGGCGTTCAACTTCGGGATTCTATTCGCGAAGAACGATTCCGGGAGCTGTTTGCTGAGGGACAACGCTGGTACGATATTACCCGCTGGGATATTGTAGAAGAAGAATTAGCCAAATACCCTAGTGTACGATCCGGCCCAGTGATCTTTGATCCTCGGGACTACTATTTGCCGGTTCCTCAGCAGGAGTTAGATACCAATCCTAATATTTCGCCTAGTACGGGGTATTAGTATTATTAGTAAATGATTGAAGTTTGATAATTATATTAGCCTTCGGGGTACGTACCTCGGAGGCTATTTTTATATTTATTCATGCGCATCCCTTTCCTTTATTATTCAATTTTTTTACTGCTGCTAGAGCTAGGGTGTACCTCTTCGGAAGCTCCTACTAATGAACAGTTGGCTCAAACTCACTGCGGAAGCTGTCATGTATTCCCTGACCCAGAGTTACTGGATCGCACTACTTGGGAAGAGAGCGTGCTACCGCAGATGGCACTACGTATGGGCATTGCCCCTAGTAATATTAATGATCCTAAAATTCAGCAATCCTACTACCACCTTACCGAGTCAGGACTATATCCGCGTCCGGCATTAATTTCTAATGAAGACAGGGAAAAGATCAATAATTACTATCTGTCACTAGCCCCCGATAGCCTTCCTGCTACGTCAGGTTCACTATCGGTTACTGAGCAGTTTGTACCTCATCAGCCTGAGCAAGAGTTACCACCGGCGGTTACTTGTGTATACTTTCACCCAGAAAATCAGCAGATGCTGGTATCCGATCATACGCAGGGAAAGTTGTTAGCTATTGGTTCGGAGGGGAAAGCCCAGCCGATGATGACTCAAAATAAGCTGGTAAGCCATATTCAAAGTCTTCCTCACAATCAACCCAATCAATCGTCATTGTTAATTACCTATCTCGGGGAAGACATCCGTCCGGGCGACCGTCCCTCGGGAGAAGTGGCTGAGGTGATTCTTACGAGCGACACGGTGCTGAGCTATCAGAAATTAGACTTACCGGATTTACCTCGGGTGACTCAGGCACTTTACGTGGACTTGGTAGGAGATTCGGTGCCGGAGTTGCTTACCTGTAATTTTGGTTATTTGAATGGGAGACTTTCTTTCTGGCAAAAGAATGAATCGGGCAGTTATGAAGAGTCGGTTATTCGGAATGAGGCCGGAGCGCAGTGGGCTATTCCTCAGGATGTTAATGAAGACGGAAAAATGGATTTATTGGTACTGTGGGGTCAGAGCGACGAGCGGATAGCTTTCTACCAAAATCAGGGCGACGGTTCTTTTGAAGAAAAAGTATTACTGAGGTTTTCACCTTCCTACGGTTCCAGCTACTTCGAGTTAGCTGATTTTGATGGAGATGGACTACAGGATATTTTGTATACCTGCGGCGATAATGCCGATTATTCCCCCATACTAAAACCCTACCACGGAGTGTACATTTTTCGTAATCAAGGTGATCAGCAGTACGAACAAGTTTACTTCTTCCCCATGAACGGTGCCTACCGGGCTTTGGCTCGAGACTTCGATCAAGATGGTGATTTAGATGTCGCTGCCGTTTCTTTCTTTGCCGACTACGCTCACCGCCCTGAAGAAGGCTTCGTGTATTTGGAACAGCAAAAACTATTTCAGTTTCAGGCTAATACGCTGCCTATCTACGAGCTAGGGAGGTGGATTACGCTAGATGCGGGTGATATAGATCAGGACGGAGATTTGGATTTGGTACTGGGTAACTGCTCTACCGCCGGAGGCTTTGACCGTACCTTAGATAAACAGTGGAAGGAGGGACCACCCTACGTGATTCTAGAAAACCAGCAAAACCCATCCTGAAATTTACTATTTTAGTCTTAGTTTCAGCATATGAGCTCATCACCTACTATATCTAAGCAACGGACCCGATGGTTTAAAGCTGTAGCAATACTGCTTCCATTCCTGCTCCTACTTGCTTTAGAAGGAGGGCTAAGGCTATTAGGCTACGGAAAGGACTATCCGCTATTTATTGCTGATGCCAAATCGGCTGAACATTGGGTGATGAACCCGGAGGTGTCGGAAAAATATTTCTCGCAAAATGCTGATGCTACTGTTGGTTATCAAGAGCCATTCCCGATGGAAAAGGGGACGGGGGCTTTTCGCGTTTTTGTGCTGGGGGCCTCTACGGCGGTGGGTTATCCCTACCTTCACAACGGTTCTTTCCATCGCCACCTTCAGCACCGGCTGAACCATACGTTTCCCAACAAAACGATTGAAGTAGTCAACCTCGCGCTCACGGCAGTCAACTCCTACACGGTACTGGACTTTGCCGAACAGTTGGTTAATTACCAGCCAGATGCAGTTCTCATCTACGCCGGTCATAATGAATACTACGGGGCACTGGGAGTTGGATCAACTACGGCTATTGGGAGCAATCCTACTTTAGTCCGTTTAATATTACAGCTTCGGGAGTTCCGAAGTGTGCAATTGCTTACTAATACTTTAAACTGGTTTAAACCATCAGTGTCTAAATCAGATTTACAGGAAAATTTGATGAAGCGCATGACTGCTAAGCAGTCTATTGCCTACAATTCTGATTTATACCAGCGAGGAATTCATCAGTACGAATTTAACCTTGCCTTGGCATTATCTATCTTAGATGAGCGCGATATTCCAACTTTCGTCAGCACTCTGATGAGTAACGAAAAAGATCTTGTTCCTTTTATTAGTGATAGTACGCAAGAAGAATCTTCCGCTGATCATTTCTATCAACTCGGAAAAGCTGCTTATCAGCAGGAGGATTTCACCGCTGCCAAGCAGTATTTTGTGAAAGCGAAAGAGTTGGATATGCTTCGCTTCCGAGCACCTGAAGCCCTAAATAAGATCATTCGTGAACTAAGTGAGCAATTTTCTAACGTACATTTGGTAGATACTCGGGCGCATTTGGAAGCCCAGGCCCCCCACGGAATTATTGGAAATGAAGTGCTACTAGAACACGTGCATCCTAATCAATTAGGTTACTCGCTAATAGCCGATGCTTTCTATCAGCAACTGCGGGAAGCAAATATGATCAATGCAGATTGGAAATTAGCATCCGATTGGCGCACTGCCTACCAAGCAATGCCCATCACCGAAGTAGATTCGCTAAAGGGAGCTTACGAAATTATGATACTCAAGGAAGGCTGGCCTTTCTACGAACCTATCGCTGATCTGGACACCGCTAATCGTACCCTGCCCGAAGCAATTGCCGGAGCACTAGCCGTTCAGCAAATTTCGTGGGAAGAAGCGATGGAACGATTGTATCAACATTACTACCAAAATCAAAACTATACAGAAGCTCTGAAAGTAGCCGAAGCAATTACGCTGGAGCATCCTAACGAACCTCAGTTTTTCACAAAGGCCGCCGGGCTGGCTCTCCAACTTAACGATATTCAACAGGCCAATTACTTATTTCAGCGGGCACTAATTCTGGAAGAATCAGCTGCTCTGGCTCGCAAAATTGCCATCAATTTTATTAAAGTTAATGCTTTGGAAGAAGCCTTGCCGTATCTTCAATATATAACGAAACGAGAGTCAACGGATTTACTGAGTCTTCGGCTGGCTAATGCAATAGAGTCAATACGTGCGTTCTCAGAAAATGATAGTTTAGTAGAGCATGATGCTAAAACCATAACCCAACTGGCAGAAAACTACCTACTATTAGGAAAGCAGGATACCGCTGAAGTATATCTGAAAGCGGTGTTGCGTCAAGAGCCGAATAACGAACAAGCGATTAAGCTCATGAAAAAGATACAAAACTGAACCTATGGAAACTCTGAAAGAATTTTGGCTATTTATTCGAGCCCGTAAGAAGTACTGGTTAATCCCTACGCTAGTATTATTACTATTGATTGGATTTCTGATCGTAGCTACCAGCGGCTCCGCCCTGGCTCCGTTTATTTATTCAATATTTTAATTTGGTATGAAGTGTTATGATGTTAAGGTACTCCAGACAAATGGTCCTTGCGATTATTGGCACGCTACAATATCAAGCGCTACGAACCATAATACATAAACACTACAACACCACGCTATGAAACTGCCCAAATTTTTTATCACCCAAATTAGCCGGGTACAGTTGTTGGAAACGGGTTTGGTAGCTATTCTTTTGGGGGTTATCGCGGGTTTTGTAACGGAGCATTCGGGTTGGTTTATTGGAGCGGCTACAGTAGCAGGAATTGGGCTGTTGTTGCCTAAGCTGTTGTATCCGGTAGCCGTGTTCTGGTTTTCGCTTGGGAACGTACTGAGCCTGATAGTTTCACCTTTGTTGTTAATCATAGTTTTCCTCATTATTATTACTCCGATTGGCATCGTCCGGCGGTGGCTGGGTCGAGACTCACTTCGGCTTCGCTGGCACAAACAGAATAGCGCTTCAATGTTCAAAGAAAGAGATCACATGTTCACTGCCTCTGACTTAAAGAATTCGTTTTAGGCATAAATTCTATCAATGTATTCTCTTCACTTTTCTCAGTAGCACGTGCGATACACCATTCTCGGAATTTCTGCTTTTTACCACGATAGTGCCGCTGCTTTGGTAATTGATGGGCGTATTATTGCCGCGGCTCAGGAGGAGCGGTTTACCCGCATTAAGCACGATGCTTCGTTCCCCATCAATGCAGTACGTTACGTATTAGCCGAAGCGGGAATCAAAATTACTGAAGTTGATAGCATTGTATTTTACGATAAACCACTACTGAAATTTGAGCGATTATTAGAAACTTACCATGCGATTGCTCCTCACGGTCTCAAAAGCTTCCTTACGGCTATCCCCCTCTGGGTAAAAGACAAATTATTTCTCCGCCGACTCATCCGGCGTGAGTTAACAGTATTGGGCAAATTTACGGCTCCTATTCAGTTCACCGAACATCATCTGTCGCACGCAGCTAGTGCTTTTTATCCTTCTCCGTTCGAAGAAGCTGCTATCTTAACGATTGATGGAGTAGGAGAGTGGGCTACCACCACCATTGGCCACGGACAAGGCAACCAGATTCGGATGCTGCGGGAACTCCACTTTCCGCACTCGGTAGGGTTACTCTACTCAGCATTTACCTACTACTTAGGGTTTAAGGTAAATGGCGGGGAATATAAACTCATGGGACTAGCTCCCTACGGAGATGCTAGGGAGGAACAGACCCAAAAATTTCAAGAAAAGATTCTAGACGAATTAATCAGCCTACGAGAAGATGGTTCTATCCAGCTAAACATAAGCTACTTTAAATTCTTGGGCGGATTACGTATGGCTGATGATCGCAGATGGGAACGTCTGTTGGGTATTCCCCGCCGTCTGCCTGAATCTGAGATTCGCCCCGAACACACTAATTTAGCACTAGCTATTCAGCAAATCACTGAAGAGGTTGTGTTGCGGTTAGCTACTACCGCTCGTTCTCTCACCCAAAGTAAAAACCTAGTAATGGCCGGAGGAGTAGCCCTTAATAGTGTGGCTAACGGAAAGCTGTTGACTAGTAAAGTATTTGACAACATTTGGGTACAGCCTGCTGCTGGTGATGCCGGAGGAGCACTGGGATCCGCATTGTCCGGTTGGTATATCGGACAACAAGCCCAACGAACGGTTGATGCTTTGGATAGTATGCAAGGAGCCTATTTGGGTTCTTCATTCACTAATCGCAGCATTAAAAATTTGCTCTATCATCAAGGTATTGATTTTACGTATTACAAAGATTTTGCTAAACTAACGGAGGTAACCGCTCAACTATTGGCGGATGGAAATGTGATCGGCTGGTTCCAGGGGCGTATGGAATTTGGTCCTCGCGCTTTGGGTAACCGCAGCATTCTGGGTGATGCTCGTCACCCCGAGATGCAGCAACGGCTCAACCAAAAAATAAAGTTTCGGGAAAGTTTTCGCCCGTTCGCTCCTAGTGTGTTAAAGGAAGATGCAGCCGACTATTTTGATCTGGATACTCCTTCACCCTACATGCTGCTGGTACGACCAGTACTAGAAAGTCGCCACTGCCTAGTTGAAAAGCCCCAAGAAGGTAGTGATTGGCGAAATCAATTGGCGCAGGCTCATTCCGATATTCCGGCAGTCACGCACGTAGACTATTCGGCTCGTATTCAAACGGTAAGCGATCAGACAAATCCTCGCTTTGCTCAACTGCTGCGAGCTTTCAAGAAACAAACGGGATACGGTCTGCTAGTCAATACCAGCTTTAATGTGCGGAACGAACCAATTGTTTGCGCTCCTGAGGATGCGCTACGCTGCTTTCAACAAACCGAGATGGATGTGCTGGTGATGGAAGATTTTCTAATTATCAAACAGTAGCAATGAACGCGGTCATCAATTAAGTAGACTCGACTCTCGGTATACTAATACGGGGTAAGTAGCAAAATAAGAAATATCCTTAACGGTACTACCCTCAAATAAGCGCTCAAAAAGATTTCGCCGGTGATATAGTAAAGCAACCATATCCATTTTTTGCCGGATAGCGTAGCGATCTATTCCCTGTGCGATATCATCCTTACTGACTACTTCTTCAAACTGTAGGGAAGCATCGGGGATCACTTCTTCTATCTTTTTTTGAAAATCCTGATAGGCGGCCTGCTCGTGCAGGTTTTTATTCTGGCATAGGTGGACTACGTGTAACTCAGCCTTAAAGGGTTCGGCCAATAGGGCTAAGCGAGTTAATGCCTCCATATCTTCTTCCTGATAATCAGTTGCGTACATGATCTTCTTTGGGATGCGATACCTAGCGGTAGTAGGTACGCAGAGCACTGGACAGGAAGCCCGGGTAATTGTTTTTACAGTATTGCTCCCAATATACTCCTCAAAAATATCTTTCACGCCCGAAGTACCCATCACAATCATGGAGTATTGATGCTCTTTAGCGTAGTCTACAATTTGTTGATTAAGTGGGCCAGACGTAAAATGGTAGTTGCATTCAGAAAGTCCGTGCCTTTTTTGCATCCGGAAAACCTCCTCAGTAAGTTGCTGAAGCATATCTTCAGCATGACCAACCATATTATCAATATCTGATTTCCGGTAGTGTTCAGGAAGTTTCTGACTAGAGAGAGCCGCCTCAAATTCATCTTCGGTAAATACGTGAATCAGAGTAAGCGAAGCCTTATGAGTAGCTCCCAACTTGGCAGCAAACTCTACTGCATTTAGTGAGCTTTCGGAGAAGTCAACCGGGCAAAGAATTCGATTCATCATGATAGGGTAGTTTAGTAGGTAATGATACGAATTTTGCGGATGAATAGTTTGACGAAACAAGATAGCATTGGTGTAGAAAACTAGTGATTAGAAAGGGTAATACCAGTTGAATGGCTCCGATCTTCTAACTCCTCTAATTGATTAAGAACTATATGTCGTCGCCGAGTAGAAAAGTTAATAATTTGCTCGGTGTTCTGCTGCCAGTCTTCCACTGAGATCGGGTAGCCCCAACGGGCAATATGCTGCGGCATTAGAGGTGATAACTGATTGCGTAATGCATGAACTACTTGCCTTACTCTCGCCTGAGAAAGGGAAGAATCCAGAAGATCGCGATAGCGATTAATAAATTGCTGACGAAAAACGGGAATCTGTATGAGGACTTGGTACAGTTGCCCCACTTCACTGGGAAGCTGAGTATCTAGCGAATCGAAGTAGTTATGGGTAAGAGCGTTCACATTATGAATGGAGCTTGACCAATTAAAGTAATTCCCTACTTGTTCTTGGTAATGTTTTGGATAAGCAAAAGCAAAGTCAGTGTCGTATAGCAAAAAATGTAGTTGCCCATCCAGAAAAACGCATTTTACGTTGTTATGAGGCCAATCGCTGTTACTCACAAAAGTTTCTACCGCTACATAATCTATAAAATTAGGAATGTTAATTAACTGGCTCAGGCTATCGTAGTTGGCATCTTGCGTAAGATCAGTTTGCCGGACAAATTCCATCAGTCGTCCAATTTCATAGTCAAACCCGTTACTCATAACTAGAGCTTTTCCCTTGTGCAGTTCACCTAAAATGATCTGACTAGCATCCAAGTCGGAGTATTTCATTTGAAGGTTCTCTTTACTTACTCGCTCTCGCAGGTACTGTAATCCCCAGAATTCACCGTTGAGAAACACTACCACCGGCTGAAAACCTAGATTGATGCAATTGGTTGGTTGGCTTAGGGCACTTACCACTGCATCGCGCATAAAGGCTAGTAAAAAATCGTTTCCTGCATTTCTGAGCTGTACTGAAGATAACATCTGTTTCGCACTATCGCCAAAAAAGCGCGTTCCCGGTAACGGTTGTTCCAGATCAAACCTAAGTGATTTCATAGGTAGCTTCCTAGTGCTATTCCCCGCTACGGTGGCCTGCATTCGTTCCGAAACTATTGTCTTACCATCGGTATCCAGCATCTGGAAGTGAAGAGGATAAGTGGTAGCCGTTTTGACTTTCCCCTCAATAGAGTACAGACCCTTATCACCGAAGAAATAGTGGTGGGGCGCATTTAACGATACAACTGGAAGTGTTGTGCTATCGAGCAACAAAGTAATGTATTGAGCTTGAGAAGCACTCACTTGGGAGGCCCACGGGTAGGTTAAGGCTACAATCAGTGCCTTAGGGTGAGTAGGTGTTATTACCGGAGCTGGATAATTGGGTAATTCTCTAAGCGGCTCAGAATAAAATCGACTGGGAGTGGCTCCTTTAACTAGGGTACGATTTATTATCCCTGATGCTCCGAATAGAGTATAGTTGGGTTGCATAGATTGCGAAGACTCAAGTGTCAACGTTACTGAGTCTTGGGGAGAAACTGCAAAAGCTGCTTCAAAATTCGGCTTTTGTCTCAGTAATAAGCCGTATCCAGCTAATAGTGCTGATAATCCGATAATTACACCAAAGAGGTAGGTTTTTCTTGAACGCTTTTTCTTAATGAGCATAGTAGAAGAATGTTCGTTCCATCCCCATTTGGTACTTAGAGAATTTAGATAATCGAAAGGGTAGCATATTCCCAATCTTTCGCCCGAGTTCCTCTTGAGCCATGTCATACTTCAGCTCTAAAATATTGGAAGTATTGTACGAATGACCTTTAGCGTTATTAATAGCGCTAAATCTTCGGAATGAAATATCAGTGTCTAGTGTGATACGGATACGATTATTGAGCGATTCAAAGTACTTACGCTTATATCGGTTAATTAGCACCGGTTGCCGAACTTTCAAATCATCTAGCACATTCGGGGGCAATCCTGAAGTAGCTAAGTTCTGATAGATTGCTTGCTTGTCTACTAGCTCTTTCCGATCCTCAACTGCGTTAAGCGCATAAGTCTTTTTTGTACCGAGTAAAGCCCGCTTTATTTTGAACTCTAATTGAGGTTGGTACTCTTTATTGTTTACCGACTCGTCGTACCACCGCATTCGTACCTTCACTCGGTCGGCTTTGCCGTAAACATTTTCAGCAAAAGATTGAAAATCCAAGGTGTCAAAGTAGACATTGTTAATAATCCGACTGGGATATGCTTCGCGAAAGGGTACTTGCAGGGTTTTTAAAAAAAGTGATAGCGGATAAGAGTTATTGGGAACGACAAATTTCCGCTCGTAGCGGTAAAAGGTAGATAATTGATCCATAGCAGACGATTTTCATAGTAGACAAATATTTAGGTAGGCAGTAGATAATAGTTTTGGGTCAGGTTAGTAATTCTCTACTTCAATGTAGTTTACGTTGCAATTTGGGTACTTGGCTAGTATTGTATCTTTACAGTTACTCAGACTCTCAATATTGGGAAACACCGCGTTGAAGGTAGCCTCAAACTGCTCACTCGATTCTTCAAATCGTTTCAGCTTTAGGGTAGAAGTGTGCTCTCCAAGCAAACTAATCAGCTCTTCAGTATTAAATCTCTCTTGCTTGAGCGTAGCAAAATTGATAAATAGGTTCTGATTATCTTCTTGCTTAGTTACCTGATATTTGATAAAAATTATAAGAAGAATTAACAGTACGGCCATAATAGTAAGCAGTACGTATCCCGCGCCAAATCCCAGGCCAATACCGACCGTCAAAAACAGATACGCGAGTTCTTCGGGTTCTTTGATTGCGGTTCGAAAGCGGATAATTGACAAAGCTCCTACTAATCCTAATGAAAGTGCCAACGAGCCTTTAATGAAAGTAATCACCAGCATGGTGGTTACCGATATTAAAAAAAAGTTTTTAGCGAAGCTACTCTTGTTAGAAATAGTGTTACTGAAGCGAGTGTAGGAAAAAGCGACAGTCTCGGCAAAAATGGCAGTCAGTAATAAGTTTCGGATAAGCCGTCCTTCCTCAGTAGATGATATACTGTGGTATATATCATAAATATATTCGATCATAGATGGTTTCGTAACGGACAGTAGTAGATGTTCTTGCAAATTTATAAAAAAATAACGTATTTGTACAAAAAATGATGGTGTATTATCAATATCAATGTTTTAGATTCCGATATTGATATTTTTCCGTCCGATAGGTACAGTAGTATTTACCTAACTTTACTCACCCACGAGTTGTTTTTTATTCGGAAACGCCACGGAAGTTGAGCATCTTCTCCGGCGTAGTCAATGCCTACCCGAGGACTAGCAATAATATTGCCCTTTTCTACTTCTTCACCATGATCTTCCAACCAGATTGTTTCTCCGGTAGTGAGTAAAATTCCGTAGTGATCGGTACTAATTCCTAACGCTTGGGTGAGCATTCCTGGCCCAGCGGTTAGTCGCTTCTCATCATCAATGCCTCGCCGTTGTTTCATAAGCTCAGTGCCCTTGGTAGGTTTAATTGCTCTGATTAATACTGCATCAGGTTTGTCTTCTTGGTTGGTGATGATATTGAACATTCGGTGAATGCGGTATACTGTATACACGTAGGCTACCCCACCGGCTTGGTACATGACATCAGTGCGCGTATTGCGCCGATTCAGATGCATTTCAGTCGCCCGATCTCCTTGGTGAGCGTAAGCTTCAGTTTCAACTACCTTTCCGCCCGTAATCTCGCCATCAATCTCAGTAAAAAGATATTTGCCCAGCAGTTCCTGACTGATTTGCAAAATATTGGCTCGTTGGTAAAAACTACTATCTAATATTTTCATAAATTCAGGATTCTGAGTGCTTGTTGTTAGGGTGTTATGGCTCTCAGTGCTATGGTGCTTCAGCGTACGTTTTTAAGTCCAAAGTTCAATAATAGTGAGCCGGGCAAGGGGCACTCAGAATTTCATACTCGAGCACCCGAACACCCGAACACTAAGCACTACGAACTATAACACTCCCTAACGCGGTACTTGTTTTCAAACACCTAGTGACTAACTTTGTGCTCTTAACTAAAAATTGCACTAACTATGAAACGAAGTATTTATCTTATGGTAATTGCCCTGCTAATTGTTTGGCAGGTAGAAGCGCAAATTACTACTCCGCAGCCGAGTCCGTTGAGCGAAGTCTCCCAAACGGTTGGGCTAGCTGAAGTAAGCATTGAGTATTCACGACCTGGGATGAAGGGGCGTAAAATTTTCGGTGGTCTAGAGGCTTACGATAAACTGTGGCGCACTGGAGCTAACATGGCTACCAAACTTATGGTGAGCGACGAAGTAATGATTGAAGGTAACTCTTTACCTGAAGGCGAATACGCGCTATTTAGCATTCCAGGTGAGGACGAGTGGACCATGATTGTAAACAAAAATACGAAGCAATCGGGTACAGGGAATTACGACGAAAGTCAGGATATGTTCCGTGTAAAAGTTCCTGCGAAGAAGACTGATATGCCTTTTGAGACATTAACGTTTATGTTCTCAGACCTGACTGATACCGGGGCAAAGCTTCATCTGGTTTGGGAAAATACTATGATCACGCTAGACATAGAAGATCCGAACGTAGACAAAAATGTGATGGCGCAGATTGAAGATAAAATGGCTAATCCGGGTGACGATCCTAATATGTACTACGCGGCGGCAAATTACTACTACACTAACGATAAAGATATGGAGCAGGCGCAAGCATGGGTTGACAAAGCTGTTGAACTTAATGATTCCCGTTATTGGGTAATGCACCTACAAGCAAAAATCCACGAGAAAAATGGAAAATATGAAAGTGCCATGGCTGCTGCCAAAAAATCGAAAGAGCTAGCCGAAGAAAACGGCAACCAGGCCTACGTAAAGATGAACGATGAACTAATGACTACCATTAGCGAGGAAATGTAATCTCTGGGTTTTGGGGATTGGGTCTTAAGAGTTGGGTAGCGAAACGCAATTGGCGAGTGTCGAATATGCGTATTGTCGGCCAGTAAACATTCAGCCAAAACGCTAGTTTACTAATAGATGTTTTTCTAAGACCTAACCCCCAATCTCTAAAACCTAAAAATGCCAGAACTAAGTGAGCGCGACGTAGATCGAATTGTAGAGATGGCTTGGGAAGACCGAACTACTTTTGATGCCATTGAAGCCCAATTTGGCCTGTCCGAAAAAGAAGTTATCAAACTGATGCGCCGGGAAATGAAACCTAGTTCGTGGCGTATGTGGCGCGAGCGAGTGCAAGGCCGTAGCACTAAACATCAAAAAAAGCGTAATTTCGAAGAAGGAACATTCAAAAGTACCCGCCAGAAAAATATCTCTTTCAATAAGATATCGAAACGCTGACCAGTCACTCTGATCATTCCTCGACGACTGCTTTACAGTGACTGCTAAAAAATGTTAAATTTCAGTGTCAACGAAATTTATCTGAGCCTCATAGCGTACTAACTACTACGGTAGTTGCAGAAATCGTTTTAATCCTACCGCGTTTCCATTAGTTTTACACCTCTATTCATAAACGTAGTTGTAGGTTCATGCTGACATACAAAAAGCTTAATGACTTTATCGGCTGGGGAATTTTTGCGATATCCCTGCTAGTTTATATGCTCACCGTAGAGGAAACTGCTAGTTTTTGGGATTGTGGCGAGTTCATTGCCGTATCGTACAAACTAGAAGTTCCGCACCCACCCGGTGCTCCGCTATTTTTGCTAATTGGTCGTTTGTTCTCATTTCTGTCCTTTGGCGATGAGCAAATGGTCGCTTACTGGGTGAACATGGTAAGCGTAATTAGCACCGCTTTCGCCATTATGTTTTTGTTCTGGACGATTACCTTGCTAGGGCACAAAGTATTGAAAGTAAAATTAGGTGATGAAACATCTGCCCAGAAAGTTTGGATATTGGGTGGGGGAATCATCGGAGCATTAGCTTGTCTGTTTTCTGATTCTGTCTGGTTCTCAGCTACCGAGGCCGAAGTATACGGTCTTTCTCAGTTCTTTACCGCCTTCGTTTTCTGGGCCATTCTGAAGTGGGAAAACATCGAAGATGAAGCCGCTGCCAATCGCTGGCTCATTCTGATTGCTTACACCATGGGTCTTTCTATCGGAGTGCATCTGCTGAACTTGGTAACTATTCCGGCTTTAGGTTTAATTTACTACTTCCACAAGCATCAGCCCACCACTCGCGGAGTGATTACTACCCTAGTAATCAGTGGGGCATTTATTATATTAATTTTAATCGGAATTATCCCCGGCTTACCAACGATTGCTGGTAAAATAGAAGTATTTTCCGTCAATAGCATCGGACTGCCGTTCGGCTCGGGCTTTGTTATTTTTGGACTGCTGCTCATTGGCGGACTGGTGTACGGTATCCGTTATTCGGTTCAGCATAAAATGCCGATGCTCAACACATTTTTGCTGGGGTTGACCTTTATTCTGATTGGTTATTCCTGCTATTCGCTGGTAATCATTCGTTCTCGTTACAATCCACCAATTGATGAGAACAACCCCGAAACATTCATCAGTTTTACTTCCTATCTCAAGCGAGAGCAATACGGTAGCCGTCCGCTAGCCTACGGACAGTACTTCACGGCCGAGCTGGTAGCTCAGGAAGAAGGAGCCCCGGTTTACGAAAAAGGAGAAGAAAAGTATGTAATTGCTGATTACAAATTAGAGAATACCTACGACCCGAAGAAGAGTACTATCTTTCCTCGGGCGTACAGTACGCAGGGCAACCACCCGCAACTCTATCGGCAGTGGATGAACCTCCGACCCAACGAAGAGCCTAAATTTCTTGATAATCTGGGTTTCTTCTTTCGCTACCAACTCGGGCATATGTATATGCGCTACTTTATGTGGAATTTTGCGGGACGAGAGAGCGATATTAAAGAAGCAGCTTGGCTCCGTCCCTGGGAGGGCGATGCGGGTATTCCTGATATTTTAGCCCAGAATAAAGGACGCAACCAGTTTTTTATGCTGCCCCTGGCGTTAGGGCTAGTCGGTCTATTCTTTCAGTACCGTCGAGACGTGAAAAGCTTTTCGGTAGTGGGTGTGCTCTTTCTGCTCACCGGAATTGGACTGGTGGTGTACTTGAACTCCCCGCCGGTGGAACCTCGGGAGCGGGATTATATCTACGCTGGGTCATTCTATACTTTTGCCATCTGGATTGGCTTCGGGGTAATGGCGCTTAGCCAGTTTATTAGTCAGTTTGTGAAGAATCATCGTAATGCTGGGATTATTGCGGCGGTAGTCTGTCTGACTATTCCCGGAATTATGGCAGCCGAAGGTTGGAACGATCACGATCGCTCCGATCGCTTCTTTTCGGTTGATTCAGCCAAAAACTTCTTAGCTTCCTGTGCGCCTAATGCAATCATCTTTACTGGCGGAGATAACGATACCTTCCCACTGTGGTACGCTCAGGAAGTAGAAGGCTTCCGTACCGATGTGCGGGTAATCGTACTGAGCTACTTTAACACGGATTGGTACATTGAGCAGATGACCCGCCCGGCCTACGAATCGGAACCGCTGCCATTTTCTTTAACCAAAGAACAATACAAACAAGGTGGTCCGAATGATTATTTGCCTTTAGTGGAGAATCCGCAGGTAAAGGGCGCGATTAATCTTGAGCAATACTTAGGATTAATTAGAAAGAACTCACCGGCATTGAAGCTGCAAAACGCTCGAGCGGACTACAATACGGTGCCATCCAAAACTTTCTACTTAGATGTAGACTTGTACGATACTAGCGAAACCCAGCAAACCGTTTCAGGTAACGACACCATTCCACCGGAACTACCGGCTAACTTGCAGGAGATTATTCCGGTAGAGCTTCGCAATCTAGTAACTAATCGCCTGATGCTAAACGTCAAAGGGCGGGCGTTGGAGAAGAAAGACCTGATGATTTTAGACTTGATTGCTGCCAATAAGTGGGAGCGACCCATCTACTTTAATAATACATCAATGATGGGAACTAATATTGACTTCAAGCAAAATGTGGTACAGGAAGGAAATGCGTATCGGCTGCTACCTATCGTCAATCCTGATCCAAACGATGAAATCGCCAACCTGGACGTGATGTACGAGAATATGATGGAGAACTTCCACTGGCGAGAGTTAGATAATCCGGATGTGTACTACAGCGAAGATTATAGGCAGTTTGCGCTAAATCATCGGTCTAGTCTTAATAGCTTGGCGAAAGAACTGCTAGCGGCCGGACGTATAGAGGAAGCTAAAAATGTACTAAACCGTAGTCTGGAGTTGATACCGGATAAAGCTATTCCGTTTGACTACGTAAACGCTCAGTCGGTAGCGCTTTTATATGAAGTGGGTGAAGATACTAAAGCCACCGAAATAGCTCAGGTGATGGGAGATCGAGCCGATGAAATGCTCACTTATCTGATTGATGAAAATCGCAGCCGAGGTTATGAGCAGCAAAAACACCTAATTGTGTTAAACGAAATTACTCGGGCATTACAAAGTGCAGGGCAGACTGAATTGGCTCAACAATACGAACAGGCGTTGATGGAGCACTATAACCGGATAAATTCGTAAAATTAGCTTACCATACGGGAGAGTTTCTATATTTTCGTAGTTAGTATGAAATTGTATGTTCGTGTTCTTTTAAGTGTTCTTTTATTAGGGGGTAGTATTCTGCCTAGCCTGAGTCAGAATCTATCCAAAACCAATGTAAGCCACGTTTATAATCTGGATGCTCCAGTTCAGCTTCAATCTCGGGTAGCTCTTAGCAATAGCGATGCGGTTGTTTTCCTTGAGCTAAGGAAACAGTCAGACGTGGGAATTTCCTCCGTTCGCTACGAATTGCGAGATAGTTATTCTTCTGAAACTGCCCTGACTACTCAAACGCTTTCATCCGATCAATTAATAAAGCAGGAAGAGAATGCTACGTATTATCGGTTCAACGTACCGCTTCAGGAAAATGCCAACTACGTATTTCTGTATCTTACTGTATCGGTAGCGGGTGCCGAACTGCCACTTCGCTTTGATGTATCGCTAAATACTGACCAGAATTTTCCGCTTTCCTCGCTGCTACTCATGCGAGCTTCAGAAGATATTCCAGTATTTTCTAATCACATCAGTGAAGGTACCGCCGTTCGGGTTGTTTCCCTGAACAGTTCGGATTCAGTTGCCTACGCTTATTACTACGACCATGACTTTGGCCCTAACCCATCGCCTTTAGGCAATAGCAGCGAAGTACAGCCTAAGTTAACAGTTGATTCTCTGTTACAGATTCCGCTAAATAGTACGATGCGCTTCAAACAAAAAGGGCTGTATTTCACTCAATTAGATACTACTTCACTTTCTGGGATTTCATTTCGGGTAGAAGACACCTACTATCCTCGCTTGGTGCGAGCTGAAGCACTGGTTGAACCGATTCGTTACATCAGCACTTCAGAAGAGATTAGTAAACTTCGGGAAGGAGAAACACCTAAATTAGCGTTAGATAATTTCTGGATGCGAGCGACCCGTTCGCAGGATCGTGCAAAAATTATTATTCGTAATTACTATCGGCAAGTGTCCAAAGCAAATTATCTGTTTACGACCTATAAAGAAGGTTGGAAAACAGGTATGGGTATGATCTATACGCTCTACGGTAAACCCGACGATGTGTTCCGCGATGATGAGAAGGAAGTTTGGATTTATGCGGCCGATAATACGCTAGTAAACACTTCATTTACCTTTATGAAGGTTAGGAATATTTTTACTAATCAGCACTACAATCTTATGCGCGACGAAGCTTTTGAGCGATTTTGGTACCGTAATATCGACCTCTGGAGAAAGGGGCGCAAAACACTGTGAGTCATCTGAAAACTGATATTGCTTTCGGCACCCGGGCCGTGCAGGAAGCACTGAATTCCGGTCGGGAAATTGAGCGCATACTGCTACAGAAAGGTGAGCACAACGACTTGTTCAAAGAGGTAGTTGCCGAAGCCCGACGACAACATATCCCAATCAGTACGGTCCCTATTGAGAAACTAAATCGGGTTACCCGAAAGAATCATCAGGGAATTATTGCCTTTTTATCGTCGGTGGTTTACGCTTCGCTGGATAATATTATTGACGAATGTTACCAACGCGGGCAGGAACCTTTGCTGATACTGATGGATCGTATTACCGATGTGCGTAACTTCGGCGCCATTGCCCGAACGGCTGAGTGTCTGGGAGTACACGCGATTGTGATCCCCGATAAGGGAAATGCCCGATTGGGTGGGGACGCTATGAAAGCTTCGGCAGGTGCACTAAATCATATTCCGGTTTGCCGGGAAGAAAACCTGAAACGTAGCATCAGCTACCTAAAGAGCAGTGGCATTCGGGTGATTGCCTGTACCGAAAAGGCAGAAGCTCTATTACCTCAACAAGATTTGCTAGGTCCGGTAGCCCTACTGTTAGGATCTGAAGAAGACGGAATTTCCGAAGCCTATCTTAAGTTGGCTGATACGACAGTAAAAGTTCCAATGAGCGGGCAGGTTGCATCGCTCAATGTATCGGTAGCGGCTGCTATTGGCCTTTACGAAGTGATTCGGCAGCGTAGTTTGTAGCGTTTATAGGTTGCTGAAAGATACTACTCAAAGTCAATCTACATGAGTACAATACAATAATACTATAGCGCTTTTTACTTAATAATTTCGTAATATCAGCAAGCCAATCTCTAGACCTAATTCTGCTATATTTATTACTATGAAAACACAACCTATTTTCCTTCTCGCTGCTTTCCTTCTATCCTTTAGCTTATATGCTCAAGAAGACTATGTTCGTCCAAATTTGCCTAGTAAGTGGCGACTTCCTTCGGAGCAACCGGATCATATTGTGCTGAATTTCTCGGATGATCCGGCTACCACCATGAGTGCTACCTGGCGAACTGACACCCGTACTAAGCAAGCGTTTGGAGAGGTTGCCATTGCTACCGCCGCACCTCGTTTCTGGCGTAATGGCAAACGGGTGGTAGGAACCACCGAAACGATGGATGCCTCTCGAGTAAAAAGTGCTGAGACTAAAGCGAATTATCACTCAGTTACCTTTACAGGGCTTACTCCCGATACGCTCTACGCCTACCGAGTGGGCGATGGCGAGCATTGGAGTGAATGGATTCAGTTTCGCACCGCTAGTGAAGAGCCAGAGCCGTTCTCTTTTCTGTACGTAGGCGATGCTCAGAACAATATTTTGGATTTATGGTCACGGCTAATTCGGGAAGGGTATCGTACTGCACCAGATGCTCGTTTTATTATCCATGCTGGTGATATGGTAAACGATGCCCACAGCGAATTGGAGTGGCACGAGTGGTTCACCGCTGGAGGCTGGATTCACCGGACGCTACCTAGTTTACCACTGCCCGGTAACCACGAGTACGAAGGTTACACTGAATTGGAAGAAGAACAGGATATTAGTCATATTTCGGTGCAGTGGCATCCGCAATTTACCTTACCTCAGAATGGACCGGATAGTTTGAAGGAGCAAGCGTACTACGTAGATTACCAAGGTACTCGTATTATTGCCTTAAACTCAATTGAGATGAAAGAGAAGCAAGCGGAATGGGTAGATCAGGTACTGGCTGAAAATCCTCACCGCTGGTCGGTAGTTACTTTTCACCATCCACTATTTTCAGCGTCGGGTAATCGAGATAATGATGAGCTAAGGGAATTGTGGAAACCAATTTTTGATAAGCATCAGGTAGATATTGTACTACAAGGCCATGATCATAGCTACGCGCGGGGGCGAGTAGATCCCTTAGCCGAAAATGTGCCCGATGGTGTGAACACGCGCGATGTGACTGGCACTGTGTACGTAGTATCCGTAAGTGGTGGCAAAATGTACGATGTGAAAGGCGACTGGGATGATTACGAAGCTACCCGCGATCGAGCAGCCGAAAACACCCAACTATTTCAACTCATTAATATTGACGGTAACACGTTGCGCTACGAAGCTTATACAGCAGTAGGTGAGCTTTACGATGCTTTCGAGCTAATTAAAAACGAAGAAGGCCCCAATCAGTTTGTGGAACTACAAAACGAAGCAATTCCACCGTTCACGCACGAGAACACAGTGCCATATCGATTAGAAAAATCGCAGGGGAATTAGGACTGTATCACTTCTCCGTCTTTCAGTTCAATAATACGATCAGTACGAGCGGCCAAATCCTCATCGTGGGTCACCATGATAATAGTTTGCCGTTGTTCGCGAGAAATTCGGTGAAAGGTTTCAAAAACGATCTCCGAATTGACCGAATCCAGATTGCCCGTAGGTTCATCGCCCATTACAATCAGTGGGTCATTCATCAGTGCCCGGGCAATCGCTACCCGCTGTTGCTGTCCGCCCGATAGTTTGTTTGCCAACTTATTAGCCTGATCTTCTACTCCCAAAGTCTTAAGATGTTGAAAAGCTCGCTGCTCAACTTCTTCGTCTGACCAACGACCTAGCTTCTGAGCGGGAAGCATAAGATTCTGAAGTACGGAGAACTCCGGCAACAGAAAGTGAAACTGAAAAACAAACCCAATATGCTCGTTACGAAACTGAGCTAGCTCTCTTTGACTCTTTCCAGTAAGCTGCTGCCCATTTACTGTCATAGTGCCTTCGTAGTCCGTATCCATCGTAGAAAGCAAATACATTAGCGTAGACTTACCGCTACCTGACTTTCCTACAATAGATATGAAGCTACCTCGCTCAATCGTAAAGGTCACATTCTTGAGTACTTGAAACTTGGTAGGTTCGTAAAAGTATTTGTTAATATTTTTGGCTTCCAGTACTGAGGGCATAGTAAGGATCGCATTAAGGTTTCTGTCACATTTAGCCGCGTAATATCTCAATAGGGTCAACTTTGCCTGCCTTTCGGGCGGGCAGATAACCAGCTAATGAGGTGGTAAGTAAACCAAAAATAATACCGATGATATAGTAAGTAGCACTGAAATTGACTGGTAAGCTGGTCAAATTCACTACGTCACCCGCATCGAAAGGCACCTTGGAAATTCCGTAGGCTAACAAATAACCCAATATAAGTCCCCCTAAGCTACCTAACAGACCAATAATGATGGATTGCGTTAGGAATATCCGGGTGACATCTTGAGCAGAAAAGCCCATAGCCTTTAGAATAGCAATGTCTTTCATCTTATTGTAGATAGTCATATTCAGGATATTATAAATACCAAATCCTGCTACAGTCAGTAGTGTAATAGAAACGGTGTAAGTGAGAATATTACGAAATATATTGCCAATGATTAAAGTTGCATTAGCCTCCTCCCATCCCATAGCCCGGTAACCAAAAAGCCGCTCGTATACCGTAGCTAATCCTTCCGCTTGTGCTTGATCTTTTAGTTTAACATTAATGTCGGTAATGTACTGGTTATCCTTCTGCATGATCTTCTGCACCGTAGTAATATCAGCATAACTTCGAACGTCATCAATGGCTCCCATTCCCATCTGGAACGTGCCCACTACCCGAAGTTTCATAGTGTATCCCTGCGGGGTCGTAATGGTCACCCGGTCGCCGGTTTGTACGTTAAGCTTACGAGCTAGTCCCACTCCCATAATCAAGCCATCGTTGGTGTTCAGTAGATCTTCCAGTGTACCGGAACTTAATTTATCTCGTAGATCAAACATGCGGTCTTCCTCCAAAATATCTACTCCTAATACGCTGCCGTTGAGTTGCACTGGCCCGTAGTTATAAAACACTTGAGTAGCTACCGATGGCGCCACACTGAGTACTCGCTCATCTTGCTGAATGACCCTCACTATCTCAAAGGCATCCTTCAAGTTTTGTTTCTCACCTTTAGGCTTTTGGTGATGTACCACATTAAAACCATCCAGATTATAAGTATCCAGAATAGTCTGGCGATCAATGGCTATATCATTATAGATATGAACATGAGGGGTAGAGGTCATGGCCAGTTCTTCAGTGAAATCATTCAGTCCGGTCATTAAGCCTACCATACCGATGAATAAGCTAATACCGAACGTAACGCCTAACGTAGCCACAATAGTCTGCTTTATGCGAGAGGTTAGGTGAGTACGAGCTATCTGGAAGATAAGGGCAAAATCTCTCATGGTACATATAGTTGAGATTCTTCATCTAACCCACTTATAACTTCCACCATTTCCATGTTCTCCGTTCCTAACATAATCTGTACTTTTTGCCGTTCTCCGTCACGTTTTACCCAAACACTGTCTTTGCCTACCAGCGCAGTTTTGGGAATTACTAATACGCTGTCTTTTTCCTGAATGATAATATTAGCTTCTACTGTACTACCCGGGTACAAAGTGAGGTTCGTTGATGGTACTTTAGCCTCTACCATAAAAGAACGATCCGCTTGTCGTAAGAAAGGATGGATTAGGCTTACTTCAGCGATGAGTACGGTATCTGGCAGAACATCGGTGGTGAAGCTGACCGTTTGTCCATTTTTAACCTTAGCAATATCTCGTTCATCTACTAACAGCGTAAGAATCAAAAGAGAGTTGTTACCTACTCGTGCTAGAGGTTGATTGATACTAATCATCTCGCCGGGTTCTGGCACAGTATTATAAACTACTCCATCTAACCGGCTACGAACCAAAGCATCGCCTTGGGCTTTAGCAGCCAACTGATAGGCAATGCGAGCTTCCGTCAGTTGATCTTCTAAGTCGTTCATTCGTTGATCGAGCGTCCGACGAGTAGCCAGATAGCTATTTTTTGAGGCAATAAATTTTAATCGGGTATTATCGAGCGTAACCTGAGTAGTAGCGTTTTGCTTCATTAGATTCTGATATCGCTGATAGGAAACCGAATCGTTTATGTACTGCTGTCGAGCACTTTCCAAAGTCAAACGCAATTCTGATAGTAAAGCTGAATTCTCCGAGGCGTTACGGCGAGCAGTCGCTAGTTGCCGGGTGGCACTCTCCAGACGAAGATCGTTGGCTTCCTTGGTAATCGAGAATAGTATTTGACCTTCGGTTACGGCTTCACCTTCCTGAACTAGCCTTTCTCGCAAAATACCACCAATGGGTGCAAAGACTTGATACTCATTAGCGGGCTGGATAGTACCTGAAGCGTAAACTGCCTCTGTAAGAGATTTGTAATCAGGCTGAATAGTGTCATTCGGAGATCCGCAATTGAACAAAAGTAAGAGTGAAAATAAGGCGAATCTAGCAAGATAGATGCGCATGCTCGTTCGAGTTTTTAGTGTAAGATCTTGATCTATGAAAAATTTTGAACCTCGCTTTCGAGTGCTCAGTACTTCAGACTTACATAAGATACTGCTACTGATATGCTATAGGCTGGCTGTTACCAATTTTGAGCTAGTCTTCTTCTAGTTGTTAGCTAGAAGGTTTTTCTTCACGATATTCAGCCTCAGTTTGAAATGTTCGAAGTATTGTCTCAACTTCTCTTATTTCAGTTCGTTTGTTCCTGCCTGGATAATAGACATAGCCCTCAATGTAGTAGAAGCGATTAAGCGACTCATCCACGAATGCATAACTCAGAAAAGGGCCACCCATTGTGATGTTACTGAGTTTCCAAAGCCCTCGTGCTTCAATAGCAAACTTACCATCAAAGTTAATGGTATCGTATACAATCGGCTCAATTTCTTGAATAGTCATGTAAGCCGGTGGATTGTCGTCAACAATGTATTTACCTAACGTTTCCTCTCTAAACTGCATAATTTCTTCGGGCTGGAAAATATCTTCGGAGGTATATTCCTGGTAGGTAACTATGATACTTACATCAGGTTCTCCGGCTTGCCCAAGCTGGCGGAGCCAGACAAACTGCTCTATACTATCTTCCAATGGCACTAAATCGTAATCCTGTGGAATTCGAAGGTAGAAATTGTGATTTTCTAGCAAATCCTGCTCGAGTGCCCGTTGCTCACCTGACTTATAAAGCGCTTCTAAGCTTCGGTTTCGCTCCGTGTCTGAGAAGTGTTGCCGTACTTGCTTATGATTAACTCTAAGATTTTTTAGCAAAACATCTTCACTCACCCCAAACAGATATAAGTTTTTCTGCCCCCGAGCAAATACATTACTAATAGGATAACTAAAGAAAGTGGAGTCGCTTTCTATCCGAGTTAATGAGTTATCAGTAAAAAAACGGCGCATCCGCTCGCCCGAAGCACTCCGGTTATCCAACGTTGTTACGAAGATCATATTCTTAGCACTTCGCAGCACATCGTTTAGTTTGAAAGGATTTACGTAGCGCAGATCAAAGTAAGGTTCGGGCTGGGGGAGTCCAGGGACATCTTGCATAAAAATCTCCCGCAATTCATCACCCAGTTCACTTCGCCATGCGGTTGAGTCCATGACCAAAATAATTTCTCCGGCAGCGCCTCGAGCCGAAGGCAAGGAGCTATCGTTAGAACTTCCGCTTCCTTCGCAAGAAGCTAAACCAGCAGCAATAAGAATGGCAAAGAAAAAAGAGCGTAAATAGGTAAGCAAAATCAAGAGTAAGTTTGGTTAGGATGTACTACGTTCAATTATACGAAGTAATCCGAATTTTGGTACCCTGATTTTGTAAAAATACGCTAGCGACCAATAATCAACTTTTGTCCGGGCTTAATACTGTTGGAGCGCAGATTATTAAGTTGTTTGATCTTAGAAACGGTTAATCCCTGATACTTACGAGAGATTTCCCAAAGTGAATCGCCAGGTTGAACTAAATGAACCTTACCATTGCCACTGATTGGGATTTGAGCTGAAGCTACCGCTCTACTCGACGATTTTACATAGAGGGTTAATCGCTGTCCAGCGTAAATTCGGCTACCCCGAATATTGTTCCATCGGCGAACATCGGATAAGCGAACCCCATGGCGTTCGGCAATTTTACCTAGTACGTCGCCTCGGCGCACTCGGTAGGTCATCTTACTTCTGCCGTAGGTAGATCCACTACTTTTTTGCGCCTTAGCCACAAATTGCTTCTTAATGGTTTCGCTTCCAGCTGAATCTAGAATGGTAGATGAATTAGCCATCATAAAATTAGTCATGTCGGCTGGAATGCGAAGAGGATAATTTTTAGCTGTTTCAGGTACCGCCGCTCGTCGCAATTCAGGGTTTAGTTTTATCAAGTCTTCCTCACATACGTTTAACTGTTCAGCTAAAACTTTAAGGCTGGCGAACTGATTAATCAGTACCGTATCAGCCTCTACCATATAATCCGGTATTTCTTCTTGTAAGTTATGCTCATCGATGTAGTTAAACGTATAAGCAATTGCGACAAACTGAGGTACGTAAGAACGGGTTTCGCGAGGCAAATACCGATAGATGTCCCAGAAGCTCTTTTTGTACCCTGAACGGCGAATGGCTTTGCGAACATTGCCCGGACCGGTATTGTAGGCGGCTAGGGCTAATTCCCAATCATTGAACATACGGTAAAGTTGCTTCAAATATTTGCAAGCTGCTTCGGTAGATTTCTCAGGATCTTGACGTTCATCAATGTACCAATCGCGATTAAGACCGAACATCCGCCCCGTGCTCGGCATAAACTGCCATAAGCCTACTGCACCCACCCGAGATCGCGCTACTGGCTTTAGGCCGGACTCAACAATTGCCAGATATTTTAAATTAAGAGGAAGATTGTGCTTTTTAAGATACTTTTCGAAGAGAGGAAAGTACACATCCTTGCGCCGAATCACCATGCGAGTATATTCCCGGTCGCGAACGGTAAAGTAGTCAACAAAAGATTTTACTCGTTGGTTGTAGGTTAATGGAATATCAGTTTTTATACAGGCAATTCGGTCGGCTACTAGATCATAAGAGGCATCGGGTACGTACTCGTAATCATACGCAGGTTGATATAAAATAACCGAATCGGCAGGATCAACTAATGTAGTAGTATTACCGCATAAAGGAGCAATAGTAGC
>JGI12210J13797_10967537_pt1 | contig 31046 bp, 20 predicted proteins | sample ElkSlonscriptome_3_FD_13797 | JGI IMG/M metagenome (IMG submission 13797) | reverse complement strand
TGGACGGGGAGGCCGCGAACAATTCTTTCGGTTTCTCCGTATCCGGCGCCGGCGATGTCAATGGCGACGGCGTGTCGGACTTGATCATCGGAGCTCGCGGGGCTGGCCCACCAGGTGGGGGCGTTGGACGAACCTACATCGTGTTCGGATCCACCGATGGTTTCGGCAGTGCATTAGACATCTCGATGCTGGACGGCAGCAATGGTTTCGTCCTCAATGGTGAGGAGCTTGGTGATCGGTCGGGGTGGTCCGTATCCGCAGCGGGCGATATCAATGCTGACGGCATTGACGATCTCATTGTCGGCGCTCCTTTTGCGAGCTCCAACGCAAATTTCTCAGGACAAAGCTATGTTGTCTTCGGCTCTGATAGCGGTTTTTCCAGCTCGATTGGTCTGGGGGATTTGGACGGCCTTGATGGTTTTGTAATTAACGGCGAAGCGGAGGGTGATCAGTCAGGTCAGTCGGTAGCAGGGGCCGGTGATATCAACGGTGATGGCATCGATGATCTGATCATCGGCGCGCACCGCGCTGGCCCGAATGGACTGCTTTCAGGCCGTAGTTACGTCGTGTTCGGCTCGACAACGGTATACCCCACACCGTTCGAATTATCGTCACTTGATGGAACGAACGGCTTCGCGCTGAACGGTGAATCAGCCAACGACCGCGCCGGTTTCTCAGTCGCCACTGCTGGCGATGTCAACGGCGACGGCATCGACGATGTGATTATCGGTGCTTTTCTTGCTCAGGGAACCGCCTTCAATTCAGGTCGAAGCTACATCGTTTTTGGGTCTGACGAGCCATTTGCCAGCCTTATCGAGCTGTCCTCCCTGAACGGCAGCGACGGCTTTATCTTGAATGGGGACGCAGAAAATGAGTATGCCGGTCGCTCAGTCGCCTCGGCCGGCGACTTCAACGGCGACGGTTTTGATGACCTGATCATTGGCGCTAGCCGACCCTATGCTGAGCCGCCGGCTGCTGGACGCAGCTATCTGGTCTTTGGTTCAGGCAGCGGATTTGCTCCAAGCACTGACCTGTCTGCTCTGGACGGCAACACCGGGATTGTTTTTGAAGGCGTGTCAGCTGCGGACCACACGGGAGAGTCGGTGTCTGCGGTCGGCGATGTCAATGGAGATGGAAGAGACGATTTAGTTATTGGTGCACCCAATGCGGATCCCAACGGATCAGACTCCGGTCGCGCCTACGTAGTGTTCGGGTCAAATCACGCCGTTGCCAACCCTTTTGATCTTTCCACCATAAACGGCTCCAACGGCTTCGTGCTGAATGGTGAGGCTGAGGATGGTCGAGGGGGCTTTTCGGTCGCAGCAGCCGGCGATACCAACGGCGATGGCGCGGATGATCTGATCTTGGGCGCGCCCTTTTTGGCAGAAATCAACCTTAATCGCGGGCGAAGCTACGTCATCTTCGGGCGCTCCGCGATATTCAATGACCGCTTCGAATCTGAGGATTAATGTATCGGCAAAACATGCACAACAATGTAGGCAAAACGCCTCAATTAATTGAAAAGAACTCAACTATGACTGCTTATGGATTCATTGGATCGAATTCGATCAGCGCTGTCGCCAGCACCAAATCTCATGCGAGACAAGCTGCACTGGTTTTGGCTATCAGTGCGGCCTTGAGTCTGACGGAATCGAACTTAGCGATCGCCGATGCGTTTCCAGAACGGTTCGAACTCAGCAGCCTCAATGGATTCAATTGCTTTGTGATCGACGGCCAGTTTTGCAGGCGCATACGGCAGTAACTCTGGTCAAAGCTATGTGATATTCGGCTCGACCAGTGTGCTTGCCGGCTCATTTGATCTGTCCTCGCTGGACGGATCGAACGGTTTCGTAATCAGCGCTGGGGCGGCTGGCCATTGGTTGGGAGACCAGAAGGCTGCTGCTGGTGATGTTAATGGTGATGGCATCGCCGATGTTTAGGAAAGTACGGGACATCCAGTGCGCCGGCCCAAGCCGGTGATAGATCAAGCGGTGAAAGTCCGCTATCTGGAAAGGGCTAGCACCTTGCCAGAGCCCCGAATCATGGGCGGGTGCTCGTAAGGGCATCGGTTAAGCGTTGACAGGGGAAGGTGCAGGCTCGGCATTGAGCTCCGAAATCATACGTTGAGAATGCTGACCTTGTTGGGTGAAGGGGAAGGCAAAACGGTCAGCCACCCCCTGCGAGCAGCTGACCGATTCTCAGGAGTAGTAGACCCGGCGCATGCACTGATGCTGACCCAGTTTGTTCCGGCCGACATCACCGACCCGAAGCTCGATAACAGTGTGGCCACCGACGAAACCGACACCGACGGCCTCTTCCAGGGTCGCTTCGAGGGCAAAGTGGAGCGCTGAATACATGCTGGCACCCGGCCCGCGTTAAAAAGCCCTGATGCGCCAGAGCGCAATCAAGACTTCTTAAAACTTGCCTCCCCGGGCCGGATTCGAACCGAAAACAAGAAGAGCCGGCGTCGGGTCTTGCAACGTGCACGCTGCCAACCCTTTTTTGTCAGGAGCCGACCGTGAATCTTTTCGAATCGGCCCTGAGGATCTGGTGATTTCTCCGTCTCCTGCTTCGGTGGGAGCCTTAATTTTTTGCCAAACCTGTCGCCTTTTATTCGTCTACCTGGTATGTACATCGAGCCGGTTTATCAGTAGGGTAGGATGCAGGCGTGTTTTGGTGAGGATCGCCGCCTATGTTCTGCAGCGACTGTCTTCGATTATTCAAAAACAGTTTGATAGACGAGGAAGTGTCATGAATTATCAGAATTTATTCCGCGCGATGGGCATTACGATCCTGGCAATTGGCCTGAATCAGTCACCGGCGTTGGCCGGCGATCAGGTAACGGTCACCGTCGGAAGCGACGGATCCTGTGACTATACAACGATCACGGCCGCTGTCTTCAATGCCCCCGCTGCGAATCGGCTTGAGATCCGCTTAGCCAAAAACGTTTCTATCAACACAACACAGCTCGTGAACGTGCGCGACACCCTCCTTAGAGGGGGATTCGATACCTGCAGCGACAACACCCCTTCCGGCAACTCCACTCTCGATGGCAACGGATTCAACGGCTCGATCCTGCTCGGTGCTAATAGTGGTGAGGCGGTAGTCGATCTATGGATTGAGAATGTCGAGATTACCGGCGGTAATACGAATACCAGGGGTGGCGGAGTGTCCCTGACGGGTTCCTGGCGTCTTGCAATGGCCGGCACGAACATCAACAATAACGTGGCCAACGGGAACGGCGGCGGTATCTACATGGAGAACCTCAGCGCTCGGAGCGAACGCGGTTTTCCGGGCGCGCCGCGCTCGAGCCTGGAGATCTACGATAACAGCATCATTTCATCCAATACCGGAGAAGACGGAGGTGGCATTGCCTGTGCCGGTGATGTGGGAATCGAGGTGTTCGATTCACAGATCGGCCAGAACGAAGCACGCTCAGATGGCGGTGGTGTTTTTCTGACCGATGGCTGTCTCTTCGAACTGAACGATAGTGGACCATTCCAAGGCGTACTGTTGAACGAAGCCGCTGGGTTCGGAGGGGGCATCTATGCGGTGGAAAATTCGGAAGTCAGGCTCCGTGGTGGCGATAACGGAGGCTTTCCAGCGGTGGTCGCCGCCAACTCAGCGACCAATGGTGCCGGGATTGCCTTGCGCAGCTCGTCGGTGCTGGACGCACGCGATAGCTTGATTTCAGGCAATACGGCGGCGAATACGGGTGGAGGCATTCGTTCAGATGATAGCGAAGTGCACCTTTATCGCAGTCGGCCTGGTACGCAATGCCACAATGCGCAGCGTTGCTCCGTGGTCAGAGACAACGTTGCCAACGGCACCGATGGCGGATTTGCTGGCGGTGGTGGCATTCTGGCGGTGGGGGGCACGATACGGATCACCGGCACCTACTTCGAAGAGAATCGAGCGAACTTTGGCAGTGCGATCCGCGCCCGCTTCATTCCCCTCGACGTTGCTTCTCGAGAAATTACTATTCTCGGAAGTGTCTTTGCGGAAAACAGTGGCGCTCCCCAGGTTGTCTATCTGGATGAGTCAGACGCCGATCTGGGATTCAACACGTTTGTGGATAACGTCGACAACGTCAGGATGATCGAGATTGCCTATCCTGACACGCCATTGGGACCCCATGAAACGAGAATCTTCGGCTCCATATTCGACCAGGCAGGTACTACGGTAGCGTCTGCGGAACTGACCACGTTTGGGCAATTCCCGACAGCGGACTGCAACCGTAATGAAGCGAGCTCCGCAGGGGATCTGGTCGGTGGCCCGCGATCCACGACTGCGCCTCCGAATTTTCGCTGACAGAGGCGCTGGAGACTATTCGCTGGCTCGCCTCGCATCGCCGATGATCGACTTCTGCGACTCGAGCATCCTGGGCTCATTGTCGAACTTTTCTGCTAACGGACTGGATCGCCCGAATGATCTCCCGGCTGGCGACCTTTATGGCCCCTGGGATCTCGGGGGCATTGAATACTATGATCTCGAGCGGATTTTCTCCGACAGGTTCGAGGACTGATTCCGCATCCACGCTCGATTGTCCTGCGCAACCGTCGCCAAAGAACCGGCCACAGAACGAAGCGAGGTCTCAAAAAGGCGTTGGGTGACGTGCATGCTCCCATCACCCTGGGGAGCCTAATCCATGGACACCGCCCGTTTTACAAACGCCGATGGCTTAGAAAAGGAAGGTTCGATTGCACTCTTACATCCGGCCTGTTATCGGGGGTTGGCGCCCTTGGCCCCTGTGCTGTTCGCCGACGGGTCCCTATCTGAATGATGAAGTTTTAGCGTCAAGAGGCTCCACGGGTTCGGCCCGTCGCGGTCCGACCTATCTTCCCATCTCATCGGTGCTTAGCAATCGTCGTGGTGGGTGGTCCTGTAGTCTTTGGCTAGTCTGAGTCGTTTGGTTCGCCGTTGATTGAAGGTCGATCAAGCCCATTGGGGTTAATATCGTTCCTGTCGAGTGAGTAGTGCCCAGACCACCCGGACGTTGCGATTGGCCATCGCCACTGTCGCCACATTGGGGTGGCGGCGCGTTAGCAACTGAGCCAGCCAGGAATTTTCGGCGGCTTGCCGGCCCCGATCGCGGCATTGGCATGGCGAATAACCGCCCGCGCGCCATGGATCAGCCAGGTTCTGAGGTAGCGATCCCCTCGTTTGCTGATCTCCAGTAATCGTTGGCGACTGCCGGAGGAGGCTTGCCGAGGCACTAAGGCCAGCCAGGCAGCCAACTCCCGTCCGTTACGGAAGGCGCGGGCATCGCCGATCGCTGCCAGGCGCCGACTAACCTCATTGCTGCGATGCCAGGCCTTGATCTGTTTTTCAAGCGTCTCGATGCGCTCGTCGAGCGTATGAACTGCTCGCTGAGGGTCGCCAGCAGATGCCGGGTCACCACCGGGAGTTCATTGTCTCCGTCTTCCAGAATCTGGGATAACTACCGTCGGAACGCGTTGGGGCCGACGGGGACCGTGATCCCGAACTCCAGCAGCATGCCACGCAGATGGCTGATCAGCGCCGTGTGCTGACCGACCAGCAGTTGACGCGAGTGATGCAGATGCAAGACCGCCTGCGGCTCGGGTGACTTCGGAGTGACGAAGCTCACTCAATTTACGGCTCCAGTAATGCATGGCACCGCAGGCTTCCATGCCAATCAAGCACGGTTGAAGGCGAGCAAAGAACGCAGGAACCTGTGAGCGACGAAGCTGACCGCGACAAACCACCTGGCCGGCATCGTCCACGCCGTGGACTTGGAAAACGTCCTTTGCCAGATCGAGACCGATTGCGGCAATCTCGTTCATGGACATCGTCCCCCTGCATGAGTTGATTGGTGACAACCCAACTGTGGCACATTGCGATGCCGAAGTCAGGAGGGCGGTGTCCATACCATTTGAACAACGCTGTGCGGGCGCGACAGTGCAGGCGAGAATGCAAGGTCGGTTTGCCTGCAAAGCAATAAGCCTTTAGGTGGCGCCGTAGCACGTGTCTTTGCGAGAGGCACGCGCGACGGCTTCTTTCCGGGGCTTCTTGCGCCGCGCGCGCATGGCACTGGATTGCCGAACGGCGCTTCGGCCATTGTCACTTGGATCGCAGCGTAGTGGCGTTAAGCGCGAACACGATCTGCGGCTGTACGAACTGAAACGCGCTCCGCACAGGGTTATTCAGAGGCTCTCTAATAATCATTTGGATGCAGAACGATACGTCAGGTCGGTCGGAATTAAAAAAGCCGCTGGCTGTTCAGCACGAAATTCTCGACCCTTCGTTTACGTTGCCTCCTTTAGGCTTCCATTAACTTGAACTTGGGCAGCAGAATGATTCGAGAAGGCACAAAGATCAGCTGGAAATGGGGAAATGGCCGGGCGACTGGGCAGGTCGAGGAAGTGTTTCATGAGCCCGTGACTAAAACCATCGACGGCAACGAAGTCAAGCGCACCGCGAGCGAAAACGACCCAGCCTATCTGATTCGGCAAGATGATGGGCAACGTGTGCTGAAGTCGGCCAGCGAGGTGGAGCGTTTCGACGACTGAGCTCGCAAAATGGCAAAGAAACGACCGCCTTTGAAGGGGTTCGATGACCTCCCGTATTCGGCAATCGTCCACCTCTGGGACGATACCCCCGGATACGTTCGAAAGGGGGCGGGGCGGGGGTTCTTCTACGTCGACGCAGAGGGACAGCGGGTCCGCAATGACCGCCATTTGGCGCGTTTCGAGGCGCTGGCCGTGCCGCCTGCTTATCGCGATGTCTGGCTCGCTCCCTCGGCCAATGCGCATCTGCAGGCCACGGGTCGCGACGATCGTGGCCGAAAGCAATATCGCTATCACCCGGTGTGGCAGGAACACAGAAACGCCACAAAATTCGAGCATCTGTTCGAGTTTGGGGAACGGCTTCCCGCACTGCGCAGGCGAATCGCCCGCCTGCTCGGCCAGCACGATCAGGAGTCGTCACTGGGAAAGTCGCTGGTCATAGCCGCCGCCATTCGGGTCATCGATCTGACTGGGCTCCGGGTCGGCAACGCTCACTACACGCGGGAAAACGAGACCTACGGATTGACCACGCTTCAGCAGCGGCACGCCGAAATTGACGGCAACAAAGTCGCGCTCGAATTTGTAGCGAAGGGCGGCAAGAACGCCAGAGTCCAATTTTCTAGCCGAAAGCTCGCCCAGGTTCTTGCCCATTGCGAGGAGCTGCCAGGCCAGTGGTTGTTCCAGTATCGATACGAAGGCCAGGATGCCGATCCGGAGCAGATCTCATCGACCGACATCAATGACTTCCTGAAAGAAACGATTGAAGCTGAGTGGGCGACAGCCAAAACCTTGAGGACCTGGCGCGGCAGCGTGCGTGCACTTGAGTCACTTGCTGATCAAACTCCAGCAAAGGGCGAGCGTGATCGAGCATCACAGATCGTTACTGCCGTGAAAGATGTGGCAGAGGCGCTGCGCAACCGACCGGCGACCTGCCGCAAATTCTATATTCACCCTCAGATTCTCCAAGCCTTCGAGGATGAATACTGGCCGCCTCCCGCTGTGCCGGAGAACAAACCGCGAGAACTATTGATGAATGAGGCGCGATTGATGGCGATGCTGAAAGAGCGCTAAAAATTCAGCAATTTGGGGTATTAAAGCTCTTGGCAAGCCGTGGCGAGTCTCATTCGAGACCAGAAACCTTGTCTGAAGCCTCAATGATCGAGTCAGTATTCAGTCATTTGCCTGTAACTCGCGTTCTAGAAACTGGGCCGATGCACGGAACGCCGCGAGCCAGTTTCGGTGCAGGAGAAAGCCGTGGACTTCGTCCGGGAAAACCAGGGTGTTCACCGGCGTGCCCTGCCGTCGCAGTGCCTCGGCCAGGTTGACCGATTCAGAAAAGGGCACGTTGCGATCATCATCGCCATGGATCAGAAGCACTGGAGATGTCCAGTTCGAGAGGTCGGACATCGGCGAGGACGCGAAAGCCAGGCGTGCAAATTCATCTCGAGACGCCGGGTCATAAGTGGGCTCGAAGTTGTTGATCACCGCATTCCAGTCGTGCACGCCATGAATATCGACGCCTGCGGCAAAGAGATGCGATGCACGGGCCAGCCCCAGCGCGGTCAGGTAGCCGCCGTAGGATCCGCCCCACAAGCCGATCCTGTTCGGGTCGACATCGGTACGAGCGGCCAAGTAGAGCCCGGCGCCGACCACGTCGCGATATTCGGACGCGCCCTGAGCGCCGTAGTCCAGCGCTTCGCGGAAGTCCAGGCCATAACCGACGCCGCTGCGGAAATTGACCGAGACGACCACAAAGCATCTGGAAGCCATCGTCTGATTGAAGGCATAGGCATTGGAGTAGTACCGCCTCGGATGGAAGCCGAGCATCATCTGACGACGGGACCCGCCGTGAAAATAGAGCAGGCCGGGATGCGGCCCCGCGCCGCAGCGCTCGGGCGGGGAAAAAAGCTGGCCCGGAATGGTCATGCCGTCGGCGGCGGAGAATCTGACCAGCTCAGGTTGCACGAGCTCAGCGGTGGAGAAGCGGTTTGGCGGCGCCGGGCCGATGGCGCGAGCCTGGTCATCGACCATTGCTTGAGGGCGTGCGGGCGTGAGCGCATCAGAGCCCAGGTAGACCAGCGTGCCGCTTGACGCTGTTCGCTGCGGCGCCCATTCGATACCCTCGCCATGAGTCAGGCGCTCTGGGCGGCCTCCGGTGACCGGCGACTGCCAGAGATGGCGTGACTCCGGGTCGTTGTGGTTAGATGCATACATCATGTGTCGGCCGTCGGGAGAGAGCAAGGCATACTGGACTTCGCCCCTGCCCGGCGTGAGATTGACCGGCTCGCCCCCTTCCGCTGCCACCGACCAGAGGTGGAGCCAGCCGGTTTTTTCCCAGGGAAAGATGATGCGGTCGTCGCTGCCCCACCAGAGTCGATCGCCGACAAACCAGTAGCCCGCCCCGAAGACGCTGCCGGATCCCTCCTCAGCGCGAAAGACCTCGCGCGTTTGTCCATTCGCCGGATTGCCGACCCGGACCGACCAGGGCAGGCCCTCTCGACGTGGCATGAACGGCAGGATCTGCCGCTCGCTGGGAATGCGCAGAAACGCCACCGCCGATGAGTCCGGCGCCCATGTGGGCGAGCTATCGTGATCAACGGATGGATCAAGCCAGGTCAGCGTTTCGGCGTTCAGATCATAGACGCCAACAAAGGCATAGTCACCGCGATCCGAAACGAAAGCGATCATGCGTCCGTCAGGCGCGATCGAGAATGAGGCCACGCCGCGCCGCACGGAAAACAGCTGTCTGGCGTTTTCCTTCGCTGCACTTGCCCTCTCGGTTGATTCGTTTTCGGTCGTGCCAGCGCCCTCATCCATGGGCGTTTCAAGCCCATCGGAATAGGTGGGCTTGTTCGCCGCTGCCGAACCGTCGAGCGTGGTGATCCAGAGCTGCTTGTCTCGAATGAAGATCACACGCTCGCCGTCTGGAAAAGCCTCATAGGCGCCGGCCATCAGCAGTGCCCGAGGGGCTTGAGTGCCGTCGACCGAGGCGATCCACAGCATCTGCTCCACGCCAACGGGGTCGCTGACGGGATTGGGCAGCTCGCCCTGCCTGTTGGGGCTGCCGCCTCGAATGAACAGAAGCGAGGCGCCATCGGAGGTGAAAGCCAGTCCGGAGATCGCTTGGCCGTCATCGTCGTCGAAGGCGGTCAGTGCCTGGCCCTCCCAGTCCGGTGCTTCAGCCATCCAGACGTTTCGAACGCCCGCCTGCTCGCTGACCCAAGCCACCCGGTCGCCGACGGGTGCCGCGACCAGCTCGGTCGGATGCGGGAAAGACAGCACGTCGACGATGGTGAAGGGCGGTTCATCGGCCGCTATCGAGGTGAAAGGTGATGCGGCCAGCGTGGCGGCCAAGAGGGCGTGACGAAACATCGGCGGAATCTCGCAAAAAGAATGTGTCTCTTTCAGAGTATGCCCGAGCCGACCGCGCAACGGAACTATGCTTCGTTGGGGAGGGCGCTCAGGGATTCCTCGTTGCGGGGCTGGGGCGGACCGCTCAGCATCCGTCTATTGGCAAGGCACCGCCCCGATGAATCCCAATCTGGCGGTTACCTTTCTTGCCAGAACGGCCACGAGTCGATGAGCATCTGGATTGGCCAAACGGTTTGTAGATAACTTGCCATGAAATATATATCCTTCTGGGATTTAAATATATATTTTTATGAGTTGATCTGATCTAGACCAGAAATCTAGTTTTATGTTTGAATTGGACAAGCAGCAAGCGTATGGTGGGATGACGTAACTCCCACACTCAGAAATCAGCGGAGGTGTAGCTGTATTTCACTGCAAGGCCCAAAAAATGACATTTGGCAGAAATAGTTGATGATCTCGGTTCCAAATGCCGAAGTCCACAACCGCCGTGGTTTACCAGGGCGGCCTTATTTGCTGTACAGCTTGATCGCAAAGAGCCTGGGCTGGGTCGTGACGATCACAGGCGTCTTGGTCCTGATCGCCTGGTTTATTGATTTTGAATTTGGGAAGCGAATCGACGGCGATTTTGCCTCGATGAAATTCAATACCGCGTTGTGCTTTGTCGCCTGCGGACTGCTTCTTGTTCAAGGGGCGCGTTCGGCAATCGAGCCCACTCAGGAAGCCTGGCCGCTCCCTCTAGCTCTTTTTGTTTTTATCGTTTCAGTGTTAACCTTGGTGCAGTACTGGACGGGTTGGCACTTGGGCATCGATAATCTCGTCATCCTTGACACGGAAACGGCTCCGGAGAACCACCCCGGGCGACCGTCAATCGGCACGGCGTTGTGTTTCACAATGGCGGCATCCGCCTGGCTGATCAGGCGCATTCACTCCGCTCGGTCAACACTGCTCGTGCAGCTTCTAGCATTGGCGGTGGCCCTCCTTGGCGGCAGTGCGCTGACTGGCTACCTGTTCGGCATCCACCAGTTCCAGCTGATTTTCTTTTCAACCATGGCCCTGCATACATCGGCGCTGTTTGTGCTGGTTGGCATAGGCATGCTGTTGGTGCGACCAGAGATCGGCGTGATGAGGTCAGCGTCGAGTCCTTATGTCGGCGGGCGATCATTTCGGCGAGCGTTGCCTTTTGTCATTCTGATTTCAGTCTTCATTAACTGGTTATGTCTCCAGGGTTTGAATGCTGACTACTACAGGCCGGAATTCGCCTTCGCCTTGAGTTGCCTGTCGAGTGTTTTTGTTCTCATGCTGATTGCCTGGAGGAGTGCAGAAGCGCTGAACCGGGAGGAGGAGCGCTTCCGCTCGACCATCGACTCCTCTCCCGTGGCCACCATCATGATCGACAGCACCGGCATCATTCACTTGGCCAACCGGGCCGCGTACGTGATGTTTCGCTCTGAGGACGGCCAGCTGGAAGGGGGGGCGATCGAGCAGCTGCTTCCCGAGCGCTACCGAACGGACCACCGGACCTATCGAAATCACTATATGCAACACCCGGAAACAAGACGAATGGGGGAGGGGCGTAAGCTTTTCGCCTTGCGCAACGATGGCTCGGAGTTTCCAGCAGAGATTGCGCTGAATCCAGTGATGACGGCCGACAACCACTTTGTTATCGCAGCGATCGTCGACATCACCGAACGCGAGCAAGCCAAGGAGCGGATCCTAAGCCTCAATCGTGTGCACAAGGTGCTCAGCGGCATCAACACACTGATTACTCGTTCCCAATCCCGCGACGCGCTGTGTCAGGAGGCCACCCGCATTGCAGTCGAGGAAGGGCAGTTGCCTGCGGCACTGGTGGTTCAACGCGACGCTGGCTCTGAAGAACTCACCGTTTTGCATGCGTTCGCCGCGGACAAGCGACTCGAGTCTCGTAAATTTTCAGTCGTCGAGATCGAATCAGTCAAAGAGACTCTGGACTTAAACCGAACGACGATCCGAGACGACCTAACGACGCAACCAGGCAACGGTGAACTTGACGAACTGATTGAGCTCGACATACGTTCCCTGGCAGTATTCCCGTTGAATTCTCCTGAAGAGCGCCTGCAGATTGCACTGTTGCTGTACCGCCGTGAGCCGTTTTCGTTCGACCAGGATGAAATGAACCTATTGCAGGAGGTGGCAAGCGATATCTCATTTGCAATAGCAACGATCGAAAAAAGCGAGCAGCTTGATCACCTCACCTATTTCGACAGAACCACGGGTCTTCCGAACCGTCAGTTGCTGTCCGACCGGCTTCAGCAGAGCATGCAGGCACCCGAGGGTCATCAAAATCTGTTCAGCGTTCTGTTGGTCAATATCGACCGCTTCAGACAGGTCAATGATAGCCTCGGCCACAGCGGGGGCGACATGGTGCTTCGCGAGGTCGCACAACGCCTTTGCTCATGCGTAGAAGAGACGGAGACCGTTTCTCGCTGGGGTGGAGACGAGTTTCTTATCCTAGTGCCGGATCAGAGAGCTTCGAGCGCATCGAGCATCGCCAACAATATTACTGGATCGCTGCACGCGCCCCTCATTTTGGAAAACGAACGAGAGCTGTTTGTCTCGTGCAGCATCGGCATCGCCGAATACCCGACCCATGGCACGGACATCGACTCCCTGATCAACAGCGCTGCGAAGGCGATGGACTCGATCAAGACCCAGGGCGGAAATGATTTTCGTCAGGTGGTGTCCAACGGGCATCACTATGAGGACGATCAGCTCGCGCTGGAGACATTGCTGCGGCATGCGGTGGCCGGTGAGCAGCTCCAGCTTCAATATCAACCCCAGATCGATATTTCGAGCGGGCGCGTCGTCGGGTTCGAGGCCCTCGTTCGCTGGTGCCACCCCGAGCAGGGCGTGATACCCCCCGATCGGTTTATCCCACTGGCTGAAAAAACCGGACTGATCGTGCCAATCGGAGAGTGGGTGATGCGCGAGGCCTGCCGCAGAGGTGCACGCCTGGAGGGCCTCACGATGGCCGTGAATCTATCGGCCAGACAGTTCCACCAGATCAACCTGGTCTCGACGATCGCTGAGATCCTGGAGGACACCGGTATGCCTCCACAGCGGCTGGAACTAGAAATTACAGAAAGCGCCCTAATCTATGACGTGGAATCGGCCATTGAAACCATGCTCGCGCTCGTGGAGCTGGGTATTGTCATTTCCCTGGATGATTTTGGAACGGGCTATTCAAGTCTGAGCTACCTGAAGCGGTTCCCCATCGACACGCTCAAGATCGACAAGTCGTTTGTGGCCGAGGTGACCACCGACCCGGACAGCGGCACGATCGTGAACACGATCATTGTCATGGCCCACAGCCTCGGATTGAGTGTGGTCGCTGAAGGCGTCGAGACCGAAGAGCAACTCTCGATGCTCCGTGAACGTGCTTGTGACCGCGCACAAGGCTTCCTGTTCGCCCCGCCCACTGACTTAGATCAAGCAATCGAACTCGACGCCTGGCAGCCTTGATCACGCTGTTGGGCACTCCCCTAGAAGGCCTGTAGCCAAGGGCGCAAACCCCATCCACGTGGATTCTGTTTCCCAGGAGGGGCGGCGTTCTGCCTTTGGGTATCGGGTTTTACTGCTGATATTCAGCGCGGCATGGCTGCGCTTCTTTCGACGGGGTCCCATGGAAGCGCTATGGCGGAAGTTGATTGATGCGACGGCTCGGCCCCTTGCCATTCGGTAACTTCATGTGTGGCAGAGGATATCCAGCGTTGATTGATCGCGGTGCCCGATCGATTGCGACCGGAGCTTGACCTGGTCACCGGCAGATGGAGTATCCACCCATATCGATGTGGAAGTGATCATGATGTGCGGCATTGTAGTCCGGCCCCAGCACGCTTCGAAAAAGATCGCAGGCGCGGTCGCGGGCCCCTTGCAGGTAGCGTCCCGCCGGGCTGTCTTGGCCCCAATGTTCAGCCACCCGAATCTCCCGTCCGCCCTCGAGCACGAATGCGGCCACGTCGATCGCATTGGCCGTTGCGTGTTCTGAGCGCCGTCCCGTCGGCTTCCCGTTGACGTTTCGACAGGAATAGGTGCCGTAATGGCGAATGCGCACCAGGTCTTCATCGAACAGGTCCCGCGCCAGCGGCTGCAGCGCATGGCGCTCCCAGCGGGCCAATGCCACCAGTGCAGGGCAGGTCAGGGTGACTTGACCGCCCCAGGAAACGTTTGATCGCAGCAGACGCCCGGTATCGAAGAAGCCGCAGCCGGGACCGGTTTCGCGATCTTCCAGCCGCTCGTAGTCCAGATCGCTGGCAGCCAGCACTGCAAAGCATGCCTCCGGCCGCTCGGCGAGGCGTCGAAGCTGCCATTCGGTCGCCAGGCCGTCCGGGTGTTCAATCGAAAGTGGCGCCCACGGGTCATGCTGGTCGGGCAGATGCACGCGCACCGTGTAGGCGAGTGCCGATCCGGCCACCAGAACCAAGAGCAGAGCCAGCCAATGAACTCGACGCATTCACGAAAACCGTTAGAGATAACTGTGAAGGGGTCGACCACGACGCGTCCGGCAAGTTCATTGATCGGAAATCCGCCAGTCTCTACCTATGCGATGCTCTAACGGCGCGCGTTCAGGCATTTGCCTCGATTGGCTGGGCCACTCGGCCGTGTCCCTGCACACTGATTTGATTGCAGCCAGCTAGGATTGAATCCTGTGCAGGCGCTCATCAGCGTGGGGGATCAGGCAGAGCGCCGTGGTGCCGAGGTCGCTGACTCGTGCGATGTTCCTAAGACCTGCTGGACCTTGAGCACATTGAAGCACCGCAACAACCCGTCCAGTTCAGGGGGTGCTTTGGGAGGCTCTGGGAGACGCCGTCTGCCTGGCAGGGATCCGGGCGGCTGAGCCGCCCGGACAATTGGCTTGCAAAGTCACTCGATGTCGATCAACGACCTATTCGAAGCGGTCCCGGAAGACCTCATCTTTCAAAAAGAATGGTCCGCCGAGCATCAGGATGTTGGTGTCGCTGTCTCGGTAGACGCCGAACTGGCCGGCATCCAGACTGAGTCGCCAGGTTTGGGCATCGATACGCTCTGAGCGCACATCAAGGTCATACCAGGCAAACGTGCTTTCGTCACCGGGCACCGTGGGACCGAAATTTCGCCACCGCCAGTCGCTCGGCTGGAAGTCTGCGCCATGAAAAATCACGTCCAGGTCGGCCTGTTCGCAGTTCGGCATCTCGAAACGGACCAGGCCATATGGATACTCGCCGGTCTCTGGGTCGACGGGTAACAGGGCAGGGTCCACCACTTCCGTATTGTTGATCTGCGAGCAGCCGCCGCCGTTGATCGATAGGGTCCATTCCACCGAGGAGCCCGAACCTCGGCGAGCCCTGCCCTCGTTCCCGATCATGCCGAAGACCGTGCCGGCGTTGGATGCCACTGAACTTTGGGTGGCGTCCTGTATTCCATCATCGTTGCCGTCACCCGTGTTCTGCACGCCGGGCGAGGCATTTTCGATCGCCGTTGCCGCGCCGTCACCATCGGGATCATCCGCTTCGGTGAATTCCCAGGTGCCGGAAACGGTCCCGGCAAAGAGGCGGAATGGCGCACCCACCGGTCGATCGGGGATGGCCAATGCCAGGGCGGCATCCGCCTGTAGTCCGATGCTGTAGCTGTTCCAGGTCAAGCCGCCGTCCGTACTGCGATACACGCCGCCCGGGTTTGCCGCGGTACCGCCGGCGCCGGCGTAGACCGTGTCCCCGCTAGGATCCTGCGAATCGACCAGCAGCGCGCGTACGTCAGAGCCCGCAATGCCCGTGTCGGCTCGCAGCCAGGTCGCGCCTGCGTCGTTGCTGCGGTACACGCGGCCCTCTGCGCTTCCGGAAAAATCGATGGCGGTGGCATAGATTCTGTTCGAGTTCCCGGGCGCGATGGCGATTGAAAGCACGTCCCAATTTGAACTGCCCACACCGCCAATCCGCGGAAGTCCGCTGCTGCTGTGGACCCAGGTGAGCCCACCATCGGTCGACTTGAATACGCCATTATTGAGGGTGGGGTCGGTCGGTGATGGTTCGCCGAGAACACCTGCGAACGTTCCCGCGTAGAGCACCTGAGGATTATTCGGGTCGATCACCAAGGGGACCACCCCGCCGATCTGGGCACAACTGCTGCCCGGGGTGCCGGGGTTCAAGTCCTGTCCGATGGGAATGCCAGTATCGGAGGCCACCCAATTGGCGCCTGCATCAATCGAGCGGTAGATCCGAGCAGCCTCAAGGGTGTCCGGACAGGTCGATGGCGCGCTTCTCGTGATGCGGCCACTGCCACCCACCAGCACGGTTTTAAGCGTGCTCGCGGCTGTCGGTGGCACGACCGCCGGGCAAGGACCGGCGGCTGGCGGTGAATCGCAACTGCGTGGGTCGAGGGCGACGCTGCGAACCGTTCCCATGAAGGGTCTCGTGACGCTTCCTCCGGGGGTAAAGAAGGTTGCGGTCGCGATGCCGTTGTCGATTGTTGACCAGCTGTTCCCCGATGTGGTGCTCTTGTAGATGCCGCCGTCAATGGCACTTCCATCGGGAATGGCCGCACTGCGACCTGCGGCATAGACATGAAAATCTTCAGTCGTGAGCGGATTGGCATCCACCGTGGTTGGGTCAATCGCTAGCGCTCGGACCTGTTCGGCATTCAGTCCTGAGGTCAGGGGGGCCCAGGAGCCACCGCTATCCGACGATCTGTAGAGCGGCACTGACGTGGTAAATGAATCCCCAAAACCGGCGAGTACGACAGAGCTGTCCAAGGGATGAGGCGCCAGGGCACGAATGGTTGTCGATTCGATCCCGTCGTTGCGCTCAAGCCACAGGGCACCGCCGTTCGTGCTGCGCAATAGGCCGCCGTACTCCGTGCCGACCACCAGGTGCGGAGTGACCGGATAATCTGGGTGAAACGCCAGCACCGCAGCTTGTGCCGGATCAGTTCCATTGACCGTGTAATTGTTTCCGATCGGGTCCATCGCGACCCAGGTTGGACTGGCTACCGTTGCATCATTCGTCTGCTGAAGCGTGCCATCGAAGCACTGCAGCCAGATCGACTGGCCGGCGCTGGGATCGACTCCGATTCTGCTGGCTGAACAATTGCTGGGTCTTTGAACTTCAGTCCAGGTCGCACCACCATCACCCGAAGTCACCACACCCCCGCCCACGGCGTACACCCGGTTGGCGTCACTCGGGGCCGGGGCCAGATCCTGGACGACGAACAAGGGAGAAAAAATATCGGGTGGGGCACCGATATTGGGGAGGGGAGCGGTAGCAGCCCAGGTCGCTCCGTTGTCAGTGCTTTTCCATATCATTTCAAGACCGTAGCCGCCGGCATCGAATTCTCTGGCAGCTGCGTAGATATCGCCGTTCGCGGCAACGGCAACGGTGCCCATATCACCGAGCGCAAAGGTCCCCGGCGGGGAAGCCGTCCAGGATGAACCATCGTTGATCGAGACATACACAGTCGATCCCGCTGTGATGGCCACGCGAGAGCCGTCACCAGGGCCGACATGCAGATCCTGGGGAAAGCTCGTGCCGGCCCAAGGTGCTGGCAGCGGGAACCAACTCAGACCGAAGTCGGCGGTGCGATAGGCCACGCCGGTTCCACTGGTGAAAACATATGCAACGCTGGTCGAGCTGCTCGCGGCATCGAGACCCAAGACTGATAGGTTCGCGGGTAAGCCAGCCTCAGCGCGAGTCCAGCTGCCGCCCCCGTTAGTGGTTCGAAAGATGCCACCGCGTCCTGATGCGAGATAAAGGTTGTTGGGCGAGAGCGGCGAAATCACGACGGAAAAGACTCGACCGCCGTGAGGGCCGTTCGTGGTCCAGACGCCCACTCCTGCTGTCAAACCAACGCTCATCGCAAGAAATGTGATGAAAAGAGAGATCTTAAAAAACTTCATAGCCTTCTCCGAGAAAAGCAAAAAGTGGACCCCAACCCTGATTATTACGCGAAATGCGAACAACAAATGACACTGGCCCGACGGGTCTATTTTGACACGATTCGGCCAATCTTGACGGCCTCGATGATCCGTGAATCTCGAATTGCCGGGTCTGGGACGCCGGTCGGGTTGTCTGACAGCAAGACCAGACCCGCTCGCTTGTCAGGCTTCAAGGAGCCCCAAATGCCGCGAGGTGCTCTCTGCATGCGGGTAGAAATCGTGAAATCAGGAGTTTATAGTTCGTGAATGCGATCTTGAACGACGAAACCAATTTCTAATCGCCACTATCAATGGCCATGATCGGGAGCCAGCCAATGCGTTTATTCATGGGAATGCTTTTATGTTCAGCGCTGATCGCTTGTGGAAACAGCGATGGAGACCACACCGATTCGCCTTCCGGCGCATCGAATTCGGTGGGTGACTTTCAGGTCAATGATTCCTTCGGGAGCGGTTTCGATTCAAGCTCGGATCGCGCGAGGATTGGCTGGGCCTATCCTGATATCGTGGATTTGCGCGCTAGAGGCTGGCGGCTCAGCGTGGCTGCCAATGGTTTGCCCGATGATGGTGCGGGAGAAACGGTCGATTTGAACCGAAACAACACTCGATACACCATGACGCTGAAAGAAAATGGGTCGAGCAGAAGAGTGAATTGTTTGCCCGATGATCCAGTCCAGGGGCTTTTCGAGCGTTCAGAGTTGACTGAGAACTCGATCAGCGGAAGATTTGAGGTCACGTTCGTTCAATGTGAAGACAGGGCAGGAAAGCCCACCGATGTCGATGGGCTGCCGATCATCGTCAGTGGTGAATTTTCCGACCTGGAACTGACTCAGCAGTAGGGCTAAGGAGCCGCTGAATAATCATGTTCGGTCGCGCCGGGTCTTTGCGCGAGGCTCCCCAGCACGGTTGAGCGTCGCTTCTTCCATACTTTTGCAGGCGGACCCCTTTTTGCTGGAAACGCCTGACGTTTCGACCCCACACGGGTGCTTACCATCTCTTCTCCAGGATGTGCGCTTGGGTCAGTCTAGTTCCCGCTGGTATTGACCGAGGGATCGCGTTGGTCATGGAGAAGGACGCGAAGATGAATGGTAGGGTGGCTCGGGAGAGCCGACTGCCGATAAGGTCTGGTGAGACGAGCTGGCAATGGGCGTTACAATGGGAATCGGGGCGAGTTCAGCCCGCCAGATTAGAAACAGGAGTTAATAATGAGCGCATCAGAAAACCCCAGGGTCGCCCTGAACGTCAGCATCGGCGGAGAAGATGCCGGCACGCTGGTATTTGAACTCTTCAAGGACGTTGCGCCGAAGACGGCCGAGAACTTTCGAGCGCTGTGCACCGGGGAGAAGGGCGAGGACATGAGCTACGCCGGCAGTCCGTTTCATCGCATCATTCCGGGATTCATGATTCAGGGTGGTGACTTCACCCGAGGCAACGGGACCGGCGGCAAGTCGATCTACGGCGACCGGTTCCCGGACGAGAATTTTGATCTCAAGCACACGGAGGCCGGGTTGCTGTCCATGGCGAACGCAGGCCCAGACACCAACGGCTCCCAGTTCTTCATCACCGTTGCCGCAACGCCATGGTTAGACGGCAAGCACGTTGTCTTCGGCAAGGTGGTTGAAGGCATGGATGTGATCAAGGCAATGGAAGCCGAGGGCAGTCGAGGCGGGGAGACCCGTCAGCCGGTCAAGCTGGAATCCTGCGAAGAGCTCTGAGACCGGCTCCGGTCGCATCCGTGTCGCGATCTCCGTGGCCAGCCCACGGTCGACGAATCCCGCCGTCGGTCTGATCGTTTATTGCTCAGGCCGCTGCCCCAATGGACCTCTGCGCATTGGACTTCCAAGGCGCCCTGCGAACGTCGGGGAGGCCAGGGCTGGAGGTATCTCCAGAGACTTCCGGCACTCTGAAAGATTCAACGAGCGCCGAGGTTCTCCGGAGCGTTCAGGAAATCAAGCCTATCTCGCGGGCGTGTGCGAGCATATCGTCCGTATCGTCACTCAGAATCAATTCGCTGTCGACGCGCTGAATTGCCGCGGCCAGTTCTTCGATTTCGCTGGTCCGAGTCGATGAGCCGCTAACATCACGAATGTACACGGCGATTATCCGGCCCGGGTGGCGCTCGACAATGTCGGCGTAGACTTCCGGATCGCGTTGGCCACTGTCTCCGATCAGGACAAACGGCAGTTGATCGTATAAATCAAGCATGGTTTCGATCAGTTCGAGTTTGTGGGCTCGTGCACGGTGCGGTAGTGGATGCTGCAGCGTCAGTCCCCAATCGCGAAGGAAAAGCACTGGGCCGATCGGAATGTCGTTGTGCTGGAAGAAGGTCTCGAGCATCTCGTAGATGCTCCAGGGCGCGCGCGAAACATACAGCATCGGGTTGTCTTGATCACCACCGCTGCCGGCGTGCAGGGCCTGGTAGAAATCGCCGACGCCCGGGAACGCCACTCGCGATTCGGCTCCGGTGGCAAATAGACGCCAGATCATCATCAGCTTGTTTGCCACGCCGGTGTGCATTACCGTGTCATCAATGTCGCTGATGACCGCAAATTTTGCCCGTTTGGGAGCCACGTAAATATCTGCTTCTGCGCACACTTCAGCATCGTCGGCAAGTCGGAGCGAAACGCTGTTCAGACCGCCACTTAGCGGCAGGCCGTCCTTGGCATCAATCCGAAACCGAAAGTAGCCGGCGCGGTCGGTGCATGTGCCGTAGTCCTTTTCCCCCAGCCGCAGCAAGACTTCCTGGTCGCGCGCGCCACGGCGAAAGAGCCGGCGAAAAAAGCGAATCAGATCGCGGAGCAGTCTGCCCTCAGGCGCAATCGAGCCGCGACCCGGTTGGCGGAATACGCGCCCCATGAGGTACAAACTTCCTTTAGAGCCATAGCCTCGGTACGATTGAATCATCCGTCGCTTGCTCTCATTCCCATGCCGGATCGGACGAGTGAGCGCCCGAAGTAGTCTGGTGAAAAAGTTCATGGCTGGCAGATTACGAGTCTGATGTCGAATCTCCTGATGTGCGGAAATGGCGCAATGGTCAAGTGCTATAACACTTTTAGCATACCAACGACCTTACCGATAAGGTCAGATGGTGCATTTGACCGCCCCAGGCGAAAGCCAAAAGATATGGCCTGATTCAAACCACTCCTCTCGATGATAAACGGGGAGTCGCTTTTTCAAAGACTCCTGAGCCAAAGGCCGAGGACCACAAAGACAGCGGCGGTGGTGAGAAGTGAAATCAATGCGAACAGACCATCTCGTGCAATCAGTGCGATGCCAAATGCACACAATGTGATTCCTGCCAGATTGGCACTGAAGGGAATCAGTTCCAGCGCCGGCATCACCAACGCGACGCTCAAAGTGGCGGTGCCAATGGCGCGCGTACTCGCCTGACTGACAAAGATTTGCAGGCGCTGACGCGTGAAACGATCGATGAAACGAGCCGGCTTTCTGATGAAATCAAGCGTTTTCTCGAGTTGGGCACGCGAGATCGAACGTTTCAGAAGAAAGCCGGGTAGCCAAAAATGCTGACGGCCGGCCAGCAATTGCACCGAACTTATAGCGACCAATATAGCCGACATGGTCGGAACGCCGGGAATGTCGCCGATCAATGGAATGAGCACCACGATTCCGGCGAATAACAATAGACTGCCGAACGATCGACGACCGATCTGCTGGAGCAGAGTTTCAAGATCAACCGGGTCATGGTCGCCGTCGATACGGCGTATCAGATCAACCAGCTCCTCCAGACCGTTGACTTCAGATGGCGTGGAGCTGTTCTTTACTTGCGTTGATTCGGACCTGTCCTCCTCATCGGGCTTCATAGGGAATGGGTTCGGATGCGCGAAGGTAGCATGTTAGTTTATTACCAGATGAGTTGTAAGATCGTCGAGGAGGATCTGTGATGACGTCAGTCCCACAATTTTGGAACGTCTGCGATAGTCGTACCCTTGGAGCGATGGCAGCGGATTCACACTGCAGTCAAAGAGCGTCGGTTTGTCTGGCCCTGCTTATTGAAACTGATTCATGAAAAAGCGCGCTGTTCAAAGGAGTTTACTCGTAGCGGCAGGAGTAGTTCTGCTGGCGGTTGTCGTGTTTCATGCAATGTCGTGGAACTTTCTCAAGCCAAGAATCACGGCTGGCGTGGAACAAGCGACCGGACGCGAGTTCTTCATTGCGGGGGACGTCGAGCTCAGCCTGTTGCCTCGACCTCGCATCACCCTGCATGAGGTCGCACTGGCCAACCCGAGCTGGGCAGGGCCCGAGCACCTTATCGAGATTGCTCGACTTCGCGTGGCGCCCGATCTGCTGGCGCTCCTAAGCGGCCAGGTTGCCCTGGCGCGCGTCGATATCGATCGCCCCGTCCTTCAATTGATCGAAGGTGACAACGGTCGAGCGAATTGGGTGCTTCAGGGTTCGGGCGAAGATGGACAGTCTGATAGCGACCCGATGCCAATCCATCGACTGAATGTTTCGGACGCTGATGTCCGATATCGTCCGGCGGGCCCCGGGGAGCCGCTGCAGCTACAGCTGCCCTTGCTCCGGCTCCGGGACAACGGTGAAACCGCTGCCCTCGAGGCAATGGTTGAGATTCGCGACCGAGAGATTGCAATCGAGGCTCAGACCGATTCACTCTTCACCTGGGGTGATGGAGCTCAGAACTTTGTGGGTGATCTGGAAATCAAAAGCGATCAGAGCCTCATCAATGTCGGGTTCACTCTGAACGAAGCGACATTTCCCGCCGAATGGGAGCTCCAGGTCGATGCTGATATCGCCAACACTGATCGCTGGCTCGATCTGGTTCCGGGATTGCCCGCGACATCCATCGGGCCCGTGGCCCTTGAAGCACAAGTGGCGCGTCAGCAATCCATCTGGGAAATCAACGAGCTTCTGCTCGCAGCAATGGACAGCAAGCTCGAGGCCGACCTCGAAATAGAAACTGCCGGAGAGCGGCCTGATTTGAGCGGATCGATTCGATCAAGCATGCTCAACATCGCATCGCTAAGTGACGCGTGGGGCTCGAACAGCGACTCGGAGACGGATCGTGATCGCTTGCCTCTCCCAGGGGTCCTGCCCAGCCTTTCCGGGGGCATTGATGTCTCGCTGCACCAGATTATTGGTCTTGGAGAACCGATTCCCTCGTTCGAGGCTCGTTTGCGTTTCGGACGTCATCGCCTGTCCCTTCAGAACGCCGAAATTGAGCTAGCCGCCCACCGTCTGGCTGGTTCGGCGGCGATCACGAGTTCGCCTGAGGCCGTTTCAGCGTCGCTGTCGATAGCCAGCGAAGAAGTCGAGGAAGACGCCACCGATCTCAGTTCACCTTCGCTTGAAGCCGATCTTGAACTTCAGCTGAATCCCGTGCGGCGCGATAGCTGGCAGGTTTCAACGATCGCGGAGGCGATCGATTTATCCAACGCTCGCCTCGAGTACGTGAATCCAGGGGCGGGCACCGAATTGTCTGCCAAAGTCGAACTGGTCGCCGACGGCCCGCAGCCGGTGGTCGATCTGAATGGCACCTACAAGGGACAGCCTTTGGATGCCAGGATCGAAGGCGCTCCTTTGGTCGGCGACTGGTCAGACAGCGGATACGATATTGCTGCTCAAGCATCCTCCCACAGCCTGGTGCTGTCTGTGGAAACGACGCTCGATTCGATCTTCAATATCGAGCAACTGCAGAGCCAGTTTTCCTTCTCGGGCGACGGTGTGAATGCTCTTGCGCCCTGGCTTGACCGCGAACTGATAGAAACACCGTCTTTTGAACTTGTCGGGCAAGTAGAACGAGATGCGGCGCTGTGGCGTGTTGAAGATCTGAGTCTGGACATCGGCCAGTCGAGCTTGCGCGGCGACGTGAGAGCGACGATGAACGGCCAACCCCAGATTGTTGTAGCGCTTGACGCTGATCCCCTCAATCTGGAGTGGTTGAAGCCTGAATCGCTGTTGGCGCAAGAATCCGACCCTTCCTCGGAAACGGATGATTCGGCCCGACGCGAAAACACCACCTCGCCGGATCTTCAATGGCTGAGCAGCTTCGATGCGGATGTCGAGTTCGCTGCGACCCGAATTGAACTTTCAGCAACGCCCGTGATGCGTGATTTTAATTTCAAGGCAGAGCTGATCGGTGGTTCGCTCCTCGTCGAGCAACTAAGGGCTGAGATCGCTGGCGGCAACATGTCGGTGAGCGGTGAGCTTGAAGCGCAGCACGTGCCGGCCTCGGCGCGGATCAACACCGAGTTTGAAGAGATCGCGCTCGGGCGCCTGGCGGACACATACTCGCCGCTTGAGGAACGTCTAGGACGAATGTCGGGGAGCATTCAGGCCGTTGTTACCCAAACGCTTGATGAAGAGTTTCGGGCTGACATTCTCGCGCCCATGCTTGGGCGACTGAAGATCGCGCCGTCTCAGCTGCGCTTTCAAGACGCCGCGGCTGACACCGATGTCCGCTTGACTTTCAGAACTGACGACCTGGCTGCCGGCGATCAGCATTTTTTCCTAGAGGGCAGCGGCCGCTACGACGATGCCCCCTTTTCTCTGGATTTCCGCAGCGATGCGCTGCTCGGGATTCGCTTACCCGATCGAACCTATTCGTTCGAAATGGATGCCAATGTGGTCAGCACGCAAATCAAGCTTGAGGGATCGTTGCTGCAGCCCTTGGCCCTGGGGGGGCTGGATCTTGAGCTCGATCTCGATGGGTCCAATCCGCAGCGCCTCAGTCGTCTCCTCGGCGTGCCGCTGCCCGACCTCCCCGCCTATGACGTGTCCGGGCAGGTGGGGCTGACAGACAATCGCTGGTCGATTTCCGATCTGGAGGGAACCGTCGGCGCCAGTGACCTGAGTGGCAGGCTCGTTTTCGATACCAATGAATCACCGCCTCTCCTGAGCGGAGAGCTCTTTTCCGAGAGGCTTCACCTTGAAGACCTGGCCGCCATGGCCGGCGCGGATTCGGACGAAAATGGTGGCCAGTCATCACAGGCTGACGAGGGGGCTGAGGAGGCGGCAGAGAGGCGCATCCTTCCCCAAGGCGTGCTCTTGGGCGAGGCCTGGCGTCGGGTGGAGGCCGATGTTCGTTACCGGGGCGCTTCTGTTCGTGCGGCTGATATACCGCTCAATGATCTGGTCATTGACTTTGAGCTGGTCGACGGCCTCGCGCGGCTGAAACCGGTGGGGTTCGGAGTTGCCGACGGCGAGGTTGATTTTTCGCTTGAACTCGATGTAACAAAAGAACCGCCCCAAGGGGATATGACGATCGAAGTTCGCGGTGTCGACCTGCGCGAGGCCCTGAAAGATTGGGATCTAGCCGACGAGAGCGTCGGTATCGTCGGTGGGCAGGGCAAGCTTTGGGTGGCCGGCGAATCGATTGGGGCATTGCTTGGATCTGCCGACGGCGGGATGATGATGCTCATGACCGAAGGTCAGCTCGGATCGATCCTGGTTGAACTGGCGGGGCTGGATGCCGGCGAGGCCCTATTGAGCTGGCTGGGCGAGAGGGAGGCCATTCCGATCGACTGTGTGTATGTTGATCTCAAGGCACGCAGCGGCCGCGTTGAACTGGACACGTTCGTGGTCGATACCTCCGATACCGTCTTTACGGCGGGCGGACACGTTGACCTTCAGGACGAGCGCCTGGACGTTTCTCTTGTTGCCCATCCGCAAGATACCAGCGTGCTGGTCGGGCGAACACCTTTCCATCTTGGCGGTACGTTCAGCGATATCGAAACTGGCATTCATGGCGGTGAACTGGCGTTACGACTGGGAGCGAGCGCGGGTCTGGCAACACTGGCGGGCCCCCTGGCCGCCGCGCTTCCTCTGCTAGAGACCGGAGGCGACGAAAGTCTCGGTTATTGCCAAGGACTGACCAGTCGCACCAAACAGGCGATTGAAGACGACGAGGATCCATTGTGAATCTGACATTTTCGCAGCCACCGATCGAAGATGCGGTCGGAACTCGCAACAAACGACGATCTTTTCTTTTCCCAATCGTGATGGGTTTCGTGCTTCTCTTAGCTGCCTGTGCAACGCCTTGGCAGAATGAATCTGCTGATCTCGACAATCAGGATAGCCAGACGGCCCTAGCCATCAAAGCGGCATTGATCGAGGCACCTGGGCTAGCCGGGTCGGCAATTGATGCTTCTTTTGCCAACGGCCGCGTCACCCTGACCGGTTTCGTCGAAACCCAAGAGCAGCGTGATCGTGCGGTTGATTTAGCGAGGGAGCAAACGGGGGTGGAGGCGGTGGTGGACGAGATCGTGGTTAAATAGCGTCGTCAGGGCGAAATCGATTCTCGAAATGGTCCAATCGATACTGAACTGCTGCAGTTAATGACGTCAATGGCTATCCAGCTGAGACAATTTTTGCTTGAATGGTTCTAGCTCATCGTTGCAGCAGCTCTTTTGAGCCGGCGCATCACTTTTGTCGACATGTATTGAATTGGCATCGCGAGCGTGGGACGAGAGGTTTCGAGCCGCTTTTCTATATTGGTCATCCTGAAGTTAAGCGCTCAGAACCGCATATGGTCGAAGCTTTGCGCGCTGGAAAGTAGCGTACTACCTAGTCGCAGTCACTCGGAGTCATTTGATCCACGGTGAAGTTTCGGTCAGCATCCTGGTCGCATCTTCGGCTGAACGTGGTTTCGAGAAATAATAACCTTGCGCGTAGTGGCAACCGGCAGCTTTCAGGGCATCGGCCTGAGCCCGCGACTCAATGCCTTCAGCGAGGAGTTTCATGCCGAGGCGGTTTCCGAGATCAATAATGGTGTCAACGATGGCCCGGTCCACTTCGCCTTCGGCCATGGATTGGACGAAGGAACGGTCGATTTTAATGGTGTCGAATGGGAAGCGGTGAAGGTGGCTCAGGGATGAGTATCCTGTTCCAAAGTCATCAATCGCCAACCCGATTCCGATCGCCTTGAGTTTGACTATGAGATCTTGCATCGAATCGAGATCTGCCATGATCGAGCTTTCCGTTAATTCGAGCTGGAGATCTTTTGCGGGTAGATTCGCATTCTCCAGACTGGTTCGTATGATCTCATCGAGACCTGGCTGATCGATCTGTCGGCTGGAGAGATTGACGTTGATCTGAATGGCGCGCCCCGGGCAGAGGCGTCTCCATTCACTCGCCTGAGCGCACGCTGTATCCAGAATCCAACGGCCTAAGGGGACGATCATGCCCGTTTCCTCTAGGACCGGGATAAACGTCGATGGAGGCAAGTTTCCATGCGTTTCACTTTGCCAGCGCAGTAGTGCTTCGAAGCCGCATATCTCCTCACTCCCCAAAGTGATGATGGGCTGATACTGCAGTGAAAAGTCCTTATTCTCCACGGCTTTGTGTAGATCACTTTGGAGCTCCAGTTGCGCCAAAGCTTGCTTGCGCATGTCGCTGGAGAAAATTTCGAACTGAACGGCACGTTGCGACTTTGCCCCGTACATGGCCGTCTCCGCATCGCGAAGCAGATCAGTCGCCGTAAGCACATCGGCGTCAAGCGCCATCGCCGCGCCAATGCTGGCCGAGATGCTGACCTGTCGTGTTTCAAACTGCATCGGGCTCGATATCAACGAGCGAAGCTCAGCAAGCCGTTCGTCGATCAGCTGCTGATCAAGACCGCGCAGCAGTAGAGCGAACTCGTTGCCATCAATTCTCGAAAGGTCTTCGTTAGCTGCGACGCATTTTCGCATCCGGCAGGCTAGCCTGATGAGAAACCGATCGCTCGCGTCCTGTCCCAGGCTCTTCTTGATCAGTTCGATTCGGTCGATGTGGAACACACCGATGCTGACGCTATTGCCATCCGATTTCTGGAGTGCTCGGTCGACTCGGCGGATGAAGGCTTCACGGTTCAATAGTCCGGTCACCTTGTCGTAGGTGACGCGCCAAAGGTATTTCTGAGAGAGCATTGCCGCTAGCGCTCCCAAGACAGCGAGACAGGGCGCGAAAACGGGCAGCCAGAAAAGGTTGTTGAGGCCAACAAAGCCTGCAAGACCAATAATCACCAACGTCGCAGTAAAGGTCAGAAGAAGAACCGCAGGCGAGCGTACGAACCATGCAAGCAAGGCGCTGGTCAAGGCCCAGAAAAACAGCCACAGCGTTTCTTGCAGGAGAGGCGGGGCCCCCACTGTCGCATCTTGACCTTCGACGACATCGAGAAGCTGGCTCATGATCTGGGCATGAACCATGACGCCCGGCATTGTGAACCCCTGGTCCAGCTCAGCGCTGTAGGGGGTATAAAATTCGTTCTCAAGGCTGGCGGCAACGCTGCCAATGATCACCAGACGATCCTCGATGCGATCGCGGCTGACCGAATCGGTGAGAATTTCGCTGATGGTGACCATGTCGACGGCTTCCTGTCGAGCGCGGTATCGCAATAGGGTCTGGTATCCAGCGTTGTCCACATTCGCATATCCCCCGGCAGAAGATGTCAAACGAGGAACCTCTCTACCTGCGAGGACGAGTGAATCGTCCACCTCAACGCGAAAGCTACCGCCTGACTGATCGTTTGCTGCGAGTACGCAGCGCAGCGCGAAAGAATAGTGGCCTGTCTCCCGACCTCCAACATATAGCAGCGCCCGGCGAACGACGCCATCAGGATCGATCACCAGATCATTGAATCCGATTCGCTCCGTGGGGATTCCAGCAGGGGACGGCACTTGGACCCTTTCCGGGTCGAGGCCGACGTAATGAACAGCAATGACTTCTGGAGCGGCCAGTTGCTCGGAAAGTGCGGCGGTTCCGGGTGGGTGCTCCAGGTGGCGGTAGAGGTTGAGACCGACCGCCCTTGGGCCGTTTCGACGAATTTTTTCGATGGTCTCCGCTAGCTTGGAATCGCTCAGCGGATGACCATGGCGGATGATATCTTGATCATCAATGGCAACGATCAACAGGCGATCATCGCGTGGATAGTCGCTAGTCAATCGCAGCAGTGCATCATAAATATCGAGTTCAACGCGCTGAAGCAGGCCCGAGCGATCCGCGAGCGAAACGATCAGCGTCGAGGCAAGTGCCGCGATGGTAATGGCTCGCCAGGCCGAGGAAGCTCGGCGATGTGAGCGACCAAAGGCGCGGCGTGCCGATCGTTCACCCATTTAAACGTATTGCTTGTCGGATGCAATGGATTTCTCTGGCCCCATTGAACGACAGAACAGGGCGACCCATTCGGACCTGGTTTGGCACAGAAGTCATTGTGTGAGATCGAAATCCATCATGAAGCGCAGTCTGTTTTGATGGCCCCTTTTCTGAGCGCGCGCCACAGGTTGCCTCTTCCAAGCCTCGAGAATCTTGCTTGCGACATGCGACATCGGTCGGACTTGGGGGTACCAAGGTCGCCCGATCGACCTGGACGACCGCGTCCGCGATGCCACCTTTCCCGTCCCTTGCCGTGACCAGCGGGGCACTGCGTTTGCAACCCATATTTACTGCACCACTATTCTAAACGCACAATAGTCTATCAATCGGGGCCTTAGGCGAATTTCACGCCACTCAAACCTTGCCCGTTGAAAAGGGACCAGACGAGCTCTGTTCGACCATTTCAAGCGCTCGAGTCTTCGACAAGCTCCCGTTGCACCCGGACCGCGGTGTTGCGCGGTCGAATGCTCCCACCTCTGACTTCGAGATTAGCCCGGCAAATTGAAGCTCCGATCAGCAGGATCAATGAGGAATAGTTGACCCATAAAAGCAGTACCACCAGTGATCCGGCGGCCCCGTAGGCTGATGCAGCCGCCGTGTTGGCCAAGTACCAGGCGATCAGCGTACGACCGATCGTGAATAGCACTGCTGTGATGAAGGCACCAGCGATTACGTCAGACCACTTCAGAAGCACATCCGGCAGAATTCGAAAAATTGCCGCAAACAGAAGCATGACCAAGATCAATGACAGGACGGGCTCGACACCTAACATTAGCCAGCCAGGCATGGGCAGCCATTGTTCAGCGTGGGAAAAGATTGCACGTGCAACCACGCCGAGGAGTAAAGACACCAACAGGATGAAACCGATCGACAGCACCATGGTCAGGGACATCAAACGTGCCTTTAAAAACAACCAGATGCTGCTGCGCGACGGTCTCGGCACGACATCCCAGATTTGGTTGAGTGATTTCTGCATTTGGGCAAACACTGTGGTCGCACCAATGATGGTGGCAGCCAGCCCCGCAAGCGTCGGCAGAATGCCGCTGTCCTCGATGCGGGAATTCTGAATGGCCGTCTCAACCACTCCGACCGCCTGGCTGCCCATGACCGCTTCAAGTTGCCCCATCAATTCGGTTCGAGCGGTGTCTTCGCCCAGCACCAGACCGAGCAGGGCCACAATCATTATGACGATCGGGGCAATCGAAAATACCGTGAAAAAGGCCAGCGCAGCCGCATAAATGAAGGCCTGGCTGTCCAGCCAGTTCTTGCCGGCCTTTTTAAAGACAGTGGACCAGTGACGGATAAACGAGGATTGAAACGTGGCGTTGAGAAAATTCATGTCGCAAGAATAACGAACCTGCCGTTCAGAATTTGCACAGCCTGCTTCATTCTTGCAGCCGTTCTCTGGAAATCAGGGCCCATTTCTGTCCGAACGGTGACGATTCGGGTTAATTACATCGGGCCGCGACCGGCTTGGCGCCGGCTCTTGAATAATTCTCTTGTTTAGTTTCAATTGAAACAATCACTTGCGCTGATGCATGGTTTCTGGCACGGAATATGCTTACATTTCCTCGAGGCCCACGAGCCTCGAAATGCAAAACACAACAATTGAAACACTCACTTTAACTGACAACTTGACGAAACAACTGAGGAACCAAACATGAACAAATTTGCAATCACGACCGCTATCGCCGCCATCTTCGCTGGCTCATCCGCTTTCGCATCGGTTGGCGGCCAGACCGCTGGCGAGATCGTTATCAAGGGCACCGTTGGAGACATCTGCGAGATCAACGTCGTTGATCTGGGCACGAACCTGAACCTGGTCGCTGGCGAAGAAAATGCCCGCGTCGGTGAAATCACCGAGACCTGCAACAACCCGGAAGGCTACTCGGTGTCGTTCAGCTCTGACAACGGCGGCTTCATGACCGGTCCGCTGGACGCCCAGTCCTTCTACACGATCAACTACGACAGCATCGCCGACTACAGCCTGGCGTCGGACGGCCGTCTGGCCCGCGAGTTGCCGCGCTGGAACGCGGCCTTCGATCTGACCGTCAATGTGACCGGCGACGACGAGCTGCCGGCCGGTGGCTACAAGGATCTGG
>JGI12210J13797_11087994_pt1 | contig 31066 bp, 15 predicted proteins | sample ElkSlonscriptome_3_FD_13797 | JGI IMG/M metagenome (IMG submission 13797) | reverse complement strand
CCTGTCTTTAGGGTTTTCTCGGTTTCAAGGGGCCGAATAAACAAATAGGACAGGCATTTTGTAAAGAGGTCGTCCAGAGCAAATTTGGCTTACTAACTGGTCCCCGATCGCGTCTTTCAGAATTAACTAGTGGTTATTGCTTGCTCAAGGGCGATCTACGGATTGCAATCGGGATTCTGCGCACGCGATCCTGAGTTGTGCTTCCTGAGTTGTGCCTGTCCCAATCAGCCCTGGGGTGGCGCCGAAAGTGCCGGATCAGGTAACCGAATTGTACTGGAACAAAAACCCGTACCCACTGTTGTTGAATTGCCCCATACCGGATGCGGCCAAGTGGCTAAAGATTCAGAGTAAGCGGCTCGGATTGCCTTCGATACTGTGCGTGAGCACGCTGATGTGAGACGCTCGATCGGTGTGACTCCGGAGAGCTATCGCTCGGAATGGACGCTGCGCCAGCGGCGGGGTGAGGTGCCCATCTTTCGGGTAAAGGCCCTCGAAAAGGCCGAGACACTGCGAAAACCTGTGGAGAATGCGATTGTCGAGACTTGTTCTTCAGACTCGATAAGCAGTTCGGCCGCTCGCTCAAGCCTGATATCTCTGATAAGCTCGGCCGGCGTGGTCCCATGGCCCTCGGAAGCGCGCCGGTAGAGCACGCTACGACTCACGCCCAGCCGTTTCGCCAGCTTTTCGACCGAAAAATCGGAATCAGCAAGGTGAAGCAGAACTTCCATTTTGATCATTCGAACGATGTCCTGTGATTCGGTCAGCTCGTTCGACGTAGCGGTTTCCGTGGGCTGAGCAATATCTTGCTGCAAGCGACTTGCCGCATTGGTGTCCGGATCACCGAGGTTCGATTGATTCGGCTCTTCTCCGAAGCGCGCGATCTGATCAATGAGCGCTCTTAGCAATTGCGACTGCTTGCGTACGCCTTCGTTCTCACGTGTGGCCGAGTTCTTTCCCCGCTGTTCGAGCAATGGTCGAAACGCGGCATCCAGCGCGGTTTTAAGTTCCACGCTGATCGCGTGCAGCGCACTTCGGTGTTCGACGTCCACCTGACGCAGGGTCTGTCCCAACGTTGCCACCTGGGTTGAGGCCTCGACGAGTTGACCGGATGTCTCGTTAATCTGGGTTTCCAGGCCCCGCCTTCGGCGATGTACTCTAACAAGCGCCACCAGAGCTCCCAGGATTCCAAACACCGCCATTGCCGAGTGGAATGCCGGATGCTCATAGAAATGATAGCCGGCAAGAATGTCAAGCCGAGCAGGGTTCTCCGACCAGGGTCCGTTCACGTGCCGAGCGTCGACCTCCATACGATGGCGTCCCGGCTGCAGGTCTCGAAAATTTAGATTTCGCTGGGTGCCGAGTGCGACCCATTCATCGGCGCCAGAATAGCGATAACGAAATTGCACATTCTCGGGTGATGCCAGGCTGATAGCAGCGAGATTGAGCGCCAGGTGGCGACTGTCGGCAGGAAGCTCAATCGTCTCGCCGTTCTCGTGCCCGGTGACACGGATACTGGCCTTGAGAGGTCGTTCGCTGCCGGCTGTGTCCATATCCGGCTCAATGACGACAAGGCCGAACTGGTTTGGAAACCAGATCCTGCCGTCTTCTGTGATTGTGCCCGCTCGATGTACGCCGCCATTGCCTTCGACGCTTGGCATGCCATGCCGGATACCATAGCGGTAGAATCCGGTGGCGGTGCCGCGCTGCTCGGAAAAGTGGTTGAGCAGGGTAGAAAGAGCGATGTGATAAATTCCGTTGTTGGTGTTCACCCAAAGCCGTCCCTTGCCATCGACGATCATGTAGTGAACGCTATGATGAGGCAGGCCGCCCTCAGTGGACAAGCAGCCTACAACAGCTTGCTTGCCATCGAGCAGGCACATACCAGCGTCTTCCGTTCCCACCAGAATGCCGCCGTCCGGCAATCCTAGAAGTGCCCTGACAAAGCCGCTTGCAAGTCCTTCATCGATGCCGATTCGAGCCCCTTTTCCTGAACCGGCGCCTTTCTCCACAGCCATCAACAAAAGGCCCTGGCCGCGAGTGCCGAATGTCAGTCGTCCCGAGTCGTCCTCGTGCACGGTGCGAACGATCGCACGATCCAGAGGCTCCGGGTTCCATCGTCCCGATGAATCGCGTCGATAAAGACCGTCCTCCGTTCCTGCCCAGAGCGTACCGCTTGCGTCTTGATGGAGAAGCAAAACGCGCGTATCCGGTGCGGGAAAACCGGACATCGCGCGGCACTCTCCCGGTGCAGTCAATGTGCAGATTCCGGTGCTGGCCACCAGCAAACCATTTTGTACGGGCAGCACGTCCATGACGTCACGAGTCAACAGCTGGGTCCATTCGTCGGTGGTGCGGTCGAATTGCGTCAATCCCATCCAGTTCGCGATCAGGATCTGATCATTCCACTCGGTCACCATGTAGATGTTGGTGTCGGGCAGCTGACCGGGCGCCCCGCCAAGTGTCGAAATGGTATTTTGTTTGAGCAGTCTGACGCCCCCGCGGGGATGGGCGATCCAGAGTTGACCGTACGGATCGACAACGAAATTATTGATGCGCTCCTGCGATTGAAAGACCTGCTGACCGTCGCGGTAGATCCGTGTCCCGTCATTGTTCCAACGGTGTCCCTCCAAGCCAAAAAACTCGATACGGTCGGGACTGCGGTTCGCATCGATGGCGTTGGGTTGAAGGATGGGCAATCTCTCGATCGATCCCTTGCTTATCAGGTGGGGCCCCACCCCTGCATCGGTGAAGAGATTGGCGACTAACCAGCCTCGCCGCGTCCAGCTCGCCCTCAAAACGCCCGATTGTTGCCGGGCCCAACTGAGACGTCGTATCCGTGTCGGGAGCGAGTCCTCCGGCGAGAACTCGGTGGCACCGGTTTCCCCCAGCACCAGCAACTGTCCCTCAGCCCCGCCGGCTATTCCCAGAACGGGCCCGTCGAACTGTGTCACGAGCGAGGGTTCCGAAGCGCTTGAGGACGCCAGCGCCAGGACTCGGCCGTCGCGGGCGCCGAGCAGCAGTCGTTTGGCAAAGCCATCGTGCCTCAAGGTACTCAGTGGACCAATTTCATGCACGGCGGGACCGCCGGACGAGTCCCATGAACCCAGCGCTCCGGTTTCTGCATTGATGAACCAGGCACGGCCGTCGAAAACGACAATGTGGTCGAGATCTGCTTGGCCGATGGGGCGGTACTCGCTTTCGTTCAAGTATCCAAAATGACCGTCGTCGAAGTGGACGATCACGCCATTTGACGGCGCGGCATGAACCGCCATGACCCGGTTTCGTGGTAGCGCGGGATCTGTTCCCCGGTGGAAGTGGCGAAAATCGAAGCCCTGGTAGCGGACAACCCCGTCAGAGCTGGCCAGCCACAGCTGATTTTCGCCATCGATGACCATGCCCGTGACCGTTTCAGTCGGGAGACCGTCGGCCGCCGCCCAGCGCTCAACGACCTGGTAGGACGTCGTTGCATGGCAAATCTCAGCGACTAAAAGTCCGAACAGCGCCGGGAGAAGAACGCGTGCGGTGAATTCCGCAAGTGACATGCTCATTTGAAACCGAGGTATCCAGCCCGATCGGGCGAACGGGCTCAAAAAGCCCAATGGGACGGAATGTAAACAAACGGAGACGAATGGTCAAGTATTCCTCCTGCGTCCAGCCTGAAGGCCTATTAGACTTTCGAATGTATTGAAGACGACCCGGCTGGCCTGTCTATTGGCACCAGCAGACTCTAGACACATACGCTGGGCCCGCATTTGAATTTGCAGTATTAAGGTCGTACTGGAACCAGGGTCAACTCCAATTGTGGTGCAGGCCCGAAAGTCACGACTTTTTCATAGCCTGGGGCCGTCCTCGCCGACGGGATCAGGCTCAGGTTATTGCTCGAAACGAACCTTATTAAGGGGAAATCATGTTGCGTGTTCTTGGTGTTTTAACTGCGCTACTGGGCGCCTCGCTTGCCTGGTCGCAAACGCCGGTCGTTGATGAAAACCTGCCCGCCGAGAACTTTCTCGGTGAACAGTTCTGTTTCCAGACCAATTTCACCAACACCGGATCGCCCGGTTACGGCCCCTACCTGCGGGTCGAGCTGTCCAGTGACCTCACCCTGGACTCAGCCGACGTCTTCGGCACCGGTACCGGTTTCACCAACGTAGGTACTTTTCCGGCCTCGCCGGGGAACCAGCTGACCGACCCGGTTACCGGCCAGACTGTCTCGGGTACGCCCGGTAACGCGTTTTTGGTGGTCACCTACCCGGTCGGATCGGTGGTAGACGGCGGGCCCGACTTGCCGGTTGATCTCTGTTTGACCATCGACCCGGGCGCGACCGTCGGCGCCTCGCTGCCGGTCAACATCACGCCGATGTACGAGTTCGGTGATACCCCGACCGGGGACAATGGACCGATTACCGGCTCAACGTTTCTCCAAGGCGTCGTCCCGACCGTCCTGACCTTCAGCAAGCGCGACGATGCGCCCGAGTCAGAGCGGCCACCTGCGACCACCTGGCCCTACACCTACACCCTTACGGCCGATATCGCCAACACGGCCACCATCAATCCGCTGGTGATCGGGGACCAGTTGCCTGCGGATTTCCAGTACACCGGTCCGGTCAACATCACCGGCGGCGTGGGCTGCTCGGTCACGACCGCGCCCTCGACGCTGATGCCCGGCGGCAGTCTTGAAGTCACCTGTTCGGGCAACACCGTCGGCACGACCACGGCGAGCGACGTGGTGGTGAGCTACAGCGGCTACATTATCGACACGCTTGACGAGACCGTCTGTACCACCGAAGACCAGGTCAATAACGCCAGTGCCGACGGCACTTACGTCCCGGCTTCGGGGCCAAGCCAGATCCTGCCGCCAATCAATGACACCACGACCGTAACCGCCAAGCACGTGGCCGTGCAGAAGGGCGTCTCGCCCGGGCTGGCTTCACCCGGTGCGGCACTGAACTACACGCTGAACTTTCAGGTTACCGACTTCGGCGACCCGGACAGCCTGATCGTGACCGATATCCTTCCCGACGGCATCGACTTCGTCGCCCACGACACATTGTCGGTCAACGGATCGCCGGTGGCCATCACCCCCTCGGTGACAGTCAACGGCGACTTCACCACCACCATCGTCTACGACATCGGAGCAGTGGCTGGCACGATACCTGCGAGCAGCGCGATCACTCTCGAGTACGACGCGCAGTTGCGTCAGGATTATCAGGACACCGGCGAACCGATCCTGTCTTCAGACTCACTCACCAACACTGTGACTGCCGACTACAGCCTGACCCAGGGTGCCAGCGGCTGCAGCGACGGGTCCGGTGCAACGGTCGACATCATTCCGGTGGCGTTGAACAAGCAAATCGTCAATGTTCAGCCTTTCTATGTGCCGGGCGAGTCGATCATTTTCCGCCTGAGGCTCGATGTCCCCGCCGGCGACACCAGCGAAATCCTTTTCGAGGATTTCTTCCCGCTGCCGGTCATCGACGTGAACGACATTTCCACCATGTTCGGCACCGATATCACCTACGGACCGAACGACACGCTCGGCCTGACGCCCGACAGCATCACAATCAATTCGGCGCAGAACGCGTTGGTCATCGAATGGCCCGACGTGACGAGCACCACGCCCGAAACCATCGAAGTCGACGTGTCGGCGCCGATCAACGATATTCCCTTCGCTGATGGCCTGTTTCTCACCAACATCCTGCTCGCGGCCACGGAAAATACCCCGGGGCAGTCGGCCATCGCGACCGGCCCGGTGAACTTCCAGGTCGGCGCGCCGGATATGGTGGTTATGAAAGGCGTATCCGCCACGAACGGCAACGGCTCGATCAACCCGTCACCGGGCGATTTGCCGGTCGACGGCGATATCAGCGGCATCGATGCCGGCGACACGATCACCTACACAATCACCGCTGAAAACCAGGGCAGCGCCCAGGCCTTCGACGTCACGATCACCGACCCGGCGGCCCCGGAGCTGACCGGCTGCAGCATCTCCAGCGTGACCGACGGGGCCGGCATGGTCCTCGCGTTCACCGGCTCGCTCGCGACCGGCATTATTCTCGACGATCCGCTGGCGGCAAACGACGGCAGCTTAGGCGCGCCTTACGGAACCGACACCGCACTGGTGACCGTGGATTGCCAGGTGGTCGCCGATCTTGCGCCGGACAGCACGATCATCAATACGGCCTCCTTGAACTGGACAAGCCAGGGCGGTGCGGCCACTTTCCCGACGCTAACCGACGACGCTATGGCCGAGAGCACCGACATCGGTCAGCAGAAATACTTTATCGCCAGCTCCGAGCCCGGCACCTCGGACGGTGCGAACCCGCCGCGCGCAACAATCGGCGAAATCGTGCGCTATCGTGCGGCCGTCCGGATTCCCGAAGGCGAGATCTCGCAGTTGAGCCTGCGCGACAACCTGCCTTCCGGCCTGACGTTCCTCGACGACGGCACCGCGACCGCCGCATTCGTGAGCAACGGGGCCGGCCTGTCTTCGAGCACGCTTGCCGTGCCCACTATCAGCGGCAATGCATCCAGCCCCGGTGCCCTGCCCAGCGGGTCGATCACTTTCGCAGTGCCGGGCGGGGCCATCTCCGGCGGTCCGTTCTCAAACGGAACCGACCCGGTCTTTGCTTTCGGCGACGTGACCAACGCCGACAGCGATGCCGACGACGAATTCCTGCTGCTCGAATTCAACGCGCTGGTCAACAATGACGGTGCCGGCGGTAACGGCGTCGGAGACAATCGCAACAACAATTTCACGACCTTGAGCAACGGCAGCCCGCTCAACGGCGATTCGAACAATGTTCAGGTTCGCGTCGCCGAGCCGGCCGTCAGCGTCGCCAAGTCGGCGATTCCGGCCACCGGTGATGCCGGGGACACGATCTCGTTCAACGTCTCGGTAACAGCGGCCTCCGGTGGCAACCGCAGCCCGGCGCATGAAGTCGCGATCACCGATATCCTGCCGTCCGGCCTCGCCGGGCTCAGCGGCCTGACCATCACTCCCAGTGGCTGCACAGCCCCGGGCATTGTGGACAATACCGTCGGCGACACGCTCGACGTGTCCGTCGCAATCATGACACCGGGCTGCCAGATCGACATCGCCTTCGATGCAACGCTGCAGAACACGGTTGCCCCGGGCACCAGCATTACCAATACGGCCAGCGCCATCTGGACCAGCTTGCCCGGCACCAACGGCACGGCCAGCAACCCAACCGGATCGACAACGCCGGGAACGCCCGGATCCGACAGCGGCGAACGCGACGGCAGCGGCGGCATCAACGACTACGCCGACAGTGGTTCCGGCACGGTCAGCGTCGAATCGGTGGCCGTGACCAAGGCCGTCATAGCCACCTCCGAGGCAGAGACCGGCAGTAGCGAGTTCCGGCCCGGCGTCCCCGACCTGGTGATCGGCGAGTCGGCAACCTTCGAGATCAACGTGACCATTCCGGAGGGCAGCACGCCGCAGGTAGTCATCACCGACACCGTGCCCTTCTCCAACGGCGTGATGCGCGTCGACAGCGCTTCGGTCGTCAGCGTCGGTGCCAATCTCAGTCCGGTCGTGCCGTCGCCGGTGCCCGCCATCAGCGACACCCAGATGGCCGACGGCATCAATGACACGGTGAGCTTCGACTTCGGCCAGGTGGATAACACGCCGGATAACGCGGTCACGTTCAACGACCAAATCATTGTGCGCGTCGTCGCCACGCTGGTCGATGAGACCGCCAACGTCAACGATGACGACCTGACCAACGGCGTACTCGTGCAGTTCGGTCCGGGGCTGGATGCCTCGGCCAGCGCCGACATCGACGTGGTCGAACCGATCCTGTCGGTAGACAAGTCCGGCAGCATCACTCAGGGTGACGCCGGCGACAGCGTGACCTACACCGTCACGCTCCAGCACACTGGAGGTTCGGCCGCCGACGCCCAGGATCTTGTGTTCGACGATCCGCTACCGGCCGATCTCACGCTGAGCTTGCCCAGCATCCAGGTCGTCAGCGGCCCGAACTTTGATGCCAACACCAGCGCGGGCAACACCGTCTCCCTCGGCTGGACCGATCTCCAGATTGGTGAAGTCGTGGTGCTCGAGTACCAGGCCACACTGGCCCCGGGCGTACAGCCGAGCGAGATGCTGAACAACACCGCGACGGTGACCTGGGATTCGATCGCTGGCGCCGACCCCGACCAGCGAACCAACAACGACAGCGACAGCCACTCGATCCTGGTGACGCAGCCGGGGCTGGCCAAGGTCGTATTCGACACGAGCGAAACCAGCACGGGCAGCGGTGAGTTCGGTGCCCCGGATGACCTGACCATCGGCGAGCTGGTGACCTATCGGTTTACGACGGTCTTTGCCGAAGGCACCAGCGATGCCGTCGTCGTGACCGACCAACTGCCCACCGGTTCAAGCACGCTCGAAGTGGTCTCCTCGCAGGTGATCAGCGTCGGCGCCAATCTCTCGGGCGCTTCGTTGCCGTTGCCCGGCGATGCCGGTGTCCCAAGCGATACCAACCTCGACACCTATAACGATCGGCTCGAATGGAGCTTCGGCACCATCCAGAACGCGCCCGACGGCGCGCTGGATGCCAGTGACGAGATCACCTTCGAGGTCGTAGCCCAGGTTATCGACGTCGCCGCGAACCAGAGCGGCGACACCGACCAGCTCAACACGGCGACACTGACCACGTCGACCAGTACGGCCTCAGGCACGGTCGGCGTGGACATCGTTGCCCCCGATGTCGACCTGGCCAAGTCCATCGTCGACCCGGCCGATGGTTTTGTAGACGCCGGCGACACCATTACGGTCCGCCTCGACATCGACCACCGCGCGGCCTCGACGGCGGACGCGTTCAACCTTTCGATCGCCGACACGCTTCCGGCCGGCCTGACCTGGGGCGGTGACGGCACTGTGGGGGGCACCTGCCCGGGCCTGGTCACCGACTCCAGCGCCCAGCCGGTGATCGCATTCGATATCGCGACGCTCGATCTGGCCAGCGATAATTGCTTCATCACCTACGAGGTGACCGTCGACAACACGGTCATGCCCGGCGAGTCGCTGCAGAATTCGGCCGAGATGGACTACGACTCCCAGCCGGTGTTCGCCGCCGGCGAGACGCGCCGTCGCACCAGCGCCGATACGGCAGAGGTGACCGTGCTTGCACCAACGCTGGTCAAGGTCGACATCGACTCAAGCCTCAACGACACCGGTATGGCCGAAGGCGACCCCACATTGCGCGACCTGACCATTGGCGAAACCGTGACCTACGAGCTCACCGCGGTTCTTCCGGAAGGCGTGACCGTTAACGCCGTGCTTGTCGATTCCCTGCCCGACGTGATGGAAGCCATCGGTGCTGTCGTGACGGCGACAGGCGGAAACCTGTCCACCACGCTGCCCGGCACGCCGGTCTTCGACGACTTGCAGAACGGTGACGGCATCGACGACACCGTGACCTTCGATTTCGGCGACGTAACGAACACGCCCGACGGGGTCGATGATGCCAATGACCGAATAACCGTGGAAATCGTCGCTCGCATCGTCGATGTGCCGGCCAACACTGGCGGTGACGTCCTCGTCAATAACGCACAGTTCACCTATGACGGCGGCAGCTTGTCCGACGACGCCGAGATCGAGATCGTCGAGCCGCAGACCGACCTGACCAAGTCAATGGGTCCGGTGACCGACGGCACGGTTCGGATCAGCCTGACCATAGACAACACCGGAACCGCGCCGGCCTACGACCTGTCGGTCGAGGATGTTTTCGATGAGGCCGACTGGAACCTCGGTGGTTTCAGTCCCGTGTCGGTGCCGTCCGGCTTCAACCTGAGCCTGCAGCCGGGCGTGCCCGGCCCGGGGCAGCAGACCCTGGTATTCGCCACCGATCCGGGCGCCGTATCGCCGGCGGGCACGGTACCGGCCGGTTCCAGCGTCTCGGCGGTGTTCGACGTGCCGCTGGCGGTCCTGCCGCCCAGTCCCAACCCGCTGCCCAACACGGCCAACCAGGTCGCCGGTGACACCCTGCCGGGCGAGGATCCCGCCGAGCGCGATCTGCCCGTCGATTCCGACACCGATCAGATTGGTCTGCCCGATCTGGTGCTAACCAAGACCGCTGCGCTGGAGACCGATGCCGACAGCTCCGGCGACGTCTCGCCCGGCGATACGCTGCGCTACACGCTGACCCTTGACAACAACGGCGCCGTCGCGGCCAACGGGATTGTCATCGACGACAGCCCCGACGCCAACAGCGCGCTGGTGGTCGGGAGCGTGGTCACCAGCTTGGGCACTGTCAATATCGGCAACACGCTCGGCGATGCCACGGTTCAGGTGGCCGTCCCCAGCCTGGCGGCCAGTGACACGGCGATCGTTGAATACGACACGGTGATCGATTCGCCGCTAACGGCGGGCGTGACCGAAGTCGTCAACCAGGCCGCGTTCGATTCCGACGAACTGCCGCCGGGGGTCAGTGATGATCCCGGCCCGCCGGATCCCGACGATCCTACGGTGGTACCGGTCAACGCCGCACCCGACCTGAGCGTGGTCAAGACCGACAGCGTCGGCTCGGCCGCTCCGGGTGACACCATTGTCTACAGCCTTGACTACGCCAACAACGGCAACCAGGATGCAACCGGCGTGGACATCACCGAAACGGTGCCGGCTGCGACCACGTTCAACGCCGGTGCCAGCACCGCCGGCTGGAGTTGCGGCGGTACTGCTCCCGGAAGTACCTGTACCTTCAGCGTCGGCAACCTCGATGCCGGAAACACCGGTAGCGTGTTGTTCGCGGTAGATGTCGATGCGCCGCTCGATTCCGGCGTTACGCAGGTGCTCAACTCGACCAGCATTGCCGACGATGGCAGCAACGGTCCCGATCCGACACCTGGCGACAACAGCGACGATGAAACCACACCCATCGAGGCTGCGCCCGACCTGGTGCTGAGCAAGGATGACGGCGGTGCGAGCACCGCTCCCGGCGGCTCCGTGGCCTGGACGCTGGACTACGAAAACGTCGGCAATCAGCAGGCGACCGGCGTGACCATTACTGACACAGTACCGGTCGGAAGCAGCTTTGACGCCGGTGGGAGCACGGCAGGCTGGGCTTGTGTGCCCGACAATAGCGCTGGCAGCAACTGTACTTTCAATGTCGGCACCGTCGCTGGCAATGGCGGCTCGGGGAGCGTTGTCTTCGCGGTCACGGTAGACAACCCGCTGGCCGCCGACGTGACCGAGCTGGTCAACGGCGCATCGGTAGCCGATGACGGCAGCAACGGCGCCGACCCCACGCCGGGCAACAATAGCGACGTCGACGACACGCCTATCAACGGCGCGGTGCCCGACCTGGTGCTGAGCAAGGACGACGGCGGGGCCACGACCACGCCGGGCGGAGCGGTGACCTGGACCATTGGTGTCGAGAACGTCGGCAACCAGAACGCCACCGGGGTGGTCATTACCGATACAGTGCCGGCTAACAGTTCCTTCAATCCTGCGGCGAGTTCGCCCGGATGGGGCTGCGTACCTGATGGTTCCGCGGGAAGCGTTTGCTCGCTTGCGATCGGCGGCCTGACCGGTAGCGGAGGTTCCACCACTGCTTCATTCTCCGTGACCGTCGACAATCCGCTCGCCGCCGGTGTCACCGAGCTCGTCAATGGCGCCACCGTTGCCGATGACGGCAGCAACGGCGCCGATCCCACGCCGGGAAATAACAGTGACGGTGACAACACGCCGATAAACGGCGCAGCACCGGATTTGGTTCTGAGCAAGGACGACGGCGGGGCGACAACGATTCCGGGGGGAACCGTCGCCTGGACGCTGTCGTTCCAGAACGTCGGCAACCAGGACGCGACCGGCGTAATCCTGACCGATATCGTCCCGGCCAACGCAACGTTCGAGCCCGGCGCCAGCAGCCCCGGATGGAGCTGCATTCCCGATGCGAGCTCCGGCAGCGCTTGCTCTCTGGCGGTCGGCTCACTGGCCGCCGCTGCCTCGGGCAATGCAACGTTCGCTGTCACAGTGGACGACCCGCTGGCCTCGGGCGTGACCGAGCTGTTCAATGGCGCCACAGTGGCCGACGACGGCAACAACGGCGCCGATCCCACGCCGGACAACAACAACGACAGCGACACCACTCCGATAGACGCCCAGTTCGACCTGAGCATCGTCAAGGCGGACGGTGGTGTGACGACAACCCCGGGCGATACCGTGGTGTACACGCTCGATTACCTCAACAGCGGCGACCAGAACACCACCGGCGTGGAGATCACCGAGACCGTACCGGCCAATACGGTGTTCGACGCCGGCGCCAGCACGGCCGGTTGGGTCTGTATGCCCGACGGCACTGCCGGCAGTAATTGCGTATTCACCCTGGGTACGGTCGCTGGTGGTGACAGCGGCGCGGTCGACTTTGCGGTCACCGTGGACGATCCGCTACCGGGTGGGGTCGACGAGATCGTCAATACCGCCGGCATCGGCGATGACGGCAGCAACGGTCCCGACCCGACGCCGGACGACAACAGCGACGGCGACACCACGCCCGTCGGCGCCGTGCCCGACCTGCGCATCATCAAGACCGACGGCGGGGTGACCGCTGCGCCCGGCGACACCGTGGTCTGGACGCTGGACTACGAAAACGTCGGCGATCAGGATGCCACTGGTGTCGAAATTACCGAGACGGTGCCGGCCAACAGCAGCTTCGACGCCGGTGCCAGCACGGCCGGCTGGAATTGCGTTCCCGACGCAAGTGCCGGTTCCGCATGCATGCTGACCATCGGCGACCTGGACGTCGGCGACAGCGGGCAGGCCCTGTTCGCTGTGGTGGTGGCCGACCCGATTCCGGATACCGTTACTGAACTGCCCAATACGGCGACCATCGGCGACGACGGCTCCAACGGGCAGGATGCCAACCCGAACGACAATGAATCGAGCGTGGTCACCCCGGTCGAAGTCAGTCCTGAGCTTTCGATCGACAAGGCGCTGAGCGACGCGCCCGACCCGATCGAGTTGGGTAGTGTGCTGACCTATACGGTCACGGCCACGAACACTGGTAACGTCACGCTCGAGAACGTGATCGTGAGCGACGCGATGGTGACCCCGACCGGCGGCACGACACCCTGTGGCTCCGTCGCGCCGGGTGAAACCTGCACGTTGATCGGCACTTACACGGTCACCCAGAGCGACGTCGATGCCGGCGAGGTCGTCAACACCGGCGCTGCAGACAGTGATGACACCAATGAGGTGGATACCGAGGTCACGACGCCGATCGGGCAGAACCCGTCGATCGAGCTGATCAAGGAAGCCCAGCTACGCGACGGCACGCCGCCGGGCGATATCGGCGACTGGATCGATTACACGTTGACCGTGACCAACACCGGTGACGTCACGCTCGACAACGTCGAAGTCGTCGATAACCTGATCGTACTCGACTGCACGCCCGCTCAGCCGTCGACCCTGGCGCCTGCCGAGGTCATGATCTGCACGGGCAGCTACGAGATTCAGGTCAGCGATCTGGGCTCGTCGCAAATCACCAACGTGGCGATCGCGACGGGGGACGCGCCCGACGACAGCGAGGTGGAGGACGAAGACAGTACTGCCACGCCGATTGTCGCGCCGATTCACGTGCCGATTGCGGGATGGCAGGCCTGGCTGATATTGATGCTGGCTATCGCGGTGATCGGCATGCGGCAGGTCGCAGTGACGCTGCGGTAGGCGGAGCTGAAAAGCCCCGCGGTCCTCCCGGGCTGCGGGGCCACTCCACTGACGATCTCATGGACCTGGCCCATGCCGAAGCGGTGACCAACCTGATCGCGATCTTGCTCGCTCGATGAGTCGATAGGCATCCTTCATCTAAATTCCCCAGTGCACGTCCGTGTCATTCGCACACCGGTAAGCTGCCCTTTGGACGCGCAACTGGCAAGTCTGGCTTATGGGCAACAGTTACTGTCAATTCTGGTGCATCAGGCTTCATTGATCAAGCGGCGACGATTCTGCTGATCGCGCGTTCATCAATTCCGTCGACAAACCTTAAGCCGGCAATGATTCACCCAACCGTTAGAAACCACGCAGCTTGGGTGGCTTATTCCGGATGTGGCCACGCATTTTTGGCAGGGGCTTACTCCAACCCTCAGTGGGCGCCCGGAGGCCCTCGTCAATGGCCGAGAAGTGCTTGCGCCCATCGCTATCGCAGCCGGTCAGCATAAGTCCTTGGGGTCACCTATTAGCTCAGCCTGCCACTTCGGCACCGAGTGGCCGGGCCACCGCATTGTGTTACGCTTTAAACGGCTCGATTGAACCCCCGGTTCTCCGCGGAGATTGAAGCATGAAAATACGAAACCTGCTGTTCGTTTGGACCCTGGCGCTTGCGTGGTTTCCTGCAATCGCGCAAGAACAAACGCCTGTCTTCACCCTTGACAGCGTGCTGAATACATGGTTCTCCGGCGATAACGGCATGATGAGGTTCGGCGACCATACTCTGGCTTTCGCGCCGCCGGCACCGTTCAATGGCGGCGTAAAGGTGGCGGACAAGGACGGCAACCTGTTGATGGCGGCCGAGTTCTTTCCGGACTACCAGATAACGCATCAGGTATTTGCCCGCGCCCGAATCAAGAACGCAGCCGACCATACCCTCACCGAACCCGGCCTGTACCAGATTGTGTTCTTCGTGAACAACACACCAGTCACGCGGATGCCGGTCATGTTGCGTCAGACCGGCGCAGGCGACGACCCGTTCAATCCTGTGAAGACTTTTGCCTACGACGGGTTCTGGCGTACGTTCGCCTACCTCACCTTCGATGAGTTCAATGAAGAAACAACCGTGGAGGTCAACTTCTGGGTGGGCGGGCTTGACCTTGCCGACCCTCAGAAGGGCGAGATGTTCATCATCGAGTTGATCCACGATGGCAATGTTATCGCTCATACGCCGCGTACCCTGGGGCACATCGCGCCCGGGCACTTTGAGTGGCAGAAGCTTACGCTCCGGCAACCGCACGAGAAGGGCAAAGAGGTCAACGCGCCGATGTTCGCTCTGAAGGACTGGGTCGCGAACGACGGCCTCTACGAACTGCGGTTTCGTCGACAGAATGACGGCAAGATGATCCGGTCGCTGGATTTCAAAGTCGCTGACGGCGCGATACAGCAGCACCCTCGATCGGCCTTGGACTATGAGCCGCGAGTCGACTTTATCGTCCCGCGCGTGCAGAAGCGTGGCGGCAACAACTTCGAGATGCTTGAAGCGATCTGGATCGAAGACCGCAAGATCGAAGAGTGATCCGATGCCCCCTGCCAGTCAACGCTTGGGGCCAAGCGACGGCGGTAAAGCGGGGCATCACGAAACAACGGAGACACCCCTTGAGCGCGCGCGACGGTTTTTGTCCTTCGGAACAGGTCGTGTAACGTGCATTCGAAGCCTGATGCGCAGTACACATCCGACCACAGATGTTCTTTTGACCCCAGATGCTCTTTCTGCCGCTACATTGCAGTCTCGAAGCCATTGCAGTAGATTGTGTCCGTAGTCACCAGCAGCTCATCCATGCGACCGACTTTCTGAGGCGATTGCAAACTGCTGTGTCCGACCGAAACGCTTCCTATCCCGCGTCCTGTAACGCCGTGTTGGCGGTCCTCCAACTGCAGAACCTCATTGACCCAAAGGGAATATGTACCGGCATTCATGTCGAACTCGAAAATCATGGAGTTCGTTGCGTTGAGCCTCACGCCCTCGGGCGCGTTCAGTGCCTCGCCGTTCTTGTCAGTGATGAAAAGAACTTCGTCGTTCGTTACGGTGACGCTCGCGAATGATTCGGTAGAGCTGCCTTGCTCTCTGATCGCCACAACCATTTGTGAGAATTCACTGCTGCTGCCCAGTACAAGTTCCAGGCTGATCACTACGCTGCCGCAAATCACCTCGCGGTCGTCCAGGAATTCGAATCGAGCATACTGTGCACTAGATCCAACGCTTTCCAGTTCCAGTTGATTGTTTTCCTCCAGCACGGGGTCCTGGCGAACGATTGCAGACAGGGCGAAACCTATAGCGCTCGGTTCGCCCAGTGCCGCACCGCCGGTTTCAATTGGTTCGTCCAGCGGTTTGTCATCAAAATTGGCGTCGAGCAGGATCAACTCTCCGGATAAGGAGCCGGCGATGGCAGGTTGTAGTCCGGTCAGTGCGAGCAGGGCCGCGCACAGCAAGATCCTGGGTGTCTGTTGCAACATGAATGAATCTCCTTGATTATTGAAAGGGTGGTGGCGTTCGGAAACGCTTTCCGGTCGCTGGAAGTCAGATATTTCGTTCGGCAATCAGGTCCCCCTTTACGGCCGCGCCCGAGACCCACTTGCCGATCGGCGTTTTGTCCCAACCCGAGCTGTACTTTCGAGCGGTAATCCACCAGATGTGCCATTCACCGGACGCACGGTCCTGGATGGGCGTGGCGAAGCGAAACTCCTCCCAGCGGTATTGCCAGGTGGTTTGGGTACCGGTCAGGGTCATTTCCCCGGACAGGCTGACATCCAGTTCGCGAATCTCGGCACGCGAGACCTCGCGCTCGTGGGTGGTCACGTCGGGGCTGGTCAGTACGATCGATCCGTGCTCCCCGAATTCGTACTCTGGCCGTGCGAGGATCTGCCGGGCAATTTCCAGCCGCTGAGCGTCGGAACTGGCGGGTTCCGGCAGTCTCGATTGACCGATCAGCGCCGCCCGCTGTTCGGCGTAGCGCTGACGCAGGTTGCTGATCTCCGCGATCCGGGCCCGGGTGTTGTCGGTGGGCTCCCGACCAAACGCGCGCTGCCATGCAGCCCAGGACTCGGCGCGGGCTGCGTGCAAGTCAAGCTGGCCATAGATCCTTGGCTGCGCCCCGTCGCCCAGGTACGCATTGGTTCGATGGCTCGGATTTTCGGGGTCCAGGTTTCGAAAATACTCCAGTTCGCTACCCTGGACCTGCATCATTCCTCCAAGGTTGGTATTGGTCTGTTCGACCGCCTCGTCGACGCGGCGTACGATACGGTTGGCCAGCTGCCGCAGGCGTCCCAGGTCCTGTTTGTCGTAGTCTGCGCCCTGCTGGACCGTGCCTCGCGTGAGCGGCAGATCGACGCGGGCGCTGATGGCATCCAGGCGCGAGATGGCTGTTTGCGCACTCCGCTTGGTGTCAGCGGCGTGTCGGACCCAAGCCCGGGCCTCGGTATCGTTGAACGGCGCGGGCAACCACGTGGGTGGTTCGAGTCGGTGCAGGCTGGCTTCGGTCTCAGCCAGCGTGGCTTGCGCGATCTCAACGTCGGAGGCTGACACCGGAAGTGAGAGCAGGATCAGATACAACAGTACAAAGCGGATAGTCAATCGCACGGCAGGCAGTTCCGGGATGGTTCGGGTTCCAGCAAAGATAATGGTCGACTGGTGCCGCCAAAGCTTGAAATTTGGGTGAAAGTTGGTTGAAATCGTGCGCTCAGGCAGACAACAAGACAGCACAAAGCCCTTTCCTGACAATTCCCGGGGAGCTGGATCAGGTCCCGTATCCCGCATTCGGCAAATTTCGGGACACGGATATCCCGAGGAATTGCATGCTTTATTCGCGTTGCTCTCGGGTTGAGGCAGCAGATGCAGGAAAAAGAACACAAACATCCAGCATTTGCGTCCGATCGCCAACGGAATAGAAAGACTTCTTCTGCATTTGCGTCACCAGCCAGGCGCTGGTGCCGGGTGTACCCTGAATTCGTTACTCAGCGCAAAAAAGCCTCGTCTGATGCCTTTTAATTGGCCGTTTCAGTCTGGTGGCCAATCTATCGACTATCTACCTCCGGAAACGCGCCTATCCGCGTTGATTTGACCCGCGAGGCCAGGGACCAGGGTGTCTGGTTTGTGCACACTCAGAAAATACTTGTCTCCTCGAAACCGTCGCCAAAAATCCGGTCAATCGCCGCCGCGCAAGCGAGCTCCACGCTCCAGAGCTCTGTAACGCCCACCGTTTCCTGATCGGCGAGGAAAAGGACGTAGCGGTCATCGTCGCTGAATTGAAACACCGGGCCGAAACCTTCTTCCACCGAAGCGCCTGCAGGAAGGGTTTGATTGATCCGCCGCGGGGATGCGCTTGCATCCAGTGGCACCGCAAAGAGCTCCAGGCGATCCTGATCAGTCTCAGCGGCATAAACCAGCGACTGACCATCCGGACTGTAGTCGATCTGTTCAACACGCCGATTCGGCAAGAGCGGCCCCGCGAGGCTGCGCACTGGGCCGCCGGTAAGCGGCACGGCGAGGAGTTCCTGAATGACGGCGCCGGTGCCGGGGTCTCGATCAACACCAAAAACAACGGTAGTGCCATCCGGAGAGATGGAAAAGCCAAGTGTTCCGTCTGCAGCAGACAGATCGCCCGACAGTTTAGTCACGCTGCCGCCGGTGATCGATACTTTGAATATTTCTAAAAACTGGTTGGTCTCTGCATTGCCCTCGAAAACAACCGTTGCCGATGAAGGGTCAATCGAAAAATCTGACACAAAGCCGCCTGCCGGCAGTGGATCGTTAAGGCGAACCGGTGTTCCACCAACAAGGTCTACGGCATATATATCGATGCCGAAGTCGCCTTCGACAAAGCGCGGGTTCAGATAGACCACATGGGTACTATCCGGGCTGATTCCGAACACGTCATCCACGCCCTCCTCGACTTCAGAGCCTGTAATTCGCTCCACCGTGCCGCCGCCGATTGGCACTTGATAGAGATCAAAACGATTATCGACTTCCTGGTCGGATCGATAGACCACGGTGCTGCCGTCGGGGCTGATCTGGAATTGAAGTACGCCGCCGAGCTCCTGCAGCGGATCGTTCAGCAGCACCGGCGGACCACCAGCGAGCGGTGCGGAGAAAAGCTCGGTGCGAAAACTGCCGTTGCGAGACCGATAGACCACGAACGAACCATCTGGAGAGATCTGGAAATCGTCGCGCACATCGCTACTCTTGAGTGGATTGTTGATGCGCCGAGACGTGCCACCGAGTAGTGGAACAACGTATAGCTCTTCCAGATTTGAAAGCTCTTCAGCCAGATAAACAACCTGGGTGCCATCCGGCGTGATTACAAATTCGCGCTGGACATCGCCGATCAGCGGTCCATTGAGCTTGATCGCTGTCCCGCCGCCGTCGGTTGTTTCTACGCTATATAGTTCGCGAACGCCTTCCGTGTCGAATTCCCCGCGAAAAACTGCGCGGCTGCCGTCCGGGGAAAAGATGGGAAGACCAGTCAGTCCCTGGGCGCGCGGTGTGTCAATGTCAAAGCGAATGGGTGCTTGCCCGCCGGAGGCCGGGACAGTAAACAGGTCAAACAGGCCATCCGTCTCAAGGTCGCCCAAAAACGAAACCCGTTCACCGCCATCAGGCACAATCCCGAAGCCGACAATTCGGCCGTCAGCGGGCACCGGTTGATTGAGCTTGATATTGGGACAGGCGGGGCTATCGCCAAACCCCGAATCAGCTGCCGACCAAGCAATGGCAGGGCTCAGGAGCATCACGACAGCGAAAAAACACAGAATTTGTTGCACCGGGACCTGCTTCTTGATGGACGCTAATGTTCTCATTTTGAGTACCTTGATTTAAACAAATCCGAAATTTTCCGCCTTCATACCCATTAAGCGCATTCGCGTAGTATTTCGTTTCAAAATAATTCCTGATTACGCAGGCTCCTCAGCGCCCGCTGAAGGAGGTCAGGCGCGGCTGCTCTGGGAATCACGAACTTTCAGCTGTTTCAGCAATGGTAGTGTCCGGCACTATTTGACAAGTTGAAGTTCTGGAAAACCTCTGCGCAGTTTGCGCTCAGTCGGGGGCTGCGCCCCCAGAATCCGGATAATGCAATCCTGTTCTTTAAACTTTCTTATCCATCCGTCGGCACTATTGCTCCATCGAGAATAAAGGGGTCAAGAATTAAGCGGTCAAGAAATGCGGGGGTCAAAAAAAAATTGCGGGGTCAATTAAAAATTGCGGGGTCAAATCGCGCCTAGCGCTTTTTGCCTCCTTGGTGATGGCCATCAAGTCGGGACACACGGTCTTTAAATCGGCCTTGAGCCTCGCTATCACACGGCTTCGCTCATCGACCAGAGCGCGCCGTCGGCGGGTCAGGTGCTTGAGGTTTTCGTTCTCCAACGGTACCGCCTGGATTTCCTGCAACATCCCGTGGGCCCTCGGATGATGCAAAGCGGCGGGGGCGGCACGTCAAGATCGAGCGATCCGGAAACCGGCCGCCGACCCATTGGCCATACCCCCGCCTGAAGGTGCCTGAAACCTTCAAAGCGGCTCAGGCCTGACTGCTCATTGGCTTCCTGGCCCACTAGCCACGAGTTAGGCGCTACGAGTGAGGTGCCTCGGCTCTCCTGCTTTGAGGCTGCCTGATCAATCGCCAACTTGACTTCCCTATTTCGTCGATGTAGTTTGAATTAATCAAAAAACCGAGAGTCGGTAGGAAAGCGCTGGCACTCGAATAAGGCAAGCCATCAAAGGAGCAGTTATGAGGTCGATTGTCGCACGCTGCGGTGTCCCCGCTGCTCGTGTCCACCGTGCGAAATCGGACCGTGCTACGGAGCCATCTCGCGGCCGAGTGATTTCAGCGGAGAAAACCTCAGCAGGAATGGTTTCTTCAGCCCGCTTTTCAGTGACGATAATTTTATTGCTTTGTGCATCGCTAGCTCATGCCGGTAGCGTGTTCGAGCTTCGCATGATCAAGTACAACGATCTCGACCAGGACGGTACCAACAACGAAATAAATACGAGTCCCGGCGATCCAGTTTCCGGCAATGCGCTCACCGGCTGGCAATTCACAGTCTACGACGACACCGGTGCCGTAGTCGCACAGAACACGACCAGCGTCGAGAACCCCGGTGCCAACGGCGACCTTGGCATTCGCGCCGGCCTGCCGGGCTTGGACTCCGGCCAGGAGTACACCATTTGTGAAACCCAGCAGGCCGGCTGGATCAACACCGATCCGGGTACCATTGATCCGGGTTTTGGACAACCCTGCGAGACCATCACGCTGACATCCAGTACTACTGTCACCCGGTACTTCGGAAACTATCAGGAAAACATTGCGCCGACTGCCGACGCGGGACCGGACCAGACGCTATCGGACGGCGACGACTCAGGGAGTGAATTGGTAGTCCTCGATGGCAGCGGCAGCTCCGATACCGATGGCACGATCGCCGACAGCGACTATGTCTGGACCGTTGGTCCGACAGAGATCGCGGTTGGCGAGAATCCGTCGTTTTCGTTTGCGGTTGGCACGACGGATGTCACCCTGACTGTGACGGATGACGACGGCGCGACCGATACTGACACCGTCCAGATCACCGTCGAGCCGCCGGATACCTATGAGCTTCGCATGATCAAGTACAACGATCTCGACCAGGACGGTACCAACAACGAAATCAACACCGGTCCGGGCGATCCAACCTCCGGAAATGCGCTCACCGGCTGGCAATTTACAGTCTACGACGACACCGGGGCCTTAGTCGCACAGAACACGACCAGCGTCGAGAACCCCGGCGCCAACGGCGACCTTGGCATTCGCGCCGGCCTGCCGGGTTTGATTTCCGGCCAGGAGTACACCATTTGTGAAACCCAGCAGGTCGGCTGGATCAACACCGATCCGGCCACTGTTGATCCGGCTTTCGGGCAACCGTGCGAAACAGTTACGCTGACGTCCAGTACTAATGCCACCCGGTACTTCGGAAATAAGCTTGTGGATGATCCGCCGGTTGCCGTGTGTCCGATGGACCAGTCCGTCGTCGATGCCGACAACGATGGAAGCGAGCTCGTCGATCTTTTGGACAACGGTAGCAGTGACGATAACGGCATAGTCGGCTATCGCTGGCTCAACGGGCTTGGTATACAGATCGCGACCGGCGAGATCGCATCGTTCTCGTTCGCTGTCGGCACAACCGTGGTTACGCTCGAGGTCAGGGATGCGGCCGATCAGACCGACAGCTGCGAATTCGAGGTTACCGTGACAGAACCCGACCTCTTCACCGTGGGCGGCACTGTCACCTGGCTGCAGGGTTCAGGTTTGCGAATCCGCAACAATGGTGGCGACGAGCTTACCGTCGACGAAAATGGCAGCTTCAGCTTTCCGACGCCTCTCCTTGACGGCAGCGGATATAACGTGACGATTGCCAGTCAGCCGACGGGTCCCGTCCAGACCTGCGGTGTTGTGAATCCGAGCGGAATGATTGGGGGTGCTGATGTTGACGACATCGCGATTGCGTGCGCGACCGATCTCGCAATAAGAAAGTCCGACGGCAGCGCGACGGTCAACGCGGGAGGCCCAGTGACGTGGGTCATTGAGGTATCGAACAATGGCCCGCTCCCTGTCCAGGGCGCACTGGTGCGCGATCTGCTGCCGCCGGCGCGTGAACCGTTCGCGAGCTGGGTGTGCGTCGCCTCCCCGGGCGCGGCATGCACGCCATCTGGCGCCGGAAGCATAATGGAGTTTGTCGATCTTGAAGTGGGTTCATCGGTGGTGTTCGCCCTGACCGTCGAGATTCCAGACGACTTCGGCGGCGTACTCGTAAACGAGGCATCGGTGATGCCACCGCCGGAGATGGACGATCTCAACCCTGCCAACAACGTCGCACAGGATCAATCACTTGCTGTGCTTTTCGCTGACGGATTCGAAGCGCCACTGGAACTGCTGTTGCGTGCGCTGCGAATGAACGAACAGAACTGACGGACGCGCAACTGATGGACTTATTGTAGGTTGGTGTACGCAGCCTATGATTTTCTGATATTCAGCGAGCACGCACCCTCGCAAGCGACGCCCAGGCGCAATCAATTCGAGTCAACAAATTCGTCTGTCGCTTTTCGGTCCGTGGCATGGGGCGCAACCCTGCAGTTTCCATCATGTTCATTCGATGGTCCAAGGTACCGTTCATTTCGCGTGTCGCGCTGTAGGGAGTGCTCGGCTTGCCGGGCAACCTGATGAAGCTCGACGTCGCCTGTCAGAGGGTCCTTGAGAAGAAGACACATTTGTAGCTGGCATATTTTCAGGCTGCACATTCAATAGCTTCACATGTAATTCATGCATAAACCATTATAGTTAAGGCATGAACGAAATCCGAAGCAAAGAGCAATTTCACCAATGCAACGCCGCATCGGCCTGGATGTCGGTGGTGCGGACGTATCAGTGCTGCACCCGCCAGTACGAGCGCATGCTGGGCGAGCTCGGTCTGACCATCGCCCAATTCGACGTTCTGGTGAGTATTCAGCGGCTCGGCGATGAGGCCCTGCCGAAAAACATTGCCGAGACGCTGCTGGTCACACGCAGCAATATCACGCCAGTTCTGCAGCGGCTGCGCCAACGCGGCCTGGTGGAGCTGCGCCGGCATCCAAAGGACGGACGGGCCCGTATCGCGCAATTAACCGCACTGGGCGGCCAGGAATTGAGTCGCGCGTTGCCGGCCGCAAAACGCTTCGTCGAGGCACAGATGGCGCCTTTCAGTGCCGACGATATCCGTACCACGCAACGGCTGATGGACCGGATGCACCGGCATCTGCTCAGCCTGAATCCGGTTGACATCAGCCGTCAAGGAAATCACGCATCATGAACAATCTCTCTGCACCGCCGAGGCTGGCCCTTCTGGGCGAGATCCGGGTGATCTCCGATCTGCTGCGATTGGCGGCACGCAGGCTTAAACAGCCCGCTGTGACATTGGAAACCGAGCCCGTTATGCTGCTGCCCGGGTTCGGCGCCGGCGAGCGTGCCATGCATCCGCTCGGCGAGTACCTGCGCAAAACGGGCGTGCACACCGAGGGCTGGGGCATGGGAAAGAACCTGGCCGGATTGAACATCAGGCATTCCCAGGACGAGATCAGCGAGAAGTGGGATCCGGAACCACTGGCGCATTATCGAGGCGAGGGGGGCGTGGCCTATCTTTGCGATCGCATGGCAGAGCGGGTCCGGGAGCGAAGCGAAGCGCTGGAATCAAGACTGACGCTGATCGGGTGGTCGCTGGGCGGCACGATCGCCCGCGAGGTGGCTCGCGATGCACCCGAGTGCGTGGCCCGGGTGATCACGCTAGGCTCGCCGGTATTGGGCGGGCCGAAATACACCGCCGGTAGCCGTCGACTTGCCGCACGGGGGCTGGATCTTGACTGGATCGAGCGCCAGGTGCACCAGCGCAACAAGCGCCCGATCACCGTGCCGGTGACCGCTATCGTCAGCCCTTCGGACGGCATCGTGGCGCACGCCGCCACGCTCGACGAGCACACGCCGGAGTTCGACCTTCGAACGCTAGACGTCAGTCACCTGGGCATGGCCATCAATCCAAGAATATGGGACGAGATTGTCGATGTATTGGCCACCGAGCCCCTGAAAACCGGCCTGGCCGCCCAGCAAACGACGACTTGACCCGGAACCCGTCAATCCAAAGAACCTCTGAACAACGCTACACGGCGCGCGGGGCCTCAAATGGCAAGATATAAGACTGCTTGTTTTCAATCGCCATACCGGGCCTGGCGCTTGTGCGATCCCCCGGAAGATTGGCAAGGAATCAGCAGGGGCAGCCACAGCCCCCTTATCAGTACCAGGAATCAAACTCGGCCGGCGGTTCCGGCGGGGCGACGACCAGGAGCCACCAGGCCAGCGCCGCGACCAACGCGATCAGAATCAGGGCCAGCACGGTGCGTGAACTGGCGATGGACTTCGCATCCGGAATTCGATCCGCCGGTTTCCGGCCGGTGATCATCGCGCGGGTCAGGCGTTGCCCCTTGTAAAGGCGGTAGAACAGGATCGCGATGATGTGCAGGCCAAGCAGTATGCCGATCGGCCAGGCCAACCGGTGGTGGACGGTGCTGGCGAAATCGGCCGTTTCGTCGCTGACGGCGACGTACCAGGGACCTTCGTAGAGAATGTCGTCGCTGATGAAAAGGCCGCTGGTCGCGTGTACGCCAAGAACCGCAAGGATGAAGACGACGGCAACGGCGCCCAGCGGATTGTGACCCGCGTATTCGGCCGCGTTGCGTTTCGGCAGGGTCTTCAGGTAAGTGAACAGTCGCGACGGGCGGGGCAGAAACCGGCTGAATCGGGCATTTCGGGGGCCGACAATGCCCCAGATGACACGAAAAATCAGCAGGCCGATCGCGCCCTGGCCGAACCAAATATGCCACTGCCGCCAGTCGAAACCGCCCCACTGGCCGGTCATCCAGGCGCCGGTCACGCAGAGTGCAAACAACCAGTGCCACAGGCGGAGCGGCCAGTCCCAGATCAGCCGCTCGCTGTCCCGGTGAATCATTTCCTGTTCCTCACCACCGCCCGGCTGAGCGGATTCGGTTGAGTGTCGCGTCGCCGAATCCGCCGCTGAATTCATTATTGTCAGTGGACCACTAGTCGTCGAGCCTGAAGTCGTCGTGGCAACTGCCGCAGGTGCTGCCGACCCGGCCGATAGCCTGGGTCATGACACCCTCATCGCCGGTTGCGGCCGCACCCACTAAAGCATTGCTGGCCTCGATCGTCGCCTCGATCTTGGCCGCGAAATCATCGGGCTGCTCCCAGATCACGTCCAGCGCTTCGGTGTCCACATCATTGCTGCGCGTGTCGGCTGCGAATGCGTCGGACATCATCTTCGACAGCGCAACCAGGCGCTCGGCGTTGGTTTTGACCCGATCAGTATCGAAGTCGATCCGCCCGCGCGCCATTGCACCCATCGGCCCGTAATTCCAGACCATTACCTGCAGCAGCGATTGACGCGTTTCAACCGCGCGCTCGGCCTGCTCGTCGCTCATCTGAGCGCCAGCGGCACCGGCAACCGCCAGCAGTGCGCCCAGAACAATCAATTTGCCTCGATTCATTAAACCAGTCTCCTTGGAATTGGTGCGGTATTTACCACGGCCGGCGTAACGCTTGTGTGACAATCCCTTATTCAGGTATGGCCCCATTTCAGGCCTCGCGTCGTCCGGCGCCAGCAAATTCATGGCGGAAGTCTACCCGGACACATTGCAAGTCGGGCAATTGAGGTTCAGTGCCGATGCGGCACTGTCTCGCCGTGCGTGCGTGCGGCTCTGAAGCGCAGTCACACCTCGCTCCGGAAACGTCTTCGGGCCATGCGATGGTAGATACGGTCGTTTATCGGGCCGAAGACGGCGAGAAATACCAGAAGAAACGGCACCATCGACACGTGCTCGTCGGAGAGTATCCACATCAAGGCGATGACGACGAGCGAGAAACCGGCGGGGAACAGCCAGCGAACGATTTCACTGAGCGCATCGAACGCTTCTTCCTCGCCCATCGAAAGGGCGACGCGCTGCCGCCAGGCGTGCAAATAGAGGCCGGCCATGATAAAGCACAGCACAACGAAGCCCAGGGCATACAGGGTGACCAGCACTCTAAACTGGAAATAGGTCTCGAATTCGAAGCCGGAAGGCAGCCAGCCCCCGGTCAGAAAAGCGAATCCACTCTCCATCAGGATTTTCAGTGGGTAGACGTAAATCATCACAATCATGATCAGGGCGAAGGTCAGGTAGACCGACGGTGAGTCTTCCAGACCGTAGCGATCGCTCCAGCGCTGATGGCCGTGCCAGAAGAACAGGATGATCAGCATGCTGGCGGCGAATGCAGGCGCACCCTGCAGCGCCAGGATCAGCTCCTGATAATTCGACGGCACTTCATCGATGGAAATCGCAAGCAGCGCCGTCGAAAACGCGAACGCGGCATCGGCGAAGGTCTCGAGCCGGGTCATCTGTGCACCCCGGCGGGGGAATCTGGAAGCTTTCATGCTTCTTATTCTGACAGCTTGGTTTCATCAGGCCAAGCGGTTGCAGCACATCTCGCGCAGCGTTGCTATTCAAGCGCCTCGGTTCTTGCGGTTAAACTGGCGCTTCTTCCGACCAGGCAAGGGATAGCCCATGCGACCCAGATCCGATTATCTCCCACTTGTTTTCCTTGGCCTGGTGCTTGGAATCGGAGGCGTGAATGCTCAGAACGGCGCAAATTGGGCGCCGGATTTTAGTCCGCCCGTAGCCGCGAGCGCTGACACGCAGCCTGCCGATCAAGACGCGTCCGACCCAGAACTCGATTCGCAGCCCGCGGCTGATAGAGAACTCGAAGCTTACGTCGACGGCCTGGTCGCCACGTGGCAGGCAGTGCACGGCGCGCCCGGCTACACGCTTGCCGTGGTCCGTCCGGATGGCAACGTGTTCACCAAAGGCTATGGTCTGGCCAATGTAGAGAATGACACGCCTGTCGACCCGGACGCCACCCGTTTTCATGTCGCCTCGATCTCCAAGACATTCGTCTGGACGGCCGTCATGATGCTGGTCGAGCGCGGTGTGCTCGATCTGGGCGCGGACGTGAACAGCTACCTGACACGCTACACCGTGCCGGACGGCGAGCGGCCGCTGACGCTCCGTGATCTGATGTCGCACCGGGCCGGTGTCGAGGAAAATCTGGACCTTTGGTCGATCGAGGTGGCCGCCATGGACCTCGCCGACGCGATCGCCGCCTCCGAGCCGCACCAGGTCTTTCCGCGTGGCGCGCGCGCGGCCTATTCCAACTGGGGGTCGAATCTGGCGACGCTGGTTATCGAAGACGCCACGGGCCGGGATTATGCCGAGTTCCTTTTCGAAGAAATTCTGATTCCGCTGGGGATGACGACGACCACACTGACGGATGCCAGCCCGGCTGCGTCCGACCCGGACACGCCGGTTGCCGTGAATTACCGCGTCGGCTCCAGCGGCCCGGAAGCACTCGACCAACTGGATACCGGATCATTCGCGCCCATCGGCGGCATGACCACGACCGCCAGCGACATGGCCCGCTGGATGCGCTTTCATCTGAATCGAGGCGAACTCGATGGCGTGCGGTTACTCTCGGAAGCCGGTTACGCCGCGCTTCGCGCGCGCGACTTCGATCCGGTTGCGGGCGCTGCCGGACGGGCCAGCGGGTTCGCCGACATGCCCTATCGATCGATTACCTACTACGGTCACACCGGTTCGATCAACGCGTTCTATTCCAAGTTCGCCGTTGCGCCTGAGCTCGAACTCGGCGTGTTCATTGCCCAGAACGCGGCCGATGATTTCGAGCCGCTGGCGCGCGTGCCCAACCTGGTTTTCGATCGCGCGCTGGCCTTGCGCAACGAGCTTCCATCCACCGTCAGCCTGCCTGCGGCGACCGAGGACGATGTGCTGGCCGCCGAGGCCGTGGCCGGCCGCTACATGACCACACGCCGGGTTTATCACGGTCCGCTGAAGGTATTCGCCGTGCTGGACGGCCCGATCGAGATATCGGCCGAGGATGGAATGCTCGTCGGCCCGCACCCGAACGCGCCGTTTACCCGCATCGCCCCGGACCTCTGGCAAAACCGGCTGGGTGACCGGCTGGCCTTTGTACGGGACGAGGGCGGCTCGGTTTCGCACGTGATTACACCCGGCGGTTCAACCGATGCCGTCCCCGTGACCTGGCGCAACGACCCGATGATTCTGGGCGTGGCTTTCGGGGCTACGGTGCTGTTTTCTCTCACCACCTGGCTGGGCTTCTGGCGACGCTTCCGACAGCAGCGCGAAACGGGCTGGGCCGGCCGCGTGCTGTCATTCGTTGCACTGCTGGCGACCTTGCCGTTCGTGTGGCTTGGCATTCTGGCGGCCAATATGCCGGACACCGAAAAGCTCGACTTTGCCGCAGTCTTCTCGGAATGGCCGATTCCATTCGTGTCCGACCTGGCGCTGGCCGCCACCGTAACGGCCGGCGTAGGCGTGTTGATGGTGTTGTGTTTGGTCCCGGTCTGGACCCGATCGGGATGGAACCTGGTCCGGCGAATCCACTTCAGCCTGTTCGCCACGGCCTACGGCGCGCTGGCCTTGTCGTTCGTGAACTGGGGGCTGGCGCCATACTGGCCGTCTTGACGAGGGGGCGAATCGGCCCGACTGTTCTTCAAAGACGCAGATTCTGCGTCGATCTCACTGCCGGGATATCGGATTATTGACCCGGCATATAAATAAGCATGCCGGGTTAACGCCCGGCCGGAACGGCCGGGACCGCGAAGCGAAGCCATTTGCGAACATGCGCCGTAAATGGCGTGCATCGGATACCGCAGGTAGTGCGATGCCGTGTCGATAACCCTCAATAACCCAACCCGAGTTACTGGCAAGGACAAGAAAGAATATCTGCGAAAGCACCACAGCGCCAGGTGCAATCCAGCTGATGCGGTCGACCTTGCCGCGCGCGAGCCGACCGTATTTCATATCGGCCATGGCGTGTGCTCTCGATGAATAGCGGGGATTAAAAGGCCGCCGCGCGATGCGCATCAGCGAGCGTCGTGTCTCAATCAGTTCTCCGAAACCGACCCCGGCCGGTAGTTGTCTTCTTGCTCATGGCAAAATGGGATACGGTCATTCTGGGAACGGCATCAGTGAGCGCGAAAGGCGGGTACCGCTACATCCTCGAGGGCGCGGGCAACGGTGCTGACGGCTTGCGCTTCTACCTCGATGTCGGCTGCCACACGGTCGGGCGGGGCGCGGTCGATGTACACCTTCCGTTCGATGATGTTTCGCGCGAGCATTGTGTCCTCGAGGTGCTGGCCGATGGCGGGGTGATTGTTCGCGACGCAGGCTCGACCAACGGTACTCGCGTGGACGGCCGTCGGGTATCGGCCTGTGCGCTGCAGCAGCCGGCTCAGCTGGCGTTCGGCGACTACCCGTTCAGGTTGCTCCCGGAACCGGCCGACGGTCTGGCCCTGCTGCTGACCGAACCATCAGAGGACGGTGATGCGCCGCGGGTGCCTGACGGCCCGGCAACCCTGCGCCCAGACCGTGAAGTGGAGCTGTGGACCACTGCATTCCAGGCATTGGCGGATTCGTTTTCCGATCCGACCGCGACTTTTCCGGGTGAAGCCTGGCTATCCGCGATTCGGGACGCTCTGGACGCAAACGCGCTGCAGCTCCGTCATCGTGAAAACGACGCCATAGTTGCCGCTGTTGGCGCCAGCAGCTCGCCGTTGCACGAATTGGCCGCCCATGGCGCCTGGTCGCTGTACGGCGATGTGCGCGGAGCAATCCCGGCGCTGAGCCGGATGCTTGCGGCCTTGCCGCTTCCTGCCGGGGCCGAAATGGCCGAAGCGCCAAGGGTGACGCCGGAAACGGGCACGGTCCAGCCCGGATTGCATCGCGCCTTGCTCGACGCCAGGCGCGTGGCCCAGAGTGGGCTCAGCATTTTGATTTACGGTGAATCCGGGACCGGCAAGGAATGGACTGCGCGCTGGCTGCATGAACAGTCACCGCGCGCCGCGGGTCCGTTTTATGCGTTGAACTGCGCGGCCATTCCCGACGATCTTCTCGAAGCCGAATTGTTCGGCATCGAAGCCGGCGTCGCGACCGGTGTCGACGCCCGAACCGGCGTGTTTGCCAGAGCCGGTGGCGGCACGCTGTTTCTCGACGAGATCGGCGAAATGGCGCCCCGTCTGCAGGCCAAGCTGCTGCGCGCGCTGGATAGCGGTGAAATCGTGCCGGTGGGATCGCGCAGCGCGCGTAACGTCGATGTACGAGTACTTTCAGCAACCAATCGCGATCTGGAAAAGGAAATTCTCGACGGGACTTTTCGCAGTGACCTGTTCTATCGCCTGGCGGCGCACAGCCTGCCGTTGCCCCCATTGCGAAGTCGACGGGAAGACGTGCCAGCCCTGGTCAGCGCTTTCTACCGCGCCGCCTGCAAACAAGCGGCAGTCCAGAGTCCGGGCATTACCACCCGGGCGATGCAGGTGCTGGTGGGTCACGACTGGCCGGGCAATATCCGGCAGCTGAGGTTCACCATTGAACGTGCTGTACAGCTGCTGGCCTCGGGCGCGCCGCTGGACCTGCCTCAGCTGCCTGAGGCGTTGACTGCCGGCGCCGGCGCGCCTGCGTCGCTGAAACTTCGCGATTGTGTGGCCAGAGCCGAGGCCCAGGCGTTGCGCACGGCACTGCAGGCCGCCGATGGCGAGATTAGCGAAGCGTGCCGGCTGCTTGGAATCGGTCGCTCGACCTTTTACGACAAGGCGCGTGCCCTGGACGTCGATCCGTCGCCTGCGGCGTCGTCGACGTGAGTGGTACCACGCGTCGCCGGCATCCGACCCCGGGAGACGGCAAGGACGAAGACGATTCACAATCAT
>JGI12210J13797_10686859_pt1 | contig 31193 bp, 19 predicted proteins | sample ElkSlonscriptome_3_FD_13797 | JGI IMG/M metagenome (IMG submission 13797) | reverse complement strand
ACGCGAACCGCTGACCAATGGTTCGTCACCATGCTTAAGCCCACCAAGGTGCCCCCTGACAGATACATGGAGGCTAAAAACCTGGCATGGAGTGGCGGCACTCTAAGAGGCAGTACATTCGGTGCAGCTTCAGAAAAGAATAGTCCCCAAATGCCAACCACTAAAGCGAGGGTTAAAACCAAGCCATAGTAGAGTTTGTGTAGCCATAAAAGTCTGGAATAGGTGGGTATTTGGGCTTTGAAGGCAAGAATAATAATGCCAAGGTTTATGCCCTGGCTGAGGAGTTGCAATATACTGCGATCCAGCCCCGTGGCCCAGGCAAACAGATCGATGGTGAGTTTTAGAGACGTCACCGTGAGTACTAGCCATAACGCCCAGGGTTTACGAGTGAGGATACTCCAAACACTCACTAGAGCTAGACTTGCGGAGACAGCAGCAGAACTCTGTATGACACGATTATCCTGCAAAATGAAAGCGTAGTATGGGAAGAAAAAGAGTATTCCAAGCGCCTGAGCGCCCACAAGAAATCTCAGCAATTTGTAGTGGTTTGTAGGAATATCCTGTCGTTTATTTTCCATTTTCTTTTTCCTATGCGGTTAGGAAAACCCAATAGACTGCTAGCGTCTTCATAGAAGGAGAGGTTGGGTTGAGGGAAGTTGGGTTGAGTCACAGTTAATTTTGTAGGTTGGGTTAAGCGTCAGCGAACCCAACAAAACATTTCTATCGTTGGGTTTCACTTCGTTCAACGCCAACCTACCTAATGCATCACTTTAGCTGTGTTGATCCAGTAGGGTGGCGTATAGCCTTTCATGGCTACGCTAAAGCGTCAGCGTAACGCACCAAAACCTTGTAAGACGGTGCGTTGGGCTATCGCCGCAACACACCCTACTGCTGGAGCATCTAAACAAAGCTGGCTCGGCTCAGTTGGTCGGCATCAATACCCCGTAATGTCGCCAGGGACTCATTGCCAGCCTCAATTAAAGTGTTGTTGCCCTGCTGCTGGAATGATAAATCTCTAAAGCTGAGGCTACCCTGGAGTCGAATCACGTCTTCGCCAATGTTGAAGTCGCGAATGAAGTCGGTGCCTTGTCGATTTTTGAGGACAAATATATCGCTGCCGCCACCGCCGATGAGTGTGTCATCGCCGCGACCCCCAATTAGTTCATCGTTGCCGCCGCCCCCTTTGAGGCGATCGTCGCCGCCGCCGCCCTTGAGCAGGTCATCTCCGGCTTTACCGATGAGGCGATCGTTGCCGCCGCCGCCTCTCAGGTTATCGTTGCCACTGCCGCCAACAAGGCGATCGTTGCCGCCGCCGCCGATGAGGCGATCGTCTCCAGCCAAGCCTTTGAGTTTGTCATTCCCGCCTCGGCCACGAATGACATCGTCTGCGCCAGCCCCGGACAAGTTATCGTTGTTGCGCGTTCCTACAATGTTGAGTCCCGCAGGGGGTGCGACGGGCGGGTCTACGGGCGGAACAAAATTATCGATGATGCTGACCGTTGCCGTATCTTGAGTGCCAAGGTCAGCGTTGCTAATGGCAGTAAGCTCAAGTTCGAGGGTTTCCGTGCCTTCCTCTAGGGCATCTTCAAGGACGGGAATCGTAATCGTTTTGGTGGTTTCCCCAACGTCGAAGGTGATGACGGATGGGAAGGTATTGGTGAAGTCGAGTCCTGCGGTTGCCGTTCCCCCGGCGACAGACACCTGCACCTCAGATTCGATCAGGTCATGGTCGCGGGTGAGGGTCACCTCTGCGCCAATAACGGTGCCATCTTCATTGACCGTGAAGGCTGTCTGAGAAAACTCAACCGATGCTGGAACTGCAAGCTGTTGGGCAAAAACGCCCTCCCCGTCTCCGTCTTGCTCCAAGCTTTCCCAGGCGACAATAGCATTGCCGTTCGAGCCCATGGCAACCGCTAAGTCATCCTGATCACCCTCACTGGTCGCGTTGATCTGAAATTCGTTGCCTAGTTTAGCTCCCGTGTTGTCAAAATATTGACCAAAGATGCCATCACGGTCACCATCTAAACCCTCGTCTTCCCAAACGATCAGGAAATTACCGTCATCATCGATTCCAACTAATGGGTCATCTTGTTTACCTGTTGTCGTGGTGTTGACGGCGATTTCGTTGCCAATCTTTTCTCCCGCACTATTGTATTGTTGGGCAAAAACTCCATCGCCATCACCATCTTGTCCGTCACTTTCCCAGGTGATCACGAACTCTCCGTCGGCGTTCATGGCAATTTCGGGCGTATCTTGATCCTCATCCGTTGTTGTATTGACAACAAAGCTATTGCCAATTGGATTTCCGGCACTATCAAACCGACGGGCATTAATCTCTGCACTGTCAGTACTGTTGTCTTCCCAGGCAATCACAAAATTACCACTGCCATCAATGCCTACAACGGGGTCATCTTGTCTACCTGTTGTCGTGGTGTTGACCACAATTTCGTCGCCAATCGTTTCTCCTGCACTGCTATATCGCTGGGCAAAAACACCATCGCTATCGCCATCTTGCTCATCACTCTCCCAGGTGATGACAAACTGTCCATCTGCATTCATCGCGATGTCGGGAGTGTCTTGGTTGCCAGCCGTTTCGGTGTTCACTAAGAAAGCATCGCCAAGGGCATTGCCATCACTGTCAAATCGACGCGCTCTGACCTCGTTGTCATCTCCTCCACCGTCAGACCAGGCAACCACAAAGTTGCCATCCGCATCCATGCCCACAACGGGGGCAAATTCATCGAATCCAGGGTCTGCCGCGACTTCAATTTCGCCGCCAATCGCAGTGCCAAATCGGTCGTAGCGTTGGGCAAAAATACCCTCATTGCCGCTCTCTGGATCGGTGCTTTCCCAAACCACAACGTAGTTGCCTTGAGCATCAACCGCAATATTGGGCTGATCTTGATCATCAATCGTGGTCGTGTTGACCTGAAACTCGTTTCCTACAGGAATTCCAACCATGATTTTTTCTCTTTATGGGTTAGGCGAATCGTTAGTGTTTGCGCTGGCATTGACGCTAGTGTCTTGCCGTGGAGCAGTCGTACGGAATCTGGTTAGTTCCGTCTGCTGCTCTGTAGGTTATACAGGTGCCAACTAACTTCGGATTTAAATCGAGGCAAACTAATTCTTGGCGTAATTGGATGACGCATGCTGCCGGGAAGGAAAATACTCAGCGGCTAGAACATGCCAACGGAATAATTCATCAACAAACTGGGCGTTGACACAGGCGACCCAACAAAGTTGGCCAATTGGAGGAGCAGACGGAGGCGATCGCCAGACTCGTAATTTGATTTGACTTCCACAACCTTTAATTCGACTCGATTGGTTGTGGCGTATAGCAATGCGCAGATAGGTTAGGACAGATATGTATGGAGCAGCCGCGCGGTGCGCGGCTGCTCCATAAACTATTGGTTTTATATCAGCGCGTAGCACTATATTCGGCAGCTTTGGATGCGGCTGAAACTTATGACAGTATTGGCCTGCCTGACCGCAAGCAAACGTGGCTCGTCGATGAGCAGACCGGATTTGAGGTTACGGTCGATTGTGCTGGGATGAACCCCCACACGCCTTGGCTCGATCCTGCAACCAGACCTCGGGACATGCGCTCACATAGCATCGGAGTCTAGGAAGATTATTTTACATAAGCTACGGTTGCACCTGTTCCACCGTCCGTCTTCTCTGCAAATTCGAAACGTGAAATCTGGGGATGTCGCTTCAGAAACTCTTGCACTCCTCGCTTCAGTTTTCCAGTCCCGTGTCCATGAATAATCCACATGGGGCCAGCAGGAGCAGCGGCGATCGCCCGATCAATTTCGATTTCCGCATCGGCAACCCGACTTCCTCGCAGATCCAGCGTATTTGTAGATGTGCGTACTGCGGGAGCCTCGGCAACCTGTTCTGGTGGCGTTGAGGGTTTAGATTCAGGTACTGGCTTAGGCTTCGTTGGCACTTCAGCCTTTTCCCCTTGAAGGGATTCTACATCCGCCAAGGAAACGGTCATCTTCATCAGCCCAAATCTAACGCTGAGTTCGCCATCCTCATCAGGCTTTGTCAGCACTTCAGCAGTTTGTCCCAGTCGAGGAATGCGGACGCGATCGCCCAATTGAGGACGATAGCCGGGTTTGGGCTTTGGCGGTTTTTGCTGAGAGGGCAGGCGATCGCCCGCAATTTGGTTGAGCTGATGGGTAGCTTTTTGGGCTTGCTGAGCCGTAGCGTTGCCCTTTTGTAGCCGTCGAATGACACCAGCAATTTCTGACTTAGCGGCGGCGATCGCCGCCTGAATCTGCTGTTCTTGCTGCTGTTTTAGCTCTCGTTCGCGATCTTTTAGCAATGACGCTTTGCGCGACACTTCACCGTGGAGTCGTTCAGCCTGGTGCAACAGCGTTTCGGTTTCTTTGGCTTTCTCCTCTTGTTGCCGTCGCTGATTTTCCAAGCCTGCAATTATCTGATTGACTTCATCGGCTGATCCCAGTCCCACGTAGCCCCGAGCCTGCTCCAAAATTTCAGGATTGAGTCCCAATCGAGCAGCGATCGCCAACGCATTCGACCGTCCTGGAATACCCCACAGCAGTCGATAGGTGGGCGACAGGCTAACATCGTCAAACTCAACAGAGGCATTCTCAAACCGCTCGTCCTGATATTTCAGGGCTTTGAGTTCGCCGAAGTGAGTCGTTGCGACCGTGAGCTGAGCATGATCGGCCAAATAGCGCAGCAGGGCGATCGCCAATGCGCTACCCTCACTCGGGTCAGTTCCTGCACCCACTTCGTCGAGCAGCACCAGAGCATTGGCAGGAGAAGCTTCTTGAGACTCAGGGACAATCGCATCCAAAACTCGGCTAATTCGACGAATGTGACCAGAAAACGTAGAGAGACTCTGCTGGAGCGACTGCTCATCTCCAATGTCGGCCAAAATTTGGTCAAACCAAGGCAGCTCCACGGGCTCTCGAGCTGGAATGAACATGCCCGCTTTTGCCATCAAGCTAATCAGACCCAGGGTTTTGAGGGTCACCGTTTTGCCGCCTGTGTTAGGGCCAGTAATGGCGACGACCCGAATTTTAGACTGAATAGTCATGTTGATCGGCACCACCTCCGGCCCTTCTTCATGCTGGTGTTGCCAAACCAGTAGAGGATGACGCAAGTTTCGCAGCACAATGCGTTCGTCGCGCTCGCGCTCAACAAAGCGCGGTGAATTGGCATCGAGCCACAGACCATAGCGAGCGCGGGCAGTGGCTAAATCTAGAGTCGTGGCGATCGCCAACACATGCTCCACGTCATCGAGCACCTCAGCCACTTGTTCAGTCAGCTCTTGGCAGATTTTTTCTTCTTCACTTTGCTCTTGGCGCAGCGCTTGCCGCAACTGGTTGCCCAAATCCACGACATTGTGAGGCTCGACATAGAGGGTTGCGCCACTGGTCGAAGCATCGTGAACAATGCCTGGAATGGCGTCTTTTTGGGGAGCTTTGACAGGAATCACAAAGCGATCGCTTCGTTGAGTAATGACGGGCTCTTGAATCGCACCACCCTGTCGCTGCAAAATCTTCTGAAGCCGCTGATAGATGCGATCGCGGAGGCTGCGGATTTTTTCACGAATGCCTGCCAGCTTTGGATTGGCGCGATCGGCCACGCGGCCATTGTCGTCGATGCAGTGGTGAATCGCTTGGTCGAGTTCGGGATGAGTTCTCAGGTCAGCGACCAAAGCCTGCAACACTGGAACGTCGTCTTGGTCGTCGATGATGCGGCGCAACTGACGGGCTCCCGCTAGGGTCGAAGCGACATCCAGCAAGTCTTGTCCCGTGAGAATGCTACCGTGTTCTGCCCGTTCCAAGGCAGCCCAAATATCTCGCAATCCACCAAACGACAGACCGTTAGCAAGACGCATTTCCAGCAAAGACGCTTCCTGAGTTTGAGCCAGAAGCGTACGACTCGTATCCAAGCCTTCAGGAATTACCAGTCGTCGTGCCGCCACTGCACCCAGCTTTGTCGCGGCGAACGTCGCTAGATGCTGGCACAGTCGAGGCCATTCGAGTAAATCGAGAGTTTCACGTTGAATCAATGTCTAAGCTAAACCTGCCACGAGCAACAGAAGTGAATACGAATGAGGTTAAGATCTCAACCCTAGGAATCCATTACGCGTCGCTCTCAGATACATTGTGAAGCACCACTGCGCTTCGGAGTCGAGAGAGTGGGTAGTGCCGCGTGTTACAAAACCTTGGGACATGAAAGAAACATTAAGTTTCGTACTTTCATTCTACATAGATGCACTCAATTCGTTGGAGGATTCAGTCTCTGGAATTATGTCATCGCGACTCTCTTGCGAAAGCACAGACTAAATATTCTCTCTGGACTCCTGGAATCGAAATAAGATAGCGTGAAGCCTGACGAGTAAGCCTTTTGAAAGCGATCGGCGATCGCCCCAACAGCCCTCCAACCTGTCCCAACAGCTTGGGTCAATGAGAGTGAAATTGAATGAATTGCCAAGCGAATACTTGAGGATGTGACATGGACAAAATTCGAATTCTCAGCCTAGATGGCGGCGGCATGCGCGGAATCATTACAGCGCGTATTTTGCTAGAAGTAGAGAAAAAGCTAGGTGCGCCTCTTAGTCAACACTTCAATCTGATTGCAGGAACCTCTACAGGCTCTCTACTAGCGGCAGGGTTAGCCATTGGCATGAAGGTTCAAGACTTAATCGACATTTACAAAAATGATGGCGAAGTCATCTTTCCCTACCAAAGCCTGTTCAATGTCAGACGGCTGCCCCTGATCTTCGAATACGGGTTATCCGCGCCAAAATTTTCAAGCGATGGATTGATCGCAACGGTCAAGAAGCATATCGGATACGATGATCAGGGAAATGTTCGGTATCTGTCTAATGTTGCACCCAAAGATGGCATGCCTCGGCTGCTCATCACTGCCTACGACACGTGGAGTCGCAATGCCATTGTGTTTAAGAGCTGGCGACAAGACAAGTGGTACAACCTCGATACTGTGGTCGATCCAGTCACGGGCCAAAAAACTCACCTGCCACTCTGGCAAGCCTGCGTCAGTTCATCCTCTGCCCCCACCTTTTTTCCCTCAATTCGCGTAGATGCAACCCTAGATGACGGCACACTGCACGAATATTCCCTAATCGACGGCGGCGTTTGTGCCAACAATCCCACAGCCTGTGCTGTTGCTGAAGCGATTCGGCTTCTGTGCGACCCCAACCCCAACGACGATAGGGGCTTTGAGGTAAAAGAATGGGCTGCGGCTCAATCTCCTGCCGAAGCGATTCAAAAAATCAAAGTGTTGTCTATCGGCACGGGAGATGTGACGACCAAACTACCCTGGAGCACGGTGCGCAAGTGGGGACTCGTGCAGTGGGGATTAAAAATCGCTGATGTGCTGATGGATGCACCTTCAGACGTGCATGACTACGTCTCTCGGCAAATTATCTCCGATCCCTACCCGGTTGACGGTATTGACACTCAATACCTGCGGCTCCAGCTCGATCGTCCAACTTTAGAGCGCCTCAATCGAGCCTCTCTCTCAATTGGCATTGACGACGCTCGACTTGACAGCCTCCAAGTACTAGAAAATGTGGCAGAAGCGTACCTGACAGCTAACGATCTAGCTCCCCAATCTGAGGGAGGAAGCCCGTTAAACTACACCAATCTGGATGTAGTCAACCTCTTTCTCGATAAACTTGCTCGTTGAGTATCGGAGTCGTATGGCGATCGCCTATCTGTCAATCGATCACGTCATCAAAAAACATCCTCAACGTCTGCGATCGCCCGATCGAGTAGCTTGCAACCTGCCGTTACGGACTCAACGCGACAGAGCTGATCCCGCAGATCGGAAGCCCCTGGAAACCCCTTGGCATACCAGGCCATGTGTTTACGAGCCTGCCGAATGCCGCGATCGCCTTTGTATTCGTAGAGCATGGTCAGGTGCTCTTTGGCGCAGGTGAGTCGCTCGACCAACGTGGGGGAAGCCAGTCGCTGTCCCGTTTGCAGAAAATGGTCAATCTCACCCACCAGAAACGGGTAGCCCAACGTTCCTCGTGAGCACATAACGCCATCAGCTCCAGTTTCTCGTAGGCACTGGGCAGCAGCCTCCACCGAAAAGATATCGCCGTTCGCAATGACCGGAATTTCAAGCGCGGCTTTGACCCGTGCGATCCATTCCCAGCGAGCTTTGCCGTTGTACCCCTGAGCACGAGTACGTCCATGCAGCGTTAACATCTGAGCACCTGCATTTTGTAAGCGCTGTGCAAAGGCGATCGCATTGATATCAGCGTCATCCCAGCCAATGCGGGTCTTCACAGTCACAGGAATCTCCACGGCCTGAGCCACCGTTTCTACGATCCGAGCAGCAGTGTCGGGATCACGCAATAGAGAGGAACCCCCGCCTTTCTTCGTGATTTTGTTGACCGGACAGCCCATGTTGATATCAATGGTATCTGCTCCTTGGTCAACTGCTTTTCGAGCCGCCTCAGCCATGAAGTCAGGCCGACAGTCAAAGAGCTGAATGCTAATAGGGCGCTCGTTAGGATCGATATCCATGACGATGGGCAGCGCCTTGAGATGGTGCAATTCACTCGCGCTCACCATTTCGGTATACATCATCGAGCGGGGTGCATAGCGTCGCACTAGCCGCCGAAACACCAGATCCGTCACACCCGAAAGAGGCGATTGCAACACCCGACTGTGAATTACCACCGAGCCGACAACAAGGGGAGAAGCAAAGTCTAACAGAGGGGCAGCAGACGGTAGAGCCAGAGTGGAGAGCATGAGGCAGGTTGGCAACGTGAAAATATCAGCAAAGAAAGCAAAAGGGGATCGCAAAACGACTAGATAAGAGGCAGCAAACGCTCAATGTCAAAATTGGAGACGATATGTGCCAGCTTGGCAAGATCGTTGGGATCATCCACATAGGGAATCCGACCCAACACAGGAACTTGGGTCAGGGACTGGATCAGCGAAGCCGGGGCTAGCTGTTCAGCCTCTTCATCCGAACAGGGGTGCAAGGTGTTGAGGAAGATCCCCTTGAGATGGACGCGGAACTGGCGCGCTAAGGCAACATAGGCGATCGCCTCTCCAATCGCTCCTGCTTGCACTGGAACAACAAGTACTGTAGGCAAACGCCAGTCCCAGGCCAAATCGGCAACGGTAGTCTCAAACGTAAGGGGCGTCCCTAACCCGCCGCAAGATTCCACCAATACAACATCGTAGTCTTGAGTCAGCGCTTGATACTGTCGCCAAATCTCAGCTAAATTGATCTGAACTCCTTCTTCCTGAGCCGCGAGAGGAGGAGCAAGACGGGAGCGGAGCTGGCAAGGGGCAAAACTGTTTGGCGGTTGAGTCAGCGATAGCTGTTCTCGAAAACGAATCGCATCGCCTGACCCTGCATCAATTAATTTGAACAGTGCCAAAGGTCGTGTCGGAACATAGGTCTGGTGATAGGTGGCGATCGCCAGAGTCACTAGAGTTTTGCCGACACCAACAGCCGTCCCTGCGACAAGCAAGGTTGTTTGCATAGATGAGCACTCCTCCAGCCCATGCCGATATAGCGGATTTTAATCTAGTTTCTTAATCTAATGTACACAGCCGCAGACCGGATTGCACCCTATACGACTCCACGATGAAGAAAGCAGCGCCCTGCCCGTAAGTTGGTCTAATCTGTGACACGCACTTCTACTCGAAACTGAGTTCTATCGGTCGCAACCACATCAATTCGATAGTCACCACTCACAGGAAGTTGAGATTCCCAAAACACGACCCGTCCAGCATCTTCGACGAGGCTACCGTCAGGGTATAGAATATTGAGCGCTACAGGCCCTTCGAGAATCTCAGCGCTCAAAACTTGGCCTGCTCTGGCATTGACTAGATAGCGACGGATTGTTGAGCCGTTGGTTGCAGCCGAAACCACCAGCCCTTCGCTGCCTTCAGGAAAGGAAAGTCGTTCTGTCTCAACAGTCACTTCGGGTTCTGGTTCTGGTTCTGGTTCTGGCGCGGGTTCGGGTTCTGGTTCTGGTTCTGGTTCTGGCGCAGGAGTTGGAGCCGTAACCTGAAGTGTGAAGCGATAATCGCTCTCTTCAACGCCCTGGACAGGACTGAGCTGAACAACATAGTCGCCGAGGGCTTGCAGCTCGCCCTCCCAAGCGGCAACTCGGCGCGACTGCGGACCAACCGGGCTACCGTCTGGGCCCAAAATGGTCATCAACACTCCTTCGTTTTCCAGAGCCGCCGAGAGAATCTGTCCCGGACTCCCTGCAAAAATATAGTTGATCGTCTCATTCGACTTGAGGTTGCCATCAAAAGCCACACTCTCTCCAATGGGCAATGAAATCGGCTGATCATATTCTCGTGGCTCAGTCTCTTCCGGCTCTTCAAATACAGACTCTTCAGTGGTTTCTGGTGGAGGTTCCGGCCCTTCCTCTTCAGAGGGATTCGTGAGGGCGCTGAAGATAGCCCACGAGCCAATCGCCGTTACGACAGCGACTCCTGCCCATAGCGCGATGACAGATAGTGGATTGTCCCAAAAGGAGCGATCGCTCGATGATGGAGAAGAGGAATAGCCTACCGTGGATCGAGACGCTCGGTTTGACGTGCTTGTTGGGTTTGATGACTCAGGGATCTGTTGATCGGGCGATCGCTGCCCAACGGCTGCCACCGTGCGCATCTCAGACGCAGGCGTCGTAGGCCGAGGAGGGGGCTGAGGCGTAGAGACTTCCGCAGCCTCAGATTGTCCTTGATTGGGAGGCGGAGCCTGAGGCTGAGATTTCGACTGAGGCGATGGAGCAGCCGCAGGCGAATGCTGAGCCGCCGGGGGTGACGGCATTCCATACACAGCACGTAGAGCCTCAGCCAACTCACCGACAGATTGGAAGCGATTACCTGGTCGGTAGCTCAGCATTCGATTGATGATGTTGGCAAATCCAGGGCTCACCGATACCCACTCTTGCCAGTGCCACGTCAGCATCGAGTCATCGAACAAATCCTGGGGTTCTTGTCCCGTGAGCAAAACAACCAGCGTCACAGCCAGAGCGTAGAGATCGCTGCTCGGGTAGGCTCGTCCCGTTTGAACCTGCTCACTGGGAGCATAGCCCGGTTTACCGACAGTTGTAGGTTGAGCCGTGGAACCGGGCGGTCGGATCTGAGTTGCGATTTCCTTGACCACGCCAAAATCAATCAGCACAGGCAGATTGCTCTGCTGACAGAGAATGACGTTGTCAGGCGTGATGTCTCGGTGAATGATGCCTTTGCTGTGAATATGAGCCAGCACTGGAATCAAGTTTTGCAGCAGCCATAGCATTTCCGACTCTGAAAACGCCATACCTCGACCAATGCGCTCATCCAGCAAGACTCGATACGTCTTTCCCTGAATATATTGCTGCACCAAAAATAGGCGCTGGTCTTCTTCAAACGTGGCTCGAAATTCAGGCACCTGATGGTGCTTAATTTGATACAGAATTGACGCTTCACGCTGAAACAGCTCCCGCGATTTTGTTAGCGCATAAGAGCTGCTTTGGTTAGGCATGTACTCCTTGAGAGCACACTTTTCCTCAAAACGACCCTGATCCTCGGCCAAATAGGTGCGCCCAAAGCCACCCTGGCCCAACAGTTTCACAAGACGATAACGATTTTGAAGAACAATGCCAGCTTGTAACGGCGACTGCATGGCTTCACCCATTTAAAGACGGCAACCAGAATACGACAGCGCTCTGCCCACTAATTAAGTTCTGAGCAAGAGAGTTTCTGGACACCCCTAACACTCCTGTGAAACCTAATCTATGAGGTAACTGATGATAGATTCTAGACACAAATTCTAAACGCAAATCCTCAGTCAATCCCGAATATAAATTCTGGACAAAGCTTTGAACATCGGATCGCGATGTTCTGCGAGATGTAGATGCGAACCCCTCTCAATCAATCCAGTAGTGAATAGGAACGCGACTGTAGACCCCACGGGGATCATTGAGCGATCGCACAGCCTCAAACTCGACCCACAAGCGTCGCAGATAAACGCTCAGCACATCGGGGTCTGTTTGAGTCGCACCCGTGTAGTTTGAGAGAAACTGCTCCAGCACCTGCTCTTCAAAACTACGAACCCGTGGATATTCCACCAAGTCCCAGTTATCTAACTCCGCTCGCTCAGCCGCCGCCGCGATCGCCATCTCTAAGCCTCCCAGCTCATCGACCAGTCCCAGCTCTTCTGCTCGAGCCCCCGTCCAAACGCGCCCCTGGGCAATTTGCTCAATCTCGTCTCTCGGAATGGGGCGAGAGTTCGCCACGCTCGTCAAGAAATCATCATATGTCTTATCTACGAAGCCTTGGATGATCGCCAGATCAGCGTCGCTGGGAGGTCGGGTAACCGTTCCCAAATCCGCAAGCTGATTCGTTTTTACAATATCCCAAGTGACGCCATTTTTATTCGCCAGATCCTGCACATTGGGCAATAAGCCAAACACCCCAATGGAACCTGTAATCGTGTTTGGAGACGCAAAAATATGGTCGCCGTAGGTCGAGATCAGGTATCCTCCCGATGCGGCTAGACTTCCCATCGATACCACAACAGGCTTGACCTCACGAGCTAGCTGAATTTCGTGAGCAATAATGTCAGAGGCAGATGCACTGCCACCTGGACTATTGACCCGTAGCACAATGGCTTTGACATCGTCATCTTCTCGCAAGTTGCGAACGATGCGAGCAAAGCGATCGCCTCCAATTTGACCAAAGGCTCCTTCGCCACTAACGATGCTGCCCTCGGCATACACTACCGCAATCTGGCGATCGCTACTGATGTCACCGAAAGAATCATCGACGACAACGCCAGCGTATTCGTCTAAGCCAACCTGCCGAAACGAAGACCGCTCAAACTCATCATTTTCACTTTCGTTGGTTAGCTCTCGGACTTCAGTCAACACCTCGTCGAAATACGCAACCTTATCGATTAGCTGGGCGGACAATGCCTCATCCGGCAACAGTAAGCCCTGATTATTAGCAATCTGCTGCAACGCTTCTGGAGTCAGCTGCCGCGCTTCAGAAGCCGCCTGCAAAAACTCATTCCACAGCTCCGTAATCAACTGCAAACTCTGCTCACGCTCTTGAGGACTGCGCTGATTTTGCACGAAAGGTTCTACTGCCGATTTGTACTGACCTGCTCGCACGGGAGAGACCCCGACGCCTAGCCGATCGAGAGCCTCACCAAAAAAGAGCGCCTCAGACTTGAATCCATTGAATTCCAAAAGTCCATTGGGATTAAGCACAATTGTATCGGCAACAGAAGTGAGGTAATAGTCTCGCTCATTCCAGTTCATCTCATAGGCAATAACGGGCTTGCCTGACTCTTTGAACTCTAAGAGCGCCTGCCGCACTTCCCGTAGCGTTGCATACCCTGAGCCAGAACCCGACGGCTGCACGTTGCCATCGAGGTACAGTCCCACAATGCGATCGTCAGTTGCCGCTTCCTCAATGACATCGAGAACAGTACTCAGGGCGATCGCCGGAGGCGAATTGGTTCCCGAAAGCGCTTCTCCAATCACTTCACTGGCTGTAGATGTCGGCTGCGAGTCCGTGATTTCAACGGACAGATCGAACACCAGCATCGAGTCGCGCTTGATCCTCGGCTCTGGCTCTTGAGCCGTGAACGCAATGCCGACAATCAGCGCCACAAAAGCTCCCAGACTAAGGGCACCAAACAGAACCAGACTGAGAAGATTCGCAAAAACGTATTTGAAAAAATCGCGCATGAGCAGAAATCACCAAGGCAAAAGTTAGAGTGTCGAAGCGAAAGGTCTCAACGAAAATCGTGCAGAGAGAAAAATGTCTCTGCCACCCAGATTCTAACCCCATTCAAAATGTTGGGGTCTCCACTCTCGGCCTAATCTACACAAAACTGAGCGGCACAAGCTCCTTCGCGCGATCGCACAGATGTTCATCTAAATATGTTTTGGCAGACTCAACTTCAGCATCCGTCATATCATCCCGGTAGCCCCCGATTTCACCCCGGCGAATTCGGAGGACTGAAGGATTTTTGCCCTTTTCTTCCCAGGCTTCACCTAGATTGGCGATCGCCTGCTGCTGCATCGACTCAAACGATGATTTGGCTAAAGCGTAGTCCAAAGCCGCCTCATCAATCGGCACCGAGAGAAACTTGAGAATCGTCAAAACAGACGAGCGTTTATCCCTCATCAATCCTTCATAGCTCATGACCAAAAACCGCTGCGGATGGCGGTTTTCCCAGTCGCTCCAAGCATTGAGATACTGCACCTGGGTATTGAGCATATCGGTTTCAGCCAGGTAATCCGTAATCGTGCCCTCGAAGGGTTGCCGTCCCACTCCTGGACGATATTTCTGCTCATGATAGCGAGACACAATCACATCCAGTGGCGATCGCACCAGCAGCAGCACCGCCGCATCGCCAATTTTCTCACTGGGGTTGAAATGACAGGCGCGAATCAGCGGCAGTTGGCGATCGCGCAGCAGCTTCGCAATTCGAAAAACATCATCAGGCGAATATTGATGATTGGCGCGCTCCTTCACCACGAAATTGGGAATCACCACCAACCCCAAATTCAGATCATCCTCCAACCCCAACTGAGCCACTCGATTTAGATACGTCGCCAGCAAGTACCGCAACATCGTGCGTCCCGACTTGGGCAGAGAACAAATCAGCGTATCAAAATCATCCATTAGTCAACTAGACCCATCCAAAACCACACCCAACAGCGATTCACGTTTTAGCGCATCCTGCAGCAGCGATCTCGCCACTGCCAGCCACAACCCAAACTGTATCGACATCTATCTACTCACAGTCAAAACTCCTTTCGGAGGGGGTCTGGGGGACGCGACCGTCCTCCAGCGGGAGTTTGGGGGCAAGCGCCCCCAAGTCTAGCGGGTTTTCACCCAACCCAAAATTCGCTAATCAATCCCAAACTAATCAATCCCACTGCCCAAAATCAACAACCCCACCATCGTGGCGCTATTCCATAAACTGTGAACCAGCATCGACGACAGCAGATTGCGCGATCGCGTGTAGACAAACCCCAACACCGCCCCCAACACCGCCAACGGCAATACCTCTGAAAAACTGAGGTGAGCTACCGCAAAAATCACCGCACTCAGGGCGATCGCCCCCCACACAGGCATATAGCGGGTTAGCGACGGCAGCAAAAAACCCCGAAACAGAATCTCTTCAAAAATAGGAGCCGCCACTGCCGCCGTGAAAAAGAAGATACCCAGAGCAACTGTGTCGCCCTCATTCAGCACAATTTCCAACAACGGATTGCTGCCCCCGCGCCCTTGCCAAATCTGCTGATTGACCAGAGACACCCCAATCACCAACGGCACCGCCACCAAATAGCCTCCCAAACCCCAAAGCGGCCATTTTCCCTTCAGCGATAGCCGAAACCAATCCTCTGCCAGCGGCAGATAAGGCTTGATTGAATAGTAAAGAACTGTGAGAGCACCAACGGACATCAGTAAATAAACAATCGCTGTGGAAATCGCCGTAATGCGTCCCTCAGACAAATTCAAACTGAGACCCTGATTGCTCAAAGACTGCAACAGCAGCGCCCGCCCCAGCCCCACCACAATGGGTAATACGAGTTGACCAAGGAGGAAAAAACCAACGAGCAACACCTGCCAGGTAATATCCCAAGGCCAAGGCGTCTCCCAAGACAAATCTCTAGGGTCGGCCAAGAGAGACTCTTTGCCTTTCAGGAGCCGCTGAACAATCAGCACAATCAACAAAACGGTTCCAATCAAACAGCCTATCGCTGGCCCAGTCCCCAACAGCCCTAGCTTCACCACCGTTTGTTGGGCGATCGCCTGTTCCTTGGCCTGAAGTTTCTGAATCTCCTCAGGGCGCTGCTGAAGTTCGTAGAGTCTTTCCAAAGAGCGGTTGAGAAACCAGCCATCTAGCGTAGCCCGCAATTGTGGCTCCGCATCCGGCAAAATACGCGACGGCTCACTCCAAAGTCCCAGCAGCACCTGTGCTGTCTTTTCTCGATCTTGAACTAGAGCAGCCGTTCCAGAAAATTCAGCGCCTGAGTCAGAAACCGATTCAGTGGAACTAGACTGGTTCTCTGGGAAGAGAGACTTCCAAGTGGCGATCGCCCCGTCAACTTCTCCCCGTTCCGCGTCCAAAATCCCAAGCTGGAGTCCCAGAGTTTCACTAAGCTGACGCTGTTCTTGAAACTGAGTCGCTACCTGCTGGGCTGCCGGAGCCGTCGTCAGAGAAGAACCTGAGTTCAGCTCAACCGCTAGAGCTTCCTGTTCGACTTGCTCAAGCTGGACATCTAGACGCTCAACCTGTTGCTGAACCGACTGGCGCGTCTCCGCATAGGTAGAAGCGATCGACTCCAATGAGATAGAGTCTCCCAAAATGGCTGATGCAGCATCAACATCCGATCCCTCAACCGCTTTCACTTCTCTAGCTTGTAAAAACAGTTCAGACTGATAGAGTTCTAACTGATTTGTGATTTGCGGTTCTGTCAAGCTACTCAACAGAGCAGGGCCGATCGAAAAAATCAGCACGATAACTGTCAATATTCCTAAGATGAGTCGCCTCAATGATTTACTCCTCTGGCTTCTCTAGCACACATTGAGATAGTCGTTGGAAAAGCTCAATCGCGAGAACACAAACCCACGGTTCTCACGATGCAATTCCCACGGCATTATCGCATTGATGCAGCGGCAACGGAATCTGTCGATGTCTATACCGGATTCGAGATCAGATTCGGGAACTGTCTACCGCGACAGGGTAGAATTTTTCTGGCTCGACTTGCCGACCCAGCCCATATGCATTTCTGGAGGACAGACCCCTGACTACTCGCGTCATTCTCGTACGCCACGGCGAAAGCACCTACAACGTTCAGCAGCGGGTGCAAGGTCGTCTCGATGCATCGACCCTGACCGATTTGGGTCGCGTAATGGCACGTCAAGTTGGCGCAGCTCTACACGGCCTCCCCCTCGACGCCGTTTATTGCAGTCCCCTGCGCCGAGCCAAATCCACGATGGAGCTGCTGCTCGAAACCTGGCCCTCAGACGGCATGACTCCTCCCCCCATTACCCTCACTCCCGACTTGATGGAAGTGAACTTATTCGAATGGGAGGGCATGGACTTCAAAGAGATCAAGGCTCAGTTTCCCGAAGCTTACGAAACCTGGCAAAAACGTCCCCATGACCTTGAGATGAAGATGGGTACGCCAGAAGGAGATATCGTTTTCTATCCCATTCGTGACCTTTACGAGCAAGCCAAGCGATTTTGGCACGAAATGTTGCTCAATCATCCGGATCAGACGGTGCTAGTGGTCGGACACAGCGCTATCAATCGAGCACTAGTGCAAACGGCGATCGCCTTAGACCCTCCACATTTGCCCCAATTGCGGCTGTCAAACTGCGGCATTAGCGTTGTGAATTTTGCCGGAACCTTGGGTTCCCTAGCTCAGATTGAGTCGTTCAACTTAGTGGAACACACGGGTGATCCGGTACCCGATGTGCGAGGAGGGCATTTGGGGCCACGAATTTTGCTGGTGCGCCATGGCGAAACGGACTGGAACCGAGACAAGCAATTTCAAGGCCAAATTGACGTCCCCCTCAACGACAACGGGCGTAGTCAGGGAGAACGGTGCGCCGAATTTCTCAAGGGCATTCACATTGATAAAGCGGTGAGTAGTCCAATGGCTCGTCCGAAGGAAACTGCTGAGCTGATTTTGAAGCACCATTTGGGCGTGTCGCTGAGTCTGGATGACAATCTGAAGGAAATCAGCCACGGGTTATGGGAAGGCAAATTTGAGGAAGAGATCGAGTCCGAATTTCCAGGCGAACTGCAGCGCTGGAAAGAGACTCCCGAAGCGGTGCAAATGCCTGAAGGCGAAAACCTCAACCAGGTGTGGGAGCGGGCAAGCCTAGCATGGCAGGCGATTCTCGACAATGCGGTTACTCCAGTTGATGGTGAAGACTTGGGACACCCTCAGACAATTTTGGTGGTGGCTCACGACGCCGTTAATAAGGCGCTGCTCTGCCAGCTTGTGGGGTTAGGGCCAGAGCATTTCTGGACATTCAAGCAAGGCAATGGATCAGTCAGCGTCATCGACTATCCTCACGGAACATCGGGCAAGCCGCTGATTCAATCGCTCAACATTACCTCTTTTATCAGCGGAGGGGTGCTTGATAAAACCGCTGCTGGAGCTTTGTAAGACAGGTTTGTCCAGAATGCGACTGAGATTTACCGATGACCACTGAGCTAATCCGCGCTGTTCGGGTCCTCAATCCGCTCTCAGGAACGGATCAGGTGGCTGATGTTTGCATTGTAGATGGCGTCATTGAGGCGATATGGGCTACGCCCAGGCAAGCCAACGCCCCTCCCCATTCCCTCCCGTCAATGACAGAGGCCGATACCGTATTCGATGCATCTGGTCTCGTGTTGGCTCCAGCTCTAGTCGATCTCTACAGTCATTCCGGCGAACCGGGACATGAATCACGGGAAACCCTGGAGAGTTTGATGCAGGCGGCGATCGCCGGAGGATTCAGCCGTCTAACGTTACTACCTGACACCCAACCTGCCCTCGATCAGCCCGCAATTATTCAGCAGATACAGCAACAGGTACAGCAGTTTGAGCAAGCTCCAAGACTGGCCTGCTGGGGAGCAATGACCCAGCGCTGTCGGGGAGAGCAGATGGCTGAACTGGGAGAGCTAACATCTGTCGTTGCCGGATTTTCGGACGGCCAACCCCTCGCCAATCCGCTGCTGCTTCAGCATGTACTCGACTACGCCAAACCCCTGGGTCAGCCCATTTCTCTGTGGCCGTGCGATCGCGCATTAACCGGAGAGGGGGCAGTCCGGGAAGGTCAGACTTCTATTCAGCTCGGACTTCCGGGTGTGCCAGCGTTGGCAGAAACGACTGCTCTCGCCGTGATTCTAGAATGCGTTGCAGAGCTTCAAACCCCCGTTCACCTCATGCGAATTTCAACCGCTCGCAGCGTCGAGCTGATTCGCGAGGCCAAAGCGCGAGGCTTACCGATTACCGCCAGTACGACTTGGATGCATCTGCTGCTGGATGTGGAAGCCGTAGCTAGCTATCATCCCGCCCTACACCTCGATCCGCCCTTGGGCAATCCGAGCGATCGCCATGCTCTCCTCGAAGCCGTGCAAACCGGAGTGATTGATGCGATCGCGATTGACCACACGCCCTATACCTACGAAGAGAAAACCGTCGCCTTTGCCGAGTCTCCGCCCGGAGCCATTGGGCTAGAGCTGGCACTGCCGCTGCTGTGGACAACGCTAGTTGAATCGGGATGGAGTGCCCTAGAGCTGTGGAACGCGCTCAGTGTCCGCCCTAGCCAATGCTTGAACCAAACGCCACCGCAGCTGGAGATCGGAGCAGCAGCAGAGCTGGTACTGTTCGATCCCAAAGCAGCATGGACAGTTTCATCCGCAACACTCAACAGTCTCTCAACCAACACGCCCTGGCTGGGACAAACGCTGACAGGATCGGTGCTCAAAACCTGGATTCCCTAGCCAGAGAATCTCCTACGCGGGTGTCGGTGTAGCCGATTGAAGCTGGCTCAGCTTTTCGACTGCTGCTGCCGACCAGCCCGAGGCAATCGGCATTCGCCAACCTGTACCAAATGCGCGATCGGTGACTTTGAGTCCAGGGGGTGCTTGCCATCTCTTGAATTCGGAGCGAGCGACAAGCTTCACAACGCGGGTGACGATTTCGGCCTCATGCCCCGCAGCAATAATATCTGCAAAAGACTGGTGTTGGTGAATCAACCGATCCAAAATGTCATCCAAAACGTCGTAAGACGGTAGAGAGTCTTGGTCAACCTGACCCGGCTTCAGTTCTGCGCTGGGGGGTTTGTCAATGATGTTAGGGGGAATGAGAGAGGAAGGAGGAGGAAGGAGGGAAAATTCAAGCGAGGAAGGAGAGGAGACCTGAGCATTGAGCCAGCGGCAGATAGCATAGACTTTTGTTTTGGGCACGTCGGCAATCACCGCCAAACCGCCGTTCATGTCACCGTAGAGGGTGCAGTATCCCACCGCCATCTCAGACTTGTTGCCCGTGGAAAGGAGAAGATAGCCAAACTTATTGGCGATCGCCATCAGCAAATTGCCGCGAATACGAGACTGAATATTTTCCTCGGCGACCCCAAATTCTGTTCCGGCAAATAGGTCGGCAAAGGTCTCATCGTAGCCCTTCATCAAGGAACCAATGGGCAGGGCTTCGGTGCGAATGCCAAGATTTTTTGCCAGGTCTGCCGCATCCTTGATGGAGTGGTCAGAACTGTAGGGCGAAGGCATCAGCACCCCCAGCACATTGTCTGCTCCTAGCGCTGTTGTGGCGATCGCCGCCACCAGCGCAGAATCGATCCCACCGCTGAGGCCAATCACCGCCTTCGAAAAGCCACATTTGCGAGCATAGTCGCGCACTCCTAACACCAGAGCCGCCCAAAGTTCCGCCTCGATACCATCAGGCTGAGGGGCGATCGTTCCCTGCGCCAAATCTCCACTGCTCGACTCGACCTCCACATAGCAAAGGTCAGGGGCAAATGCTTGTGCCCGACAAACCAGAGTTCCGGCTCGATTAAAAGCCACGCTGCTGCCATCGGAGATAAGGTCATCATTGCCGCCAATTTGATTGACATAGAGCAAAGGCAGCTGATAGCGCTGAGCCGCATGGCTCAACATCGCTTCTCTCAGCTTTTGTTTGCCTGCACTGTAGGGAGAACCTGAGAGATTCACAATTAGCTCAGCTCCCTGTTCGTGCAAATCGTTGAGAGGATTTTGGCGATAGTTCCGCTTTCCCCAAAATTCCTCGTCGTTCCACAAATCCTCACAGATGGTCACACCAATCCGTATTCCATCCAACACGAACATGTTGTTGCTGGAATGCGGTGCAAAGTAGCGATCGTCGTCAAACACGTCATAAGTCGGCAATAGACGCTTGTGGAAACTCTGCTGATGTTGCCCTTTTTCCAAAAGCACAATGCTGTTAAACAACGACTTTTCGCCCTGCTCGTGCGATCGCTCATTGGGTTCTGCCGTTCCCACCAACACCGCCAACCCCGGAGGCAGGTCACGAGCGAGTTGAGCCATCGTATCTGCCATCGCCTTGACAAAACTGGGCTGCATCAACAAATCGCGAGGAGGATATCCCGAAATCGACATCTCTGGGGTCAGCATCAATCGGGCTCCTGCCGCCGCCGCCTCATGAGCTGCGTCAAGAATATGCTGGGCATTGCCAATCAGATCTCCGATTTTGGGATTGAGTTGGGCGATCGCAATTTTCATAAGTTTGGAGGAAATTGGAACGGGAAGAGCGGAAAAAAATCGGTGTCACACGAAAAGCTAAACAAAAACCAACGGTTTATCTTTGAGATGTGCGAACTTGTCAGCATCAAATCGATAAAGACTCGCAGGTCGTCCGGCTCCTCTAGAAGCTTTGGTGCCTGTGTCTGTGAGAAAACCCAACTTCAGCAACCGCGTCCGAAAATTGGAGTAATCTGAAAAATTTTCTCCCAAGACAATCGTATAGAGCTGATACAGATCGCTCAAGGTGAAGGCTTCAGGCAATACTTCAAAGGCAACCGGACTATATTCCAGCTTGTTGCGTAGCCGATAGTAGCCATATTGAACAACTTCATTATGGTCAAAGGCGAGGGTGGGCAACTGCTCCACCGGATACCAAGCAATGCCGCTGACCCCATCTGCAATCAAACTAGCTTCGGCAAAGCGCACCAGAGCAAAGTAGCTGACCGATAAATAGCGCACCCCAAAGCTGTCTTCGGCTTCGCGCGGATCACGCCCCGGCCCTCCAAACGTATAGAGCTGTTCTAAGTAGAGATTGTTTGCCCGCATTTTTTCAGACAAAACCCGATACGCAGCATCTTCTAGCGATTCGCCCTGACGCACCAGAGTTCCGGGCAAGCTCCAAGACCCCAAAAAGGGGCGATCGCGCCGCATTACGAGCAGCACCAGCAGTCGATTTTGGTCGGTATCTACCGAAAAGATCACATTGTCAACGCCGACCTTAAAGTCAGCGAGGGTGGGTTCGGCTACCGAGTGGGCAGGTTTTTTCTGGAGGTTTCCTGACATTCGTATAGCTGTTTTTCGTGAATGTAATCCTGCACAAGTGGAATGACGCTGTTAGCATCTTTGGCTTCGCGATAGGCCGTCGAAGAAACGGGCAGTCCCTTCATATTGGCGATCGCCACTGCGCTACTCAAGCGTCTCAGGTGATCAACATCCTCTTGACAAATAGCATAACCAGGACGAGGAATCACCAGCAGACTGACTCGACTCAGCAACTCTTCTGACCGATACCAGCTTGGGATTTTGGCAGTCAAATCTGCGCCAATCACAAGGGTGAGACCTGCATCGGGCCAGGTTTCCTCTGCTCGCTCCACGGTTACCAGCGCCTTCGGACTACTCAATCTCTGGTCGCAGTGGATGTTGTGCCGAGGCGGACGAATATCGTCGATCAACAGCTGGAGCATCATCGCTCGATGCTCCAGCGGCGTTTGATGAGTTTTAAACGGATTATCCGATGCCCAAACCCGTACCTGATTATAGTGATAGGACAGCCAGTTGAGAATCGTCTGATGTCCGGCAGTGGGCGGATCAGCACTGGTTCCAAAGAGCGCAATGTGCATCATAAGAAAATCATGAGGAACAGGACAGTGGAACAGGTCGCTTGAAAACTATTCGATAAGAGTTCACCAAGGGCAAACCGCAGCAAGACTGAAGGCAAAGATGAGCCGATACAACACAGCTAGTTCGATTTAGTATAGTGCGATTGAATCTGCTGCTGTGTCCGCTCGGTGAGCTGTTGCAGCGCATCAGAGATTTCTACCGGAGCTAAACCAGGCTGACGAATCTGACGCAGAGCCGCAGGCAAGCTCTTGACAGATTCTCTAGTGCGACGGGCGATCGCCCCCAACCCTTCTGGAACCTGGACTCGCTCCCCTTCGATCATCACGGTCTGAAGAAGAGGAGTATAGCTGGATTGACCCTGCCCACTTGATGATTTTGAGTCTGTCTGATCCTCCAGTTCATCAATGAGTTCATCAATGAGACAGAGGCGATCGCCCACTATCTGACCTGACTCATCCCACTGGCGCAGAATCTGTTTTCGTCCAGGATAGGTGACTTTGCCGCTAGAGATTTTCATCATGGCTTTGCCATCGACTTCAACCAGCTTGTAAACGCCGTTGACAGGTGTTCCCGTCACCAGCTTTGTCCCAATTCCATAACCATCAATCTCAGCACCTTCTTGTTTCAGCCGCGCAATCTCATATTCATCCAAGTCGCCACTCGCGAAAATTAGAGTATCGGGGAGGAGCGATCGCACCTGCTGAGACAGACTAACCAGTTCCCCAGAATCTAACCTAACGGCTCTGATGGGCGATCGCTCTCCTGCTTCAACCTGCTGTGCCAACCGCTGTGCTGCTTCGATGCTGTCAAACGTGTCGATCAGCAACGCCGCGTCAGGAAAGTAGCGATGAAAAGCCGTAAATGCTTCATCTTCGTTGCCCTCCAGAGCAGAGAGTGCCATCACCAGAGCATGAGCCATAGTGCCGCTCGGCGTTTGCCCCAGCTTGAGCGCTGCAAGCACGTTAGAAGTCCCGTCAAGACCACCAGCGATCGCCGCTCGTGCCGCCCACATCGCCCCCTGGGGACTAAACGCTCGACGAGTGCCAAATTCGAGCAGCTTGGCATCATCTCCAGCCTGGTCGCGGATTCGAGCCGCCCGAGTCGCAATCAGAGTTTGATAATTAATAGTGTTCAATAAATAAGTTTCGACGATTTGAGCCTGCCATAGAGGAGCCTCAACCCGCAGCAATGGTTCATTGGCAAACACTGCCGTGCCTTCAGGAACCGCCCAAACAGTCCCCTCAAAGGTCGCCTGCTCCAGCACAGACCAAAATCGTTCTGGAACGTGGACAAACAATCCTGTCGCCTGAAGCGCCTGAATTTGCTGGGGGCTAAACTTCAGTTGCTGTAGATAGCTCAGAGCCTGCTCTAGCCCTGCGGCAACCAGGTAGCCAAAGTCTTGAGGCAGCTTTCGCACAAAAAGTTCAAAACTAGCCGTGCGCTGATCTAGCTTTTCCCCGACATAGCAAGCAGCCATCGTGAGCTGGTAGAGATCGGTGAGCAAGCTAGCATCAGCCACCGTTAAGTCGAGATTTTGGGAATCGATCATAGGCTGAGAGAGCGTCGTCGTCATAGTGAAGCCCCATTGTCAGTATTGTGACGCGCAGTTGTCGAACTGAGCTGCTATTGAGAACAATATGGTTTAAAAAGAGCAGTCATTCAGATAACCAAAAATCCAATAGCGGCTTAAGCCGTAAATTAAGCCGTAAATATAAACGCTCGAAGGGATTGCATTTGCTAGCAAGATTTACCTGAATCAAGACAGCACCCATTACTTGAATGCCCCTATTTCATTGGTGATCAGAATGCATCCTTCAATTATAGTAATTTTTACCAAATTGTAAACATATAGATTTGATGAATATGATGTAAATTCAGGTAAATAAGCGTTTCTATTGAGCTGGAGAAGGCTGTGCGATCGCCCCTAGTAGCAGTCGATGTTTTTGAGATAGGCACTGGTGAATACAATGCCGAAAGGTTCTTTAGAAAAAGCTTTAGGAGAAATATGCATCTATTGAAAAACGGCAATAACAATGAGCAAGCTACTTGAGTGCCTTGCCAATCGAGTCTCGGCTTAGACTGATTTACATCCCGACTTATATCGTAAATAACTAAAATCCAGAAAAGTCTACCCATTGCATCATTCACCGCTGCTCAATTCCAGAACGGCTGCGAAAAAAGTGGATCTACGTGCATGGCGATCGCCCCAGGTCAAATCGATTAATCCAGAAATTATCAGGTTTGTCCATCAATACGTTGTTCGTCAATTGAGGTTCAACGTTGACGGGGCATGAGTTAGTGCAAGACTGCCACCGATAAGAGAGTAGTCTAATGACGCAGACTCATAGTCGAACATGCTCACAGATCGATAAAGTGACGGCACATATCTGCAAAACCCAGGTCTTTTCTGCGAAACCCAGGCTGTTTTACACAGTAGAGTGCTCGCGCAAATCACTATCTACCTCTTTCACTCGCTGTTGCTTAGGCGCTGATTGCCCTCGTTTCATTAGCACGTAAGCGGCGGGGACAAAGTAGAGTGCTAGCAGCGTTGCGCCTGCGATACCACCGGAAATGGCGATCGCCAGCGGTTGCCAAAAGGGGTCTCCCCCGGCCAGCAGCGGCACAAAGCCAATCATTGTCGTTGCTGTGGTCGTGACCACGTGGCGCGTTGCTTTGAGCAAGACCCTATGCACCTCTCTGGGGTTGCCGTAGCGAGCTTCTGGGTCTTCGTTAAACGCTGTAAGCACCACAATCGAGTCGTTGATGGCCACCCCAATCAGCCCCATAGTGCCGACGATCGCCATAAAGCCCAGCACCGACCCAAATAGCTTCAGCGACAGCACGGCCATCCCAATCGAGCCCACCGCCACCACTGCAATAATGCCCGCTTGGCGAAACGACCCCAGCGATAGCACCAGTGCTACAACTATACCCAGCAGCAGGATGGGAATAAACAGCAGCAGGTTGCCCATGGCGTTGCTCTGCTCTTCAGATTCGCCGCCGAACTCATAGCGGTAGCCAGGGGGCAGCTCAAAGTTGACTTCAGCCAGCCGCGACTGGAGCGCCGTCAGCACCGTACTTGGCAGGACACCAGCAGTGATAAACGCCTGCACGGTATTCACGCGCTGTTCGTTGCGGCGGGCAATACTCGCCAACTGGGGCACCAGCTCAAATTCACCCAGAGCCGAGGTGGGGCGAAAGCCTCTATCCTGAGCTTGGTCGGGCCGCAGATCGAGGGAGGCCAGAGTGTTTAGACTGGCGCGATCGGCATTGGCCAGCCGCACGCGCACGGGCAAGTTTTCGGTCGATTCCAAAATGGCACCCCCCGTAACCCCCTCAGAGTAAGCATCGAGCTGCTGGGCGATCGCCGTATTGGTCAATCCGGCCTGGCGCACCTGCTCGTTATCTAGGTCAAGCCCTAACTTGGGCTGCCCCTCAGTCAGATCATCGCGCACGCTCACCACATTGGGGATAGTGGTCAATATGGCTCGCACGTCCATGCCCAGGCGGCGTAGCTCGTCTAGATTGGGGCCGTAGATGCGCATCTCGACGGGGGCATCGAAGGGTGGCCCCTGCTGGAACTTTTGCACGATTATCCGCGCCGACGGAAACAAGTCGCCTAGCTCTCCCTGGAGTTCTCGCACTAGGGATTCTACGCCGTCTTCAGACTTGAGTTGCACCATCGCCTGGGCGTAGTAGGGCTGGTTTTCGCGCGAGCTTTGAATATTGTAATAAAACCGAGGGGCGCTCTCGCCCACAAACCAATAAGCATCCTGGACATTTTCGTGGGCGAGGATCACGTCTCGCGCCTGAAGCGCTTTTGCGCGGGTCTGCTTGATGGAAGTCTGGGAGGCAAACTCAATTTCGACCTGGAACTGATCGCGATCGACCAGGGGGAAAAACTGGTTCTCTAGGGTCGCGGCTGAGATAAAGCCAACCAGGGGAATGGAGAGGACAATGGCGATCGCCAGCAGCGGTCGAGCCGTCGCCCGTTGGGTTGACCAGCGATAGGGACGCGCTAGCCAGGGTAGATCTAGGCCATCGTTCCACCAGGCCCCCGGCTTGGTCAAAAATCTTAGGACTTTGCCTTGCGGCTTTCTCTGCGGTTGATTGCTGTGACCTAACATCCGCGCCGCGAGGACGGTAATCAGGCTCAGAGAAATGGCCAGCGATGAGATCAGCGCCAAAATTACCCCTAAGGCGATTGTGCCGACAAACTCTCCAGCCGCACCCGGCAGCAGGTAGATGGGCAGAAAGGTCAGCACCGTCGTCACTGTTGAGGCCAGCAGCGGCACCTTTAAATAGTTCACCGTCTGGGTGGCGGCGTGGAGCGGCTCGGCCCCGGCTTTGATGTCGGTCTGAATCTCATCGACGACAACGATCGCGTTGTCGATCAGCAGGCCCAGGGCAATAATCAGCCCGGTGACCGACATCTGGTGAACGGGGACGCCCAGCACAGACATCAGGCCAAATACGGCAAATATGGTGAAAGGTAGCGCCGTGCCAATCACCAGCGCCGATCGCCAGCCCATGGTCACCACGGTGACGCCGATGACCAGCAGCGCCGACATCACCAGGTTGCCCATTAGCGTGCTGATCCGGTTTTCGACGTAGCCGCTCTGGTCAAAGATCACGTCTAGGCTGATGCCCTCCGGCAGGCGGTCGCGAAAGTCATCCGCCGCTGCTCGGGCCTGGGTGGCCCATTGGTCAATGCGCAGGCCCGACTGCATCATCACGCCAACTACCACCGCAGGCTTACCACTGACAATGGCCTCGTCGCTAAGGGGGTAGCGAATGCCCCGGCTGACGCTGGCGATGTCGCTGAGCCGGGTAAACTGGCCGCTGCTAGTGCGAATCGGGATTTGGCGAATCTGCTCGGTAGTCTCTAGCTCGCTCTCGACTTCAATGGCAACGGTCTGCTCAGGCGTGCGCAGCTGTCCGGCGCTGGCTTTGGCGTCGCTAAGACTGACCTGGTCGGCCAGCCCCTGGGCAGACAGCCCCACCCCAACCAGCTCCGGCGCGTTGATTTCCACCAAAATTTCTTCGCTGGGGTTGCCAAAGAAATTAACATCCTCGGTGCCGTTGAGCGATCGCATCGTCACCCCCAGTTCTTCGGCGTAGCGGTGCAGCAGAGCGTAGTTTGGCTGATCCAGTAGCTCCCACGTCACCGAAGCGACGAAGGTATAGGCCTTCAGCAACACCTCCGAGAACTCCGGGTCAGCCGCCCCAGCAGGAAACAAAACTGCCGCGTCATCCATGGCGTCTCGCGCCTTTGACCAAATCGGCTGGACATTTTTGATCGAATCCGATAGCTCGACAGATACGCTAGAAAACCCCACCCGCGAGTCCGATTCGATCACATCGATCTCGTCAATCTCGGCCAGCTCTTCTTCGAGTACCGTAGTCACCAGTGCCTCGACCCGCTCCGCACTGGCACCGGGAAAAGCGGTCGTGATCACCGCCACCCGCGACACTAATTCTGGATCTTCCTGGCGCGGCAGGGACTGGTAGGCCGAGAACCCCCAGCCGAAGATCAAAATGATGGTGAGGATGAGCAGGCGGATGTTGGTAAAAAATGGGCGAACCATAAGAAATTAAGAGAGATGAGGGGAAAGCGGGAATTCAAAAGTATGAATTCGAAATTTTGAACGTTGAACTAATTCAGGGGCCGGACGCGCTGGCCTGGAACCAAGCGGTGAACGCCGCTGGCGACGATGCGATCGCCCGGCTGGAGTGTCCCCTGAACCAAAGCCCGGTTACTCTCCTGATGCAGAATCTCGACGGCTTTGGGCTGAGCTTGGTAGGTGGCGTCTTCGCCTGCCGTTTCGCTCTCAGTGGGCACCACGACATAGACACTCCACAGACCGCGAATGTCTTGGGCCAGGGCCTGGGTTGGCAACCAAATGCCGCCAGTTGCTATGGTCTCGGTTAGCTCTACCCGCACGGTTTGCCCCGGATTGATGCGAGGCAGGGCGGCCTGTTCAAGCTGAAAGACGACGATTTGGGTGCGGGTATCGGAGTCCACTTCGGGCAGCAGAGATTTGACGGTGGCACTGTAGCGTTTGGTGCCTAGATTCACCGTCACCGGGTTGCCAGTTTGTAGGCGGCTGGCGGCATTTTCAGGCATACCGATGCGGGCTTCGGGGGCTTCATTTTCGACCAAGCGCACTACCGACTGTCCGGCTCCAACGACCACACCCTCATCGACCGTTTGACCTGCGACAATGCCGTCGAAGGGAGCCTTGAGCGTGCTTTTGCTGAGATTGACATCCACGTCGGCAATGCTGGCGTCGAGCTGCTGCACCACGGCCTGCTGAGCCGCAACCTGCTCGGGGCGAGTGCCATTGAGCAGTTCGTTGAGGTTGCTGTTGGCCCGGTCGAGGCGGGCTTGCAGGGTATCGGCACCGTAGGTAAACTCGTCGAGCTGTTCCCGCGCGATCGCGCCCTGCTCGTAGAGGTATTCTCGCCGCGATCGCTGTTGTTCTTGCAGCTGTAGCTGACTTTCAATATCCCGCACCTCGGCCTGGGCGGCGGCGATATCTTCTTGCCGTGCCCCGCGCTCTAGCTCTAGCAGTCGAGCCTGAGCCTCGGCCTTTTGCGCTTCGAGCTGGCGGCGCTGGGTTTGCAGGTTTTGGGTGTCAAGCTGGGCTAAGACTTGACCGGAGGTAACGCGATCGCCTTCAGCCACCCGCACCTGCACCAGCTCACCACCGCGATTAAACCCCAGATCGCTGCTCCGTAAGGCGGCAATTTCGCCCGTGTAGAAGCGCAATACGTCGTAACTGTTGACGGCTTCGACCGTCAAGGTTTCCACCGCCAGGGCTTCGACTTCGTTTGCCTCAGCAGACTTAGTCTCTTGTGCGGCCAACTGAATGTGAACAATTGGGGCTCCAACGGCTAAGAGCAGACCAGCCACCCCCAGCCCAATCAGCCATCGAGGCTTCAGGTATCGATTGAGCTGACCCAATTCGCTAGATTGAACGGGAGCATCAACCCTTTCATCAAATTTTTCTTCAGCTAAAGAGGAGTCCGGCATTGTAGTTTCTTTGGGTGGGGATAATGGACGTATTTGTTGCCCACATGTTTTTGTAGGTGACCAGCCAGATACTTTCCCGTTGCGAGTGGTTTTCTTTCAGCCAGCTTCGCAATTGCTGGGCTGATGTCACCTCAACCTGCTCAAAGTTCTCAGCCTCGATCATGATTAGCTAAGGTTCACAGGTGCGATCGGCAATATAAATATCTGCATCGGAGTCAGGCTTATTCATAATTAACACGGTATTGATTACAAAACAAATATAAAATATGCATTAAATCATATCAATCTTGGTATCAATGAATTTAAAAACCCTGACTGCCTTTATTGTCCTAGCCGAGGAGCTGCACTTCGGTCGCGCCGCCCACCAGTGCGGCATTTCGCAACCAGCGATGAGCCGTTTGGTGAGCGAGCTAGAAGCCGATCTGGGGGTGAAGCTGCTCAATCGCACCTCCCGCGATGTATCTCTGACCAATGCGGGCAGGGGGTTCCTTGAATCTGCGAAAAAGGCTGTTGCCTATGCTGATATGGCTATTCGGGCCGCAAAAGCGGGTGCCGTTGACGGAATTGATTCGCTCACGGTGGGGATGGGAATTGGCACCGCCCAGCCGCTCGTCGGGTCGCTGATCGCTAAATTCAAACGCGCCCATCCCGAAACGAGGGTCTCTCTGTGTCAGCTCGACGAACGCTCGATCGGTTCAGCGCTGACAAATAGCGGGGTTGATGTGGCGATTGTCTGGGATGTCTCAATTCCCACTGGCATCCATCGTCAGCATCTCGGCGTGGTACCGATGTCAGTGCTAGTGCAATCTGGCCATGAACTTGAAAAAAAAGAGCCTGTGAGTTTGGCCGACCTGGCAGGCTATCCGATCATTTTGCCTGACCGCGATCGCCAGCCCATTATCTACGACACCTATTGCCGATACGCCGCCGAAGCAGGCTTTGAGCCTAAGATTGCGATCGATGTCTCTACGATGGCTGACACCCTGGCGATGGTTGCCGGCGGCGTGGGAGTAGGCAATGCCCCTATGGTGGCTGGTCTATCCTATCCGGGGATTTCTGTGCTGAAGCAAAGTCCGCTCTTTGAGCTGAGCTATGCGCTTGCATGGGCTCATACATCAGCTGCGTTGGAGAGACTGCTGGAGATGTTGTAGTGAAACACACGATGGCGAATGGATTGCTACGCTGCCGCTGTGTGTTGGCGAACGGTTTCCAAGGTAAAAACATTGCGGCAAAGGTTCGCCACAAGATGATTCGTGCTTTATGCGATGGCCTTTCTATCTTCTGGAAGCAGCACCTCAGTGCATTGCTATATTCTGCCAAAAACTTGAGATTAGAAGCTTGAGCTTTTCTAATGACAGGCTTGATTAACTTTTGAATGAAGTATTGAATATGATAGCGAGTAGCTGATAGCTAACCAGGTTGATACTCCCCATGCAAATTCAGCGATCACCCCTCAACCGCTCAGCCTACCCATGAATAGCAATCGTTTCCCAGTAAAATTCATGTGCGTCACGAT